>Ga0184615_10000961_pt1 | contig 15653 bp, 17 predicted proteins | sample PLM4_65_coex_FD_133134 | JGI IMG/M metagenome (GOLD analysis project Ga0184615, IMG submission 133134) | Groundwater sediment microbial communities from an aquifer in East River, Colorado, USA - PLM4_65_coex | ecosystem: Environmental > Terrestrial > Soil > Riparian zone | place: USA: East... | reverse complement strand
CGCCGGTCACAACTCGCATCCTCTCAATGGTAGAGGCTTAGGAAGTAAGTGAAGTTCCAAACTATCAACTGCAAGGAGCAGAGATACTGGGGAGTAGCCGTCTGTCCAGTAGCGTGCACCTGACCTCTTAAAAGAGGGGAGCGCAATGGCTACAAGTTACGCGCATGGCGCAATTCAGCTTACCACAGGAGCAATAGGCACCACCTTCACGGTGAGCGGTCTATCGTTCCAGCCAGAGGCCATCCGCTTTTGGTGGACAGGCATCGACAGCGCTACTGACGCTGTATCTGGTGCGGTAAACATGCGGCGTGGTGAAGGCTACGCACTTAGCACTTCCGTTCGTAGGGCAATCGGCAGCTTCTCGCAGGACACGGCGGCGACCTCCAACTGCGGAGGCGTAGCGGCGAACGACTGCTGTGTGGTGACCACCGATGGTGCTGGAGGCATCGACGGCAAAGTAGACATCAACGCGGTCAACTCGGACGGCTTCCAGTTGATCGTGGACGATGTGCTGCCTGCGGCGATGACGCTGTTCTGGGAGGCCTTTGCCGATGGCGGCAACCTTCAAGTCACCATTGGCGATATTACTGAACCGGCCTCGGCGGGTGCGCAGTCCTATAGCGCGACAGGATTTACAGCTGGTAATAGTATAAACCAGGTCGTGATGCTCGCCGGGTGCCAATCCACAGCAGCGGTCGGTACCGGCTTCGCGGGCGATAGCGGCTTTTGCTCCGGTGCTGCAACAGGCCCAAGCAATCAGTGCGTGGTATCGGGCAATGCCGATGATGCTTCCGGCACGATGGATACAGATGGCTACGGCTCGAGTAACAACTGCATTGCAATGTGCGTGGTCGCAGGTGGCACCACCAACAGTCGCGCGGCGCTCACGGCTTTCGGTACGAATCAGTTTGAGTTGACGTGGGCTGGTACGCCGGTTTCCGGTCGCAAGTACATCTACATGGCGATCAAGGGTGGTGCGTGGCGCGCTGGTGGCTTCACCATCGATGGGGGAACCGCGAGCGCGACCACAGCAGTGACTGGATTACCGACGACGACGTTACGCGGCGTGAGCTTCAAGGGCCGCATGGCGACGGATAGTGGTACGGCTTTCGCCACCATCGATCGTATTAGTCTAGGCTGTGCGTCGAGCACCAGCAGCCGCCGTGCGATGGGCCAGATGGACGAGAACGCCACTGCCTCGTCCGCGGTGGAGATTGGTACGGCGGTCGAGTATGACCAGACGCTCGTCTTCACCGGTACGTCGGATACGGTGATCGGCACGCGCGACGTGAGCGTGTTTGGTACTGACAACTTCACCGCTATCGTTGATACGGCCGGCGGTTCGGCGAGTGAGTGGATCGGCTACCTCGCCTTTGGCGACGAACCTACAGTTACGGGTACGTTAGCTGTCACTGGAGCTAATGATACGTCGTCGGCGACTGGTAGTGTAATTTTCCCTAACGACCCAGAGACTCGCCCATACTTGGAGTGGATCGAGCCAGAGTACGTAGCTGAGGGAGGCTATGGTACACTCGGGTTCAGAATTGACTTCACACCAAGTATCACTGGTGCGGTTGCTGCAGCGGAGTCGGACGACACGCAGGCAGCCTCAGGTAAGGTTACTGTCAAAGGTACCGTCAATCAGTCCGAAGCGGATGACACCCAATCTGCTAGTGGTAAGGTTACTGCTAGTGGTACTCTCGCACAGACAGAGTCAGATGATACTCTTACGGGCTCCGGTAAGATACAAGGTTCGGGAACTCTGTCGCAAACCGAAGCAGATGACTCTCTAGCAGCCGTAGGTAAGATTCGGATCGTAGGTAGTCTTAACGTTACAGAGTCCGATGATACAATAGTTGCTACCGGTGGGACGGGTCTTAATGGCGCCCTTGCCGTAACTGAGTCCAATGACGCTCTTGCGGCTAGTGGTACTCTTAAGACCTCGGGTACTCTTGCAAGGACAGAACAGTTCGACACCCTTGTGGCTTCAGGTGCTGTCCAGCAAGTAGATGCTCCGGAAACAAGACTATGGCTCGAAGGTATCGAGCACGATCTGCCTATTGAAGGTGGGTTTGGTACACTTGGTTTCAGAATCGATCCGGGTCCCAATGTCATTACAGGTACTCTTGCTAAAACAGAACAACCGGATATTCCGTCCTTCTCAGGCTTCGTAGGTTCAATACCTACCGACGATTCTGAGACTCGTCCATTCCTCGAACCATATGAGGAACAGCTCGAGCAAGACAGGCAACGTGGAGTTCTAGGCTTCGAGGTCGATAGTCCTATCGTAATCGTCGGGACTCTCGCCAGAACGAATGCAAATGACTCACAATCTGCAAGCGGCAAAGTAACTGTCAAGGGTACTGTCGCACGTACCACGACAAATGATACTCTTGCAGCCTCCGGAGGTACAGGTCTCGTAGGCTCAGTAAACGTTACAGAAGCTGACGACGCTCTTGCCTCGTCGGGTAAAGTAACCGTTAAAGGCACTCTTGCTCAAGCAGAGGCCGATGATACTCTTACAGGTAGTGGGACTACTAAGACTCTCGGATCCCTCGCCCGCTCGGAAAGCTCTGATACTCTTGCTGCTTCGGGTAAAGTAAATATCGCAGGTACACTTGCCAGGACGGAAGATGCTGATTCAGTAGCAGCTAACGGGTCTGTCGGGAACGTTACTACAGGTACGTTAGCGGCCACTGAAACTAATGACACCCTCGCGGCTACGGGTAAACTAGCTATCCGTGGTACGATGGCTCAGACAGAGAGTGATGACACTCTTACAGCTTCTGGCACTACGGATATCGACGGCTTTGCGAATATCACGGAAGGTGACGACTCCTCTGCCATAGCAGGTAAAGTTACTTCCAAAGGAACACTCGCCCAAGCGTCAGCAAATGATACTTCGGCTATCACAGCTAAGGTTCGTATCACGGGTTCAGTCAGTACGGGGGACTCCAATGATACCGTCGTATCCTCAGGAACCTGCAAAACTCTTGGCATAGTCGCCATAAGCGATAATGACGACATTGCAACTATCTCTGGTAAAGGCATTATCAGAGGTACTAGCGTAATGGTAGAGGCTCGCGACGTCAGCGTTTCATACACATTTCCACCGACGCCACCAGCTTCTCCTAAGAACACTAAGCGAGGTCGTCGTACCCGGAGAATCGTGTATGGAGACCCAATCAGGATTATTTACGGACGTAAAATCCGCACTACAAGGAGACCATAATGTACGACCCCAAGACCCCTCAGGAAGAAGATTCCTTCGGCTTTGACTATACCGATCTACTCTCGGCTGGGGAGACAATTGTGTCAGCAGCCATCACAATCGACGTAATCGACGGAGTGGATCCTACCCCCTCAGCTATGATTAGTGGCACCCCCACTATTGCAGGCCCAATCGTATCGATCAAACTAGTAGGAGGAGTAGAGGGCGTTCTCTACTGCATCCACTGCCTCGCGACCTGCTCGACTGGCCTCAAGAAGGAGCTTAAGGGTGACCTCCGTGTTCAAGCGGAATGCTGACATGCGGAAGGTCCAAGGCCTGCAGCTTGATTCCAGAGCCCGTTATGCCGCGATTGGCTGAATTGGACGGACAACTTCTACGCTGCGAAAAGATAACGTCGCAGGAGAGGGACGAGAAAGGCCTCTACATCTTCCGTGATGTCGACGGCTCCATAGATATGTGGTCTCCGCGGCCAGAGAGAATCGTATTCAAGCATGTGAACGCAGTGGTAGAAGCTCACGGTGTTAGGTTCCTTTGTCCTAAATCGTTTGCCAAGAACGGAGGGTCGAAGGGTACGCATTCTGTCTACATCTTCTTTAAGGGCTCACCGTACTCGGGGCGCAACACAGCTGGACAGGAAGTACGATGGGAAGTAGTAGGCGGTACAACAATTGACGACCTACAACTAACGCCTTCTATTCAGGAACAGGACGAAGGTCTACCACCGGGACACCAATGCAACTGGCACGGCTTCGTTGGGTCGAGTGGAGTACCTCCAGGTCATGCAGTTTAGACCATTATTTGACCATTAAATTCCCGGTGACATCTTTCTCAGAACCATTTATAATGGAGGTATGGGAAGTCCTGGTAGCGAGGAGAGCTGATGCCCGCCGCATTTGACAAGTGCGTTTCGGAAGGTGGTGCAGTTCGTACGGTCAGTGGCCCTAACAAGGAACACGGACTGAAGGAAGGCGAGTACGTCAGATACTGCGCTATCGGAGGTAAGACTCACCGAGGCGAGGTGCATCAGAAGAAGAAGGCCACGAACAGCGGAGCAGACGGAGTGTCACATCAGCATGTCCGAATACAGGTAGGCCAGGACGGGAAGGTCGAGACCAGAAAGTGGAACGGTCGAGATCATCTTGTCGTGCCAGCAATTATGTTAGTCGAGGGGGTCCTCCACTCCAGCAACGCCGATCATCCCGCACTTGCCCTATCCGAGGAATTCGGAATCTTTCCCCAGAGCTGGGACGGTCGTCCGATCGTCTTTGGTCACCCAAACGAGGATGGCGAGGCGATCTCAGCAAACAGCCCTGGGATCTGGGAAGATCAGGTTATCGGTCACTTGTTTGGCTCCGGCATGAAGGGTAAGAAGAAACTCCGAACATACATGTGGCTGGACAAGGCGAAGGCTCCGAAGAAGGAACTCGAGGCTTTGGAGAAGGGCGAAGCGGTCGAAGTGTCAACAGGGTTATATGCCCTGGAGGAAAGAACAGAAGGTCAGTTCGAAGGTAAGGACTACAAGTCGATCTGGCGCAATATCGTGCCGGATCATCTCGCGCTACTCCCGTTAGGTTCCGTTGGCGCGTGCAGTATCGCCGATGGTTGCGGAGCTCCCCGAGTCAATACTACCGTCACCAACTCCACGAATGAGGCTCCCATGGCGCAAGCCCAGCCGCAGCAGAACTGTGCGAAGTGCGAAGAACTGATCCAGACCAACACGCTGAAGGCGCTAAAGAGCTTCTTCGCCAAGAGCGGGTTGCAAACCAACGAACTCTCCGATACCGACAAGCGATCGGCTGTCAAGATGGCACTCTCCGAAGCATACGACGGCAACGGCTGGTGCATGATCCTCGCGATGTTCTCCGATACCGTCGTGTACGCGCACATGGATCCTCAGTCGTATAAGTGGGAAGTGTACCAGAGAACCTACTTGGTGGCTGAGGGTGGAGCGATTACGCTGGGCTCCGACATCACCGAAGTGAGGGCCGAAACGAAGTACGTACCACTCGTTATCACAGTCGAACAAACCACCACCAACTCAGAAGGAATCGTCATGAGCAAACCGAACGAAGCAGTCCCGAGTGGCGCGCAGCCGGCGGCGCAACCGGTAGTCCCAGCGACTCCGGTGCAAGCTCCTGCGGCAACGCCAGCTGCGGCTCCGATCGTCGCGGCGGCAGTCGATCCGAAGAAGGCGAAGTCGCTCGCAGAGCTGATGGAGATGGCCGAGCCCGACGTCAAGACGCAGCTCCAGGCAATCATCAAGGTCAACACCGATCGCGCCGCGGCTCTGATCAAGAGCCTCGAAGGCAAGGTCGGTCTGGACGCCAACGAGCTGAAGAACTTCTCCCTGGAGCAACTCGAGAAGATGGCCACCAAGCTGAACGGCGGCCAACCGATCGACTACTCCGGCGCCGGTGGCGGAAGCGTCGCAGCGAATGCCGCGGCTGCAGTCCAAGGTGCAGACCAGCTGGACTACACACCAGCGACTCCGGTGTTCGCTCTGAACGAGCCAGCCCCGGCCAAGCAGAAAGCAGCGTAGCCCCGACGGGGCGCAGTCAAGTCGTCACATAGTCGACGCAAATACACGAACCAACCCTGAAAGGGCACTACCATGGCAAGCAATTCCATCTGGCTGAAGGGCGAAGGCCAAGTCAAAGAGGCCGCCGCAGCCGCAGGCATCACCCCGGGACACCTGATCATGTACAATACGTCCAAGCAGTTCGCGGTTCACGGAACGGCGGAAGGCAACGCCTATCCGATGTTCGCCCTCGAGAAGGACTTCGTCGGCAAGGACATCAGCTCCCCGTACATCGCGACCGAGCGAGTCCAGGCGGTCATCCCACTGCCCGGCGCCGAGATCTATGCGCTCCTGCCAGCGAGCGCTCTGGCTGTCGTCATCGGCGATGAGCTGGTGAGCAACGGCGACGGCACCCTGAAGAAGGTGACTGCCGGCGCGGTAACGGTGGCCAATCTGCGCCGAGTCTGCGCAAGGGCGCTTGAAGCCGTGGACAACTCCGCCGGTGGTACGCCGGTACGCATCAAAGTCGAGACCGTCTAGGTCCCAGTTCAGTCCAACTCAGGAAAGGAAGGAAAGGAACCTCATGAATCCGAACCAAGTCGAAGGACTGGTGCAGGGCGGTCAGTACCAGCCGGGCTCCGTGGCCGCAAGGCTCATGGCGAACGGGCTCAATGTCAACGCCCTCCGCACCAACGATGTACTCCGCAAGGAGGAGTGGCTGCTGTTCGACCGCACTGTGATTGAGATCGCCCGTCCGCGACTCGTAGCAGTAGGCGACCTGCTGACGCGGGGTCTGCGTATGCCGATCGCCAACGCGATGGGCACGACGATCGTCCAGCACGAGACGTCGAGCGACATGTCGGCCGCCGATATCAACATGACGGGTCTGGCGGAAGGCGAGCGTGACCGGGTGCTGTTCAGCCAGGTGAACACGCCACTGCCGATCATCCACAAGGACTTCCAACTGTCCTTGCGGAACCTCGAGTCGGGGCGTCGTATGGGTCAGCCAGTCGATACCACGATGGCAGCGATCGCGGCTCGCAAGGTCGCGGATGCAGCCGAGAACATGGTGTTCAACGGCGCGAGCGTGGTAGCCGGTGGCGGTACGATCTACGGCTACAAGAACCATCCTTCCCGCAATACGGGCTCGACCACAACGGACTGGGATCTCGGCACCACGACCGGTGAAGTGATTCTGACCGACCTGATGGCAATGATCGCCAAGGCCGTGGCCGACAACATGTTCGGTCCGTACGTCGTGTACGTCAGTGTTGCGTCCTACGTTCGACTGCTCGGCGATTTCAAGGCGGCTAGCGACAAGTCGATCATCTCGCGTCTGCTGGAAGTTCCGGAGATCGCAGCGATCCGTCCGACAACGCAAGTTGGCACCGGCGCAGAAGTCTTGCTGGTGCAGATGTCCTCGGACGTCGTCGACTGGCTGGATGGCCTGCAGCCCACGACCGTGATGTGGGACTCGCACGGCGGCATGATGATCCACTTCAAGGTCATGATGATCGGTGCACCGCGTATCAAGTCCGATCAGACGGGCCAGTCGGGGGTCGTGCACTACACGTAAGCGACCTGACGTTCAGGAGCGCAACGGGCAACCGCAACGGAATGGTGGGGGGCTGAGACCCTCCACCATTTGTTCGCACTGCAGTCAACCAGTTAGGAGATCACCATGGCGAAGTTCAAAGTCGCAGCAGGCAAACACCACCAACGTCAAGCCGACGGTTCGGAGAAGACCTTCAATCAAGGCGATCAGCTCGAGATGTCGGCATCGGAAGCTGCCAAGTTCCCAAACAAGTTCATACCCGTCATCGAGGACGAGTCCGAGGCCGAGGCCGAAGTGTCGGCAAAATCGGCGCTGGTACCGGCGACGAAACCGGGTCCAGTCGCGACAAAACCAGCTGCCAAATAACGGGAGCTCTACGTGGCTAGAGTAGGCCAAGCGGAAGTTCGCGACATTGCTGGACTCCCCGACGCGGCGAGTGCAGCGATTGTTGCTGCCATCCCTGTCGCTTCTACTCTAGTCACGGAGAACCTCGTTGGTCAAGGGCCTTCGGAAGCAACGCTCAAGAGTATCGAGCTTTACCTAGCCGCGCACTTTGCGACTCTCGCGTGGGAGAAAGGGCCGTTAGCCGCCGTTCAAATCGGTGAGGCGACGGAGCGATTCCACGACATTTACAAGGCTGGTTTTAGCTCGACTCGTTTTGGCCAACAAGCTCTCTTATTAGACACGACGGGGATCCTCTCGGATATGTCTGCGAACGCAGCAAGTCCAAGGAGACGTGCCGAGTTCACCGTGATCGGTACCCCTGATGTGGATCCCCTGGAGTGAGCCATTAATGGGCATCCTCTCAGGCCGTCTTCCGCACAAGCTCACCTGGTGGAGGGTCACTGGAGGTGATGGCTTTGGCGGGGATACCTTCGCTACTCCCTTACTGATTGATGGACGGTGGGAAGACCGCCAGGAGACCTTCTATGGCTCTCTAGATCGCCGGGAATTGATTAGTAAGGCCGTGGTCTTTGTAGACCGAGACATGGCTGTCGGTGATCATCTCTGTCAGGGGAACCAAGTCACTCAAAGCTCGCCTGTAGCTATTACAGGAGCGCTCAAGATCCAGCGCTACGACAAGATTCCTGACCTCCGTTCGCTCGATGAGGTCAGAAGGGCGGTGTTGTAATGGCTACCAAGATCAGAGCCGATTTCAGGCCAAGACTCCCTGGACGTGTAAGGGAGGGGTCAAGGGCGTTCTACCGTCGTAGCTCTATGATCACTGCACGCGAGAGCATGGCGGCTGTGATTAAGAACTACGAAGGGATCATCAGACAACTTCACAGCGTAACGCCCGACGCTGTCAGGAATGCACTTGAGCCTGTTTTCGACAAGAGTCTGGAGTACGTACCGTATAAGTCGGGCCGCTTGTCCGAGTCGGCGATCCTTGAGGTAGAAGGAGGTCCAGGTAACGTTCGTGGGTCGATCACCTACGGCAACTCTACTGCGTGGTACGCTGCGTTGGTACACGAATACGTGTGGCTCAACCACAATCCGCCGACCCGAGCCAAGTACTTACAGTCGGCCCTCGAGGAGGAGATGGATAGTTTCCTCACGTCGTTAGCCGTCGACTACGCTTCAGCACTGGGGATGTAACGAATGAAAGATCCAGCCATCTGTGTTAAGGACGTAATCGTGGGGGGAACTCCTCTCGGTACGTTCGGAGCCACTACTGGATGGGGTGTGTATCTTGGAGCACTCCCGAGCACGCCCGATACAGTTATCCTTGTGAACAGGACTGGCGGACGTCCCCCCTATCCTCACTTGCTCTTAAATGAGCCTTCGGTCCAGGTGATGGTTCGAGGTTCGAAGAACGGCTACGTGGACGCGAGCAACAAGATCCAGGCAATCGTCAATCGCCTCCTGGGGATGACTACGCAGGTGCTCCAAGGAGATACTTACCGGTCTTGCAACCAGGTAGGAGATGTGAGTTATCTGGGGCAAGATGACAACACGCGGCCAATGCTTGTGGCCAATTTCTGGTTCATAGTCGAGCCCGCGGCGGAAGCCGGCGGAAATAGAGTCGCTATTACCTAGTAAAGGAAAGGACAAACCATGGCTGCAAAGCGCATCGAAATCTCCGCCGACGACATCACCTACCTCCTCTTGCCAGGAGGGCAGGGCGAGATCAGTCGAGATGGAGCGTCAATCGACGACACCATCTTCGGACAGACTTACAAGTCTGCCCTGACGGGTCCAATCACGTGGGGCATCAACGCGAATGCTGTGTACAAAGGCTTCCCGGGTTACGCCGCGAAGATCCTGAAGCCCGGCACTTCTACGGTGATGACCGATGAAGCGATGACCTTGGTATCGGGCAAGACGTACCGCATTACCGCAACGGCGAAGCGTGCAATCGATCGCAGCGTCACGGTAGTGGTGGAGGACAACGCTGTCGATCACACGGCCGACGTCGACCACATCGACTATCTGCTGGGAACAGTGACGTTCAAGCCCGCCTATACTGTCACGGGTTCGGTCACGATCACGGGGAACTACTTCCCGATGACGACGGCGATCGCGAAGTACACCGGCTTCACGCTCAACATGACGGCCGAGGCCATCCGGAACTCCGATATGCCAGCTCTCCAGGCGAATCTGGGCTATCACACGCACACGCCAGGTCTGAAGACCGTCACGCTGGAGCTGCCAAGCGTCTTTCTGGCAGCCGACGGATGGGCAGAGGAGATCGATGATCGCCAGGAATGGCTGATCGAGGTTAACCCTGACGGGACGCAGTTTAGTGGCTCCATCGCTCGAGGCTTCTTCCGTCTCATGTCCCAAAGACAGTCCGGTAACGTCGGGGCACTGGAAGAGGAGAACCTCCGGTTCGAGCTGAACGTCCCGTACTATGCCTCGACGCCCGGTCTCACGTCGCCATTCAGCTGGTTCCACTCGACGTCGCCGGCTTCACCGATCCCAGGTGCCATTAAGACGGCGCTCGATCGGTTCCTGGGAGATCTGCCAGTATACGGCAAGTATCTCCACGACGGTGTCGCTGGCTGGAAAGGTTCCGGCGTTCTCACGAGCCTCTCCCTCACGGCTGGGATGGAGTCGGTGAACACATTTGCCGTCAACATCCAAGGGAGTGGTGCCCCAACAATCGTGTAAGTGCTGATTTAACCCTGGAGGCACATGCCCTCAGGGATCTTGCAGGTGTTCAGTGAAGGAGTAGAATATGACCACAGTACGCGATGGCATTCGTGCCAAAGTTCTGGACGAGAAGCTCAAGAAGACGGTTGTCAAGCTGGATGATGGTGCAGAAGTCGAGATTCGCCAGATGTCAATCGGGCAGATGCTCGATGCCGTGAACGAGACCGACAACAGGAAGCGCATGGCGAGTTATCTCATCGCCTGTTGCTTCGTACCTGGCACTGAAGAGCCCGTGTTCGAAGACTCGGACTTCGATGTCCTGATGGGTCTGCCGGCTGGTGGGCACTATCAGAAGTTGATGAACGTGATCAACTCGCAGCTTCTACCGGTGGAGCTGAAGGAAGCGGGAAAAGACTAAGGCGGGACTCCTACCAGTTCTTGATCCAGAGTGTCGGATACCATCTGGGCAAGACAGAGTCGGAGGTAAAGGCAATGGGGGGCGACGAGTTCGCCCGCTGGGTCATGTACCTCAAGGAGCACGTTTACAAAAATGGCGACCCGCCGAACAATCGATCTGGGAACCGTAGGATTCGGTCTCGTACCAGAAACTAAGGCGCTCGAGCAGTCCCTTACTGCTCTTCGTAAATACGGTAAGGAAGTCGAACGCCTTGGTCAGGTTGAAGACGAGACTGTCCAGAAGCAGTATCGCAAGTTCGCGCAGATCGAGCGTATCCTCACTACGCTCTTTACGAGGACTTCAGCTACTATCTCCCGCATGAAAGAAGCGGGTGTTGCAGCCGTCGAGATCGACAAGGTTGATCAGGCATACAAGAGGGTCAACAGAACTCTCACCCAACAAGCCGATCTCCTGAATCGATCGCAGATCTCCCGTGCGTCCATCGGGATGGGTGCCATCATCTCAGGTGGCAATCGGTTGGCTTCACAGAAAGAGGTAGGTGGCCTCGCCTTAGCCTTCAGGGATCTCGAGCGAGCTGCAATTCTAGCTATCGGTCCATTGAGTGGGGTCGGGGCTCGATTGGCTGTAATGGCAGCTCTGTTCGAATCTGTTGGTGGCTCTATGACTCTGATGATCGCCGGAGCAACAGGCGTTGTCACGGGTATTGGCCTCCTCGGCGCTGCTGGTATCAAAGCCACAATGGACATGGAGCGTTTCAACGCTCAGTTGGAAGCCTCTACTGGTGCAGCTGTCTTGAATGCCGAGTCCTATCAATACCTTCTGGATCTGAGTAACAGACTCGGCCAGAACGTCCGCACCTTGGTTGAACCTTACGCCAAATTCACGACTGCAGCCAGACTATCGAACGTTGAACTTACCATGCAACGCAAGATATTCGAGGCAGCTACTGTAGCTGGCACTGCAATGCGCTTAAACAGTGAGCGGATGAGTCTCGTCTTCCTCGCCCTAGAGCAGATGTTGTCCAAGGGAACGGTATCGATGGAAGAATTGCGACGCCAATTGGGCGACTTGCTGCCGGGCTCTTTTGCAACTGCCGCTAGGGCTATGGGTGTTACGGAAGGTCAACTGTCCAAGATGATCAAGAACGGAGAGATCCTGTCTAAGGATCTTCTCCCGAAAATGGCCGACCAATGGATGGTAGTCTTCGGACCTTCGGCTGTGGCTGCTGCAGCATCGTTACAAGGTCAGTTACAACTCGTCGGGACGGCATCTTTTGAACTGCTCAAGCGCTTCGATGCTGTGACAGGATTCTCCAGACTGTTCCGCGAAGCTGTTATTCTCACGCGGCAGACACTAGAGTACCTCGCCAAGAATATGGAAGTTGTCATTGCCCTCTTCGGAGCCTTAGTCGGTGCTGGAGCTGGGTTCCTGATGCTTCAACTATTCTCTAAGTTGCCTACACTCATTATGGCAACTGTTGCGGCCTTTAGGACTCTTACGGCTACGATTATCACTCTGGATCTTGTGACTCTGGCTACAGGGTGGGGAGCACTACTTAGTGTACTTGCCAAGATAGCGGCAGTGACGATCGGTGCAGTAGTAGGTTACAACCTACTTGAAAGTGCCATTAGAACTGCACAGACTCCCATGAACGACTGGATCGAAGGATCAAAAGCTTGGCTTGATACTCAGGAGAAGATGGCCCAGTCTCACAAACAGACCACTAATGAGATCCGTAAAGGAACCCAGGAACGTCTGGTTCTCCTGAAGGTTGAGCTTTCATCGGCTCAGGAGATGCTCAGGCTATCGATCAAGTCTCTGGAGATTGAACGGGATAAGTTCAACATCAAGCCAAGTATGGCAGCCCCGTTTGGTGGGGCTTTTCTTGCACCTGCTCCAGGAGATTCACCTGACGTCAAAGCCGCTCGCGAACGTCTCCAGAATCTGGAGAACCTCCGCAAGGAGATGGAAGACGTTCTGAAGCGTCTGGGTCAACTGAAAGTACCAGGGGATCCTGCAGGCGAGGAACCTGGCACGCAATGGACTAACTGGGCAGAGAAGATCAAGCAGTCCCTACGTGAAGTCATTGGTCTTGGCGAACAGCTGAAGGCTTCAGAGCTTGGCCAGGGCGCAATCGAACAAGCCAGAGGAATGGCTAAGGCGATCGAGATGATGTCCGATCAGCCTGAAAAAGGGCGTGGTAGTCTTACTGGCCTTGCAAAAGCCTTGAAGGACGCAGGCTTTGAAGGGGCGAACCTTACCGAACAGCTAGCCAAGCTGTACCTCCTGATCGAGCAACGCAAAGATACTCTCAAGGAACTTGAAGCGTTGCCAGGTAAAGCAGCTACAGCAGGTGAAGCTATCGCGAAGATGTTCGACGTAGTCGAGGCTCGACGCCAGGCAGCTACGACTGGCGATGTTGGTTCCACGACACAGCTAGAGAAACAGCTTGTCACGATGGAGGGCTATTTCGAGGTCCTCAAGAAGATGGGTATGACGCAGGAGCATATCAACTTCTTGGTTGGTACATTCCGCAAGCAGTGGTCAGATATGGAGACTGCCGAAGAAGGCTCCAAGACTGTCGAGAAGCTCACCCGTAAGCTCGAGCAGTTGGACAACCAGTTGGGCGACAAGAGCGTTCGCGTGATGGAAGAGTACCATGATCGCATCGAACTCGTCTGGGAAGCGTTCGGCCATGGAGTCGGAACGCTCGAGGATTTAGAACGTCGCCTCGTCATGATCGAGGACGACATGAATCGCAAAGTTATTGATCGGATGTCGGTCTTTGGCCGGAGCGTTCGTGAAGCGTTCCGAGAGATCGAGGATCAAACTGCTTCTGCACTCGCCCGTATGACGCGGGGCCAAGAAGCTGGCTGGCAACAAATGTTCGATGCCATCCTCCAGACCATCTACGAGTTCATGTACAAGGTTATGGTTATTCAGCCTATCATGGAGGCTCTCTTCGGTCAGCTCTACACTCAGAAGAGCAACACTCCACAAGGTCTCTTCGAGGCCTTCCTCAGAGGGTTAGTGCCAGGAGCAGCAAGTAGTCTAGGAGGTAGTGTCGCTTCCGCAGGAGGCGTCGACGAAGCAGGTATGATCGACGCCCTCGGAGGTGGGTACGTTGGCGACCAGGCTGAGATTCTTGGGTTCGCCAGAGGAGGGAGTTTCGATGTAGGAGGATCAGGTAGTACGGATAGTAAGTTTGTCGGATTCCGGGCGACTCCTGGAGAGCACGTCGAAGTGACGCCCCCTGGCCAAAATAGCGGTCAGAGTGTGAAAGTTATTGTCCGCAATGAAAGCGGAGTCGCAATGGAAGGAACACAGGGGCCTACTTCATTCGATGCCGAGGGGGCTGTCGTAGAGCTCTTCTTACGTCGTCTAAGTCGCGATGCTGCCGCTCGTGAACGTCTCTCAACCTTGACAAGATCACCGAGGTTCTAGGACTAGATTATGGCCTTTCCACATTCCTATGCCAAGATCCTCGCCGAGGGGTACGACAAGAATCGACCCTCAGCTGTTAGCCGTTCTGAAATGGAAGACGGCATGGTCAAACAACTCCGCACGAAAGCCAGAGTCTTGGTAAAGCGGAACATGACCATCAGTGTGGCTTCACTCTCCGATTACCAGGCCTTTATCGCTTGGTACCAGAACGACGTCGACTATGGGGCCCTATGGTTCGACTTTACCGATCCAGAGGACAGCGTAGTAAAATTTGCCCGCATTGTCTTACAATTGAATTCCGAGCGACCGCTTGTTGGGTTGGGTCAATGGCGTATCTCCGCTGTCATTGAGACTTGGTCGAATGGCTAAAGCCTATACCGATCACTTCAAGGAAGAGACCGGTTCCACTTCGGGACAGGAGCCCGTCTACCTGTTGGAGATTACACACCCACAACTTGCGACACCCGTCCGCTTAGTGAACGACACAGAGGATCTCATTCACAATAGCAATACCTATTTCGCTTGTGCCTTCAGGGTTCATATCCCTGAGGATGTCTCCAAGGTTGTACCACAAGCACCTTTGGTCATCGACAACATTGGTCGTGAGCTTACCCAGTTCCTCGAACAGTCGTTTGGTGGACGAGGAGCACAAGTTACGATCAAGCAGGTTATGCGGGATACCCCTACCATCATTGAACAGGAGTACATTCTCTCTCTACTCAACGTAAAGCAGACGATGCTCGAGGTTACAGGTCAATTGGGGTACGAGAACTACCTCGATGTACCAGCTCTAACTGCTCTGTACACACCTGAAGCTGCACCGGGACTCTTTTGATGAGCCATAATCATCATTGGGCAGAACAGTACGTCGGCATCCCTTGTGGGTCCGAGGCTGGTTTTGATTGTGCTGACCTAGCAGCTCTGGTACAACGAGAGTGCTTCGAGAACGATATTCATCTACCTCGAGATCGTACGTACCGGGAAAGGAAGGGCCACGCCAAGTTCAAGGCTATGAAACAGCAGATCGAAGTCCTCAAGGACAGCTACGCGCATAGAACGGACGCTCCGATCGAGGGGGATCCTGTTCTCTTGAAGACTAAGGGCTATTTCCAGCACATCGGTGTATTCTGCCTGATTGCTGGAGAACCATGGATCTTACACGCAGCTGATGGAGCACAGCAGGTTGTGTTGACTCGGATGCGTGATTTGGAGATTCGTGGGCTCTTCGTGGAGGGGTACTACAAGTGGAACTAGCCCCAGTCCCAGTCCCAGTCGTAGTAGTCTCGCCACACCCCTTAGTCCCAGCGAAGGATCGGCATTTCGAATATGCCGAGTTCTATCCTCGTGAGACCCTAGCTGCTTACTTGGAGCGCCATGGACTCACTCGTCG
>Ga0184615_10000959_pt1 | contig 15674 bp, 18 predicted proteins | sample PLM4_65_coex_FD_133134 | JGI IMG/M metagenome (GOLD analysis project Ga0184615, IMG submission 133134) | Groundwater sediment microbial communities from an aquifer in East River, Colorado, USA - PLM4_65_coex | ecosystem: Environmental > Terrestrial > Soil > Riparian zone | place: USA: East... | reverse complement strand
GGTGCGCCGCGTGAAGAACTGCGATTCGAGCAGCGCGATCGCCTGCTCGCCGATGATCTGCTTCGACCGCATGATGCCGTCGCGGTCGACTTCCTGGTCGCGAATCGTGATCGCCGTGATCGAGGCGATCTGGCCGTGGTCGACGCCCTCGACCTTGTCGATCTGGTCGGTGAACGCGTAGATCTTCTCGAGGAAGCTCTCGTCGTAGATCGTGCCGTCTTTCGCGACGATCGCGGCGACGACGACGTTCGCGCTGCCGAACTGCCGGTTGTACTTTTCGTACACCTGGATGAACGGATGGTTGCGCGGCAGCAGATCGATGAACTGGCTGAAGATCTGCAGCTGCAGCGCGTGATACAGGAAGAAGAGCGTGAGCGCGCCAATGATGGCGAGATTCACCCCCCGGTACTTGATGAAGAAGCGTGAGAACCGGACGGCAAATGCATCCATGCGCTCGATTCCTTGAGGTAGGGCGCGGTCTAGGTCAGGGAACGCCGGGCGCGGGCGAAACGTCGGCCGGACTGCCCTCGACGCCGCCGAGGCTGATGGGCGGCTCGAGGCCGGTCGTCTTGCTGCTCGGCGTGACGGCCGCGGTCCAGCTCGCCCCGCGATCCTCCGAGCGCAGGACGATGCCGCGTTCGCCCACCACGATCGCCTGGCCGTCGCCGTTGAAGGTCGCGCCGGCGAGCCAGTTGAAGAGCTTCGGCCGCTTCGCGTCCGTCCAGGTCCGGCCGCCGTCGCTGGTCATGTAGAGCACTCCGCGGTCTCCCGCGGCGATCCCGTTCTCGCCATTCCAGGCGATCGCGAACAGGCCCGCGCTGGTCTCGACCGAGCGCGACTCCCAGACGGATCCGCCGTCGCCCGACACCAGCACGCTGCCCGCGAGACCGACGGCCGCGGCCGGCCCGCCTGCGGAGGCACTGAGGTTGAACACGTAGAGGTCCGCTGGCGCGCCGACGATCTGCCGTGTTCCGACCCAGGTCTGCCCGCCGTCGGTCGTGCGCAGCAGGGTCGCGAACTCTCCGCCGATCCAGCCATCCGTCGGGCTGGTGAAGACGACCGAGTTCAGCAGACGCTCCGCGACGTTGTCATCGGCGTAGGTCACGGCGTCGAAGGCGACCTTCTCCCATTTCTCGCCGTCGCGCGTGCGCAGCACGATCCCGAGATCGCCGACGATCCAGGCTTCGGTGGGCGAGATCGCGGCCACACTGAAGAGGTTCACGTCGACGGGTGCGGATTGCCCCATCTCGTCGACGGTCTCGACCTTCTGTGCCGTCCAGGTCACGCCCCCGTCGGTCGAGCGCAGGATCGTGCCGTCCGCGCCGACCGCCCAGCCCGCCTTGTCGTCCGCGAACGAGATGCCGAACAGCGTCTTGGCCGTCGGCGTGTCCGGCTGAGTCCAGGTCCGCCCGCTGTCGCTCGAGACGAGAATCGTGCCCCAGTACCCGGCGGCCCACGCCTTCGTGTCCTTCGCGGTCACCGCGTAGAGGCTCGCCTCCGGCAACTTCCAGGTCTCCAGGCGCGCGGGGTCGAGGGCTGCGCGAACAGAGGCCGCGGCGATCAGGACGAGCACGCCAGCCAGCGCGAGCGACAGCGTTCGTCCCTTCGAGTTCCGAGCCCAGGTCATTGCACCCCCAAACATCCGATCCTCCGGATGCGCCGTATCATGTTCATGACGATGCGCCGGGTCAAATGGAACTGGATTTCCGACGCGGGCCGCAGCAATCCTCTGGATGCGCTTGAAAGCCCGTGGAACTGCGCGCATCATCAGCCAGCCAATCGCAAGCGGTGCTCTGTATCAGCGCGCCGCGACTTATCAGTGGAGGGAGGTCCGATGCGACGAGCACCTTGGGTTACCGCCTTTGCGATGTCGATCGCGTTCCTTAGCGCGCAGATCGCGTCAGCCGAAGTTGCGGCAGGAACGAAGATCACCTCGGCGAACGCGGGGGACGCGCGGGGGCTGATCCCCGATGAGCTGATTCCGTACGTGGTCGAGGGCTTCCCCGACCTCAACATGACGGTCGCAGACTCGGGCAAGTACGTGCCGAACGAGAAGTACGTGAAGGCGACGGTCGATTACGCCTGCCAGGCGAAGCTCGACTCCAAGGGCTTCATCACGAACTACACCGCCGGCCAGCCCTTCCCCTACTCCGAGTGGGCGAAGGAAGCGACCGGTCACAAGTGCGACCTGACGCCGGACGATCCGCAGTTCGCGCTGAAGCTCGCTTGGAACGTGAACTACCGCTGGCAGGGCGGCTCCGGTCTGAACCTCCCGCACTGGGGCTTCAGCAACATGCGCAACCAGGGCAAGGAAGTGTGGCGCATCGCCCAGGGCGAGTACCGCCGCACCTACTTCTCGCACCGCGCGGATCTGCTGCCGGCCACCACCAAGCTCGAGGCGACCACGGACGTCGAGTGGGCGGAGTTCTTCGACGTGAAGACGCCGTTCGATCTCCGCGGCACGATGTTCCTGCTCTACCGCTACGACGTGGAGAGCAAGGAGGACGACACCTGGGCGTACATCCCGGCGCTCCGCCGCGTGCGCCGCATCGCCGCGACGCAGAAGTCCGACTCGCTGCTCGGCACCGAGTTCACGCTCGAGGACTTCTACATCTTCGCCGGGTACGTCTGGGACCACCAGTGGGAGTTCAAGGGTGAGTCGACGAAGCTCGGAGTCATCAACTCCAAGCGCACCTGCTTCCCGAGCGTGATCCCGGGCTCGACGACCGACGCCGGCGCGGTGAACATGATCCGCCTGGGCACGGACGAGGAGTGGTTCAACTGCAAGTTCGGTCCGTACAACGCTCTCCCGTTCGCGGGCGAGACGTTCGAGAAGCGCACCGCGTTCCAGCTCGACGACATCCCGAAGCAGAAGGGCCATCCCTATAGCCGCAAGATGATCTGGTACGACAAGGAATCGATGATGCCGTTCTACTCGATCATGTACGACCGGGCCGGCAAGCCGTACCGCATCATCGCGAGCGTCTTCAAGTGGAGCGAGGACAGCCCGGTGCCCGTGAACAAGGGCCGAAAGGTGAACAACTACTCGGTCATCATGGTCGTGAACGTGCAGAACGGGAACTCGCACACCGGCCAGTTCGACAACGCGAACGCGATGGAGTTCGACGCGGCAGCCAGCCGCAAGTACTACGACACCACGCGGCTGAAGACCCTGGGTCGCTGAGACTCCGAGAGTCTTCGCAGAGAAGAGACGGGCGGCCTCGCAAGGGGCCGCCCGTTTCATTTCTGCCGCGTCATTTCGGTGGCGCGGGGGCTTCCTTCTCGACGCCGATCGTGAGCTCCCGCTGCCGCTTGCGGCGCTGCTCGCGAGCGCGCTGGATCTCGCCCGCGAGCTCGACCTCGACCGTTCGATCGCGAAGGAGCTGACGCAGGCGAGAGACTTCGATCTCCACCTGCTGCCGCTGACCGGGCGCGGGCTCGTAGAGCACCGTGCGATCGAGCTGCTGGCGCCCGCCGCCGATCCCGATCGCGGTGATCCGCACGACGTTGCGGCCGGCGACGAGCGGAACGAAGCCGTCGAAGCTCCCGTCCGCCAGGAGTCGGATCGCGCGCCCCGGCTGCTTCGACGTCTCGTTCGTGAGCTCCACCTGCGCGACCTCGGAGAGCTCCACCGCGGGCAGGTGGAAGAGCACCTCCCCCGGGCGCTCGATCTCGGTGAGCGATCCCTTGGACAGGCGCGACATCAGATCGAGCACGTCGCGTCCGCGCACCGCCTCCGGTCCGAGCGCGAAGCTGTGGATGTGGATGTCCTTCCCGCCGGCCTCGCGCGCCGCCGAGATCGCCGCGCGACCCGGATTGGGCTCGGGCGGAGGCAACGTCGGATAGCCATCGGAAAGGAAGAGGATGCTGCGCTTGCGTCCGGCCTTGCCGTCGTCGGGCGCCTGCAGCAGCGCGTTTCGCGCGACGTCGAGCGCGGACGCGTAGTTCGTGCCGCCGTACCAGCCGTGACGCTTGTCGAGCAGGTCGAGCGCGGCGATCACCTCCGCGCGCGTCGCGGTGAGCGGTGCGACCAGCTCGCCCTTGTCGCCGAACGCGATCAGCGCCACGCGCGTTCGCTCCGCGTTCAGGAGCTTCAGCAGCCGGCGCACCGCGGCGATCTCCGCCGCCGCGATCGTGTCGCCCGGATCGTCGCAGAGCTTCTCGGGAGACCCGGTGCCCCAATAGTCCTCGCGAATCTCGGGGCTCGACTTCCCGATGACTCCGTTCTCGTTGACGTCGACGCCGGAGCGCAGCCGTGTGCTGGCCGAGAGATCGATCACGACCGCGACGTCGTGGTAGTGCAGGCGCCCCGCGCCCGTCGAGCCCGCGACCTCCACCATCGCCAGCGGCAAGGTCTGGACGAGCCCCTCCGTCGGCGAGCGAAGATCGATCCAGACCTGTTCGTCCCCCGCCGCTGGGGCCTCGGCGCGCGCCGACCCTCCAGCGTGGAATGCGAGGCACAGAAGAACGAGCACGGGTCGCATCACCAAGGGAGGGTTCCTCGCAAGCGCAAAGGGTCGTCTACTATAAGGAACGCAATGATTCGCCTGCACCTCACCGCATTGATCGGAGTGGCGCTGCTCGGCGCGCCTCGACTCTTGTACGCCGAAGCCGCGGCCCCCGCCGAAGCGGAGGCGCCGAACGGCCTCGCCGAGGCGGAGGCGTGCGCCGAGCGCAACCTGCCCCACCAGACGCTCGAGCTGCGTGCGACCTTCACCAAGGTCGACCGGGTGGGCGGCGAGCGCGCGAGCCGCGCGAAGGTGATCGGCAAGAAGCTCGAGGACGGCCTCCACCGCATCGTCCTGCGCTTCGATCGCCCCCTGGACGTGCGCGGAACGGCGATGCTGATGATCGAGGGCGCGGACGGGCCCGCCGACTTCTACGTCTACTCGCCGGACGATCGCAGGGTGAGGCGCGTCTCGGGCCGCAATCCGAACGGCCTCTTCGGCACCGACTTCTCGTACGACGATTTCGAGAACTGGCGCGGCTTCGCCAAGCGCGGCAAATCGGAGCGCTTGCCGGATGCGACCGAAGCCGATCGCCCCGTCTATGTCATCGCCGGAACGCCGGCGCCCGAGGACGGCTCGAGCTACGAGCGCGTCGTGACCTACGTCGACCGCGAGGCGTGCGTCATCCTGCGGGTCGACTCGTTCGAGCCGGGCGGGAAGCTGCGCAAGGTCCTGCGCGCCGACCCGGCGTCGATCAAGAAGACAGGGAACCTCTCGATCGCCACGGCCATCGAGCTGCGCGACGTGATCGACGAGACCAGCACGCGGGTCGCGATCGACACGCTGCGCCTCGACGTCGATCTGCCCGATCGCATGTTCAGGCAGACCGATCTGGGGTCGGACTAGGCCCTACTCGCGAGCCGCGGCGGGCACCACGTCCGCGAAGCTCACCGATAGGAGCACCTGCTCGACCGAGCTCGGGCTCCAGAAGCTCTGGGCGTGGTTGGTCGAGACGCTGCGGATCAGCCCGACACCGCGCGCGTAGTAGTCCTCGTAGGTGTTGAGCGGCTGGGTCTCGTTCCACTCCCGGTCCCACTGCGCGCTGCGCACGAGGATCACGTCGTCGAAGCTGCCGGCTGGAACGCGCAGCCGGCCGACGGTCTCGACCTCGGCGGTCCACGAGAGGCCCTTGTTGCCCGAATGGCGGAAGACCTCCGTCTGGTCGCTCCAGGTCTGGCCGGGGCGCGGATCGACGGGCAGGAACGACATGCCGTCGCCGCCGAAGACGTGGATCCGCCCGTCCGGCAGCGGCTCGACCGCGGCGATCCGCATCACGTATCCCCCGGCGACCTGGTAGCCGACGAGCCCCGTGGGCTCGAGGCCGTAGACGCGCTCCGAGAGCTGCTCCTCCATGACGAAGATGCCCTCCTCGGAGTCGCGCACGGCGCGCTCGCCGCGCCCGGTGACCTCGAGGCGGGTGCGCGTGAAGAAGCCGGTGCGCAGCTCGTAGACCCAACGCGCGCCGTCCTGCAGCGGAAAGTAGTCCTGCGCCGCCGAGCCCATCGCGTGCGGCGGCGGCTCGGTCGCGCAGCTCGAGAAGACGACCAGGAGCGACAGCAGCAACGCGAGCCGGCGCGGGACCATGGGGGCGAAGGTAGCGGGTTGCCCGGAGTGCGGCGCGCGGCATTCTGTCGGCATGAGCGTTGTACGTTGGATGGGGGTCGCTTGGTTTCTCGTGGCGCTCGGCTGCGCGTCGCCCGCCGACATGGCCCGGGACGAGCTCGGCAGCGGAGAGTGCGCGGACAAAGCGGAGGAGAAGTGCGAGGAAGAGCTCGCCGGCTCCGATCGCCTCGCCTGCCTGAAGCGCGAGACCTATCTGTGCGAGGAGCTCGAGAAGGCGTCGGCGCCCTGATCCCTTCCGGCGGCTAGGGCGCCTTCTCGCCTTGCTCGTGCTCGAGCAGCTCGCAGCGGTACTTCTCGCGCTTGATGCACGTGGCGAGATCGGCCGAGCCGAGGTTCTCCTTGCAGAACTCCTCGGCCTGGAGCGAGCACGGCGTGTCGGGCTCCTTCGCGAGCGGCGCGTAGTCTCCGCCGGTCCAGGAGCAGCCAACCACGAGCCAGATCAACGCGAGAACGGCGGAGCGCCTCATGAGCCTGCCTGTTTTCGGGAGCCGTACCGGCGCGAGTAGACCTCCGTGAACTCGGCGCCGAGGAACAGCAACTGCGCGGAATAGTAGACCCAAAGCAGCACCAGCACGAGCGAGCCCGCGGCGCCGTAGATCGACGTGACACCCGCGCGGCTCAGGTAGAGCCCGATCAGTGACTTTCCGATCGTGAACAACAGCGCGGTCACCGCGGCTCCGAGCCAGACGTCGCGCCACTCGATGCGCGCGTCGGGCAGGAGCTTGAAGATCATCGCGAACAGCCCCATGACGATCACGAACGTGAGCGCGGTGTTCCCGAGCTGCAGAAACTGCGCGCCGATCGGCGCGTACTCCTCGACGATCTGGTTCACGGCCGTGAGCACCGCCGACAGCGCGAGCGAGAGAAGCAAGAGGACGCCGGTGCCGAGGATCATCGAGAAGCTCGCCGCGCGGCGCTGAAGCTGTCCCTTCATGCCGGTGCGCCGCGCGGTGTCGGCGCCCCAGATCTGGTTCAGCGAGCTCTGGAGCTGGCCGAACACGCCCGACGCGCCGAAGAGCATCGTCGCGAGGCTCATGCCGGTGGCGAGCAGACCCGACGACGGCTCGCTCGCGCGCTGGATCATGCTCTCGATCAGCTCCGCGCCGGCCGGACCGAGCACGCCCTGGATCTGCGTGACGATCTCGCCCTGCGCCGCGGCGCGTCCGAAGACGAGCCCCGCGATCGCGATCACGAGCACGAGCAGCGGCGCCATCGAGAACACCGTGTAGTACGCGAGCGCCGCACCCAGGGTGAGCGCGTTGTCCTTCGACCACTCGGTGAAGACCTCGCGCAGGAACGCGGCGGCGGCGGTGAGCCTCTCGCGCGGGTTCAGTATCGCCGCCTCCGCCGCGTCGGCCCGATCAGCGCGCCGAGCACGCCGCGCGTGAACGCGTTCGCGACGGTGCGCGCGAGCGGCGAGTTCAGGACGTCGGCGAGCGAGACGCCGTCGTCGTCCTGAGGCTTGGATCCCTTGGACGGCGCGGATTCGCCGTGGGGCGCGGACTCGGCCGGGGCCTTCTGCTTCGCGAGCCGCTCGTGCGCGCTCACGCGATCGAAGGCCTGCGCGTACTTCCGCACCTGCGGAGTGGCGAGCAGCGGCCGCAGCTCCGCTTCCGCCAGCGGAGCCATGCGCGAAGCGGGCGGAATCAGCCGCGTCGCGAACGGCTGGGTCGGCGCGCCGTTCGCCGCGAGCGCGCTGATCAGCGCCTCGCCGGTGCCGAGCGTCGTGAGCGTCTCCTCGACGTCGTAGAACTCGGTCTTCGGGAACGTGCGCGCGGCCGCGCGCAGCGCCTTGTCGTCGTCGGGCGTGAAGGCTCGCAGCGCGTGCTGCACGCGCGTGCCGAGCTGGCCGAGGATCTCCCCGGGAACGTCCTTCGGGCTCTGGGTCACGAAGAAGACGCCGACACCCTTCGAGCGGATCAGGCGCACCACCTGCCCGACCTGGTCGAGGAACGCCTTGCTCGCGTCGCGGAAGAGCAGGTGCGCCTCGTCGAAGAAGAACACGAGCTTCGGCTTCGGCAGGTCGCCGACCTCCGGCAGCTCGGCGAACAGCCGCGCCAGGAGCCACATCAGGAACGTCGAGAACAGCGCGGGCTTGTCCTGCACGTCCGCGAGCTCGAGCACCGTGACGAGCCCGCGGCCGTCGGACGCGAGCCGCAGGAGATCCGCGAGCTCGAGCTGCGGCTCGCCGAAGAACGCGAGCGCGCCCTGCTGCTCGAGCTCGACCATCTCGCGCAGGAGCACGCCCACCGTCGACTTCGACATGCCGCCGAGACCCTCGAGCTCGGCCGCGCCCGCGCCCGACAGGTGCTGCAGCACCGTGCGCAGATCGGCGAAGTCGAGCAGCTCCAGACCGCGGTCGTCGCAGTACTTGAAGACGAGCGCGAGCACGCTCGCTTGCGTGTCGTTCAGGTCGAGCACCTTCGCGAGCAGGAGCGGGCCGAACGACGAGACGGTCGCGCGCACCTGCGCCCCGTGCGCGCCGGTGAGGCTCAGGAACTCGACCGGACACGACTGGGCGCGCCAGTCGAAGCCGGTCTGTTGCGCGCGAGAGGTGACTCTCTCACTCGCCTCGCCCGGCGCGGCGAGTCCCGACAGATCGCCCTTCAGATCCGCGAGAAACACGGGCACGCCCGCCCGCGAGAGCTGCTCGGCCATGAGCTGCAGCGTCTTCGTCTTCCCGGTGCCGGTCGCGCCCGCGACGAGACCGTGGCGGTTCAGCATCGCCAGCGGAACGCGTACGAGCGGCTCGGGATGCGCTTCGGTTCCGAAGAGCGGAGCGCCGAGCACGACCGCCTCCCCGGAGGCGGGGAAGGTCGCGCGCGCGGCCGCGATCAGCTTGGCGTCCATCGTCACCTCACTTGGCCAAGCCGATTATACGGATGTTCTCGATTCTAAAAGCCGTAGCCGAGTCCCAGGATCACCGACAGATCCTGGCGCTTCTTGTCGTCGGCCGGTGTCGAGTCCCAGGTCCAGAGCACCTTCGACTCGCCGAAGAAGTCGCCCCAGATCTTGTAACGGAAGCCGGTCTTGGTCTCGACCAACTGGTCGTAACGGCTCTCCAAGCTCGGGTACGCGCGGCCGTTGTGGAAGAACGAGATGCCCGGGTACATGACCCAGTCCAGGTTCCAGCCGACGCGCACCGCGAGGTAGTCGTTGTTCGGCGTGTCGTCGGTGTAGTTCTCGCTCACCCAGGTGGGGCCGGCCTCGAGATTCAGCTTGAAGGTCTCGGTCTCGTAGAACTGGTAGCCGAGACCGACGCCGGTGATGAGCCGCAGCGCGAGATCCGCGGGGCCGTCCTTCTCGCCGCGCGCGTTCGCGTACATGTACCACTTGGGCCTGAAGAAGAGGTCGTACTGGAGACCCGCGAAGAGATTCCGCTTGGTCGTGACGTCGTCACCGGTGTCGTTGTCGCGGGTCTTCTCAGCGGTGTAGCCCGCGCCGAAGGTGATGCGGTCGCTCTCCGCACGGCGCACCGCGTCGAGCGCCGCGTTCCCCGAGTCCCTGCGCGTGTTGCCACGGTCGAACGTCGCGCCGGCGACGGCCATTCCCTTCCACTGCACCGGCTCGGGGTTCAGCTTCGCGGCGCTCGCGAGGCTGACCGTCTGCGCGCTGATCGACGACGTGCCGAGCGTGCGCACGGTGCCGGGCTCCGCGAGCGCGACCTTGTCGACGATCACGGACTTGTCTTCGAGCACGATCGTCACCGGCTCCTCGCTCGAGAACGTGGCGACGTCGGCCCACTTGATCTCGACCTTCCCGGCGATCTTCGAGTCGAAGGCGAGCTTGCCGCCCGCGAGCGAGAGCACCTTGCCCGTGAGACGGTCTCCGTTGGTGAACTGCACCTCATCCGCGCGCGCCGCGATCGCGCCGCTGACGAGACACGAGCATACGACAAAGGCTGCGAGCTTCATGACCCCTCCCTCCGAGAGGAGCGCATGCTATCGGAGGCGAAGCTCCGCTGCTGCGCGACGCACGCAGAGCTCGAACGCCTCGAGCGAGCCGAGCGGATCCTCGGGGGAGCGCGCTGCGCGCACGACGTTCGCGATCGGACCCTCGATCATCAGGTTGTCGCAGAGTCCGAATTCCTCGACGAGGAGTCCGTCCGCCGCGACGCGGCGCGCGTAGTCGCGCGGGTCGTTCGTGTAGCCGAAGACCCGCTTTCCGCGACCGTGCAGATAGCCGATCTCCACCGCGGTGCCGACGTCCATGCTCGGCCCGCGAAACGGCGTGAGGTTCGCGATGCCCGCGTCGCACTCGTCCATCAGCCGGATCATCGCGGCGAAGAGCGCGTGCGCCTGCGCGCGCGGCTCGAGGCCGGACAGCGGCGGCGCGACGTCGAGCGGGTAGCGCCCGTCGAGCCCGTGCGCGCGACAGATCTCCTTCTTGCGCTCGCCCTGCGCGACGGCGTCGGGCAGGAACACGTCGGGACCGGCGAGGTAGACGCGCGGGTTGGCCACGGGCCGATCGTAGGTCTCTTCAGAACAAGATGCGCAGCTCCGATTCGGATTCCATGGCGAAGGCCAAGGGCACGGTCATGATGGGCGTGGTGAAGGCCATCCAGGACAACCGCGAGCGCGCGCTCCCGCTGGTCCCGGAGAAGCTTCACCACTACTTCGACACGCGGATCGTGCTCGCGGCGTGGTACCCGCTCGAGGACTACCTGACCTTGCTGCGCCTCATGATCAAGCTCGAGCCGAAGCCGGCCGCGGACTTCTACGAGCAGATCGGGCGGGCGTCGGCGCGCGAGCAGATGGCCGGCATCTACAGCCGGTTGAAGGAAGACACGTCGCGCAAAGCCTCGACGACCTTGCTTGGCTCGATGTACGACAGCGGCGAGATGAAGGTGGTCGAGCGCTCACCCGGTCTCGCGGTGCTCGACTGGGTCGGCTTCGCGCACCCGTCGCGCGAGCTCTGCATGACGTTCACTGGCTACCAAGCGGAGCGAATGTCGCTTCAGGGCACCGCCGACGTGAAGGCGCGCCACACCCGCTGCCGCGCCGACGGCGCGGACGTCTGCCGCTGGGAGCTTTCCTGGAAGAGCCGCTCGAAGGACTGAGCGTCGAGCTCAGCCCGGCATGCGCTCGAAGGTCGGCACTCCCGCCGGGAGCTGGTGGAACGCCTGCTTGTCGACCGTGAAGATCACCATCTGCGGTGTGCCGAAGAGGCTCGGGTCGTCGAACGTCCCTACCTTGAGGAGGACCGCTCCGGGCAGGTTCGGCGACTTCGTGAGGATGTGCGTGCCGCACTCCGCACAGAACTCGCGCGTCACCGGATTCGGCAGATCGCCGCGGCGGAATCCCTTGGGCGATCCCTTGGTGTAGGCGAAGCGCGCCTCCGGCATGCCCATCACGACGTTCGGGTGCCCGCCCGAGATGTACTGGCACTCGCGGCAGTGGCACTGGCCCTTGAAGAGCGGCTCGCCCTCCGACTGGTAGCGCAGCGCACCGCAGTAGCATCCGCCTTCGACCTTCATTTCCGGATCTCCTCTGTGAATTCCCTCGGGACGTCAGTCGCCGAGCGCGTCGACGACGCCGTACGCCTCCAGCATCGCATGAAAGCGCGCCACATCGTGCGACAGCACCAGCAGGTCGTGCATCTGCCCGGTGCGGTCCTTCACGTAGTCGCGCAGGAGACCCTCGGCGCGGAAGCCGAGGCCCTCGAAGGTGCGGAGCGCGGAGCGCTGGTCGGGCGTCATGCGCGCCGTGATCTTCTCGATCCCCGCGGAGAGCGCGAGCGCGAACGCCTCTTGCGTGAGGATGCGCCCGAGGCCGCGGCCGCGCTGGCCGGGCGCGACGTGCACGCGCAGCTCCGCGACGTGCGGTGACCAGGTGTCGCGGTCGGGCTGCACGGTGGCGTAGCCGTCGATCGCGCCGTCCCTCTCGGCCAGCACGGTCGCGAGCTCACCCGCTTCGAGCTCGTCGATCCAGCGATCGACCACCTCGGGCCGCGTGATGTCGCGGCGCAGGAAGAGCTGGTCGTGCTCGGGGATCGAGTGCGCGAGCGCGAGCAGCGCGTCGCGATCGGAGCGCTCCATCGCGCGCAGGGTCCACGACCACCCCTTCGACTCGGCCGTGCGCGGATACTCGCGTTCGAACTTCACGTCGCGCGCTCCGCCAGCCAGAGGTCGAGCGCGGGCCACATGCGGCGCACGGCGTTCGGACCGGCCACGAGGCTCACGTGCCCGCCCTTCAGCACGATCGACTGCGCGTCCTTGCTGCCCACGGCGTCGACGAGCTCGCGCGCCGCGGCGTACGGCACGATGTGATCGTGCTCCGCCATGACGTGCACGAACGGAACCTCGATGCGCTTCACGTCGACGCGGCGACCGGCGAGCGTGAGCTCACCCTTGTAGAGCTTGTTCGCCCACTGCAGCTCCTTCGTGGTCTGCCGGAAGCACTCCCCCGGGAAGGCGATCTGGTCGTTCGCCCAGCGATCGAACACGCGGTACGAGCGCACGAACTCGTCGCTCCACATGTTGTCCCAGAGGCGGATCTGCTGCGCGATGCGCGAGACCGGCCGCATCATCTCGAACGAGCGCACGAGCAGCTCCGGCGGGACGTTCCCCAGGGTGTCGACGATCCGGTCGACGTCGAAGTGCTTCGGATCCGACCAGCGCTTCATGAGACCCATGCCGTCGAAGTTGAACGGCGTGGTGAAGCACGCGAGGTTCGCGAGCGGCCCGTTCGGATGGAGCGCGGCGTACATCAGCGACAGCATGCCGCCCATGCAGTAGCCGACGATCGAGACGTCGGGCTCGCCCGAATCCGCGCGCACGCGCTCGACGCAGTCGGGGATGAAGTCGAGCACGTAGTCTTCGAGCCGCAGGCCCGAGTCCTCCGGCCGCGGCTCGCCCCAGTCGATCATGTACACGTCGTGTCCGCGCGAGACCAGGAACTCGATCAGGCTCTGGCCGGGCGCGAGATCGAGGATGTACGGCTTGCTGACGAGCGACATCACCAGGAGCACCGGCACGCGGTACACGTCGTGGGTGGTCGGGCGATAGTGGTAGAGGGAGAGGGTGCCGCGCGAGTAGATCGAGTCCTTGGGCGAGAGGCCGACGTCCGGCGCGTCGCTGCGCAGGTACGCGAAGCCCTTCACGCCGCGCTGCAGCAGGCGGTCCACCTCCTGCCTCACGCGATCGCCGAGGCTCGGCTCGGTGGCTTCGGCGGCGCTCACCGCGCTTCCTCCGCGGCGCGCGCGGACGGCGGACGCCGCGTGCGCGCCGGGCGCGGCCGATCGGTCGCGACCTGCGCTTGCGTCGTCGGCCGCTCGCGCTCGGCCCCGCTCGCGCGTTCGCGCTGCGCGTTCTCGAGCTGCGTCAGCAGCTGCTCGATCTGCACGAGCGTCTTCCCGATGCGGATCACGTCGGTGCGCGTGGGCAGGTTCACCGTCTCGAAGACGCGGCCCCAGATCCGCCAGTTGATCCTCTGGGCGTCGAGCATGATCCGCGAGAGCAGCGAGCGGAGCTCGTTGCGGCGGTCGCCGGCGCTGCGCTCCGCCAGGACCTCGTTCAGGCTGCGCTCACCGCGATCGAGGAGCTCGCGCAGCGCCTGCAGCGGATCCCAGCCTCGCTGCGCCGTTCGTTCGGCCATGCATACCCCGTTTCCCCCGGGGTCCTAGCCTACTCCCAGCGCGGCCAGAAATCCCAGGTCGCGCGGTCGACCAGGCTCTTGACCAGCCGCAGGCGCGCCTCGTCGGGAGCGTTCGCGCCCATGCCCGAGACGCCGCTGCCGGAGATGTTCATGCGCGCGAGCTCCGTGCGCGCGCGAGCCGTCGTGCTCCACACTGTCGCACCCGTGCGCGCGTCGAGGATGCGCGCGTCGAGTCCGCTCTCGAGCTCGGCCGACGCCTTCATCCACTGCACCGCGGAATCGAAGCTGACGTTCGGCTCGACCTTCTGCGACTGCATCGTGCCGACGATCAGCGCGTCGATCCGGTACTTCTCGCAGATCGCGCGGATCGTCTCCGGATCGAGCGTATCGCTCGACACCGCCGCGAGCAGGCGGCGCTGGTCGCCGAGCTCGAGCACGGGGGTGCCGGGCTGCGCCTCGTGGATCGCGGCGAGGAACTCTCGGCTGGCCAGCACGCCGAGACCATCCGGAGCGGGCGTCGCGAACTCGATCATGCCGAGCGTGCCGAAGCGCTCGAGGTCCACGCGCGGGGGGACCCACACCTTCGGCGGCGGCGGTGTGCGGGAGCAGCCGGCCGCGAGCGCTGCCGCGATGACGAGGCAAGCGAAGCCCGTGCGGATCTCTCGCGCGATCATGCGCTGCCATCGGCCGCTGGCGGCGTTGTCTTGAAGGCGGGGCTAGGCGCCGGTTCGGCCCGAGCGGATCGGCAGGAGCAGCATCGCGCCCAGCGAGCGACGCCTCGCGCCGGCCCCTCCGGACAGCCCGGTCGCGAACTGCGCTTCGGACGTGCTCGGCCGAAGGGTGCGCGCCAGCCGATCCCAGAGGCAGAGGATCGTGCCGTAGTTCGAGTCGCGCTCGCTGCGTTGCGTCGAGTGGTGCCGGCGATGGAGCGCGGGTGTGACGAGGACCGTCCCGAGCGTCCGCTCCACGCGTCGCGGCAGATCGAAGTTCCCGTGCTCCAGCACGTTCGCGATGGCGAAGATCGCCTCGAAGGCCACGACCGCGACGGGCGGCGCGCCCAGCACAACGATCGCCCCGAGCCGCACCGGCAGCGCGAGGAGCAGCTCGCCCGGGTGGAAGCGCAGCGCGGTCGACACGTGATAGTCCGCGTCCGCGTGGTGGACCTGATGGAAGCGCCAGAGGAAGCCGACCTCGTGGTTCGCGCGGTGCCATCCGTAGGACAGGAGGTCGAGACCGACGACGGTCGCCGCGATGCCGGCGACGAGCGGCACATCGATCTGGTTCAGCAGACCGATCCCGGACGCCTGCGCCCACTCGGCGCTCGCCCAGCCGCACGTGCCGCACACGATCGCCATCAGCACCGCGTCGACGAGCCAGAGGCCGAGGTTCGCCCGCCACTCCGGTCGCAAGGTCGCGTGCGGGATCAGCCGCTCGAGCGCGAGCCCGAGCGCGAACGCGGCGAGCGGCACCAGCCCGCGGAGGAGCTGCGCGCCCGACTCGCTCACTCGCCCGCTTGCTTCTTGGGCTTCGGCTCGTCCTTCAGCGGCTCGAAGCCGGTCTTCCCGCCGAGCCGTGGCAGCTCGTCGGCGACCTTGATCCACGGCGCGCCCGAGTCGAAGAAGATGTGGACCTGCGGAGCGCGATCGATCGGCTCGAGCATCGCACCCAGCGCGATGTCGACCCGGTCCGGAAAGTGGGACGAGTCGCAGAACAACGTGCTGCCGCACCGGCCGCAGAACGACCGACTGCCGTGCTCGGACGACGCGTACCGGACGAGCTCGTCCGCACCGGAGTCGACGACGAGCTTCGCGGGCGGAATCGCGAACCAGGTGACGTAGCCCGCGCCGTGGTTTCGCCGGCACATCGAGCAGTGGCAGTGCGCGCAGACGATGCTCGGCAGGTTCGCCGTGAAGCGGATCGCGCCGCAAAGACAGGACCCGGACGCTTT
>Ga0184615_10000958_pt1 | contig 15687 bp, 31 predicted proteins | sample PLM4_65_coex_FD_133134 | JGI IMG/M metagenome (GOLD analysis project Ga0184615, IMG submission 133134) | Groundwater sediment microbial communities from an aquifer in East River, Colorado, USA - PLM4_65_coex | ecosystem: Environmental > Terrestrial > Soil > Riparian zone | place: USA: East... | reverse complement strand
CGGGTAACCGTCACGGTTACCGTGCCAGGCCCTACGGTCACGGAGACTGTGACGGCTGAGCCCGAACCACCGGCCGCGCCGTAGACATGGAGAAAGCCCCTGAGCGTCTCTGCCTACGCTCAGGGGCTTCCTTGGAATACCGGCGGCTACCAACCCACCGGCAGAACCTGCATACCCTCAGCGTCCTCCTGAGGGCCTGGAAATGCAACAGCCCCCGAGCCTGTCACCAGGTCGGGGGCTGTTCGCTATTCAGTTGTTTATCCTTGGGGATAGTGGATGATCAGCCGTCCTGTTCGGGACACCAGGTTTCGACGTTCAGCGTGCCAGCGTCCAGCGCCGCTTCAATCTCGTCTCGCCGTAGACCCTTACCGGCGAGAGCCTGAGCGGCGATGTTGATGTCTTGTGCGCGTGCCATCGGGGTTACTCTCCCTCACTCGTGTCAGCGCACCATCCCTTGATGGTGAGTGAGTAGTTGATCGGTTCCGTGGTCAAGCCGTTCAACCCCCGACCCTCAATGGCGCGTAGCTGATCCTTACGCAGATTGTCACTCATTTGGTGCATCCTCTCGCGGTCCGTCTGACTAGGACTCGTCAGCGTGCCTCTCAGACACGGACAGAGTCACCCCCGAAAGGATGACTCTGTTTCGTCCTCAGTGCTTCCAGTTGATCAGCCGCACGTACGCGGACAGGATCAGCTCTTTCAGCGTCTTGCGTTCTCGGTACCCGACGATCACCACGTATGCGATGATCACAACCGCTAGGCCAATTCTCATGCGTCCCCTTTCCATGGGGCTTAGGTCATGTAGAGGTAGAACGATCCCATCCCGAGCATGATGAACATGATCACGGCCACCGTGACCGTTGCGGGGGTGGTCGGTTTGGCCACCTTCCCCATGTTCTTGATCACGGTTGAGATGCACAGCAGATGGAACCCCAGGATGGACAGGATCACGATCTGTGCGCCGCTCACCGTGCGTTCTCCCTCTTGAGCCGCGCCTTGCGCCGGTTCTCGGGAAGCGTCAGCGCGTTGCGCGTCTCAGCTTCCAGCCGCTTGCGTGCCCGGTGCTCACGCATGGCCCCCGGACCGTGAGCCCCTTGCCATGTGGCGAACGGATCCGGCTTACCGGGCTCACGATGAACCGTGTGCCCGTACCTGTCCTTTTGGGTAGTCCTCATACCCGTCTTCCTTTCCATCCCCGTAGGGACGCTCTGAGGGACGCTCAGGGGGCAGTGACGTCACACTCACTGAACCCCCTGAGCTGACACCCGTAGGTGCCGCTGTGGGAATCGGATGCCTACCGGCGAGCGTTGCCGCTTGACCGTACGGGTTATCACCTGATCCACGCTCCGCTTGCTGGAGTCGAACCAACGTCTCCCGAATAGGTGCGGCCTACCCGGTTGCACTCACCAAGTGTGCTAAAGCGGATTGGCCTTACGGGGGTTGAGGCGTTGGGGTTCCCCGTAAGGCGATCATCATTACAATTTGCGCCGTCAGGCGTTTAAGGTCACTCAGTAAAGCGGGCTACATAGGCACCCTCCTTTTGACCTGATTATGTTTGTGAGCCTCACCGTTTCATAGCTCACACGTCCGGCCCGAACACTAGCCGCAGTCCCCGCCGACAAAGCACGGGGTGCCGGATTCCCTCACACGTTCAGTACGGCAGTAGCACACCGCTAGGCGTGCGAAGATCCAACGGCTTGTCTTCCGTTGGCCTGGTTTGCTTCTGGACTTGGATACGAACCTGTCTCATGGTCGTTCATCCTTTCCCTTACGGGGGACGTTACCCCTTTCGTTCAGGACTCGTCAGCAGCGCTTCCAGCGCTGGACACCCACAGTCCCCCGACTGTGGGTGTTTCGTCCTAGCGGTTGACCAGCATCATGAGCTTGCCATGCGTGCGGGTCTTGATGTCGTCGGCGGTGCCTTCCATGATGCTGACGGCGGATGCCGCAAGCCGGTTGCCCTTGAGCACACCGCGCGGACGTAGGTCCGCGTAGTGGTCAAGGTAGCCGGTGATGGCGCGCTCAGCCGCGTAGCCGGTAGCGCCGCAGCGCTCAGACTCGGTAGCGAAGATCTCGCGAATCCGGTCACGGCGCTTGTTCTCAAGGGTGGCCTTGATCTTGGTTTCGTCGTCCTTGTCGCGTTCGCCCCACACCTGGTCACACAGCGCATCGATCTGGTTTGCGCTGAACGGAACGGCCACGAGTGCCGTTTCCTCCTGCATCCACTGATCGTAATACGCGGTCGTGAGTCCGAGCGTGCGCTTGGCGAGTTCGACATTGGTCATGGCGTTCTTGGTGTGGCGAACGCTCCACTTTGTCACGGCGTTCTTGAGTCCGAGACGCTCCGTGTTCTTGCACACGAACCGCCATGGAGTCGCAACCGCCTGGAACAGACCGGAACCATCGTGCGTGTTGACCACTGCGAGATACTGCCGGATGTGGTCGGCAAAGCCGGACGGGTCAACGATCAACTCGTCAGGAAGCTCAGCGGTGAAGAACACCTTTGAGCCGTTGCGGAATGAACCGGCGGTTTCGCACACCATGAGTTCATCCCCGAACAGTTCATCAAGGAAGCCGAACGCCGTAGCGTTCGAAATCGGGGTGTAGATCTTGCCGACAGCCCCCAGGATCTCCCCCGTGTCCCCCCGCCTGGTGTGGAATCCCACCGGCCGCTGCGTGATCTCGTCAGTCTTGGGGTTGCGGTAGTCCTCCATGTAGGTATCGAGCTTTCCCGTCACGGGGTTCATGCCCTGTTGCGGGGTGAGGACGGTATCCCAGTTGAGCCCCGTCATGTCGAGGATGTTCTTGACGCTGGAGTAGCCGCCCTTGATGACGTTGGTTCCGTCCAGGTCCCACCATGCCGGGTGATCCTTGGAGTACAGGGCCACCCTGCCATCCGGCAGGATGTCAAGCCCGTGCTCACCGGTGATGCGCGCGGTGTTCGCGTTCTTGACGTCGTCGGTCATGGGGACGTATGTGAAGACCTCACCGGCGTCCCAACCTTTCGTGACCCGGTAGCGGTTCGCTCCGAGGTAGTTGACGTCTCCGCTTGCGATCATCCCCTCAAGGAAGTCGTTCGGGTTGTTCGCGCTTGCGATCTGCTGAGCCTTGCTTGCGCCGAACTCTGCGTTCACGTCGCGCTTGGTGCTTTCGTTGGCCATGATCTGTGACCCTTCCCTTGGTCGGTTTGGGTAGTGCCTGACAAGGACTCGTCAGCATGGCTGATAGCCATGGACACCCACCGGCGACCGATGCCGGTGGGTGTTTCGTCCTACGTCCTCACACGTAGGTGAGGGTCTTGCTTTCGATGCCGCTCACCAGCGCGTAGAAATCCACGTCCGGCAGAGCCTTGCACTCAGCCGCGAAGTCCTTGAGGGACTGACCCGGAAGCCGTCCGAAGTAGTTCGACAGGTGCTTGACACCGACGCGCCCGGTTCCGGTTCCCGCGTTGATCGCCATGAGTTGATCCCTTCATTGATCCACTGAACTCGTCAGCCTGGTCACTAACCAGGTACGTTCGGGGGATCGAAACGCTTCATGTCCTCATCCCGGTTCTTCTCGCTGCGCGCGTCTTGCTCTCGCTCTCAAAGCGTCTTCCGGAGTCGTTCGCGTTTCGATCCCCCGAACGTTTCGTTCTTTAGGATCTTGTTTGATCATCCACTATTCACGTCGTGTCAGAGGGCCTTTCGGCATTCACGTGCGGGGTAGCGCGCCTTTCGGCCTTCTGGTCCCTGCCGGTGCTCTTCACGATCTTCAGTTGGTCTTGCTACCTATATACAAGCATGACCATAACCAGCCGTCAAGTGGTCTGGCTAAAGATCTTGATAAGCATCCTTAGCCACCACACCAGCAAGCCGTACAGCCTCGCAAGGTACACAGGCATGTCCGGATATTGCAGACGCAAGCCATGCCATCCGTACAGCAGTAGCCCCCACCGGCCGTCAGCGGCACCCACAGACTTGCCGCCATGGGTGCCCGTACCGTTAGCAGGGTCGCCACGCTCGCAGCGGTAGCGACCCTCTCAGCCGCTCTCACATCCGGTACCAATGCGGGTCAAGCTCACCGGCCGCCCTGAGCGCCGTCTCTGCGGAGTCGTACGCATCCGAGTAGTCCGGCCGCTGAGCGCGCTGATATCTGTCACCGGCGATGATCTGTGCCGCAGTGGGCTTGCGCTCAGCCGCCTTGCGCGCGGTGTAGTCGTTGGTCGCTTTGGTCCCAATGCTCTTGAGTTCTCCAGCGTGGTACCGGAAGGGGAAGCCGTCCGCGCGAACCCACGGGCTCTTATCGAGACAGCTACGCGGGACGTAGATCACGGGGTGCTCGCCGTCCAGCGTGACGATCCCGTAACCGGCCACGTAGTCATCCCGTAGCCGCTTGCTCTTGCTCGCCATCTCCCATGCCTTTCGTTGATCCACTGACAAGGACTCGTCAGCGAGGCTCTCAGCCCCGGACACCCGACCATCCCCCCGATGGTCGGGTGTTTCGTCCTCAGTCGGTCATCTCCTCATTCCACCAGCACGCGACCATGGGGCAGGGTGCCGGTTGGCCGGTTGCTTGGTCGTACCCGTGCTCATGCATCGTTGACGTCCTTGAGCGTCACGTGCTGGAACGTGATGATGCCGGTAGGCCGGTACCGTTCGATCGCGTCGGCAACCCACTGGGGTTGTCCGTCGCCGAAACTCCAGCCGTATTGCTGCCCGCGCTGCTTGTCGCTGGTCTCGCCAGACTTGAGCCGCATCGGTCCCGAGACGTTCCACATGTCGAGTGCCCACTGTCCGAACTCAGATGAGTAACGGTACGTGAGCCTCAGGCGAACCGGCTTGAAGCACCGGCCGCTACCCGAGTTGAACGATCGCATGTCCGGCACCCCCGACACGCTGAGCGCGAACGACGTGTCAGCGGTGTAATCATCCGCTCTGGCGTCCGGCTTGAGTTCGATCATTTCGTGATCCCCTTCCATTCAGGACTCGTCAGCACCCCTGTAAGGGATGGACAGAGCCACCCTTGCGGGTGCCCCTGTTTCGTCCTCAGGTAGTCCACTCGATACCGGGATCCCAATCGCTGGGTTCCTCGCACTCGTGTTCCACACCGGTTGCGGCTTCCTCAGCTTCCACGTCAGCGCCGCAACCCTGGCAGTACCGCATCTCGTGATCTCCTCTCAGTATCCGCGCTGGTATTTGATGCGCGCGTTGATCTCGGGTTGCTCGCATCCTTCCTCATGGTCACCCCTGAGCATGTAGCACTTGGGGCATTCGGAACACGCGTTCTCGACATGATCCGTCATACCGGCGTCCAGCATCTGAACCACGGTGCGCCGTCCGTATCCAGGTCCGTACGCGTAGTCCTGACAGTAGACATTCTCTTTGCAGATCAGGCATTTGGTCCACAGCTTGCCGGACGCCTGATCGTGGTAGTAGCCGCCCTTGCGAGCGCCCCGGACGTATTCCCCGAGAGCTTTCTTGGTGAGCCGCTTCACCGCCGGTTCGCCTTGCGGTTAGCCGCCCGGTGTACGTGGAACAGGATGTTTGAGCACACCCAACGATCACCGGCGTCAAGGTCAAGCCCCCACTTGATCGTCTTGGGCGTGGTCGGCGTGGTGGCCTTGATGACGTCCTTCATGGTCTTCACTTTTGATCTCCTTTTGGGACTCGTCAGCACCGGCTTGACCGGTGGACGCCGTCAGCTTCTCAGCGATGGCGTTTCGTCCTACTCGACTACCTCAGTGATCGTCACGTGCCGCACCATCCGGTACGTGATCTCGGGATGACGCGCGCGGAACAGAGCGAGTCGCTTCCGTGCGTCTTCCAGTTCGGCACCGGCGTACCGACACGGGTAGCTGTTGGCTTCCGGCACCGGGTACCCCGGTGTGACATAACAGAGCACCCACACCGCGTGCCCGTTGTTCCAGTCTTGGCGCTGGATTTCGTAGTCAGCTACCTCAACCGAGATCCGTTCGGTTTCCACGATCGTTGCCATGATCTCCCCTTTGGGACTCGTCAGCGACACGATTAGTGCCGGACAGGCACACCGGCTAGGGTGCCCCTGTTTCGTCCTCAGATGGTCTGTAGTGCCGCAGTGGCTAGCGCGTGGTCCCGAGCCACAGCGCTACGGCCGTACTCTGCCTCACGCTGCTTGAGCGCCTTCCGCAGAGCCTTAGCGGAGGGGTACCGGCACACCCTCAGGCCACGCGCGGACTCGCGTCCGGTGAGCTTGGGCTTGCCGTTACCGCCGGTGATCATCACCACGTAGCACGTCGTGATCTCTCGCGTTCCGTTCCGCTTGACCTTGAGCGTGGTCACGTGACCCATGATCCGGATCGTGTAGCCAAGCTCTTCTTTGATCTCGCGTCGGATAGCCATGATCGGACATTCGTCCGGCTTCCGTGAACCGCCCGGTAGCTGGAGAACGTGAGGCGCGTCCGCGATGATCGCGTAAGCGCGTCCCTTCTTATCGAGCACCATAGCGCGGACCTTGTGAACGGTCTTCATGCCGTGATCTCCTCAGGACTCGTCAGCGACACTGTCAGTGCCGGACTCCCCACCGGCTAGCCGGTGGGGAGTTTCGTCCTCTTAGCGGTTGTCCGCCACGTGTGCAGCCGCCCGGTACGCGCGGTTGTCATTCCATCCCAGCGTCATGAGCGCGGTACGTGTGGCGTTCTCAGCGCCGTCCGCGTCACCCTCTCGGGTGAGGTACACCGTGTAGAGCGCGTCCACCACGGTCAGTACCTCGGACGCTTCCGGCTGGAACGTCAGGTCGTTGCCGTGAACGCACGCAGTGTGCGGGTAGTTCGTGTCCGTCCGGCTGAGCCGGTAGTACCCCAGCGCGTTCGGTCCCGTTTCCACGTTCCATGCGTGGCCGTCGTACTGGGCAGTGATCGGAGGGTTGGTCATTGCGATCTCCTCAGGACTCGTCAGACCCGGTTTCACCGGATGACGCCTCACCGGCGTTTCGTCCTTGATCAGGTGTAGGTAACGGTGCCCAGCGGCACATCAACATCGAACGGGATGGAAGCGCCGCAGATGCCCCCGTGATCGTTCAGGTAGGAGAACCCCACCATCCGGATGTCGTCGTTCCGGGAAACGGTGAGGATGGTCAACGCCATCCCCTTACGTTCGATGGTGTCCCCATCCTTGAGGAACTGAGCCTTGATCGTCGCGTCGAAATCGATGTACTGCATTCCGTGATCTCCTCAGGACTCGTCAGCGAGGCTGTCAGCCCCGGACGCCTTCTGTCTCGCGACGATGGCGTTTCGTCCTAGCGGTTCAGGTACCCCGCTGCGAGCGGGTTGGCCATGACGCTTACCTCTCGCGTCACGGTGCGGAGTTCGTACGCGTCCAGCGCGATTCCGGTAGGTCCACCAAGCATGTCGTAAAGCCCGGTGGTTTCGTCGCGCTCCCAAAGGTTGTTCGGGTTGATCTTCCAGTTGGGGTTAAGATCCCCGTTGACGACCTGGAAGTACGTGACGGTGATCGTGTCGTACTGCATTTGATCTCCTCAGATCTTGTGCGGTTTGTTCTTGCGTGGCGAGACGGAGAGTCGAACTCCGCTTCATTCCCGTTGCCAGGATGCGACCGCGTTTCTTTTCACCCGCCATGGTCGGGGGCTACCCGAGCGATCAAGTCCCCCGTAGGGAGTCGCAGCGAACGACTTGGCTTGATCTCTGATCATCCACTATTCATGGCGATCACCAGGGCCTTTCGGCATTCACGTCCGGGGTAGCGCGCCTCTCGGCCTTCTAGTCCCCAGCGGTGCCGGTGATCGCTCTTTAGTTGGTCTTACAATCCATAACCTACACCATCCGCAGAGGGATGCAACCCCATCCATGAAGAAACCCCCAAGATTCTTTTCTTGGGGGTTTCTCCGCAGGTCACGCCTAGATCAGGTCTAGCTTGAACCATCCCCGAGTGTGGGGATCATCGTCATCCGGCTCAGCCATGATGCAAACCATCTGGCGTTCGTCGTACGGGGCGTTGGCCGGACGGTCCGCCAGGTCTTCCTCTAGCGGGTAGCCGCAGTGATCGCAGATCACGGGAGATCATTCCTTTCGCGTGCTTCCTTGATTTTCTTGAGGTAGTACTGAGCACCACCCGAGATGCCGCCCGGTACGTCCGTGCTCTTGGCGACCGTAGCCAGGAAGTTCTCCATACAGATGATCTCTGCTTGAAGCCGTCCCACTTGTCCGGCCAGTCTCTCCGCTGCTTGAAACTCACTCTCGCTTGTCATGCCCCAATACTCCCACATGATCGTCATGAGGTCCAACCCATGCCCATTCCGTTATGAATACCACGCTGCGTATACATGCCTCTGTACGGCGCTGAGAGCCATCCTCAGACTAGTAACCCCTTCTCAGGTACAACCTATCCAGCGATTTCTGCTAGGGATAGTGCCAGGTCAGAGGCATGATTGCGCTCCCATTGCGTGAGCCTTGACATCTCGCATTACATCGTGTCATCCATCCCCAGTTACGTACCGCCATGCGTTCGGCGTACACTCTGTGTGCCAGCACCCACGAAAGGATCAGCACATGCCACAAGATCAGAACCCCGAGAGTCCCGAGATGCGTACCAACTTGGCACGCATGATCGCTAAGGGCCACATCAAGGACGGAACGGTACCTCAAGATCAGATGCCAAAGGTGCCGCTCATGAAGTCCCAAGATCAGGTGCCACTGATGAAGGTGCCAGAGATGGCACCCCCGTTCCGGCACGTGCCAGATGCCAACGTGCGGCACATCGGGGATGCCGTCCGAGAGTGGGCATACCAGGCGATCAAGGCCGCTGCTCAAGGCGGCCGGATCAGTTGGGACATCTCGCTAGGTCTGGCACCCGCCGGTGGTGGCCAGTTCGTCAGCGCGTACATTCTCGTGATCTACATGCCATCGATCATCATCAAAGATCCGGCCATCGGAGTTGTCCGGATCATCTCCGACGATCCCGACCAAGATCTGATAAGGCAAGCTGTTCTCTCCGCAGTGGGTGAGATCAAGGACAAGCAGAACGCCACACTCAACCCACATGGTTAGGCTCTTGACTTCCCTCATGGTTGTGCTTGACTGAGGGTACCAAAGTCGAGATCGCAAGGGACACGGTGATCATGGCCACCAAGAGGAAGCCCACCAAGCGCAAGGGTCGCAAGCCCGTTCAGCACTCCGCATGGAAGCCCGCATGGTACCGGCGGATGGAACTCCGGAAGCGTCATGCCGAACAGGTCGTGACCTTCTGGTGTGGGTTCGTCGTCCGCGTGGTCGGTATCGGACTGGCCATGGTCACCGTGATCTACGCCCTCACAACGGCGTACTTTGGGTGATCACAGAGCCACACGGAGATCATCATGGAAAGGGAAATGATCACTAACTGGAGATCAGTTAGTGATCATTTCTTTGTCTCGTCTCACGCTCGTCTCACGCACATACCCATGTCCATACGCGCGCAGATAGCGATTCGACGTCTCAGCGAGACGTCACGCGGCATCCTCTTGAGACGCTTCCGATGCCAGTTTCCATACACCCCGAGAGGGTGAGTAGACCAGACCATCACCCTCAAGGATCTTGAGATGGCGGTACAGCGTCGGTCGGGGGATGCCTGTCAGGTTCAGGATGTCCTTGACTTGATCCACGGTTTGCAGCGCGTTCAGGATGCGTTCGGCCGGATCGTCGTCCGGCACGATCTCAGCGTCAACGATCATGTCGTCCGCGTCGGCGGGCTCACCGGCTTCCACAGCGGCTCTAGCAGGTGAGCCGTCTAGGTGGTTCCAGGTGGTTGCGTCGATGGCCGTACGGAACGGAGCGAGCGTCTCAGCGGCATCTTGAACGTCCTCATCAGACAGCCAGAAAGCCCGCGCTAGCAGGGGACGTTTGTACTTGGGGGACCTGATGTAGAAAGATCCTTCACGGTCGCTCGGGATGCCGGACGGACGCCACCCGTTCCGGCTGGCCGACTCTCCGAAGATCACACGATCAGCGCCGCTTTCTTCCACGTACAAACCGATCTTCTGAGGACAGTTCCCCTTCAAGGTCACGCTGATATTCGGCGCTGTCGGATATTGCGTGGCCACGATTACCGAGCCACCGTAAGCGCGGATGATTTCCGTGATCCGGTTCAGCTTCTTAGCCGCGCCCCGTACGTCCTTGAGTCGTTGTACCTCATCCACGATCAGCACGATATGCGGGTGCTCACGAGTCGGTATCCACTTGCGCCACCCGTTCGCCTTCATGATCGCGCCCCGGTATTCGAGTCCGGCAAGGATCCGGTCTAGCACATCGGTTACCTCATCCGGGGTGTTCGCGAGAGCATGCAACACCTTGCGCCATGGCCCAAGCTCAGGTGCCCCCGGCTTCATGTCGATACCCACGATGGCTACGGTCGGGATACGTGCCAGCGCCCAAACAATCATGTTGACAATGCCAGACTTACCGGCACCGGTAGTGCCCCCTACCAGGGTGTTTACCATTTTGAACAGAACGGATTCGCCGGTTTCGAACAGCCCTAGCATGATGTCTTCAAAGCTTGAGTTACCGGTGAGCGGTGCCTTGATCGGATTCTCGTGAGGGTCCTTGATCATGAACCGTAGAATGGCCTGGCGAGTGTGCCGCTCAAGCCGTTCCACTCTGGCACCCCCGTTATGCATACCGTCGAACTCAGCGGCACTCTCCAGCTTGGCAAGCCTGAGCGGGGTGAACTCCGTAACGGTGGCACCCCGCCTGAGCTGGACGGACAACGAGATACACCACTCGCTGATCGTGATGGCACGCAACTTGGCACCCTGGACATGTCCGGCTGACGTGAACGCCGTCCACTCGCTGATCAACTTCTGTGCCTCTCGGATCCTGGCGTTCCGCTCCGTACCACTGAGGCCGTCCATCCGCAGCGGGATGGAACCCCGGATGCGCCGGTGGTGCCACCATGGCGCGGCCATCACGATCATGAGGCAGAGCGCTACCCCGGTGGCACGCAAGCCGGGGGTACCGGCGGGGTTCCAGATGGACCACCCTGCCCACAGCGTTCCAACCATGGCACATGCCGCCGCGTACCAATGCTCTACCGGCCGTTCCAATCTGAGCCATGGCACGTACCGGGGTGGCTCGTACCGCGCTTGGTACCACATGCCAGTTACGGCGGTACCCCCGACCCATACCACCAGTGGCCCCCATGCGTAGGGACCAATGATGGTCACCAGCACGTACAGCGCGAACGCTATCCATACCGGAAACAGGGCCGCCCTATTCTTGAACAGGATCTTGTACGCCTCACGTGCCTGACTGGGGTTCGCCTTAGCCTTCCGGCTAACCGGCGGTGTGGGTGGCGTCAGGTAGATGATCTTTGAGCGTGTCATTCTTGATCAGTTCCTTTGCGTGGGTGATGATGTCCCTAGCGGGATCCCGGTTCTTCATACCGAGATACGTAGCTAGTACTCGCTGAGACGGAAGCTTCTTTGTGACCATCTGGAATTCCGCACAGTAGGTCAGCCCCTTTGCGTGGCGTTCGTCGGTACTCAGAGCCTCAACACGGGGCTCTGTGCGTGCCGCTGTGGGGCTATCAGACGTGGGCTGGACGTCTCGTACCGGGACGGGGGTCATGGTCTGTGCGTGGCTCTCAGGGCCGTACGCTGCTTTCTCCGCATCGATCAGTGACCAGTCAGACAAAACGCCGTTACCGTTTGTGGACACGTCCAACGGTACGGGGGTAGGTGCCAGCACCGGCCAGACGGTACGCGCGTCGGTGCCAACTCGGTACAGCGTCGGGGTTTTGATGTGCCATGTACGGACCACCGGCGGTACGGGGGTAGATGCCATCACGGATGGCACATCGTCAGGGACCACCAGCGGTACAGGCTCGGGTACCGCGTCGGCGGGCTGGAACACGGTGGCATCTTCCAGGCGTGCCGCGTACCGGTGGACGGTACGCAAGAGGATCATGAGTCCGATCATGGCGGCTATCGGCGGGATGGCGAACGTGATCTGATCATCCTGCGTTGCGCCGTCAAGGTGGTTGATGTTGAACCACAGCGAGGCACCCCAACCGGCCGCGATGACGGCGGACGGGATCAGAATGTCAAGCCACGCGGTAACCGACTTGCGGACCTTGAGGCCGTCCAGCGCGATCAGGAACAAGCCCAGTTCCCCAACCAAGATGAACATGTCCACCAGTAGCGGGAACGTGTCCGCCTTCCAGCCTGTGAGCTTGTGCGCCATACCCCAGTCAAAGAGTCCGGCGTATGAGTGTGCGAAACCGGCGGCTGTCGCGATGACTACCGCAGTGAACATGATGATCAGGGTCACCAGCCGGATGCTATTCCGGATGTGGTTGAGAGCTACTTGAAGCCTCATGATCTGTGTCCTTTCGTTGGGACTATCGAGCTATCAAAAGTATGACGATACCAAGGATGGTACCCGCAATGGCAAGGAACCACCACACATTCCAGGTGCAAAGCAGGATGGTACGGCACACAAACCGCAGCGGTGTCATGACCTGCACAAACCCATGTTCCAGTTTGGAATCAGGGTTGTGCGTTGGCCTGAGTTTCAACCACTCGGGTTCCTCAGCGATTATCTGGGGTGCCGCTGCGTACCCCCCGTATGGCACGTCAGCGTAACCGCCGTACTCAGCCGGTACGGTCGGCTTATCCACGGGTACCATCTCTTTGCGTGCCATGTGCCAAGATTGACGTACCGTCACCCTAGTGTCAAGCTACGGTGGAACGTCTGTTCGTACACTGCTTGATCATGCGTACCTAATAGGTACCCCCAAAGAAAGGGATGGTATATCCGATGATGGGAAAGACGCATTGGCTCACTGGCCTAGCGGCTGGTGTAGGTGGCGCGTACCTTACTGGCATCCCGGTATGGGACGGAATCCTAGGTGCCGCTCTTTGTACCGGCGCGGCTATCCTGCCCGATATCGATCACCCTCGTTCCACGATCTCTAACATGTACGGTCCGCTGACACGGGGGTTCTGTTGGATCATGGGCAAGCTCACCGGCGGGCATCGTCGGGGGACTCACTCAATCGCCGGTGTTGGCATGCTCGGGGTGGTGGCTCAACTCGGGGTAGAGAACCGGCACACCGTACCCGGCATGGTGGCGCTCAGCGTGATCATGATCCTATGTCTCGCGGGTGCTGTCCGCATCATGAAGATACCGGGATGGATAGATGATGTTCTGCCTATCCCCGTGGTACTCGCTGTGGTCTGTCTCACTGATATCCGGCTGGATACTGTACCTGTCGCTGTGATGGCCGGATGCCTGATCCACATCTTGGGGGACATGGTCACCCCCATGGGGTGCCCTATCTTCTGGCCGTTCTCGGGGAAGAACGTCAGGTTCAACCTGTTCAAGACGAACGGGATCACGGAACGCTATGTGGTCACTCCGCTCATGATCGTCATCATCGTAGGCACGTTCGCATGGATGTTCTATTCGGGGGTTGACTGGCAGCGCTTGCGCATGTAACTTGGAGACACCAAACCGAATCGATCGAAAGGGATCAACCAAGTGTCAGATCTCGATTTCCTCAAGAACGTCACGCCCGTACAGACGTCGTTCCAGACGTCCAGCCGTGGCCGTCAGCCCGGTGAGAACGTCATGGAGTCGCACGTCATCAAGTCGTACGACAGCCCCAAGCCTCTCGCGGTGGAAGTCCCCGCCGACAAGGCGCACACTGTCGAACGGGCGATCCGGCGTGCGGGTACCGCGCATGAGTGGAAGGTGTCCGTTCAGGTCCTCAAGGTCCACCCCGACAAGGCCACCAGCAAGGACGTCATCCCGCTGCGTGAACTCCCGACCCTCACCGGCCCTGACGTGTGGATCAGCTTCAAGGCCGTTGACAAGCCGGATGAGGACAAGCCCGCTACCGTCACCGCTGCGAGCGCCGCGCCGTCCGACCCGTTCAAGACCGTTCCCGACGCGACCGCCGACACTGGCAACGGCGCACCGGCCGCCGGTAAGCCCGCCGTCCGCAAGTCCGTCAGCGCCAAGTAACACCACGAGTCCCCACCGGTTCGCCGGTGGGGACTCACCCATGTAAGCCCCATCGAAAGGGATCACGAAATGGCTACTGGCAAGATGGTTCGCTCAATCGTTCTCAAGGTGCTTACGGACATGGCGGGGAAGCCTGTTCACGTAGACACCATCGTCCAGCGCACAGACCTCACACCCACGCAGATCAAAGCCGGGATGAACCACGCCGTCAAGGACGGTCTTCCGATCAAGGTCATTCAACCGGCCAACGTGTGGATGTTCATCGGGGAAGACCCCAAGATCGATGACCAGCCGGACAACCGAACCGGTGAGGTCTGGGAAGTCATCGGGCATTCCAAGACCGGTGCCGTTGTTCTCCGTGATGAGGACGGCATCCTCTACCGCGCTACGGAAATGGAGTAGCGCGATGATTCACGTGAAACAAAACCTCAGGCCATTGATCATGGCCGTCATGGCGTTCGCTCTCGTGGTCGCGTGTGGCTCTACCCCGGAAGGTCGCGCGAACAAGGCGGCCGGTAAGCAGACGTCACCGGCCGCCGGTAAGGTCGTCAAGAAAATCCACACCGGCAAGGCTTACACGCTCACGCTCCGGAACAAGGGCAGCAAAGACCGCACGATCTACGTGCACGAATCCGCGTGGATCAAGTGCCAGATCGATGACCAGTACTCGCACGAAACGTGCGACTAACCCAACCGAAAGGAAGTACGACCATGGATCATGACAGCTACGTTCGGCAGTCCCGCCGACTGAACGAGACCATCCGCGCGAACGACGCGAACCCCGACGCGCGGACGGAAGCCAGTGACAAGCTCGCTGCGCTACAGGCTCAGCAGCGGCGCGACAGTGGCCGGACATCCTGAGATGGCTGACTACCTAGTTCAGTGGGAGCAATCCGGCACCCCTGGTGACACGATCATTTACAACGTCATCAGTGCGGCGGAAGCCGCGTGGTTCGCCGCGCTGGACAGTGAAGAGATCACGGATCCGGCGAACGCCAAGCTGATTAACGTCACCCGCCTGATCTAGCCACCGGCCGCTCTGAGCGGCACCGTACGACCGCAACAGACAGCCCCCGGTGTCCTTACACCGGGGGCTGTCGCATGTCCCCCACAATCCATCTGAGAGCCGTCTAGGCCATGCCCCTGGTTACCGTCCCGGTAACCAGATCCATAGTGGTGACCCTCTGTCCGTCAGGGCCGCCCCACATGTGGCCACCATGCCGCCGGTAGTGGACGCGCCATAGATCAGGCAGCATCTCGACATAAGCCGTCTTGCTTTCAATGCGTCCTGAGTAGTCGCGTCCCGGTTGACCCTCAAGAGACAGCATCGCTGAGAGATCAGTGAGCAGCGGGATAGCCCTACCCCCGAGCGTCACGAATGACGCTGCATCAAGGTCCGAGAGATCTTTGTGCATGTGCCCGCACATCATGCCCATGATCGCCGGTACGTCTCCGATCAGATCATTCAGCGCAGCTTGAGGGAGTAGCGCGTTCTCGGGGATCACCCCGCCAAGTTCGGTCGGGGGGGTAATGGCTCACCAGGACCACCGGCCCTAGCGCGGTGGAAGCCACAGCGGCAACCCATTCCCACCATGCGGTACGTCCCACGATCCCGCCGTTGGCATTCGCACCGGTTACTTGCGTGCTCTTGGTCGTGATGTTCGGGAACGATGTGCCGGATCCCTTTTCCAGTCCGATAGACCAGTAATCCG
>Ga0184615_10000957_pt1 | contig 15690 bp, 11 predicted proteins | sample PLM4_65_coex_FD_133134 | JGI IMG/M metagenome (GOLD analysis project Ga0184615, IMG submission 133134) | Groundwater sediment microbial communities from an aquifer in East River, Colorado, USA - PLM4_65_coex | ecosystem: Environmental > Terrestrial > Soil > Riparian zone | place: USA: East... | reverse complement strand
GGCCAGGCGCTCGAACGCCGCAAGATACTCCGGCCGGCAATCCGGGTACCCGGAATAGTCCACCGCGTTGACGCCCAGGGCGATCGCCCCGGCGCCCAGCACTTCCGCCCACGCCAGCGCCAGTGAGAGAAAGATCGTATTGCGAGCCGGGACATAGGTGATCGGGATGCCGCCCGCGCCCTCCGGCCGGTCCTTGGGCACCGACAGCTCGGCAGTGAGGGCCGATCCGCCGAACGCCCGGAGATCGAGCGCCACCACGCGGTGATCGACGCGGTAATGGGCGGCAAGGCGCGCGGCGCGTTCGATCTCGACCGCGTGTCGCTGACCGTAGTCGATCGTGAGGGCGTGGACCGCGTAACCGTCCGCGCGCACGGCGGCGAGCGTGACGGCGGAATCCAGTCCTCCGCTCAACAGCACCACCGCGTCAGGGGCAACCGTCATCCCAGGCTCCTCAAAAGGGAGCCCAGTATACCATCGTTGCCGGGCGCCGCGAAAGGGCGCGCGAGCGCGTCAGGCGGCCAGCTTGACCTGATCGATGTCGGCCAACACGTCGGCGACCTGCGCGTACCGCTTGGCCTTGTCCTTCTCGAGGCAGCGCAGGATGATGGTGTTGAGGACGGGCGGGAGTTTCGGGTTCAGGTCCTTGGGCGGCGCAGGCGCGGTGTGCAGGTGCTGATAGTAGAGATCGCCTTTGGTGAACGGCAGGCGGCCGGTGGCCATCCGGTAGAGCGTGCATCCCAGGGAGTACAGATCCGACTGATGGTCAACCTCCATGCCCAGGATCTGCTCGGGCGCCATGTACAGCGGCGTCCCCTTGACCGAGGTCTTATCGGCGAGCGCGTCGTTGACGATCTTCGCCAGCCCGAAATCCATGATCTTGACCATCCGGTCGCGGCTGAGCATGATGTTGGACGGCTTGATGTCGCGGTGGATGATGCGCCGTCCGTGGGCATAGCTTAGGCCGCTGCAGATCTGCGTGGCGATGGAGAGAAATTGCGGAAGCGGCAGCGCGCCCACCTTGTCCAGCAGCTCCTTCAGGCTCATCCCGTCCACGAATTCCATCGTGATGTAGACCTCGCCCGCCCCGTCGCGTCCCGTGTCGTAGATCGTCACGATGTTGGGATGATTGATCGAGGCCGCGATCCGCGCCTCCTGAAGAAAGCTCTCCAGCAGCGCGGGCTGCTCCCGGACGCTGGGCGGCAGAACCTTGTACGCGACGATCCGGTGCAACACCGTGTCTTCGGCCCGGTACACCACCCCCATGCCACCCTGCCCGATCTGCTTGAGGATCGTGTACCGCGGGGCTTCCGAGGGACTTCCGCTCGCGGGCGGTTTCGCCGGCGGGGACGCGGGCCGAGCCTGCTTGATGCGCGCGGCCCGGTCCTTCGCGTCCCGGTAGTTGAAATCCTGGGCCACGATCTTCTCGTAGAGCAGGAGGGCGCCGTCGGGATCTGCCTCCTGCTCGTAGATGGCCGCCAACTCGTAGAGGGGCTCCGGGTCGCCGCCCGGCGCATCCTTTGTCGTCGCCAGCAGTTTTTGGTAGCGGTCCTTGGCGGCGCTGAGCATGCCGCGCTCCACGAAAAGCTTCCCCAGGACCAGGGAGGCTTCTCGGTAGTCGTCGGACTGCGAATCGACGCGCTGCATCAGTTCGATCGCCTCGTCGAGGCGGCCCATCTGCCGGTAAATCCGACCCGCCTCGAACAAGGCGCCGGCTTCGCGAAACATCGCGGCCGCGCGCTCCGGCTGATCCAGTTGGAGGTAGAGTCGCGCGGCGTCCGCGAATCGGTACTCCTGTTCCAGCGCGCGCGCCGCCTTCTCCCCGCACCCGGCGGCTAGGTACAGCTCGCCCGCCCGCTTCAGATCCCCGGCGGCCGCGTACATTTCGGCCGCGCGCTCGTGCGCGGCCTCGCGCTCATACACCTCCGCCGCGCGACGATACTGCTTGGAGGCGGCGAGCAGATCTGCCGCCTCGCGCAGTTCCCCCGCCTGCAGCTTCGCCTCGGCCAGGGCGGCGTCGCGTCGCGCTGGATCCCCGATTCGCGCGAAGAGCAGCGCCGCCTTATCGTGCTGGCCCTGACCGAGATACAACTCGGCGGCCTTCTGGCCGGCCCCCGCCTGGATGAACGCCTCGGCCGCCTCGGACACAAACCCCTGCTGGCTGAACACGGTCGCCGCCCGCTCCGGATTCCCGGCCTTCAGCCACATCCGCCCGGCCTGCAGCGCCAGATTCGCGAGACCGTCCTGCGCGTGCGGCTGGGCGCCGCGATCCTGCCAGCGGCGCTGCTCCTGCTGGTATTCCTGCTCGAACAGTTCCGCGGCCCTGAGCCATTGTTCGGCCTTCTCGAACAACGTCGCCGCCCGCTTCAGATGACCCGATTCCTCGAACAGGCGCGCGGCCGACGCGAACTGGCCCGCCTTCTCGAACGCTTCGGCCGCGGGCAGCAATTTTCCCGCCCGCTTGAGCAACTCCGCCGCCCGCAGCACGTCACCTCCGCGCTGGAGCATCGACGCGGCGCGCTCGATTTCATGGGCCGCCTCATACGCCTGCGCCGCCGAGTCCCAGTGCTTCAGGTACTCAAACAGCTGCCCCATTTCGCGATGAGCGCCGGCCTGGGTGTACAGCGCGATGGCCTGGTCGTGCTCGCCGAGGGTCTGGAACAGGCGACCCGCCTCAAGGTACGCCCCTTGAGCCAACAACGCCTTGGCCTCGCGACGAAGCGCGCCGCGGTTTCCGCCGCCGCGCGGCGTGCGAAGCGCGAGGACAACGCGCGTCAACCACGCCAATCCGATACCCGCAGTGAGGACGGCGACCGAAGCGACCACCGCCGCGGTCGGATCGCCAGCTTGCACCTTGCTCACAACCGCCTCCGCCAGCGCCAGAGCATCCATCACGCGGCGTCCTGAAGGATCGTCAACGAGGTTTCCCCCAGCGTGAGCACATCGCCGGGCTTCAGGACTGCGTTGGTCACGGTCCGCCCGTTCAGGAGACTGCCGTTGGTGCTCCCCGTGTCCCGATAGGCCACGCCGTCAGGCCCGACTTCAAGTTCGCCGTGCCGTCGCGACACGCGCGTGTCGGTCAGCACCAGATCGGCCTTGGTCCGCCCGATCGTGGTGAGGGCGCCGGTGAGCGGCCGACGTTCGCGCGAGCCGTCCGGCCGCGCGATCTCCAGCGTCCACGTGGGCGCTGGCAACACGGAAGGCGCCGGCGGCGGGCTCGACTCCGGCTGGCTCCCTCCCGCCGGGCGACGGACGGTTTCCTCTCCGTGTCCGGCTACCGACGACTCGGTGTTCACCGGCGCGGTGGCGCCGAAGAATCGGATCAAGCAGGTTCCAATCTGCAGTTCGACTCCGGGGGCCAACGGGGCCTTGGTCAGCGGCGCCCCGTTGTACAAGGTGCCGTTCCGACTGCCGCAATCCTCCACGGAGTATCCATCACCTTCCAGGCGGAAAATGAGATGCCGCCGTGAAATCGCCGGATCCTCGATGACGAGGTCGTTGTCCTCGCCGCGCCCCATCGTCACCGTCGTGGCCGCCAACTCAAAGCGCCGGGTTCCGCCGTCGGACCCGCCGATGAGAAGGTGCGGAACGGGTCGCGTAAAATGTTCCACCAGGCCGTCCGGCCAGGCCCCCCGCTCGAACACACCGTCTTCGGCGGGCAGCGCCGTCATGATCGGGAAAATGTGAAGGGACAGCACACCGCGCCCGGCGTGGTCGCGGACAAAGGCCAGCAGCCGCGCTTCAACGGGTCCATCGGCGGCCTCGAACTTCGGATCGGCGAAATACCCGAAGATGAGGTGTCCTCCCTTGAAATAAAAGAGGCTCATCTCCGACTGACGGCCCACCACCAAGAGCCGGTCGTTCGGCGTCTTTTTGAGGTGTTCAACAACGCCGCCGATCTCCATGAGGTCAGTGGACCCTTCGGTGGAGGGCGCCTGCTGGATCACGGTCAAGAGACTTTTGAGGAACAGCGGGTCGGTTGCGCCGAACGTCAACGCCGCCGAGGGCATGTGCTGAAGGGCCGTGAACAGACCGCGAAGCGTGAGCGGCACGAAAATGCCCCGCTGCTCCTCGCCGGCCGCGTACGGTTCGTTGTCGACGACGACGAGATAGAGGCGTCGCGCGTCCGCGTCAGCCGTCAGCACGCCGTGAAACGGAGGCGTCTTGGCCCGCATCTTTTTAAACAGCAGATCGACCGCCGACGCGGTATACCGCTTCCCCGTGAAGACCGTCCCACCCTGCGGGAGCGACACCCGTCCGATCGGCTGCGTGACGCCAGACTTGGACACACCCATCGGCAGGAAACTCTAAATTGGTATGACTGCGTGAGCCATGCGAAACCGGGGCTAAGTGTAGTGGAGGACCTCGGGGGTGTCAACCGCGGCGCGATCAGCGGGACGCCGTTCGATTACAGCGACGACGCGTCCTGCAGGGCCAGGAACTCGCGATACCGGGTGAGCACGCGCCGCGTGTACTCCGTCGGGAGGGGCTCGCCTCGCCGGAGCATCTCGTCGACTCGCGAGGGACCGTAGTTATAGGCGACCAACGCGACGTCCAGCGCCCCGAACCGCTTCTGGAGTTTGGCGAGATACCGAACGCCGAGACTCAGATTCAGGTAGGGGTCGAACAGCGTGCGCTCCCCCGCCCACGGACGCTGCGTCTCGATGGCGAGCGATTGACCGGTCGCTGGAAGAATCTGCATCAACCCCAGCGCGCCCTTGTGCGAGCGAGAACGGGGATCAAAGGAACTTTCGGTCATGATGACGGCGACGATCAACGCCGGATCGTATCCGTAGTGCTTCCCCAGCCGCACCAAGAGCGCGCTGAGCCGCCGCTGGTCCAATTCGCGCATCTGGGGGTTGAGCGCCTGCAGAAATTGCGAGACCTCGATCACGCGTGATTCTCGTCGTGTATAGACGACCCGGAAGCCCAACGACCTCGCCGCCCGCCCCTCGCGGATTGATTCGTCGGACGTTCCCGCCTCATCCCCCTCCGTTGTCACGGCGCAGCAGTACGACGCGCTCTGGACGGGCACCTTGGCCCCGGGCGCCTCGGATTCCATGACCAGCACCACGAACGCCAGCATCACCGCCGGCACCATCGCGAGCATCATCACGCTCAGCCGGTGGTGATCCCAGCCCGCTGCGCGACGAGCGAAGAGGACGGAGACGCCGTGGAGGGGCCGGTCGCCATACCATGTCGGGCTGGTCATGCGGCCTGTATGCTGCAATCGGGGGACCATCAGAACGCCATGCACTCTAACCGGCTGAAAAGATACAACCCTTCAGAAACCTGTACATTTTGGTGCGCCCAGAATGGGGCAATCAACCCCCACCCTCTCCAGTAAACAGGAACGGCGTTGTCCTTTCATGGCTGCGAAAGACCTCGCCGGGAAACCGCCGAATGCGCATCGGCCTAACCCCGCCCCAAGGGACGGGGTTAGGCCGAACGGGATCGTGTGTTTCTTCATCTCGCATCGAAGATTCCTTGCAGCAGGCTGCTGGGAGCTTCAACCCCTCGCCAGAGGGCCGACGGACGGCGCTTGCGCATTGCCCCGTCGCCATCTGGCCAGCCCGGGCCCGATCAGCCCCCCGTTTTGCTCTCCCCGCCGAGCGCGGACGCATCGAGGGGCATCTCCGCGAGCAGATTCTCACTCACGCGATGGAGATCGTCGCGGCCGGTCAGGGCGTACAAGCCGCCGTCGCGCGCGCCGTGGAACGCCACCCGCACCGGCCGATCGCCCGCGGTCAACTCGATCCGAACGCGGGCCGCCGGATCGAGCCGCACCGCCGCGCGCTGATCCGGTGTGTCGAAAAACGCCGTCGCGCGCAGCGCCCGAAGGCGGCTCAACAGCGACGCCACCTTGTCGGGATCGGCCGGACGAGGCGGATCCTCCAGCACCCACCCCGCTTCGCGTCGATCGAGACGGAGGGCGCGTCCGGAAGCCGAGATCGTCATCTTCGTGACGGCTTGAGGATCGAACTCGAGAAACTCCTTCCTCCGGACATCACTCAGGGTCAGCTCGAACGTCGATTTCGCGGCCGCCGTGGTGAGAAACACCTGCTGATCGTCCCGCCGGACGTAGACACCGGCCCCGGTGGGATTGTCGGCGCCGAACGCCACCGCCGTCTCGCCCTTCGCGTGCCGGGCCACCACGCGCACCGCCGGCTCGGCCAATCCCACCGCAGAGAGGTCTTCGATCCCCTCCACGGGACGGATCACGGAGAGCGTGGTCAACTGGGTCAGCATCCGCCGAACCGTCCCCTCATCGGCCGGGGCATCGATCGGAACGATCACGCGCCACGCCTCGTCCTCCCCGCGCTCCAGCACGAGGCGTCCCTTCGCCGTCGCGAGATCGATTGCGGTAATCTCGCGCTCATCGAGCGCGACCACGCGACTCTCCCGCTCGCGCTGTTCGCTCTCGGCGCGCTCGCGGGGGTTCTCCACCAGGACGAGGTACAACCCCAAAACCGCCGCGAGGCCGAGCAGCGCCAGGGTTGCCGCGTACTGTTTCACGACGCTATAACCGACGGCGGCGCCGCCACACGACCATGCCGAACGCGGCGACGGCCCCGGGAACGACCAGGACCGGAATCCAGAAGACGAGGCGCTGCTGTCCGGCGGTCAACAGGAGGGGGCTGGAGGAGGCTTCCTTGGGCCGGATCGCGATCAGGTCGCGTTCCTCCGCCAACCAGTTGACGACCGCGGTGAAGAAGTCGCCGTTGCCCGACATGTTGAAATAACCGTTCGTGGCGAACCGTGCGTTGCCCACCAGCACGGCCCGCCATGCGGCCGCCGGCTCCGGCGGCGTCGAGCCCCCCGCGGCCGGAGCCGCGGGAGGCTTCGGCATGACGGCGGCCGCCAGATCCATCGGTCCCCGAGCGTCCAGTCCCGGATCGAACCGCGCCTTGCCGCCGACGATCCGCGTCTCACCCCAGCTTTCCTGGCTGCTCAGCGCGAGCGCCTCGTACTCCACCGCATCCGCCTTGGACCGATCGAACGCGAGCGATTGGGCCAGCGGGAAGAAGGTCGCCAGGCGGAAGTCCTTGACGATCTCGTGCTGGCCGTATGTGCGGATCACCGGCGTGGTGTAGTCTCCGCCGAACAGCCGGGACACCGGATCGATGACCGTGTCGTTCCGGAAGCTCACACCCCACGACGATACCAGGGCCTCAAGCCCCCCCTGTCGATCGGGTCCCGCGAGGAGGAGCAGGCGTCCGCCGCCGGCGAGATACCGGCTGAGCGCATCGATCTCGCCCGGGAGCAGGGATTTCTGGGGATCGGCCACGATCACCGCGGCGGTGTCGGGCGCCACCACGCCGGTCTGCGCCAGCACGAGGGGGGACACCTCGAATCCCTCGCGCTCCAACGCCTCCCTGGCCTGGGAAAAACCGTTCGCCTCCGTGTCCGCAAGACCGGGTTCCCCGTGGCCGTCGAGCACTGCCACGCGCTTCTTGCGATCCTTGCCGACCCGAATCAGCGCGTTGGTCAGCTCCTGCTCGCTGACCACCCGGATCCTGGCCTCTTGCGAACCGCTTTCCACCACCACCGTGTCATATTGGGTGATCCCGTATTGCTTGGCGGCGGCGGGATGGGTGTCGGGATCGATGGCCTCGCCGGAGATCTTGGAACTCTGGCGGCGGTACGTCGCGAGCAGATCCTTGAACTTGGCCTCCGGCTCGCTTCCCTTCTGGAAAAATCCCGTGACCTTGACGTCCCTGCCAAGCGCATCCAGAACTTTGACCGTCTGGGGCGCGAGCGTGAACGCGCCCGTCTGGGAGAGATCGACGTGGGCCGCGTGCCGCACCGCCAACACGTTGACCATCACCAGGATGGCGCCGACGAGCGCGATCATCAACGCGCTGTTCGCGCCAAGCCGGGTGGAGCGTCGTTTCAGCCACGCCGCGAGCTCCACGCGGAACAGCACACCGCTCAGCACCGCCAGCGCGGCGCCGGCGCCCAGCACGGCGAGGCCGTACCAGCGACCGGGATACGCCAGATCCACCCCCACGCCGACGACACCCGCGAGGACAGCCGCGACGCCGGCCGCCGCACCCACTCGCTCCCTCTTAACCATAGATCGCCCCCATCGCCAGGCGGCCTACCGCCACCGTCCCGAGTCGAGCACCCGGTGCGTGAGGAACAGGCCGAACCCCGTCACGCTGAGCGTGTACACGACGCTCGCGGAATCGAGCAGCCCCTTGAGGAAGCGATCGAGGTGCTGGTTGATCGAGAGATACTCCAGCACCGGTTGCACGGTCGTAGTCTCGGCGGTCATCGCCGCCCAGCCGATCACCCAGAATCCGAGAATGAGGCCCAGCGTGACGATGCCGGCGCTGATCTGGTTTTCGGTCAGCGAGGACGCGAGGAGGCCGATCGCCAGGTACACTCCTCCGACGAGCAGCAGACCGAGATAGCCCGACAGCACCGTGGGCCAATCGACTGCGCCCCAGGCCGCCAGCAGGATCGGCATGTACCCGGTCAGCGCGAGCAGGCCGGCGAAGATCGCGAGCGCGGCGAGGTACTTGCCCGCCACGATCTGGGTCAGCGTCAATGGCGATGTCATCAACAGCTCCACCGTCTTGTGCTTGCGCTCCTCGCTCAACAGACGCATGGTCAGGAGCGGGATCACGAGCAGGAGGATGACGTGGATGTTGCGAAAGATGGGATGGAACACGAGGACCGTGAGGTTGAGCTGCGGCAGCGCGCCCTGAAATCGCAGCATCTGCACGCTCTGGAGACTGGCAACCGTCACGATCTGCGAGAAGAACAGCCCGACGATCGCAAGGAACACGCCCGCGACCACGTAGAGAATCGGCGACATCATGGCGACCCGGATTTCCTTGGCCGCCAACGCAATGATTGGCCGCACGCCGCCCAGCCTCATGACGCCGCCTCGTCCGCAGTCAATTTCAGAAAGACGTCCTCGAGACTCAGGGTCACGGGGCGGAGTTCCACCAGCCCCCAGTCGCGCGAGACTGCGCACCGCGCCAGATCCTCGCGGATGTCGTGCCCCAGCTCGGCCTCGACTAGCCAGCTCCGCCCGCCAGACCCGTCGGTGGATTCCGGCCCAAGCGCCAGCACGTGCGGGAGACCCCGCATCACGGCTTCGGCGTCCGCCCCCGCCCGGGTGAGGGTCAGCCGGATCTTTTCAGACCGCCGCAGCCGCGCGGCCAGGCCGGCGTGCGTGTCGACGGCCACGATGCGGCCTTCGTTGATGATGACCACGCGCTGGCAGGTCGCCGTGACCTCCGGCAGGATGTGGGTGGACAGGATCACCGTGTGCGCCCCGCCCAGGCCGCGGATCAATTCGCGGACCTCGATGATCTGCTTGGGGTCCAGCCCCACCGTGGGCTCGTCCAGGATCAGCACCGGCGGGTCGTGGATCAGCGCCTGCGCCAGCCCCACGCGCTGGCGGTATCCCTTGGAAAGGTTGCCGATCCGCCGACCCCGGACGTCGGCGAGGCCGCAGGAGGCCAGGACCCGGTCGACCGCCGCCGAGAGCGCGCGCCGCGCGAGCCCCTTGATGCGGCCGACGAAGCGAAGGTACTCCGAGACGGTGAGTTCGGGGTACACGGGGGGCTGCTCGGGAAGATAACCGATCCGGCGCTTGACCTCGAGGGGGTGCTCGAAGACATCGTAGCCGGCAACCGAGACGGTGCCGGACGTGGCGGGCACGAAGCCGGTCACGATCCGCATCGTCGTGGTCTTGCCAGCCCCGTTGGGCCCCAGGAACCCGAGAATCTCGCCGGGCGCGACGTCGAACCCGATCCGGTCGATCGCGGCAAGCGCGCCGTAGCGTTTGGTCAGTTCGTGAACGTGGATCATGGCTGCCGTCGGTCGAATCTTTTACTCAATTAGGGAACCGCTTGTCAAGACTCGTGAGCGCGCCCATCAGGCGGCGGAAAAATCCCGGTACACGCTCTTCAGGAGCGCGACGTACTCGGCTTGGTCGGCCGCGCAGCGCTCCAGGACGAGCCGGACGTCGGGATCGTCGACGAGGCGAAGGTGGTCGCGGTAGCGCAGCGCCAGCACGCGTTCCTGCTCGGCGTGCCACGTCAGCACCTCGCGTGGTCCGGGACCCGACAGGTCAGCGGGCCCTTCGGCGACGGGCGCGCCGCCGTACGCCGACAGCAGCCGGTCCAGCTCGGCTTCGTGGCGGCGCTTGATCTCCAGCCCCCGTTCAAAGAGCCGACGTACCCGCGGGCTGCCGGCGGCCGGGAGGTGCATCCGGTAGGCCAGAATAAGTCGCCGCTCCCGCTCCAGATCCTCCGCCAGCGCCGCCAGCGCGGGGGAGGACGGCAATGCGACCGACCACGTCATGCGAGCCGGGCACGGACGTCGGCGTCGGGCACCGATGGCTCGGAGAGATCCGTCATCTTGGTCCCGCCGAGACGATCGGTTGTCCGGTCCTGGACGCGCTCCAATCGCTTGATAATATCGCGCATGCGAACGGCGCCTTCATAGATCGGAATCAACTGCTCGCGCACGCCGGGGGAAAGATCGGTGCGCTGCTGAAGCATCTCGGCGAACCCCATCACCGAGGTCAGGGGGTTGTTGATCTCGTGGTGAATCGCCAGACTGACTTCGCCGATCGCGGCCAGACGCTCGGTTTTGACCAGACGCTCCTGGGCGTGCTTGAGTTCGTACGCCATCTGGTGGAACGACTGCGCCAACTGCTCCAGTTCGTTGTGGGCCTCGATCTTCAGTTGCAGGTCCAACTCGCCCTGCGCGATCCGCCGGGTGCCTTCCTCCAACTGCCGGATCGGGCGCGTGATCCGCACGCTGACCAGGTAGGCGAGGAACACCACCACCACGGTCAGGGCGGCGATCAACGCGAGGTAGCGGCCGAACCCCGCCCGCGCGTAAATCGTCGACTCCGGAACGACCACGCCCACGATCCACGGCGCGTCCGAGCGGCTCACCCGGACCGGCCGGGACACCACCGCCATCGGCTCATCGCCCACGAGCACCCGCGTCGCGCCGTCCCGGGGCGCCGCCATCGCGCGGAGGAGCTCGGCGGGAACCGGCTCCTCGGACGCGACGCCGGCCGGCCCGATCCCCGTCACGACGCGGCCCGCCGCGTCGGTCACCCAGCGAGCGGCATAATCGAGCACCCCGGCGCCCATTAAGGGTCGAAGTGCGTCGGCCGATATCTCCACGTGGAGGGAGCCGAGCGGCGCGCCGGCCGCCGCCACAATGGGAGCGGCATATGTCAGCGCGGGCCGGCCTGAGCGCGACGTAGGCGAGAGACCGTCGAACACGGCGTTCCCCGCGGGCGCGCCGCGCGCGGCCTCCGCGAGCGCGCGCTCCGCGTCCGAGGCCGGCGCCGCCGTGTCGGCGGGCGCCCCGCCGACCACCAGGGCTCGGAGCCCGCCCTGCGGGTCGAACACCGACCACGCCTCCGGTCGTAATACGCCCTCCCCGTCCCACGCGGCCAACACGGACACCGCGGCCCCCAGATCGCCTTTGGGCTTCGCTCCCTCCGCCCGAAGGGCCACCTGTCTGGCCGTCACGACAACACCCGCTTGCACCGCGGCGAGCGCGTCATCGAGGCGGTCGGCGACCCCGGCCGCCTCGCCGCGCATCAACCCCTCCGCTTCACGATAGAGGCTGGACCTGGTGACGTGGTAGGTGTAGGTGCTCCCGGCCACGGCAGGGACGACGGCCACGAGCAGAAACCACCACGTAAACTGGTATCGAAGACCAAAAGGTCGCATCGCGCCGGGCGGTAAAGAGATTGTGGGAACCCACTATAAGCCGGACGGTCCCCGGAATCAAGCGGACGGCGCGACGGACGCCGCGACGCGGTTTTTCCCGGCTTCCTTGGCGCGGTAGAGCGCCTCGTCAGTGCGCTGGATGAGCCCGTCGACGGACGCGCCGTCGGACGAGGCGACGCCCACGCTGACGGTGAGATGCTTGGGGAGTTCCCCGTTGTCCAGGGCAAAGGGGTGCTCCTCGATGACCTGGCGAATCTTCTCCCCGACGGCGCACGCCTGTTGGTGCCCAATCTCTGGGAGGAGGATGACGAATTCCTCTCCCCCGTAGCGGGCCACCAGGTCGGCACCGCGGGTGTGCGCGATCAGCAGGCCGGCGATCTCCCTGAGGATGAGGTCGCCCTTCAAGTGGCCGTAGGTGTCGTTGTAGGTCTTGAAATCGTCGATGTCGAGCAACAGCAGCGACAGCGGAAACCCGTACCTGTTGGCCTGCTGCGCGCTCCGCTCGATCTGCGCGCGGAAGTATCGATAGTTGTAGAGACCGGTCAGGCCGTCACGGGTCGCGAGCTGCTGGATCTCCTGGTAGAGCCTGAGATTCGCGACCGCGATCGAGGTGTGGTTCGCGAAAACCGACAGGAGCCGGCTGTCCTCGTGGGTCAACCACCTCGGCTTGTTGGCCACGACGATCAGACCGGTGACGCGATTCTGAAAGTAGAACGGCACGACAACCAGGTTGTACAGGCCCAGCGGCTTGATGAGTTCCAGGACGATGCGCTGGTCGGACTGGGGATCATTGCACAGTAGAGCGCCCTGCACCTTGAAATCCCACGCCGCTCGAATCTCCGGCGTGACCGTGTAACGGATCGACGCGACGACCTCGTCGGCAAGGCCGTGTCCCGGAACCTGCGGCACCATCTCGTTCGCGCCCTTCTCGTAGAGGAGGATGAAGCACACCTCCGCGGCCACGGCCTCGGCCATCTGCTGGGTCAGGTGCCGGTAGAGTTCCTCGCCGTTTTGAAAATGGGCGCAGCCTTCCGCGAACCGCGAAATCGCCGCGAGTTCGTCGATCTGTCGCTCGCGGTCTCTGAGTGTCTCCTGAAGTTGCGCGTCCCGCTCGCCCAGCGCGCGGGCCATGTGATCGAACGCCTGCGTCAGATCCCAGAGATCGCTCTCGCGCGCGAGGACCGGCGGCAGGGGCAAATGCGCCGTGCCCGGCTTGACCTCGCGCACCGCCCGCGCGAGCGCGGAGATGGGCCGCAGAATCGAGCGGGACACGTACACCCCGAACGCCAGCGTCGCGAGGGAGAGCCCCAGCGCCAGCCACAGAAACCCGCTGAAAATATCCTCAAGTTGAGTCAGCCGGGCGGGGGTCAATCCGACGGTGATCGCCTGGAGGCGGATCGCCACGTACGCCGCGGCGACACCCAACACCAGGACCGCCCAGGCCACGAAGGCGGCGATGAGCCGGTGGCGGACGGTCATCTCGCGAAACCACCGCAGCCAGCGTCGGTCCATGATCACTCCGCGCACGCCATGAACGGTTGGGACGAGCCGTTGCGGTCGTCGGACCAGACGGCGAACGCCCGCCCGACGTCGTCCACCGCCACCGACGGCCGACCGTGCTGATCCAGATCCGAATCCGCCAACGGGTCGTCATTGAGCAGCACCTCGCGAAACGTGGCGCCGCCGTCCAGGCTTCTGACCGCGTACACGTCGGTGGGTCCTGGACCCTCCCCCACGGAACCGCACGGGCCGGAAGATCCCTTCAGACAATTCCGGTTGTCGGCGAACGCGATCGTGATCCCCCCGTCGGCATCCACGACGAGGCTCGGGAAATTCTCGTCCGCGTCGAGGGAGTCGGCGACGACCGGAAGATTGGCGCGCACCGCGAGGTCGGCAGCCGCGCTCGACGCCACGTAGATGTGACGCCGCTCGAGGCCGAGCTGCTGTCCCCACGCGACGTAGGCGGTTCCATTGCGATCAAGTGCGACGCTCGGCGAAACCTGATCGCCGTCGGTCGCCGTGTTGACCCGAACTTCGGAAGCGGCAAACTGCAACGTCCCGTTAGTCGCAAACTGCCCCCGCCGCCAGTACACGTCCTGCGACCACGACCGCGAATCGTTCCAGACGATGACGATCATACCGTCGTCGTTCGCCGCGATCGCGGGCCGAGACTGATAGGTCGTTGTCACGTCGCTGACCGGCACAGCCTGGGTGAAGGCGAAACCCGTCCCCACGGTGGGCGTGCCGCGCGTCATCCAGATGGTGGCCGTCATCGATCCAAGACCGTCGTCGGGCCACGCCAGGTACATGCGGCCGAATCGATCCACCGCGAGCGCCACCGAGGGATCGCCGGACATCCCCACCGGCGCGACCATGCGGTTCGGCCCGACGCCGACCGATCGGCAGTCGGTCGCCGTCGCTGCAGCCAGGTACACGTCATACGCCTGCGGCGACGTCAGCGAATGGTTGCGCCCGTCGATCCACGCAATGATCGCGCGCCTGTCACCGTCCAACCCCACGGTCGGAGCCACTTGCGGCGCCGTCCCCGCGTCGTCGTTGACGAGCATCGGGGACCCGAACGTCAACCCCCGGTCGCAACTCACCGCGAGATACACGTCGTCGTCCCCCCGGCTCCGATCGTTCCAGACCATGTACACGGTCGATCCGTGCACCGCCACGCTCCGTTGCCCCCCGGAAAACGTGCTCGCGGTGGCGCCGGTGGGACTCACGGACCGATTCGGACCGACTTTCAAGTCGTCTCCCACGATCACCCGTACGACTGCCGTCGCCGTCCCCCGCGCATCCGCCGCGCTCGTCGCCCGGATGATCACCGGGTGATCCGGCACGACCGCGGGCGCCGTGTACACGCCTTGCGCGTCCACCATCCCGTCGGCGGAGCCGCCCTCCACCGACCACGCGACCTCCGGCCCCGCACCGACGACGATCGCCGAGAGCGTCACCGCCAGCCCCTTCGCCACCGTAACCTGGGCGGGAACCACCGCCACGACCGGAGGCGGGATCGGTTGCGAGCCGCTCGCAGGCCCCCCGGACCCACTACCCCCTCCTGCTCCGCACCCCGCGAGCCAGCCCGCGACGAACACGATCCCGATGAGGGCTGCGGCCGTCCGCCATGGTCCCACATCCCACAGGGATGTGGGACTCGCCTGAAGCGTAGCGTGGGGCTTCCCCCCTGTCAAATGCGCGCGGATCACGGCCATGGCACCACCATCCTGGAGTCGGTCGCCCCGTTGAGCACCCCCTCCACGCCCACATTGACACGGTTGCCGCCGTTCGGCGCGACGGAAACGCTCACCCCCACCGAGACGTAGAGTCGATCGGTCGGAACCAGCGTGAAGCCACCGGCGCCTACCGAGCACGTGAATGTATAGGCGGTCATTGTCGTCGTCACTGCTGTTGCACCGCTGCCGCTGCAGATCAGATTCCCGGCGATTGCTGAATTCTTGTAGACCGCGGCGTACGGCACCATCGTGCCGGAGGCGTTGGTCTTCTGCATATACATCGTGAAGGAGAACGTCGAGCTCGCCGGGAACGTCGTGTTGGCATTCTCGCTCGCTTGCGTCTCAAAATTCGCGATGACCCTCACGCCGGTCGGACCATTCAGAGCCCCGCTTTGTTTGGTAGTCGCCGCCACGTCGGGCCCGGCTTGGAGCAATCTAAAAGCACCGCTGAGTGCCGAGGTCTCAGCGTGGAGATGGTAGACACTATTATTAGTTGGAATAGCACTGACCTCCGTTGAATTCGCCGACTCCTGCGTCCCATCGAACGCCCGGATCACGTAGAAGTACGTCGTCCCATTCGTCAGGCCCGTGTTGGTGAACGTGGCCGTCGTGTTGTTCGCGAACGTCGTGATGAGCGTGTACGGCCCGCCAGAAGTCGTGCTCCGGTACACCCGTTGTTGCGTCACATCGGTCGCCGTTGACGGCGTCCATGCCAAGTTGATCGCCCCGCCGTT
>Ga0184615_10000956_pt1 | contig 15696 bp, 11 predicted proteins | sample PLM4_65_coex_FD_133134 | JGI IMG/M metagenome (GOLD analysis project Ga0184615, IMG submission 133134) | Groundwater sediment microbial communities from an aquifer in East River, Colorado, USA - PLM4_65_coex | ecosystem: Environmental > Terrestrial > Soil > Riparian zone | place: USA: East... | reverse complement strand
TTGCCCGTCACGCCCGTGAAGATCCCGTTGCGCACCCGCGCCGCCTTCTCGCTCGCATCGGGGTCGGCCTCGAGCCGGGTTTCCACCCGGGCGACGAGCCGCACGACGCCGTGCAACGTGAGGGTGTCGGTACCCCGACGGACACGGATGGGAAGGCTGTCTCCCTCGTTCTTCCCGAACCGCGTGCGGAACGCCGCCCCGAAGTCCGGATCCATGATGGCGACGTCGCCCAGCGAGATGAGCTGATCGCCGGTCTTCACCCCCGCCTCCTGCGCCACGCCGCCCGGCTGGACCTCCTGTACCAGGATCGCCCCGGTCGAGTCCTGCGCCGTGGCGAGCCCCACCCGCGGCTCCCGCACCGTGTCCGAGGCGATACGGAGCCCTGCCCGCGGCAGCACGTCGCTCCAGGGGAAGGGATCGCGTCCGTCGATGTACTTCGCGTTGAAATCGGCGAACGAGCGGCCGCCGGCGGCGCGGCTCACCGCCGGCCACCAGTCGGCGGCGGTGAAGCCGCGTCCCTTCTTGTAGGCCGAGCGATAGAGCTCCCGCAGCACATCGTCCAGCGAGCGGCGGTTGTCGCTCGCGTCCCGGACCAGCACGTCCAGCATGAACCCGGCGAGCGATCCCTTGGGATAGTACTGGTACTGGGTCCCGTCGATCGGCCTGATCCAGGTGGAGAGTGAGGCGTCCTCCAGCGCGGTGGCCGGCGCCGCGGCGATCTGCGCCATCTTCTCCCCGGTGAGCCCGAGGAACCCCGCCGAGTCGATCACGCCGCCGCGCACCAGCGCCAGGTCGGCGTAGTAGTCGGTGATCCCCTCGCTCACCCAGAGCCAGGGCGTCTCCTGCGGCTGGGCGTAGTCGTACGGCCACATGTCGGCGGGCCGGAGCCGCTTCACGTTCCACGCGTGGAAGATCTCGTGGGCGGTGATCGAGGCGAGGAGCGGGTTACCGATGAATCCCGGGTTGTAGATGCCGACGTGGGAGTTGGAGTGCTCCAGCGCGCTTCCTCCGCCGACCTCCTGGGTGAAGACCAGCAAGGTGGTGTAGGTCTGCCAGGGAGTCTCCTGGAAGACCGCCGCCATCTTCGGCACCACCTTGGCGATCTGGTCCCACAGCAGCGACCGGGCGGGCCCCGTCATCGCGCCCGCGGGGTAGGTCGCCAGCCGGTTCCACTTGCCGTCCACCTGCGTGCTGTCGCGATCCATCCGGCCGACGAAGAACGGCTTGTCCACCAGATCGTGGTAGTTCCCCTCGAGGTACGATCCAGGGGTGGGCGCCGACTGCATCCCGGTAGCGATCAGCCACCCGGGCTGAGTATTCACCGTCACCGTCGCCGGGAAGTTGAACCCCCGGCCCTCGGCGTAGGGGAAGAGATTGGTGCCGTTGAAGAAGGCGAAATCGGGCCGGCTCCACGCCATCGCGTTGTCGAGGGTGTCGGCCCGAAAGTCGAAGCGCACGGTGATTGTGCGGGCGCCGGCGGGGTCGATCCGCCAGGTGTCGTAGTCGAGCTTGTCCCAGTCGAGCGACTTGCCGCCCGCCGTGGCGGAGAACTCGGTGAGGAAGCGCGCGAAATTGGCGATCTCGTACGAGCCCGGGGTCCAGGCGGGGAACGAGAGCAAGACGTGCCCCGGTCCGCCGACGTCGAAGGTCACGGTGACCTTCAGCGTTCGCTGGGCCGCGGAGGCCGAATCGAAGGTCAGCTCGTATCGGAGATTGGCGAGCGGCGCCGAGCGAGCCGGGACGGGCGCTGCCGCGGCCTGCCGCTGGGCAAACGCCGCGGCCGGGAGCATGCAGACGGCGGCGAGCATCGCCGCCGCGCGGAGTGGTGCGATGGAGGTCATGGTCAGGTGCCGGTTCGCTGGACCGGTTCCACTGCGGGGGTGTGCGCCAGGGCGGGGGAGGTCGCGGTGCCCAAGGGGCCGAGCTCGCCCTCCCAGCGGGCCACGACGGCGGCCGCGAGACAATTGCCGACGACGTTCACGCTGGTGCGGGCCATGTCCATGAGCTCGTCAACGCCGAGAATCACGGCGACGCCTTCGAGCGGCAGCCCGAAGCTCGAGAGGGTGCCGGCCAGCACCACCAGCGATGCCCGCGGGACCCCGGCGACGCCCTTACTGGTGACGAGCAGTGTCAGCATCATCAACAGCTGCTCGCCGAGGCCCATTTCGATTCCGGCAGCCTGGGCCACGAAGAGCGAGGCGACGCCGAGATACAGCGTCGAGCCGTCGAGATTGAACGAATAGCCGGTCGGGATGACGAAGGCGACGATGCGGCGGGGGACGCCGAACTCGATCATCCGCTGCATCGCGATGGGGAGGGCGGCGTCGGAGCTGGTGGTGGTGAAGGCGATCACCGCCGGGTCCTTCACCTGCCGCGCGAAGGCTCGGATCGGCAACCGGGCGAGCAGCGCCGCCGGCACCAGCGCGACCAGCACGAAGGCCACGAGCGCGCCGTATAGCGTGAGGACCAGCTTCCCCAGGTTCACCACCACGTCGATCCCGCTGTGCCCCACCGTCACCGCCATCGCCGCGCCGATGCCGATCGGCGCGTAGCGCATGATGATGCCGACGAACTTGAACATCACCTCCGCCACCCCCTCGGCGAAGGCGAGGATCGCCTCCTTGGGCCGCCCCTTCACCTGGGTGAGCGCGATCGCGAAGAGCGCGCTCCAGAACACCACCTGGAGCACCTCGTTCCTGGCGGCGGCCTCGAAGAAGCTGCTCGGGACGACGTGCTCCAGGAAACTCCCGAACGTCATCTCGCCCTTGCCGGCGGCGGCGTTGGGGTCGGGCGGAGGCAGGCTTACGCCCACGCCCGGCCGCACCAGGTTGCCCGCGAGCAGGCCGATCGCCAGCGCGATCGTGGTCATGACCCAGAAATAGCCGAGCGATTTGATGGCGAGACGGCCGATCCGCTTCAGATCGTCGCCATGCCCCGCGATGCCCATCACGAGCGTCCCGAAGATGAGCGGGGCGACGATCGACTTGATCATCCGGAGGAAGATCGTGGAGAGCGGCTTGAGAGCCGGCGCGAAGTCGCGGTCGGGCTGCACGCTGTCCACCCAGCCGACCAGGATTCCCACGCCCATGCCGACGAAGATCCAGTGCGTCAGCGTCAGCTTGCGGAGCGTGCGCCACATGGTCGTCACTCAGCGGCCGACGAGCTCGCCTGCTTTGGCCTCGATACCGGAGAGCAACGACTGGTACGACGCGGCGAACTTCGCGACCCCCTCCTCTTCCAATTCCCGGGTGATGGCCGCGAGATCGATCCCCGCCGTGGCGAGCGCCTTCATCTGGGCCGGCGCCTTGGCGATGCCCTCGTGGATCCGGACAGCGGGGCGGCCGTGATCGCGATATGCCGCGAACGTCTCGGGTGGCAGGGTGTTGACGGTGCGGGGGGCGACCAGCGCTTCGACGTAGTGGGTGTCCGGGTAGCGCGGGTCCTTGGTGCTGGTCGAGGCCCAGAGCGGGCGCTGGGGCCGCGCGCCCGCCTTGGCGAGCCGGTCCCACCGCGGCGTGCCGAGCGACCACTCGAAGAGCCGGTACGCGGCGGCGGCGTTGGCGATGGCGATCTGGCCGCGCAGCGGCGATGGCTCGTTCGCCCCCGCGCGGTCGAGCAGTGGGTCCACCTTGCCGTCCACCCGGCTCACGAAGAAGCTCGCCACCGATGCCAGGGGCTCCAGCGGCAGGCCACGGTCCAGCCGCCGCTCCATGCCCGTGAGCCACGCCTCGATCACGGCGGCGTAGCGCTCGACCGAGAAGAGCAGGGTGACGTTGACGCTGATCCCCTGGGCGATGCACTGGGTGATCGCGGGGAGTCCGGCCTCGGTGCCGGGGATCTTGATCATGGCGTTGGGGCGATCCACCGCCGCCCACAGCCGCTCGGCCTCGTGGATCGTCGCCGCGGTGTCGTTCGCCAGCGCGGGCGACACCTCGAGCGACACCTGGCCGTCGAGACCGCGGGTGCGCCGATGCAGGTCGGCGAACACGTCGCAGGCCGCACGCACGTCCGCCACCGCGAGTGCCTCGAAGATCTCGGCCGGACTCCGGCTCTCGCCGCTGAGCCGGCGGATGTCGTCGTCGTAGGACCGGCTTCCCGCGACCGCCTTCTCGAAGATCGTGGGGTTCGACGTCATCCCGCGAAGCCCATCCTCGCGGATCAACCGGGCCAGCTCGCCCGACGCGACGAGATCGCGGGTGATGTAGTCGTACCAGGGACTCTGCCCCAGCTCGCCGAGGCGTACCAATGGGTTCATGACCCCTCGCTTCCGCCGGGCGCGTGACGCTGCGCCAGCAACTGGCGCACCATCTCGGCCGCCCGCACGGGCGTGAACTTGAATTCCTGGAACAGTCGGTCCCCGGGGGCGGAGGCGCCGAAGCCCTCCATGCCGAGCATCGCCCCGTCGTCGGTGGTCCACCGGAGCCAGCCGAACGGCGACGCCGCCTCGATCGCCAGTCGCACCCGGACCGACGGCGGCAACACCTCGTTCCGGTAGGCCTCGGGCTGCGCCGCGAAGAGCTCCCACGACGGCATCGAGACGACCCGCACCCGCACCCGGTCGGCCTGGAGGAGGCGCGCCGCCGCCAGAGCGATGTGCAGCTCGGAGCCGGTGGCGATGAGGATCGCCTGCGGCACGCCCCCCGGTGCATCGAGCAGGGTGTAGGCGCCGCGGCTCACCCCCTCGGCCGCTCCCAGCGGCGGGCGCTCGAGCACCGGCAGCTTCTGGCGCGAGAGCACCAGCATGGTCGGGCCGTCGCGCCGCGCCATCGCCACCCGCCAGGCCTCGACGGTCTCCGCGGCATCGGCCGGCCGGAGGAGGACGAGGTTCGGGATGGCCCGGAGCATCGCGAGGTGCTCGATCGGCTGGTGGGTCGGACCATCCTCGCCCACGCCGATCGAATCGTGGGTGCCGATGTAGACGACCGGAAGCCGCATGATCGCCGACAGCCGGATCGCGGGCTTCATGTAGTCGGAGAAGACGAGGAAGGTGCTGCCGAACGGCCGGAGCCCGCCGTGCGCGGCGATCCCGTTGAGGATCGCCGCCATCCCGTGCTCCCGAACCCCCCAGTGGAACTGCCGGCCCGACGACATGGGGCCGAAGCTGCCCCCCTGCTTCAGCGTCGTTCCGGTGCTGCCGCCGAGGTCGGCCGACCCGCCGATCAGGTTCGGCACCGCGGATGCGATCGCCTGGAGCGCGAGGCCGGACGCCTGCCGGGTGGCGAGCGGCCCGCCACCCGACGTCAACGTCGGAAGCCCGCGATCCCAGCCATTGGGCAGCTCCCCCGACATCCAGCCCTGGAATTCCGCGGCCAGGTCGGGGTGGTCCGCCGCGTATGCCTTCCAGCGCTCCTGCCACTCCGACTCGAGCGCTCCGCCCCGGTCGAGCGCGCTCCGCCAGTGCGCCAGCGCGTCGTCGGGGACGAAGAACGCCGGCTCCGCCGGCCAGCCCATGATCTCCTTGGTCCGGCGCACTTCCTCGGCGCCGAGCGGCGCGCCGTGCGCCTCGGCGGAGTTGCGCTTGGTGGGGGCGGGGTCGGCGATGTAGGTCCGGACGATCACGAGCGTCGGGCGGCCGGTCTCGGCGCGGGCGGCATCGAGCGCCGCGGCGATGCCCGGCAGGTCGTTGCCGTCGCCCACCCTGACGACGTGCCATCCGTAGGCCTCGAACCGGCGCTGCACGTCCTCGGAGAAGGTGAGCGCGGTGTCGCCGTCGATCGTGATGTGGTTGTCGTCGTAGATCACGGTGAGCTTGGCGAGCCTGAGATGTCCCGCGAGCGACGCCGCCTCGCTCGCGACGCCTTCCATGAGATCACCGTCGCTGGCGATCGCCCACACCCGGTGGTCAACCACATTATGGCTGGGCCGGTTGAAGTGCTCGGCCAGGAACCGCTCGGCGATCGCCATTCCGACCGCGTTCCCCACCCCCTGCCCCAGCGGGCCCGTGGTCGTCTCCACGCCCGGCGTGTGGCCGCGCTCCGGATGGCCGGGTGTGCGCGAGCCCCACTGCCTGAACGCCTTGATCTCCTCCAGCGGCAGGTCGTACCCGCTCAGGTGGAGCAGCGAGTAGAGCAGCATGGACGCGTGGCCGCAGGAGAGCACGAACCGGTCGCGATCGAGCCAGGCGGGATTGGCGGGATTGTGTCGCAGGAAGCGGGACCACAGGACGTAGCCGGCGGGGGCGAGCGCCATCGGAGTCCCGGGATGCCCCGACTGGGCCGCCTCGACCGCGTCCATGGACAGCGCCCGGATCGCGTTGATGCTGCGCCAGGCCAGCTCTGCGTCGGCTATGTCGGGGTCGCGGAGGGAGAGGCCACCATCGGAGCGCGAGGACCGGGTTCGTATGCTCTCTGCGGTCAGACCAGGCTCCTTTCGAGCGCGTGACCCGGGGGTGGGGAACGGACGGCGGAAAACTAACCTGCGGGTGGGTGGTGGGGCAGGCGGGGCGGGGTGGGAAGGCGCCGGCGGGGCACTGTCACCCTGAGCGAAGCGAAGGGGGCATGACCGAATCATGGCTCCTTCGCTTCGCTCAGGATGACATGATGACATGACAATGCCCACCGTCCCGTCACCCGCCTTAGGCCTTCCCCCCGGCCGAGAACCGCCCCGGCCCCGCCAGCGCGACCGCCAGCCCCATCGCCAGCAGCGCCAGGACCACTCGACGCCGCCCTCGCCCACCGCGAAGCCGTTCTTGGCGTGGACGAAGGTGATCGCGCCGATCAGGAGGAGAAGGCCGCCGCCCACTTCGGCTACCGTCGCGAAGATGGCGCTCAGCGCCGGGAGCGGAGCGCCCATGCCGGTGAATGCTTCCAATGGTGCCGCCCAGGTCGGTGAGCTTGGATGATGGCGGCGAAGGGTTGAGGGTGGAGCCTCCGGCATTAGCTTGAGGATAACCCCACCACCGGAGGCGCGCGGTTGAGACGAAGCCAGGCGCCCGAAGAGTACGAACCTGAAGAAGAGCCGGCCGGACGATGGAGCCGTGGACGCTCCGAGGGAGGACGCCGCTGGGTCCGCCTGGTACTCTTCCTCTTCGTCATCCCCCTGCTCCTCGGCGCCGCCGTCGCCGTCTTCGCCGGACGGCCCATCGCGTTCGACGCCATCCGCCGGATCACCGACCACAAGTTTCCCAACGGAAAGTGGGTCGAGAGCACCGAGCTCGTGCGCTGGCGCGCCGATCCGGGCCGCGCGCCGCCGGTCGTGCTCGACGCGCGGACGGAGGACGAGTACGCGGTCAGCCACCTCGAAGGCGCGGTCCGCATAGATCCCTATAAGCCGAGCCTGCGGGCGCTGCGCGGCTTCCCGAAGGATTCGGCGATCGTCCTCTACTCGTCGGTCGGATATCGGGGCGCGCGGGTGGCGGATTTTCTGGCGAGGCAGGGATACACCCAGGTCTACAATCTCGAGGGCGGGCAGTTCCGATGGGCCAACGAGGGGCGGCCCGTCTTCCGCCAGGACCGCCCGACCGCCGACGTCCATCCCTACAACTCCAGGTGGGGTTTTCTGCTCGAGTCTCAATACCGCATCAAGGCGCCACCCGTCGAGAAGAAATCCGCCGCTCCCTGATGCGGCCTCGCTAGAATGCACTCACGGGAATGACCCCGGCCGAGCCGGGCGCGCCCTGGTCCTTATCGCGCGGCCCGGTGGGCCCGCCCTTCCGTGTCTTGGCGCTCCATTCTTCGATCTCCAGTGCGACGAAACCGGTCGCCGCGAGGTGCGCGCGCGGCGCAGGCTCGTAGTCCCGCCCGGGCTCCCGCCCCGGGAAGTAGCGAGTCACCATCGCCTCCAGCACTGCCCCTAGAGCGCTCTCGTCGGCCGCGGCCCGGGCGAAGCACACGACGCTCCGATAGTTCATCGAGTGGTACTTCGCCGTTCGGGAGTAGACCAGCCCGTCGAGGATGGTGACCGTCACGCACACCGGCTCGCCACTCTCCAGCCGGACGATCAGGCGGCCCGCCTGCGCCGCGTGCAGATAGATCCGCCGCGGCTCGTTCGGGTCGTAGTGGTAGGCCATCGGGATGACGTACGGCTGCCTGCCGACCTCGAAGCCGACGTGGGCCACGAGCCCGGCGGCGAGGATGGCCGGGGCCGAGTCCGGCACCGAGCGCTCGGGGTGCGAGCGGATGGTGGCCCGGAAGGTGGTCGGCTGGAGGGCGATGTCGGGCGGGGCGCTCTGGCGTAGGGGCGTCATGGCGCCAGCCGGTCCGAGCCCCGGGATTGTTCGTCGAGCTGGACTCGGCCCTGGACCTGCCCCTCTTCCGGCAGCTCTACGAAGGCATCCGTGACGCGGTGCTCGGTGGCCGCCTGGCGGCCGGGGCCCGTCTTCCGCCCAGCCGGGGACTGGCCGCCGAGCTCGGCGTCTCGCGGAACACCGTCACCCTCGCATACGACCAGCTCGTCGCCGAGGGCTACCTCGAGGGTCGACCCCGGTCTGGAATGCAGGTCGCGGCCACTCTCCCGTCGCGAGCGGGCCCGAAGCCGTTGCGGTCCTCCGGTGCGCGGGTACACCGGCCCCCGCTTCTCTCGGCCCGAGGTCGGGTGATCGCCTCCGCCCCGATGCCCGGCTCGGCGTGGGCGGGCAAGCCGCCCCGGCCGTTTCGCCCGGGCGTTCCCGCGCTCGACCTCTTCCCGATGCGGCTCTGGTCCCGGCTGGTTCACCGTCGTCTCAAGCGGCCGCCCCCGCTGGAGTACGGGGACGCCGCCGGGTACGCGCCGCTCCGCGCCGCGATCGCCGAGTACGTGAGCGCGGCGCGCGGCGCTCGCTGCACGGCGGACCAGGTGATCGTCGTGAGTGGATCGCAGCAGGGGGTGGACCTTGCCGCTCGGGTGCTGCTCGATTCCGGCGACGAAGTATGGATGGAGGATCCCGGTTACCCGGGCGCGCGCGCCGCGCTCCTCGCCGCCGGTGCCGCGTTGGTCCCGGTCCCGGTGGACGGCGAGGGGATGCGCGTCACCGAAGGGGAGCGGACCGCCCCCCGGGCGAGGATGGCCTACGTGAGCCCCTCTCACCAGTTCCCGCTCGGCGCGACGATGAGCGCGAGCCGCCGGCTCGAGCTGCTCCGTTGGGCAGCGGAGGCGGGCGCCTGGATCCTCGAAGACGACTACGACAGCGAGTTCCGCTACAGCACTCGTCCCCTCGCCTCGCTCCAGGGGATGGACCAGGACGGACGGGTGGTCTACATCGGCACGTTCAGCAAGACGCTCGCACCCGCGCTCCGGCTGGGCTACCTGATCGCGCCTGCCGAGATCGCCCACGCTTTTCGAGCCGTCAGAGCCGCGTGCGACCGCCACTCACCAGTGCTGGACCAGGCGGTGCTCGCGGACTTCCTGACCGAAGGCCACTTCGCGCGCCACGTGCGGCGGATGCGGCATCTCTACGCCCAACGGCAGGAAGCCCTGGTGGGCGCGATCCGGCGGTCGCTGGGCGACCGGCTCGAAGTTCAGCCGACCGGGGCCGGGATGCATCTGGTGGGATGGCTGGGAGAGGGATTGGACGACGCGGCGATCTCGGCAACGCTCTGGGAGGCGGGAGTCGAGGCACCCCCTCTGTCGCGCTATGCGCTGGTGCGGCCGGCCCGGGGAGGCCTCCTCCTCGGCTGGGCGGGCTACACGCCCGAGGCGATCGAGAGCTCGGTCAGGCGCCTGGCGGGGGCGCTCAACTGATTGCCGTCCTTGGAGAGCTGCCGTCGGCACCCCGCTCGTCGGAGGCCCCGCTGCCGTTCCAGATGTCCGCGGTGAGCTTCCAGGCACCATCGGCCTGGCGCTTCAGGCACAGCACGTACTTCCCCGAGTCGGCCTCCTCCTGCTCGGTTGGCGGAAGGTGATACCGGCCAACGAGATAGGCTACGTCGCCACCCACTTCGAGACGGAGGGTGCTCACCTCCAGCCCGGTATCGGTCCCCTGCCGCCAAAACTCGCCGATCGCCTCCCGGCCGTGGATGGGCTCGTGGTCGGGGGGCAGGAGCACGGCGTCGGCGGCGTAGAGCGCGGTGAGCGCCTCCGCGTCGCCTTCGTTGCTGGCGGCCACGTATCGGTCCACGGTGGCCTCGATCGCCCCCCGGGACGCCGAATCGAGCGCCTGGGACCCGCCCGCGCACCCGGCAAGTAGTGCCGCCACGACTCCGAGGAAGAGCCGAAGTTCAGGGCTGACTGTCATTTTGGCGCCAATCTTGCTAGAATTCCAGGTGTCCACAGTGGGACTGGTTTCCAGTCCCCTCACTCACCTTCAACTTGGATCTTTGTGGCACGCAGATCACGCAGACATACCGCAGTCTCCGTCCCCAGTTTCCGCCGTTCCCCCGGTCGCTCCATGCAGTCGCACCGCGATTGGCTCCTGGATCAGCATGGCTCGGTATGCGCCTATTGCGGCACCGAGACCGTGCTAGAGACAATCACCCTGGATCATGTTCGTCCCCGTCGCGGCCAGACCGCGTACGATCGGGCGGACAACCTGGTTCTCGCCTGCAGGGATTGCAACGTGGCCAAGGCCGACACGCCTCTGGTCGCGTTTCTCATGCAGCGCCGGGCCCGCGGGGTGTTCCTCCTGCACTACGGGGAGCATCTCTCGGAGCCGCTTCGGGAACTTGCCCGCCAGGCATCGGAACGGCCGATTCTCGCGAAAGAGTGAACCGGCGACGGAGCAGATGAAAGAGAGGGCGGCCAGCGAGCCGCCCTCTTGCACGTTCAGCCCTTGGCCTCTCCAGCCGCCGCGACCGTAGGCAGAGGCACCTGTTCGGGACGGCCTCGTGCCTCCAGCGCCTCCCGAATGATCCGGCTCTGTTCGGCGGTATGCGCCGCGGGATACCCCTCCGCCGGACTCGCGCGCTCCGGGCGCCCCACGTACGAGACCTCCACTCCGGCCGGCGCGAGCTCGCGGAGCTTGGGCTCCACGTAGGTCCACGCGCCCATGTTCCGCGGCTCTTCCTGCACCCAAACCAACTCCTCCAGCTTGCCGTAGCGCGCCAGCATCGCGCGCATCTCGGCCCAAGGGAACGAGTAGAGCTGCTCCAGCCGGGCGATGGCCGGGCGCCCGGTCCGCATCTTGTCCGCTTCGGTGAGCAGTTCGTAGTAGATCTTGCCGCTGCAGAGCACCACCCGCGAAGTCTTGCTCGCGCCGTCCCCGGTCGAGGGATCGTCGAGCACCGGCCGCCAGGCGCCGCCGGCCAGCTCCTCCAGGTTCGAGTTGGCCTGCGGAAGCCGCAGCAGGCTCTTGGGCGTCATGATCACCAGCGGCCGCTGGCGGGTGCGCCGTGCCTGGCGGCGGAGCAGGTGGAAGTACTGCGCCGGCGTCGTCGGGTTGGCGACGCGGATGTTGCCCTCGGCCGCGAGCTGGAGAAAGCGCTCCAACCGCGCGCTCGAATGCTCGGGACCCTGCCCCTCGTACCCGTGCGGCAGGAGCAGGGTGAGGCGGGTCGTGAGCCCCCACTTGGAGAGCCCCGCGGAGAGGAACTGGTCCACGATGACCTGGGCGCCGTTGATGAAGTCGCCGAATTGCGCCTCCCAGAGCACCAGCACCTCGGGCGCCGCGGCGCTGTAACCGTACTCGAAGCCCAGCGTTGCGAGCTCGGACAGCGGGCTGTTGTGCAACTCGATCGGCGCGAGCGCGCCGGGAAGCTTCTGGATCGGCGCCCATGCCAGTCCGGTGCTGGCGTCGTGCAGCACGAGGTGCCGCTGGCTGAAGGTCCCGCGCTCGGTGTCCTGGCCGGTGAGGCGGAGCGGTACCCCTTCGGTCAACAGCGAGGCGAGAGCCAGCGCCTCGGCGTGGGCCCAATCGATCCCGCCCTCGCTCAGGGCGGCGCGGCGCCGCTCGAGCTGCTTCCGGAGCTTCGGATGGACGCTGAAGCCCTCGGGCCATGAGAGAAGCTGCTCGTTGAGCGAGGTGATGAACTCGGGCGCGAGCGCGGTCTCGACCTCCTGTCCCGCGCCGCCGAGCCGCACCTCGCGCTCCTTGCCGACGGTGCGCCCCGTGCTGGCCCTGAACGCCTGCTGGATGTCCACCAGCCGCTGGTACGCCTGCTCCGCCTCCTGGTCGCCCTCCTCCTGGGTGATGACGCCGGCCTCGATCAGTGTCCGCGCGTAGCGGTCGCGCACCGTCGGCAGGGCGCGGATACGCTCGTACATCACCGGCTGGGTGTACGCCGGCTCGTCGCCCTCGTTGTGGCCGTGGCGCCGGTACCCGACCAGGTCGATCAGCACGTCCTGGTGGAACTGGTCCCGGTACGCCATGGCCAGCCGCGCCGCGGACAGCGAGGCCTCCGGGTCGTCCGCGTTGACGTGGATGATCGGGATGTCGAATCCCTTGGCGAGATCGGATGCGTAGCGGGTGGAGCGCGCGTCCTCCATGTCGGTGGTGAAGCCGACCTGGTTGTTGGTGATGATGTGCAGCGTCCCGCCGGTGCGGTATCCCTTGAGCGCGCCGAGGTTGAGCGTCTCGGCCACGACACCCTGGCCCGCGAACGCCGCGTCACCGTGAATCGTGACCGGGAGCGCCGCGCTCGGGTCGTGATGCGCGTCGCGGCCCCGGCGCTGGGTCTGCTTCGCGCGCGCGCGGCCGTCCACCACCGGCGAGACGAACTCCAGGTGGCTCGGATTCGGAGAGAGCGAGACCGTGATCGCCGTGCCCTTGGCGGTCACGTACGCGCCGTCGGCGCCGTGGTGATACTTGACGTCGCCGGTCCCGCCCTCGGGCGTGAGCTGCCCGCCCTCGACCTGCCGGCCGCCTTCGAACTCGGCGAAGATCGTCTCGTACGGCCGCCCGACGGTGTGGGCCAGGACGTTGAGCCGGCCGCGGTGGGCCATCCCGATGACCACGTCCCGCGCGCCCGACTCGGCGGCCCGCTCGATAGTGAGATCGAGCATCGGCACCAGCATGTCCACGCCCTCGATCGAGAAGCGCTTCTGACCGAGGTACGCCTTGTGGAGGAACTTCTCCAGCGCCTCCACCTCGGTGAGACGGCGGAGCAGGGCGCGCTGCTCCTCGGCTGGGAGCGGCTGGCGGTAGGCGCCGGACTCGATCTTCCCCCGGAGCCAGACGCGCTCCTCGTGGGTCGAGATGTGCTCGATCTCGTAGGCCATCGTGCCGCAGTAGGTGGCCTGGAGGTAGGGCAGCGACTCGGCCAGCGTCCGTCCCGGCACCGCGATGCGCAGCACCTTCGAGGGGATCGCCGCCATGACCTCGGGCGTGAGCCCGAGCGGGCCCGGGTCGAGCGCGGGATCGCCGATCGGCGGGGTGCCAAGCGGATCGAGATGAGCCGCCAGGTGGCCGTGCATCCGGAACGCCTTGATCAGCGCCATCGCGGCGGCCACGTGGTAGAGCATCTCGGGCGCGACCGGCCCCGCCTCCTCCTCGCGCTTGGCCGTCGGCGCCGCCTTCACCAGCTGGTAGCTGACGGCCGAGAGCTGGAGGCTCTCCTCGATCAGCTCGTAGAACCCCTCGTCGCCTTGCAGCAGGTGCTCGACCGTGGCCAGGAACGCCCCTGACTCCGCGCCCTGGATGACGCGGTGGTCGTAGGTGCTGGTGACCGTCATGACCTTGCTGATCCCGAAGTCACGGAGCCGCTCCTCCGCCACTCCGGAGAACTCGGCGGGGTACCCGATGGCCCCGACGGCGATGATGCTGCCCTGGCCCGCCATCAGCCGCGGCACTGAGGCGACCGTGCCGAGGCCGCCGGGGTTGGTGAGCGACATCGTGGCGCCGGTGAAATCGTCGGGCATGAGGCGGTTGGTGCGCGCCTTCTCGACCAGCCCTTCGTAGGCGGCGTGGAAGGCGGCGAAGTCCATCGTCTCGGCGCGCTTGATTACCGGGACCACGAGTCCGCGGCTCCCGTCTTTCCGCTGCACGTCCACCGCCAGCCCCAGCGCGATGCCTTCGGGCTGTACCCGGTGGGGCATTCCCTCGTGCAGCACGAGGGTATGGCCCATGACCGGGTGCCGCTTGGTGGCCTGCACCAGTGCGTAGGCGATCAGGTGGGTGAACGAGACCTTGTCCCGCCGGCCGCTGGCCTGGAGCGCGGCGTTGATCCTCCGGCGCCGCTCCTCGAGGATGCCTACCGGCACCACCCGGAGGGTGGTCGCGGTGGGCACCGTGAGGCTCTGCTCCATGTTGACGACGAGCTTGGCGGCGGGACCCTTGATCGGGCTGGCGCCGGAGGGCAGCGGGGCGGCGGGGGGACCCGCGGAGCGGGTCATGGGCGGTGGGGCGGCTGACGCCGAGGCAATGCGGTCAGCGGTGCGCTGTTCCTGTCCCGCGGCCCCGCCGTCCCGCTGCCCCGCCCCGTTGGGGCTCGGCTTTTCCCCCACGATTCCGCTCTCGAACAGGCGACGCCACTCCGGACCCACCGCCGTCGGATCGCGGAGGAATTCCTCGTACATGGCCTGCGCGAAACCCGCGTTGGCCGTTTCGAACACGTTGGGGTCCACGAAGCTCACCGTTGGGAGACTGAGGTGCGCGTGAATGGGGCTCCGGGCACTCCCGGAGCCCTCCTACGGCATGGTTAAGATAATGGCCAGCCCAAGCAGCCGCAGGCGCGCCGTCCACCGATGGGCTTGCCGCTCGTCCTATATGTGGTAGGCTCCAATCCGGGACGTCCCCCGGCAGGGGTGGCCGCCCATTTCTCTCGAAACCAACCGCAGTCGGAGGCCTCGCATGCGTAGGTCTGGAATCGGTTTGCTCGCCCTGGGGATGTCGTTGGTCGGGCTCGGAGCCGCCTGTAGCGCCGAGGACCAGGGCCCCGGGCAGTCGCCCCTGGTCATCGAGAAGCCGGCCACCAAGAGCGGCGACCAGCAGACCGGGCCGGTCGGCGTGGCTCTCGGCAATCCCTTGAGGGTGGTGATCACCCGCGACGGAGAGCCGGTCGAGGGAGTGGATGTGGACTGGGCTGCGGGGCAGGGTGGCTCACTGGCCCAAGAGGAGGAGAGCGACGTGGGAGGGTTCGCGTCGGTGGTCTGGACCCTGGGGCCCGACGTTGGGAACCACGCGGCCACCGCTGCAATCGATGGAGCCGACGGGTCGCCGCTGACCTACACGGCCACCGCTACCATCGGGACCGGCCCGCCGCCGGGACCGACGGTCCAGGTGCTGGGGCCGGACGGCGGCAATCGCTTCGAGCCGGCCATCGTCAACGTCAACGTCGGCCAGACCGTGACTTGGGTTTGGCCCGCGGGGAGCACGGGCCACAACATCACTCCGGACAACAAGATTACTCCATCCCGCAGCGGGAATCTGGCCGACGGCCCCACGACGCACTCGTTCACCTTCAAGCAGGTCGGGACGTATCGGTACTACTGCCTGGCCCACGGGGGCCTCGCGGGTGTGGGGATGTCGGGACAGGTTGTCGTCGACGCCGCCCAGTCCTAGAGCGAGCGTCTCACTCTCTCACCCAGTCCTCGCAGGCGAGCGACCGGTTCGTTGCTGAAGACCAGGCGAACGAACCGGTCGCCGTTCGTTTCCCCCCAGTCCCGCATCGGCGTCGCCGCCACCAGGCCCCGCTCCAGCAGGAGCCGCGACGTGGCGAACGAGTCGTGCCCCATGGCCCGGACGTCGAGCCGGCGCGCCACGCTCACCGGCGGGCGAACGCGACATAACGGGCGGCCTCGGCCGCGATCCGCGCGTCGTCCCAGCCGCGCTCCCGCCCCATCAGCTCGGCCACCCGGGTAGCGGCCGGGACCCCGCGCTCGGCGTGCTCGAAGTAGAGGTGCATCCGC
>Ga0184615_10000955_pt1 | contig 15697 bp, 12 predicted proteins | sample PLM4_65_coex_FD_133134 | JGI IMG/M metagenome (GOLD analysis project Ga0184615, IMG submission 133134) | Groundwater sediment microbial communities from an aquifer in East River, Colorado, USA - PLM4_65_coex | ecosystem: Environmental > Terrestrial > Soil > Riparian zone | place: USA: East... | reverse complement strand
TAATTTTTTGAAATCGATAAGATAAAATCAAAGCCCCATAGTGATGCGGAACAAATTACTCCCGATCGCAATCTGGATTATCCTCGCGGCGGCTGCCGGCTGCGGCGGGAGCTATTCCCCGAATCCGCCCGAGGAAGTCTCTTTCCTCGACAGGGCGGAGACCCAGAGCCGTAACGGCATAACTATTACAGTGGCGGTGCTCAGCCGGGAAGAGAGCCAGGAGGTCTTCGGAGTCGATCTCGCCGCGAACGGCGTTCAGCCCGTCTGGCTCGACATCGAGAACAACACCGGAAAGCCTTACTTCTTCATGCCGATCGCTCTCGATCCCGATTATTTCTCGCCCAACGAAGTCGCCTTCATGAACCACCTCAAGTTCAACCGCTCGGCCAACAGGGAGATGGACGAACAGTTTTCGAAATACGGCATCCAGATAGAGTTCGTAATGCCCGGCGAAAGGGATAAGGGGTTCGTATATACGAACCTCGACCCGGGGTTGAAGTTCGTAAACGTGACGCTCTACGAGATAGACGGCACAGAGAATTTCTTCTTTTATTTCGAAGTGCCCGGGATTCAGCCCGATTACGAGAACGTCGATTTCCCGACGTTATATACTAAGGACGAGCTGGTTTATATAGACGACGAGGCTGAGCTTCGGAAAGCCCTGGAAGCACTCCCGTGCTGTACGACGGGGAGCGACGGCGGGGGCGGAGGAGAGCCAATAAACGTAGTCCTCATCGGCGATCCGGACGACATATCGTCGGCCGTAGTGCGGAGGAAATGGGATGTTACGGAAGCCGATACGGGAAAGTTCAAATTCGACCTCGGCCGGGCTTTCTCTCCTGAAGGCTACAGGACTTTCCCGATGGCGAGCCTGTATCTGTTCGGCAGGAGGCAGGACGTGAGCCTCCAGAAATCGAGGCGTGAGACGGATGCGGCCTACCGTCAGAGGAATACACTCAGGCTCTGGCTCACGCCTGTCAGGTATAAGGGCAAGACTGTCTGGGCGGGAGCCGTGAGCAGGGACATAGGGTCCGACCTCAGAATCAGGAAATACTGGTTCGCGGCGCAGGAGATTGACCCCGATATCGACGAAACGAGAGACTATCTGGTGGAAGACATAATACTATCGCAGAATGTGGACAAGCTTGGATACGTAGACGGCGTCGGGGTGTCAACGTCCGAGGACCCAAGGTACAACCTGAGCAAACTCCCCTGGTGGTCTGACGGCTACAGGGCGGTGCTTCTCTTCGGGAAAGACCAGATAACGCTCGGGGACCTCGGATATTTCGATTGGGAGGATGTCGATGCCATTTACGACGGGGGAACAGGCGGGGACGGGACCGGGGCTGCGGACGAAGGAGCGCAGGGGAAATAACTCAAATGACGCCTGTACAAAAAGGGTTAAGGATACGGTTCCGGATTTTTCTCGTGATTTCATTGTGCCTCATGCCGGGATTATGGGGATGCGCCTCATATTGCGCTAACCAGGACACGCTTGACTCAAGCGAGTTCAGCACACCCCCTGCAAAGGGGTGTAAGGTATATGCGCCATCTCCCGACCCGGCAAAGGATGTGCCGTTTAAAGTCAGGGCGGAGACCCAGTCGGAAGACGGAATATCGGTCTCGGCGGTCGTGCTGAGCGATTATGAGAGCGAGAGGATATTCGGAGTCAACCTCGCCCGAAACGGTATTCAGCCCGTATGGCTTGAAATCGGCAACACAACGGACAAGCCCGTCACCCTGATCTACGTCGCGACGGACCCCGGATACTATTCCCCGAACGAGGCTGCGTATACGAACTACAGCTATGCGAATCCCGTCAATGAGGAAATGAACGAGTACTTCAACAAGCACAGCATCAAGAGGGAGATTCCGGCCGGAGGGGTCTTGTCGGGGTTCTTTTACACGAACTGGGACCCGGGCATCAAGTACCTGAACGTAAGCATCTACGGAGAGGAGCAGGAAAAAAACTTCGTGTTCTATTTCGTAATACCCGGAATAAAGCTCGACTACCAGAGGGTAGACTGGGACACTCTCTACAAGAAGGACGAATATGTTAACTACGAGACCGAAGAGGAGCTCCGAAAGGTACTCGAGGCCGTCCCGTGCTGCGCTACCAGAAAGGACGGCACCGGAGAGAACGACGCGCTCAACTTCTTCGTCATCGGGGATACGGACAACATAATCTCCGCGTTCATCAGGAGGGGATGGGACGTCACCGAGCCTATTTCAGTTAGCTCCGGCTTGAGAGCCTTCAAGGCCTATTTTTCGGGAGCGAGATACAGGACCTCTCCCATGAGCAGCGTCTTCGTATATAAGAGGGCCCAGGACATCGGGCTTCAGAAGGCGCGGTCGACGATACACGAGCGGAACCACCTCCGCCTCTGGCTCATGCCCGTCCGGTATAAAGGCATGGACGTGTGGATAGGGTCGGTGAGCCGGGACGTAGGCTCCTACTTCACTTTCAGGACGCCCTGGTTGTCGGCTCACGCGATAGACCCCGATCTGGATGAAGCGAGGACGTACCTCGTGCAGGACCTTCTTTTTTCAGGAGGCGTCGAGAAATTCGGATATATAAAAGGTATAAGACCCTCGACGCCGGATGACCCGCACAGGAATTTTATGAAGCAGTCCTGGTGGACCGACGGTTACCGGGCCGTATTCGTCTTCGGCGATGACCCAGTTACGCTCAACGAGCTCGATTTCTTTGACTGGGAGTGGGCGGGGGAGAACGGCGCTGAGGTCATCGAGTTCATCAAAGCCATGAGCGCCGGGAGAAAACAGGGGAAGCCGGCCGCTCCGGCTCCTATAAAACCCGACTGATTTAAAGACCGCGTGAGCCTTATCGTGCCTGTCTCTCGGACGCTGCCCGGGCACAGGATGTCGTGTGTCTTATATTACGACAATCCTGTTAGGATACGCCAAAATGCAATCGGGTCTCCCTTCTACGCCAATGCGTTTCTAATATGGGTCTGACATCGAATTATACTGTATTATCCGTAGAAACTCCTATCAGCATGGGTGAGCCGGAGACCGCATCTGCACACTTGTAGTGGCCGACTTCTCACTTGGTATGCTCCTTGCAAGTTAATTATCAACGATGATAGGGTATCCAAAAGAGTTTTTGCTCAAAGATAAAAGCAGCGTTATTATCAGGCCGCTTCTTGAGGGGGACTGGGAAATCGTTCAGAAGTTTTTTTCGACAATACCCAGAGAAGACCTCATTATTTTTAAAGACGACGTTACGAATTGGGAATCCCTCGAAAACTGGTTCATGAACCCTAATTACGAGAAGGTGGTCGAGCTCGTGACTGTTTGCAAGAAAGAAGTCATCGCGAAAGGCACGCTCCACGCCCAGGGGCTTTACTGGCCCCATGCCGCCGAGGTGAAGCTGGTGGTCCATCCGGAGTACAGGGGAAATGGTCTCGGTTCCCAGATGTTCAACCTGCTTCTCTATGAAGGGCTCAAACACCAATTCCAGAAGATAATCGTGAGGTACATCCCGGACAACGTCAGCTTCAAGAAGATTCTCGGCCATTACGGGTTTGAGCCGGAAACCGTGCTTAACTATTATGTGCTGGACGAGGCTACGAATGAGCAGAAGGACCTCGTGATCGCTTCCTACGACCTGCAGAACTGGGAGCGCAGGTTCGAGTTTTATACCTACGTTTATGGCAGTAAATAATGACAAATTGTCGCCGCGTAGATTGTAACTCCCCGCATTAGATGATATTCTCATCTTAGATTCAGAAATATCTTTTAAATACTTATCCCCTGGATGTTCTCGGCATGAATGACCTGAAAAAGACAAAGAAAGAGCTTGCTGTGGAATTGGAAGAGCTCCGGGAGAAGATCAAATCATATGAAAGTCAGGACGGCGGGGAGAGCGGATTATTCGGGGACAATTACAGCTTCATAGTCGAATCCGTACCCAGCGGGATAGTCATGACGGACGAGACCGGGAAGATTGTATTCGTGAATTCCCTCGTAAGTGCGACGCTCGGATACGGGAACGGGGAGCTTCTCGGAAAAAGTATCGAGATTCTCGTCCCGGAACGCTACCGCAGGGCTCATTCCGTATTCAGAGATACGTTCATGATGTCGCCGATCGCAAGACCGATGGGGAAAGGGCGTGATCTTTTCGCCCGGAAGAAGGACGGTACAGAGTTCCCGGTAGAGATAGGCCTCAAACCCGTGAAGACTAAAAACGGGTTCGTGGTGCTCAGCACCCTGGTCGATATTACGGAGAGGAAATTAGCCGAGAGGCTGCTGCGGGAAGGGGAAGAGAGACTCCGCGGGATAATGGAAAATACATCCGATGCCGTACTGCTTTTTGACGGCGACGGCCGGATCGAATCTGTAAACAGGGCGGGGCTTGTACTTTTTACCGGCAGCGAAAATGGGGGAATCGGGAACATTTGGGAAATAATCACGCCTGAACACAGGGAGAGCTTTACGGCGAAGCTGAGAAATGCGAAAGAGGGTGTTTCGGTTACGGACTTCGAGACGGAATTGATGAAAAAAGACGGCAGGAGAGTCCCTGTGAGCATCAGCCTCGTTTATATGAGCCACGGCGGCGGGAGGTTCATCGAGACGGTGAGGGACATTTCCGCAAGAGTAGCGATGAGAAAGAAAATAATAGAGCTCGAGAAATCCCAGATAGTGGGGAGGATGGCTGAAGGTTTCGCCCATCACATGGGCACTCCGCTCGCATCCATGCTGCTCAGGGTACAGATGCTCAAAGAAGACGTATCGAATATACCGGGATGTGAGGGGATTTTGGAGAAACTGGATTCGATTGAAAGACAGATCCTCTACGGCCAGAAAGTGATACAGAGGCTCCTCAAGTTTGTCGGCAACCCCATAAGCGAAAAGAGCCCCGAGGACGCGGCGTCCATTCTGACCGAGTCGGTCGACCTCATCAGGCCTCTTCTCAAAAAGAAGATCATTGATGTGCTCGTGGATACGGAAGATAATTTAATGATACTCACCGACACGAACTTGCTTCACCTCGTGTTCACCGATACCATAATGAACGCAGTCGACGCAATGCCCGGAGGCGGGTCACTCACTTTAACCGCATCGGGCGTTAAAGTGCCGGGTTTCGCAGTAATAACGATAAACGATACCGGGGACGGTATTCCCAAAGAGATTATTCCTTACGTGTTCGAGCCCTTTTTTACGACGAAGCCTGCTGGAATGGGCACGGGGCTTGGCCTCTCCGTCGCAAAACGGATCATAAGCGACCACGGCGGCGAGATTTCCATAAAGAGCAAGGAAGGGGAGGGTACTACCGTTACGATCAAACTTCCAATATTTTCCGAGGAGCAGCAATAGTGAGCCCTGAAAAATTCAAAGTGCTTGTCGTAGACGACGACAAGGAATTCGTTGAAGCTGTGAAAGAGCTGCTCCTCCGTAATAGCTATGATGTTGTTACCGCGTATTCCGGAAACGAAGCGCTTGAGCGGGCATCTGAAGACGAGAGGGTCGGCCTCGTGCTGCTCGATCTCGTGATGCCGCTTATGGACGGTTTCACCCTGCTGGAAAAATTTCAGGAGATCATACCCGAAACAACGATCATCATGGTCACAGGGCAGGGCACCGTGCAGACAGCAGTCGAGGCTATAAAGCGGGGCGCGAAGGATTTTATCACGAAGCCTTTCGATAAGGACATACTTCTGAATAAACTCGACATGATCAGGAAAGCGGAGGAGCTCGAGAGTAAAGTCAGCACATTGAGTGTGCTTCTTTCGGAGAAGTACGGTTTCGACAATATAATCAGCGGCTCCAAGCTGATGAAGTCGGTCTTCGAGAGGGCTTCCGCGGCTGCGCATAGCAACGCGCCCGTATTCATAGTGGGCGAAACTGGCACCGGAAAGGAGCTTCTCGCTAAAGCGATACACATCCGGGGCGAGAGGGCGGGAAAGCCCTTCATGGGTATAAACTGCGGGGCTATACCGAGAGACCTTCTCGAGTCCGAGCTATTCGGGTACAGGAAAGGGGCCTTCACAGGAGCGGTGAGGGATCATGAGGGTTTATTCGCCGCGGCGGACAAGGGGACAATATTTCTCGACGAGATAGGCGAGATGCCTAAAGAGCTCCAGGTCAGGCTGCTGAGAGTGCTCGAGGAATATAAGGTGCGGCCTATCGGGCATACGCAGGAGATATCGCTCGACGTGAGGGTGATAGCCGCCAGCAACCACTCGATAGAGGATCTCAAAAAGACCTACCTCAGGGAAGATCTTTTCTTCAGGCTCGCCGTCATAGTGATAGAGCTTCCGCCGCTGAGGGAGAGGAAAGGAGATATACCACTTCTCATAGACCACTTCATTAACAGGTTCAACAATAAATACTCGAAAAAGGTTAAGGGGCTTTCCGAAGGGGCGTTCAGCTCACTCTACAATTACCATTTTCCGGGGAATATAAGGGAGCTGGAGAACCTGATAGAAGGTATCCTTGCGGTCATACCCGCGGGCAAGAACACCATAACGGAAAAGGAGCTCAAGGAACACCTGCTCTGGCAGCAGCCGAAGGGCTCGGAGCATCAGATCCTTGCGCTCGACAGGCTCGAGAAGTTTGCGCTCGAGCAGGCGCTAAGGGAATGCAAGGGCAACAAGTCAAAGGCCGCCGACGTTCTCGGCATCTCGAGAGATACGCTTTACAGGAAGTTAAAACAGTACGGGGTTGAGTAAGGGATTCATATCTATAAACGCCCTCCCGCGTGAAACCGGGATGAGCGTGTAATCAGGGACCCCGTTCGATTCCGTGCCCGGATTACTTGTCTTCATGTGAGTAGCCGCTTTCGGATACTCCGCCGCCCGCGGCGCATATAGAGCTGCTGTGGTCAATTACCCTGGACGGGACCATGTGGATTGCGAAATTGGCGAGCCCCGCGGATATCAATATAATCCCCGCAATGAGGGTTACCTTTCTCGGCGCAATACTTATCGACTTTTTATATATGATCGGGAAGAGGGACAATGCGGGTATTGTGCCAAGCCAGAATATAAAGAGCATGACTCCGCCGTAAAGAGGGTTCTTCACGGCTACCGCGCCTATAACGAATATATAAACCCATCCGCAGGGTACGAACCCGTTCACGAGACCGAGCGTGAACGACGCGAGCGGTTTTTTCTGCGTTAGCGCGAAGCGCGCGGGTCCCGTCAGCAATGACGTGATGAGCCTCGCGGGTACAAGCTCTAGATGTTTCCCTCTCGTGAGATTGTAACCTGTATAGATAAGGAAGAGCGATAGCATGATGAGAGAGACCCTGGAGACGATCGGGTAGTTGTTACTCAGGAACTTCTCTCCGAGCAGTCCCGCCAATACGCCGAGCGAGAGGTAGCTCGCGAGCCTGCCCAGGTGATAGAGGGGGAGGTAGCCGATCCTGCTGTGCACGGTAACCGCGATAGGGCCGCACATCACTGCGCAGTGGGTGCTTCCCGCAAGGCTCGCGATGAACACGCCGGCCGGGACCGAAAGATAGGACCATCGGCTTATTGCCTCGCTAAATTGACTTAGGTCCGACAAGCAGCACGTCCTCCTCCGCTTCGATCTTGTTGTTTTTCGTATCTATGAAATTAAGCTTTACCGCTTGCGTCCCGCTGCGCCCGGTTACGTCCTTGGGGAACTTGACGAAGAAGTGGACTGTCAGGTCCTTCCCCGCTCCGAGGTCGAATGATTCGTACTGCGATATTATCTCGACTTTCTTCTCCTTAAGCCCTTCGGGGATCATCATTTTGAGCTGTACATCGTCGATCGACTGGTTCTTCATGTGCATTTTGAAATGGTTTATTATCTCTTCGCTGCCGTCCCCGTTTTTTATGACCTGAAAAGGCGTGTCCTTCCCGCGCAGGATCGTAACGACGATCTCCTCTCTCCTCTGTACGGAGAATACGAGAGCGCTCACGACAGCTATGAGGAGTACTATATATATCGCGACCCTCGGCCGAAACCACTTGGACTTTAGCCCCTTGAGAGCCCTCCCTGTGGCGTACCTTATAAGCCCCTTCGGTTTTTCTATCTTCTCCATGACCTCGTCGCATGCGTCTATGCATGCCGTGCAGCCAATGCACTCGAGCTGGAGGCCGTTCCTTATGTCTATACCGGTGGGGCATACGGCCACGCACTTGTAACAGTTGATGCAGTCGCCTTCGGTCTCGCCTGGTTTTACGCTCCCCCTCCTGGGCTCGCCCCTCACGGGGTCGTACGAAACGGTGAGAGAATCGTCGTCCAGTAGCACCGACTGGAACCTGCCGTAGGGGCATACTATGATACAGAACTGCTCCCTGAACCAGCCGAAATCGAACAGGAATACTATGGTCAGAAAGGCCATGATGACGAAGATCGTCCAGTTCTCGCCAGGGTTGTGCTGTGTCATCTCGACGAGCCTGTCGGCCCCCACGAAATAAGCGAGGAAGCTGTGGGCGATGACGAGGCTTACTATTATAAATAGAGTCCAGAGGGTGGACAGTTTCAGAAACTTTTTCACGTCCCACGGGGCCTGAGCGAGGTTCCGCTGCTGAACGTGGCTGCCTATAATGAGGTATTCGAGCCTCCTGAATATCCCGTCTATGAACACGGTCTGCGGGCACGCCCATCCGCACCAAATCCTCCCCCATACCGCGGTTACGAACGCGAGTCCTATCGTGAGGAAAGCCAGTATGAAAAATATCAGCGGCGCGTCGTGCGCCCAGAAGGTGAGACCGAAAATGGAGAATTTCCTCTCCCCTATATTGAGCAGGAGCGCCTGGTGCCCCCCTACCTTTATCCACGGGAGAACTAGGAAGAAGATCACGAGGAATATCTCCGTGACGGTCCTCAAGCTCCGCCAGAGGCCCGAAACCCGCGCCGGGAATATAAAGACCCTCTTCCCCTTTTCATCCATGGTCGCCGGACGCTCGTCCGGCAGGTGTCTCTGGTCGAGTACTTTCATCTTTTATGTTCTATCAATTGTTATGCTCTATTATCTGTCCCTGCGGCGCCTTCGCTCCGGGCGGGTTCGTGCCGTGGATGCTGTAAACGTACGCCGCTACGTCTTCCTCCATGTCGGCCGGTATGACCCCTTTCCAGGTGGGCATCCCCTTATCCAGGACCCCTTCGTTCATGACTTTAAGTATAGCCGGTATAGACCCGTCGCCGTGTATCCAGTAATCGTCCGTGAGGTTAGGGCCGATGATACCCTGTCCCTTGTCTCCGTGGCACGGCATACACTTGGTCAAAAACTCCGCCTTGCCCTTCGCTATCGCGTCCGGATTGGATACGAGTGCGAGGTAATCCTGCTGGGACTTGGCTTCTCCTGCCTCTTCGGTCTTTTCCTGCTCAGCTTTTATGGAGCCCATCTCGGACGACAGCTCCTCGTCGAGAGTGGGGCCGCCGAAGAGCTGGTAATACCCGAAATAAATGACGGCGAATATCACGGTGATGTAAAAAGTCATGAGCCACCATCCGGGGAGCGGGTTGTCGAGCTCCTGTATTCCGTCGTAATCGTGGTTTTCGATGAGTTTTTCCTTATCAGGCATTGTTGTCCTCCTTTGTTCTGAATCTCTCATCCTCGAGGGGAAGGCGCTCCATTTCCTCGATCTCCGTTTTCGGCCTCTTTATCGCCCAAAGCACGATAACTACGAAAGCCGAAAGGAATATGATGAGCGCGATGATGATTATCTCGATATCCGTAAAGTAAGACAGGGCTATCTGTTTGATGATGCCACCCCCTGCTGGGACGTCTTTTTACCCAGACTTTGCAGATATGCGATGATCGCAATGACTTCAGTGTCCTTGACGGACTCGAGTGACGGGTCTTGAGAGAGGAGACCCTGGTAAATCACGGCCGCCTGTTTCTCGGCGTTAATATCTGCGTTCGAGACGTCTTCGTCTTTATACGGCACGCCCAGCATCTTCATGACACTCAGTTTCTTCCGAAGTATGTTGTAATCGATCTTCGCCGCGGCGAGCCACGGGTATGCGGGCATGATCGACCTGGGCGTGATTACGCGCGGGTCGATCATATGACGGAGGTGCCACATATCCGGGTATTTGCCTCCCACCCTGGCAAGGTCGGGCCCTGTCCGCTTCGACCCCCACTGGAACGGGTGGTCGTACATGGATTCCTCGAGCGTGGAGTTAGCGCCGTACCTCAGCACGTCATAGGGGAGTTTTCTAATCATCTGCGAATGACATACATAGCAGCCTTCCTTTATATAGATATCCCTGCCGGCGAGCTCAAGAGGTGTGTAAGGCTCGGTCTTGGCCGTTTGCGGAAGGTATTTAAAGATCGCGAGCGTAGGGACGATTTCGATTATCGAACCCGCTATTACCGCGATGAACAGGAGGACCGTGAAGATAACGGACAGGGCTTCGAGCTTCCTGTGCCCGGTGCCTATATCGGTAACGTCCGAGGAGCGCGCCGGGACCTCGACCGCCATCGCTCTCTCTCCCTTGGGCGCTCTCGCGATCGTTATCCATACGTTGCAAATGAGCAGCAGGAACCCCGTCAGGAACAGGACGCCGCCCGCGAACCTCACGTAATAGAGCGGGACAATCCTCATCACGGTCTCGACGAAGTCCGGATATACGAGCTGACCGTTCTCCCCGATGGCCCTCCACATGAGACCCTGCGTGATGCCGCTCGCCCACATGGAGATGTAGTAGAGGAGTATGCCGAGAAGTCCTATCCAGAAGTGCCAGTTCATCATCCTCTGGCTGTATATCTTCGTATTCCAGAGTCTCGGCACGAGATAGTAGATGATACCGAAAGTCAGGAACCCGTTCCAGCCGAGCGTCCCGCCGTGGACGTGGCCGATTATCCAGTCCGTATAGTGCGCGAGGGAGCTCACCGATTTAATGGACAGCAGCGGACCTTCGAACGTCGACATTCCGTAGAACGTTATGGCCACGGCGAGGAACTTGATTATGGGGTCCGTGCGCAGCTTTGTCCACGCGCCCCTCAGCGTGAGGAGACCGTTTATCATACCTCCCCAGCTAGGCGCCCAGAGCATTAGGCTGAATATCATCCCCAGGGTCTGCGCCCAATCGGGGAGAGCGGTATTCAGGAGATGGTGAGGGCCTGCCCATATGTAGATGAAGACAAGGGACCAGAAATGGACTATCGAGAGCCTGTAGCTGTATATAGGCCTGTTCGCAGCCTTGGGTACGTAATAATACATGAGTCCCAGGAATGGAGTCGTCAGGAAGAAGGCGACCGCATTATGGCCGTACCACCACTGAACCAGCGCATCCTGTACTCCCGCATAGACCGGATAGCTCTTAAACATTGCCACCGGGATCTCTATCGAGTTTACGACGTGGAGGAGCGTGACCGTCACTATCGTCGCTATGTAAAACCATATCGCCACGTAGAGGTGACGGACTCTTCTTATCGCTATCGTGCCGAAGAAATTGACCGCGAATACGACCCAGACAACCGCTATGGCTATGTCGAGGGGCCATTCTAGCTCGGCGTATTCCTTCCCGTGGGAATAGCCGAGCGGGAGCGTAATGAGGGCGCCCACTATGATCAGCTGCCATCCCCAGAAATGAAAATTGCTGAGGAGGTCCGAGAAGTTCCTCGTCTTCAGGAGCCGCTGCGTCGAATGGTATATGCCCGCGAAAATTATATTGCCGCCGAACGCGAATATGGCCGCATTCGTATGGAGCGGCCTGATCCTGCCGAACGTGAGCCACGGTAGCTCCAGGTTCGCAGGCCAGTACGCTAGCTCAAGCGCCGCAAGCAGACCGACTACGAAAGCCGCGGCTCCCCAGAATATCGTCGCATAAATAAATTTCTTGACTATGTCGTCGTCGTAATAAATCTTTTCAGTAATAGCGGCGTTACCCGCTCTGGCGTCACTCATTTGCCCGTATCCTCCTTAGCTTGTTGATTCTTTTTATCCGTATCATAATCGTCTAGAAGCATCCTGTGGCCCGGTGTTTCGAGGTCGTCGTACTGGCCCTTTCCCGCAGCCCATATAAAAGCGGCGAGGAAAACGAGCGCGATCGCTATAGAAACCCCCAGTGTGAGGAAAATAATGTTCATGGCCGCGCGGCTCCCTCCCGGGTCCTGGTTTTATTTTGACCGTAAAGCGAGGAGGCTATGAGCAGCACCGAGCTAAGCGGCATGAGCACGGCGGCGGCAAGCGGATTGATAAAACCCATTAGGGCGAAAGCCCCTGCCGCGACGTTATACGTTATGGAGAAGGCTGTATTCCTTCTTACCGTTTCACGTATCACTGTGCCGTGATCTATCAGGGTCAGGATCGTGAATAGGTCGTTTTCGATTATATAGGCGTCCGAGACCTTCATGCTCTCCCCGACGCTCCCCTGTATTGCTACGCCTACGTCGGAAGACGAGAGCGCTCCCGCGTCATTGAGCCCGTCCCCAATCATCATGGACCGGCCGCGCTCCCGGACGATCTCCGATTTCCCTTCCGGTGTCTCTTCCGAGAATGCGTTCTCCGCCGGTATTTGAAGCTTGTACGCGACCTGCCTCACGTTCGATTCCTTATCGCCCGACAGTATATAGAGCGAGTAGCCCCTTCTTTTTAACTCGGTCACCACGAATTTCGCGTCCTCTTTGAGTGAATCCCCGAGGAGTATTTCGGAGATGGGCTCCCCGTCCTTTCGGATGACGATCCTCGTTGCAATGATTTCGTTGATCTCATTCGGCCGGGATTCGTCGCTCTCGGCCGTCAGCGAATAGAGGTGCCCTCCGGCACGGCCTTCGACGCCCTTGGAATAGAGGTGCCTGAAGCCGGCCACTTCGGGAACATCGAGCCCTTCCCCCGAGAGATAGGTGACTATGGCCCTGGCAACCGGATGCTCCGATTCGCGCTCGATCGCCAGGACCGCTGCGCGGTCGGGTTCCGGGAGCTTGTCCGTATCCCAGCTGAGTATCCTGTATACACCGTTCGTAAGCGTCCCGGTCTTGTCGAAGAATATGTTCCTGACGCGCGGGAGCTTGTCGAAAATCCTGGCGTCCTTTATGAGTATCCCGTTATCCGAAGCGGATTTGAGGAAGAGGCCGAACGACAGGGGCATGACGAATACGAATGCGCAGGGGCACGAAATAAGTATGAATGCGATTGTCCTTTCGAGGGCCTCCGAGGCGCCGTAGTATGAAGAAACAGCAAAAAAGGAAACCGCCGCTATAATACCCACGGCGAGCGTGAATACGGTCGCATATCTGTCGCTGTAAGTGGACAGGCTGATCTTGCTCCTGTAATTATGCTCCACCTCCTCGAGAATCTTCCCGATCCTTGTCGAGCTCCCCGTCCCCGTAACCTCGAGGACGGCTTCGTCCGAATCGAGTATGGAGCCCGCGTAAACGATCTCCCCTTTAGAGACGGTCCGGGGTATGTTCTCGCCCGTGAGCACGGATAGATTGACCTCGGCCCACTGTGAGAGCAGCCTGCCGTCGGCGGGGAAACGGTCGCCTCCGGCGAGCTTGATTTTCTGTCCCGCCAGGAGGGATTCCACGGGCTGATAAAAGAACTGCCTGGCGCTCTCGTCCCTGACCAGGACGCGGTTCGATGAAAAGAGGCTCTTTCCGAGGGGTTCCCTGTCATTAAGCCGCTCCTGGACCGTCCTCAGGAAGTACCTGCTCGCGAGGAGCAGGAAAACGAACATGCTTATCGAGTCGAAGTAAACCTCGGGGCTTCCCGTCAGGTAGTTATAAGCGCTGATAAAGAACCCTGCGAATATTACGAATACTATGGGGATGTCTACAGTCGCCCGACCCGTCCTGACAGATCCGAGCACGCTCTTGTAAAAGGGCAGGGAGCAGTACGTTATGACGGGGAGGGACAGTATAAGGTTCAAGAGCATGAACTGCTCCTCGAACACCCCGCGCGCGCCGGAATATATAGCCGCCGAGAGGAGCATGATGTTCCCCGCGCATACGGCGGCGATCGATAGCCTGATGAGGGATTTCCTGTTCTCTCTTCTCTTAAGCCCGCTCACATCTTCGTCGTTCTTAAGGGGGTGTGCCTTATAGCCGAATTTCTTTATCGCTTCCGGAAACGACGAGAATTTCTTTGCGGGCGTGAAATTGACCGTGGCGGTGTTGTCCGACATATTGAGCGAAAGGGATTCGATCTCGGGTACGAAGCCCGGTATTTTCTCTATGAGCCAGAGGCATGCTGCGCATTCGATCCCCTCTACGTAAAAATTCATCGTCAGGGGTTTCTCTTCCTTAACGTAAATATCGGTGAAGCTCCCGCCGTCGAGGTATCCGTAGTCCTCCCCCGAGGCAGGGTCGGCCGGGGGGGTCGTTTTAAGTATGTTCTGGGCTTCCCTGATGCTGTAGTAGTCGTCCAGGCCGAGCGCTCCGAGAAGCTCATATACCGCCCTGCATCCGTTGCAGCAGAACAGCTTTCCGTTCGATTCTATGGTATTTGATGAATCCAGCGCTTCGCCGCAGTGGAGGCACAGGCTGTGTGGTAATACCTCTCCCGAAGCGTTCTCTCTCGTAGCAGTCGTATTCGTCATTGCCGTATCAGGTGTTCTTGAAGCCTGTTTTAGGAGCAATAACTATGCCAATCCAAACATTAATGAATACGATGTTTCCAGCCCTTTGGCGGTGTCGATTGTCAGATAATAAGACAGAACGAAAATATTGCTGAAAAATAAGGATGTAAATGGCTAATAAAATTTATTTGGCGCATAAATGCTAGTATATAAGTCTCTCATGAATATTAAGGACCTGGCGGCAAAGTCCCTTCGCCGCTTAACTGAACCAGAGATAAAACGAGAGGGCGAAAAACACCCCCATAGCTATTAGAAAAAGGAATGCACCGAGGTTTTGATCGGAAGAATCTTTCATTGTGACCCCCGTAAGTGTCTATAAGTCGATTATATAATTATTCCGGGGTCGGAATCAACATGTATTTTCTCTATCCCGGCCGGCAGGGTGCTGAGACACAATATATTATGTTGTCGAGACTTAAACTGCTTTATTCACCCCCAGCGCCTTTTTCATTTTAAAGCACTCGAGCTCGACGCCCTTCCTCTTCTCGATTACCGGGCACTCGAGCTGAAAGCCAAGCCTTTCGAAAAGGGGTTTCGAAATCCGGCTCGCGTCGGTGGTAAGGTATTCAACTCCCTTGACGAGCGCATGGTCCTCGAGCCGCTTATAGATCTCTGTCGCTATCCCCATCCTCGAATATTCTTTAATAGTATAGAGGAAAGCGATATGGCTCACGGGCTTAAGCTGTCCGAAGGCGACCGGTATATTCCCCGATTCCGCGACGAGCGTGAGACCTTCCGCGAGCCTGTGCCTGATCTCCTCGATTTCGTCTGCATAGGACGCCCACACTTCGACCTCCTCGGGCGTGTACATCTCTATCGCTATTTCCCTTACCGATTTCTCATAGAGCCCGGCGAGGCCCTCGGCGTCCTCAGGCTTGTATCTGCGTATGTTCAGATCCCGCACCGGGTCACCTCTTCCATACCTCCTTGATCATCTCGAGCACAGGGCGGGAAAAATCCTCGTCCAGAATGAAGTCGTGGAACCCCAGCATGACAAATTGAACCCCGATGCATATAAGCAGAAATCCGAGTATGTGTGTCAGGATCGTGATACCGTAGTCCCCGAGCAGGTTTTTCACGCTCCCGGCGATCCTCAGCAGGATGTAGGAAATGACGGCGACTACTATGATACCGAGCGTCTCGCCCACGTATTCGAATCTCGAATCGGCGTTGG
>Ga0184615_10000954_pt1 | contig 15699 bp, 11 predicted proteins | sample PLM4_65_coex_FD_133134 | JGI IMG/M metagenome (GOLD analysis project Ga0184615, IMG submission 133134) | Groundwater sediment microbial communities from an aquifer in East River, Colorado, USA - PLM4_65_coex | ecosystem: Environmental > Terrestrial > Soil > Riparian zone | place: USA: East... | reverse complement strand
GACAAAGTTTCTCAACACCGATGATATTCTCTTCGGCTCGTTTCTGCGCCGTTTTGAAACGGCAGTGTACGGGGTCTGGCGCTACCCCCAGGAAGCGGCACGGCAGGGAATCGAGGGGGTAACGCCGGTGAGGATAACCTTCAACAGAAAAGGTGAGATAGAACACATTGAACTGCTGGAGAGTTCCGGGAGTAAAATCCTTGATGAAGAAGTGGTGCGGACATTGCGCCAGATCGGCCGGATCGGCTCATTCCCGAGAGGCTATACCAAAGACACGTTCAACCTTATCGCCTTTTTCCATTACGGCATCACCAGGGGCGGAATCCGCGGGACACTCCGTTAGCCTCTGATTCAGCAGCCAAGCCTCTCTCGCAGGAACAGTTCGAACTCGTCGTTGAACTCCTCCCGTTTCAGCGCCATATCCACCGTTGCCTTGAGAAAACCGAGCTTGTCGCCGCAGTCGTGGCGGATCCCCTCGAAGCGGCAGCCGTAGATGGCCTCTTCCTTTGCCAGCGTCCTGATGGCGTCGGTGAGCTGGATCTCTCCCCCCTTCCCCGGCTCCTGCTTCTGGAGAATCGGGAAGATGTCAGGGGTAAGGATGTAGCGGCCGATAATGGCCAGGTCCGACGGAGCTTCTTCCCTCTTCGGTTTTTCCACCATATCCACCACCTCGTAAACCCGATCGGAGATGATATTGGCCTTGACGCAGCCGTAGGAAGAGATGTTCTCCAGCGGCACCTGCTCCAGGGCGAGCACCGTTCCCCGGTACTTCCTGTAAACATCCAGGAGTTGGCCGAGGCATGGTTTTTCGGCGTCGATGATGTCGTCACCGAGCAGGACGGCAAACGGCTCGTTGCCGACGAACTCTTTTGCACAGAGTATGGCATGGCCAAGGCCGAGAGCCTGTTTCTGCCGGACGTAAAAGATGTTGACCATCTCGGCAATATCCCGGATCTGGCTCAGTTCCGCATCCTTCCCCTTATCGTAGAGAAGCGACTCCAGTTCAAAGGAGATGTCGAAATGGTCTTCGATGGCCCGCTTGCTCCGCCCGGTGACGAACAGAATCTGCTCGATCCCGGCGGCCACAGCCTCCTCCACTACGTACTGCACCAGCGGCTTGTCGATAAGGGGCAACATCTCCTTGGGAGTTGACTTGGTGGCGGGAAGAAATCTCGTACCGAGTCCGGCGACAGGGAACACAGCTTTTTTTACCTGCATAGGATTACTCCTGACTCTTGATTTTATTCACTTCTCACTTGTCACTTCTCACAGCCTTCAAGATTTCAGGGATCAGATCTTCCCTTCCCATGGCCATGATGTGGAGACCATCACAGTAGGGCTTGCAGGCAACCGCAAGCCGGCGTGCAATGGCAACCCCCACCGTCAAAGGATCGGCAGCCGCTTCGAGCTCCTCTATCAGGGTGAGCGGCACCTTCAAACCGGGGATGTTATTGGTAACAAAACGCGCCATACCGGCTGACTTGAGGAGAAGTATCCCCGCAATCACCTTCACCTGTAACGGTCTCACCGCTTCGCTGAAGAGACGGAGCCGTTCCGGGTCGAAGACCGCCTGGGTCTGGAAAAAACGCGCCCCTGCCGCAGCCTTTTTCTCCAGTTTGTAAAAAACCAGGGGGAATGGTTCGGCCTCGGGCGCGGCAGCTGCCCCGACATAAAATGCCGGCACCCCGTTGATGGTCTTGCCTGCCAGGTCTTTTCCCCCGCGCAACCCCTTGATGGCTTGCAGCAGCTGGACCGAATCGAGGTCAAAGACCGGCTTGCCGGAGCGGTGATCGCCAAAAGAAATATGGTCGCCGGTCAGGGCCAGAACATTGTCTATTCCCAGGGCGGCCGCACCGAGGAGGTCGCTCTGCAGCGCAAGGCGATTCCTGTCCCTGCAGGTAATCTGGAAGATCGGCTCTATCCCCTCCCTCACCAGCAGCGCCGCGGCAGCAAGGGGTGAGATGCGCATCGTCGCACCCTGGTTGTCGGTGACATTGATTGCATCCACCACCCCGGCCAGCTGCCGGGATTTTTCGAGGAACTCCGTGCAGTCGCTCCCCTTGGGAGGGCAAACCTCCGCAGTCAGGACAAAACGGCCGGCATCGAGTTTTTCTTGTAAGCGGGAAGTCATTGAAAATTCACTTTTGCTCTATTTTTCTATTTTCAGATTGCCCGGTTTGAGCATCTTTGAGAAGTCCTTCTCCGGCACGGTCTTCTTCAGCTTTGCCACGGTCCCCTGGGCCTTGAGACGCTCATAAATCTGATACCAGGCGCACTCCGCTTGCCCATCGGTCTCGCAATGGCCATTGTCCATGCCGCCGCACGGGCCGTTGAGAAGCCCTTTCGGGCAGACAGTCACCGGACAGATACAGCCGGTTTCGGTGAGAACGCAGTCGCCGCAGAGCGAGCATTTCTGCTCAAACTGGCCAAAACGACGGATATTGCCGAGGAACAGCGAGTTTAACCCTGCGACGGTTTTTTTAGGTGTTCCGCCGGAAATCGACTGGACCCCGGCGCCACAGGCCAGGACCAGCAGGGCATCAGCCTCTTCGACCATCTCCTTTTTGGCCCGCAGTTCACGGCCTGAACGGAGCATGTGACAGGCCTCGTCGATGATGACGGAACCGGTCACCACTTTGCCGGCGGCAGTCAGGGCCTCCTGCATCTGCCAGACCTCTTCCTCGCCGCCAGCCTTGCAGACCGTGGCGCACTTTGCGCAGCCGATGATGAAAATACTGGAGCTTTCTTCAAGCGCGCCAAGGATTTCTTCGAGAGTTTTCTGTTTGCTGACGATCATGGGTCGCTTATGCTCCCGGTGAAACGTAAAATGTGAAACGTGAAACGTGGGAACAGATTATGCCTTTTGAAGGTAGCTTTTCACCCTTCACTTTTCACTCTTCACAGTCCTCTTCGCCGATTCCAGCGTGTTGTGCAGGAGCATCGTTATGGTCATGGGGCCAACGCCGCCGGGCACAGGCGTTATGGCCGAGGCACGCTCGCTGGCCTTTATATATTCCACATCCCCCACCAGTTTCTTCTCGCCGACCCGGTTCACCCCCACCTCAATGACCACCGCCCCTTCCTTCATCCAGCCCCCCTTGATCATCTCCGCCTGGCCGACAGCGGCGATGACGACATCGGCCATCCCTACCTTGGCGGCCAGGTCCCGCGTCTTCGAGTGGCAGAGGGTGACGGTGGCGTTCTGCTGGAGACACATGAAAGCAACCGGCTTGCCGACGATGTTGGAGCGGCCGACCACTACCACTTCCTTGCCGGCCAGTTCGACGCCGGCCTCCTTGAGCATGACCATGATCCCGTAAGGGGTGCAGGGCTGGAAGAGCGGCTTGCCGATGACCAGGCGTCCGACGTTATACGGGTGAAAACCGTCGGCATCCTTTTCCGGCGAGATCGCCTCCAGTATTTTTTCTGTGTTGATCTGCTTCGGCAGGGGGAGCTGGACGAGGATGCCGTGGATCTTCGAATCGTGATTGAGCCTGTCGATCAGGTAAAGCAGATCTGTTTCACTGGTTTCCGCCGGGAGCTTGTATTCGTCGGAGAAGATCCCCACGTCCTGGCAGGCCTTCTCCTTCATGCTGACATAGACCTTGCTCGCTGCATCTTCCCCCACCAGCACCACCGCAAGTCCCGGAGTTACCCCCTGGGCCGCCAGTTTCGCCACCTCGGCGGCTATCTCTCCGCGAATCTTCGCCGCAATCGCCTTGCCGTCTATGATCTTCGCCATACATGAACTCCTTTTAACGTTTTCAAACTAAAGATAATAAAGTAACGCGACGGGATTTGTAAAGCGATTTTCGGCTGAGAGGGCTCTTATAGGGGATTTACAGCGACAAACACCATCGATGATTGCAACCTCTCAATAACTCGCTAAAATTAGACCATAAATGTCGCATATTCCGACAGGTTACCGACCGGCAACTCACCGGTAACGCGCATCCGAGCCTGAACGCAGCATCCGGGATTGCGCGAGTTGGCGCTTGTTTTTCGGATGGCGCCGTATGACGTACGGATGTCACCCAGGTCGATGGAAGGAAAAGACAATGGTTGAAAAACCGAGTGAAATCAAGGCGCAGCTAGCGGACGAGGCGCTGCGTTTCAGCGAAGCGCGCTATCGGGCACTGTTTCGCGACAACCCGATCATGATCGTTACCCTTGATACCGAACTGACGATGCTCTCGGTTAATCCAACTTGCGCGAGTCAACTGGGCTACACGATAGACGAACTGGAAGGTCAGTCGGTGCTGAAGCTGTTCCATGAAGACGATCTCCCTGCCGTGTCCGAGCAGTTGCGGATGTGTCTGCAGAACCCCAATCAGGTGTACCGCTGGCAGTTTCGCAAGATCCGTAAAGACGGGTGCCAGCTGTGGGTGGAGGAAATAGCGCAGGCGGTGCACGACCTGAACGGAGTGCTCAACATCCTGGTAGTGTGTCAGGATATCACCGAGCGCAGGCGGGCGGAGGAAGCGCTCCGGGAATCGGAGAACAAGTTCTCCAAGGCCTTCCAGGCGACGCCGAGCGTCCTCGTTATCGCCTCCGTGGCAGACGGGAGGTACACGGAGGTCAATGAGGCCTTCGAACGGGTGCTGGGCTACCGGCGCGCCGAGGTGATCGGCCGTTCTTCGCTGGAGCTCGACATCTGGCAGAACCCGGAAGACCGGGCCATCGTGCTCCGGATGCTGGCGGAAGGAAAGAAGGTGCGTGACCTGGAGATCGGCTTCAGGAGCAAATCGGGAACCATTCTCGTCGGCCTCTATTCGGCGGAGATCATCGAAATCGGCGCGGAACAATATCTGTTGAGCCTGGTGAACGACATCACCGCCCGCAAAAAGGCGGAAGAAGAGCTGCGCCACAGCGAGGAGCGCTATCGCCGTCTCTACAACGATACCCCGGTCATGCTCCATTCCATCGATCATGACGGGCGACTGGTCAGCGTCAGCAATTACTGGCTAGAAACTCTCGGCTATGAGAGAGGTGAGGTGCTCGGCCGGATATCCACGGAATTTCACACGGCAGCATCCCGTTCCTACGCCACAGAGGTCGTTCTTCCCGAATTTTTCCGGACCGGCTCCTGTAAGGAAGTGCCGTACCAGATCGTGAAGAAGAACGGCGAGATCCTGGACGTCCACCTTTCCGCCATAGCGGAACGGGACAGCGAGGAGAAGGTCGTCCGCTCGCTCGCCGTCATGGTCGATGTTACCGAGCGTAAACGGGCGGAGGAGGAGATCGAGCGGCTGAACACCGACCTGGCGGCGCGGGCCGCCGAGTTGGAGGCCGCCAACCGGGAACTGGAGGCATTCAATTACACGGTTGCCCACGACCTGCGCAAACCGCTGACTGTGGTCAACGGCTATTGCCAGGCAATCCGGGAGCTGTGCGGCAACAAGCTCGACGAGGCGTGCAAGGATTACCTCCGGGAGGCCTACAACGGCACCTGGCGCATGAACCGGCTTATCGATGCCCTGCTCAACTTCTCCCGCCTGGCCCACGTTGAAACGCATCCGGAAACGGTTGATCTCTCCGCCATGGCGCATGAGGTTGCCGCGGAGCTGAAGCTGGCCGAGTCGGAGCGCCGGGTCACGTTCCGTATCGCCGACGGGGTTAGTGCAGATGGGGATGCCGCCCTCTTGCGGGTGGTCCTGGATAACCTCCTCGGGAACGCCTGGAAATACAACGGCACGCGGGATGATGTGATCATCGAGTTCGGTATAACGGAAGTCGATGGAAAGCCTGTCTATTTCGTTCGCGACAACGGAGTCGGATTCGACATGGCGGACGCGGACAAGCTCTTTACCCCTTTCCAGCGCCTCCCCGGTGCCGAAGAATGCGGAGGTTTCGGCATCGGTCTGGCCACGGTGGAGCGGATCATCCGGCGCCATGGCGGTAGGGTATGGGCGGAGGGGGAGCCGGGCAAAGGGGCGACATTCTATTTTACGTTGAGCGGTGACAGAACCATCTGACAAACATCATCCGGTCACTGGACGTAGAATTTCTCCTATGCGGCTGCGCAGTAAATGGTATACTGTACGGTGAGTGGTATGTAGTGGTTTGACATGGCAGCGCTTTTTGAATCCAAACAATCAAGACGGATGTATATATCCGGAACAACTCCGTCTCCCGAGGATATTACCACGTGCCATCATCACCGTCCCTCCATGCTCAGTCATATCTCAACGAAAGCATTCAGCAGCGGCTGATCGAGTCCAACCGCCGCGAGTACGGCCGCCAGTACGACCTGCTGACCTTTGCAGGCACTGAACAGCTGGCTGCAGCCAATGCTGAGCGAAAAGAACTGCTGCAGTGGCTGGAGCAGCGCGCCTGCTTCGGTTACGCCGGCACCAAGGTGGATTGTAACGGCCTCTCTCCCGGTTGCCGGTGCTGCGGTGATGGCGGCTGGTCCTGCCTGTTCGTCAATGGCCGCTGCAACGGGCACTGCTTCTACTGCCCCACGGCACAGGACGATGACGGGCCGCCGGTTACCAATGGCCTGGCTTTCACCAGTCCGGAGGACTACGCCGCCTATGTGGCCGCCATGGGGCTCAGCGGCGTCAGCATCAGCGGCGGTGAGCCGCTGCTGATGCCGGACCTGACCCTGGCCTTTCTTCGCGCTGTGCGCAAGCGTTGCGGTGATGACGTTCATCTCTGGCTCTATACCAACGGCACCCTGTTGACCGCCGATCTCTGCAGCCGGCTAAAGGATGCCGGCCTGGACGAGATCCGCTTCGACCTGGGTGCAGTCCGCTATAATCTCAAAAAATTGCGCCTGGCAATGGGTTGCATCCCGACGGTAACGGTGGAAATTCCGGCGGTGCCGGAGGACGAAGAACTGCTGAAACGGAAAATGGTTGAAATGGCCGAGACGGGGATCAATCACCTCAATCTGCACCAGATGCGGTTGACACCGTACAACTTTGGCCCGTTGACGGAGCGGGGCTATACCTTTCTCCATGGCGAGAAGGTCACGGTACTGGAGTCGGAACTCTGTGCCTTGCGGCTGGTTCGTTTCGGGCTGGCACAGGGCATTCCCCTGCCGGTGAACTACTGTTCATTCCCCTACAAACGGCGCTTCCAGCACGCAGCCGCCCGGCGTCGTGCGGCCTTGGCCGTCTGCGCCTCCGGCGAGGTGGTGACGGAACCCGGCTATCTGCGGACCCTTTCAGCTTCGGGTGTACGCTACTGCGAGGCAGCTCTCCTGCAGAATCCAAGCTACCGCAACCCCTTTGAAAAGTTCGTGCTGGAAACCGGCCGTGCCCTGTATCTGGAGCGACGGCCACTGACGCCGGAACTGGAACTGTCGGATGCTGAACTGACTGCTTTGGAGGCAGGCCGGCCACCGGAGCGGGTAGCCCATTTTGAACGGATTGAGAGCGGTCTGGCTGAGTATTTCTAAGCTTATCGAAATGGAGGACAAAATGCAGAAATTACGCTACGGACTCATTGTGTTGTGGATGCTGTCGTGCTCGGTGACTTCTGCCGAAGCCCAGGTGAGCATCGGTATCGGGTTACCTAACGTGAGCATCGGGATCAACTTGCCGTTGTTCCCGGAACTCGTCCCGGTGCCGGGTTACCCGGTCTATTATGCCCCCCGGCTGAATGCCAACTACTTCTTTTACGATGGCATGTACTGGGTTTACCAGAACGATAACTGGTACGCGAGTTCCTGGTACAACGGCCCCTGGTGGCTTGTGGAGCCAGAGGTTGTGCCGCTGTTCATCCTGCGTATCCCCGTGCGCTACTACCGGCAGCCTCCAGTGTATTTTCGCGGGTGGCGGTCGAGTGCACCGCCCCGCTGGGGTGAGCACTGGGGCCATGGATGGGAGCAGCGTCGAGGCGGATGGGACCGGTGGAAGCGTGGCTCTGCTCCAAGGCCCGCGCCGCTGCCTGTCTATCAGCGGCAGTATACTGGAGATCGGTATCCCCGTCAGGTGGAACAGCAGCAGACGCTGCGCAGCAAGAACTACCGCTATCAGCCGCGTGACTCGGTAGTCCGCCAGCACTTTCAGCAGCAAGGAGCACAAAAAGCGCCCGCACCTGCTCAGCGGGGAAGGCAGGAAGAGCCTCGGATGAGAAGTCCAAGGCAGCAGGAGCAGAATATCCAGCGTTCAACGCCGCACCAGCAGGGAGGTCCGGCTGGCCCACGCTCGCAGACACCGCACCGGCGTGGCGAAGACGTTCAGAGATCAGCCCCAGTTCAAACCGCTCCTCAGGAGCGAGGCCCGGCAATCCACGATCAGAGGCAGCAGCCAGGGGCTGCACAGCGTGAGCAGCAGGCACCAAGGTCGCAAGGCCAGGAACAAAGATCGCAGGATAGAGGAAAGTCGCAGGAGCCTAAGCAGGGCCACGGGCAAGGGCAGCAGAAAGATGAGGAACGAGGCCGGGAACGCAATAATTAATCCGGATTTGTCCATTAGACATAAAGACTCGTCATTCCCGCGCAGGCGGGCATGACGAGTCTTTATGGAGCAGCATGCCTAAGTACCGACAGCTCTAATCACTGTACCACAACCGTGGTCGTATCTACGCCTGTGTTGCCATTAGACGGGTCATAGGCGTAGACAGCCACTTCGTAAACTCCTTCCTCTCTCACTTCCAGTGAACCGACAAACTGACTCGGCTCCCCCGCATACGTAAGGGTAAACTCGCCACCCGGCTTTCCATTCTTCCTTACCAGCGCCCTCACCTCAAAACGGTTTGCGTCCCATAATCCGCCTGGTGTCACCGGGCAGCCGCACATCATGATTACGTTCGCCCGCACCTCAATTTTTCGGGGAAGCTTATCCACCGACAGTTGCACATGAGCCGGCGGAGCTAGAATATCCACGGCAAATCCGGGTACTTCGAGCAGTATCCCGTCACCGCTGTTTATGTGTTTACCCGGGATAATCCACTGGGTCACGGAAACCGTGCCGGCAGACTGCAGCTGGGCAAGCGGCCCGTACCCTCGAATTTCCAGAAGAGTCGGCTCACTGATGTCGATTGTCGCGTTGAACCGTGCCGACTTCTCATCAGAAAGCGGAACCCCTCGCTGAAGCGGTTTCTTCATCGTCTTTTCCGTATCCCCGGTGGTCCCAGTCGTGACCCCCTTTGCGAGAAGTTCACCGGTATTAACATTTCTGATGGTAATGAGTGCCCCCGACATGCTGTTACCGATGAACTTGGCGTCCTTGGCACGGACCATGACAGTGATCTGGGTTGGAACCGCCATGGCTGTTACGTTGGTAAAGACGACCATGAGGAAAATTAAAATTATGAACCTGCCGATAGTTTTCATACTCCTCCCTGTTCAGAATGAAATGAGCTGTGAATCTTATAATATCAGTCGATTCCGAACATTCAACCGTAATGATCTTCTCCTGAAGTGAACCGAAGCATCAGCTTGGCGACATTTAGCCCAGCATGCCGGCACAGGTCTCCAGGGTTAAGGCCAGGGAACCGAGCCAGGCCGGCTCGTCATCCACGATCCGCTTGATCCGTTTGCCGGCGTCCTGGAGCTTTTCCAGACTGCGCGGAATCTCCTCCCGCATCCTTGAATACGGCAGTCCCCCGCAGGAAAAGTCACCGTTCTCCTGGTAGTATCGTTCGAGCACCCTGGCTGCGTCCGCATGAAACCGCTTCAGGATCGGGACCTCAAGCAGGATAAGCCCGGTGGGGTTGTTGATCTCGTGGGCCACGCCGGAGACGAGAACCCCCAGGGCAGCCATCTTGTCGGCCTGGACCAACTGTTGTTGATTGAGGCGCAACTCCTCCTCCACCTGCCGCCGCTCGGCGATCTCCCGGGTCAGATCAGCGGTGCGCAGGGCCACCTGGCGATGCAGGGTGCGGGACCAGAGGGCGAAGCCACCTAGAAGCAGCACAAGGGGGCCAACCACAATTGCACCGTATTTGGCGAGATGTCTCCACGAAATTTCGGGCGGTTCCAGAACGCCAAGCCATTTGTTGTAGATCGTTTGATACTGTCCGGTCTTTTTGAGGATGGCCAAACCCTCGTTGAAGCGCGAGATCAGCTCCGCATTCCCCTTGCCAACCGCATAGCAATAGCGATGGGTGGCGACGTTACGCACGATCGGAACCAGATTGGTCAGCTTCAGTTCACGGATGATGTACATGCCCGGCACGATGGCAACAACGGCATAGTCGGACTTCCCTGAGGCGACCGCGCGCAGGGCGTCTTCCGGTGTATCGGTCAGGATAAGCCTGCCGCGAAAACCCTTGTGAACCAGATAGTCGTGCATAATCCCGCTGCGATGGATCGCCACTCCCCTGCCTACAAGCTCGTCGAGGGAATTGACAATCGGTGAATCACGGCGGGCAAATATGGCGTGGTTAACGATGGTATGTGGTAAGGAAAAATCGACTTCTTTGGCCCGCTCTTCCGAGTAGGACATCCCCTGGAGCACATCGATCTTTCCGGTTTGCAGAGCGGTGCGCATCTCCGACCAGCCGCCGAGGCGGAATTCGACCTGCATCCCCATGACTTCGGCGATGGCCCGAGTCAACTCCACGTTGTAGCCGGCAGGATTGCCGTCCTTGTCGATGAATTCGTAGGGGGGATAATCTCGGTCGCCGCCGACGATGATGATCGGTGCGCTCTTTTGCGCTCGATCATTTCCCGCTGAAGAGAGCGAAGGGGCAATCAGGCTGAAGAGGACGGCAATTACCGCAATCGAAAGCAGCATCTGCGCTAAGCGCTGCCATTGAAGATTCGAGTCCATCAATTGATTGTTCCTCTTTCTCTGCTCTATTGGAAAAAACCAAAAGGACGTGTCTCAACAACTTGCAAACCGGAAAGCCCTTTGCCAATAATACGTTCATTCGATGCCTTGCATATAAATAGGCCCCTTCATCGGGAAGGGGCCTTTCTTTTCATGCTGCTAATTGGTTGGCGCCGCACGGCACTTGGCGTATTCCACTCCGGTCAGATTTCCGTCAGTTCCGACGTGCAGTGCGGGCAACGCACCGCCTTGACGGGTATGCTTGAGAAACAGTAGGAACAATCCTTGACGGTGGGCGCGGCTGGCTGCTCTTCTCGTTTCAGCCGATTGATCTGGCGGATCAGGAGAAAGATGGCAAAGGCGACGATCAGAAAATCTATCATCGTATTCAGGAAGAGCCCGTAGTTGATGGTGGCAGCACCGGCCTTTTTCGCTTCGGCCAGTGTCGCGTAATCCTGGCCGGAGAGATTGATGAACAGGTTGGAGAAATCCATCTTGCCGATCGCCCGGCCGATGGGGGGCATCAGGATGTCGTTGACGAAGGAGGTGACGATCTTTCCAAAAGCGGCGCCGATGATGATGCCGACGGCCATGTCGATAACATTCCCCTTCACGGCGAATTCCTTGAATTCCTTGAACATGGCGTTCTCCTTACATGGACTGGGTTGTGAATTGTCGCGACCCACAACTGGCATCATGTGACAACTCCTCACTGCACCGCCACGCCGAATTCAACGCGGCTGACGCGCTCCTCTTCCCGCCCCGGTGCCTTGAATATATCGCCCTTCTTCTCGAATATCCGTTCCGGCGGCAGTTTCCCCTCATCGACGAGGAAGTTGCGGACCGCCACGGCGCGGTCGCGGGCAAGGTTCTGCAGATCCTCATTGCCCACCGCCGTATGTGTCAGGATCAGTTTTCTCATTTCATCGTCAGGGATGTCCTTGACGAAGCCGATCATGTTTCGCGGCTTGGGAAACTTCTCTTTGCGGTAGACCGCCTTCAGCCAGATCGACTGTTCCTCGGGGAGTATTTCCATGGTCTCGGCGCTTTGGCCTTCCAGGTTCTTCTTCTCCTTGATCAGGGCGAGGAATTTCTCGTTCTGCATCTTCCTGAGGAGTACTTCGCCGCGGTATCCCTCCGGGTCCCGCTCCCGATCGACAAAACCGGTCACTTCCAGTTTCAGGGCTGGACGGTCATGGATCCCCTGGGCCAGCTTGCGCAGCTTTGCCTGTTCGGCATCGGAGAGACGCGACGTCCCGTAGGCGAAGCCGACGCTGCTGAAATCCTCTTTCCCGCCGAAGGCGGACTGGAGAAGTGCCAGGGGAGCCGTGGCCGCCTTTGCCAGGAGGTTTCTCAACATCTGCAGCACCACGCGCCAGACGCTGAACTGGGGATCGTCGGTCCGCCCCGACACCGGGAGGTCGAGGTGGATCTCCCCCTTGCGGTCTTTGAGCAGGGCAACGGCAAGGCGGACGGGGAGGCTCGTGGCCCGGTCGCTCTCCATTTTATTGCCGAAGGTGAACTGATCGAGGAAGACCTTGTTCTCGGAGTCCAGCTTCTTGTTCTCGATGTGGTACTTGAGATCAAGATAGAGTTTTCCCTTGTCCACCGCATAGCCGAGGAAAGTTCCCGAATAGGGGGTGAGCGGCGACAGCTCGATGTCGCTGAAGCTCACCTTGAGGTCAACGAAGAGATCGTCGCTCAGCGGGTTGATCCGGCCGGTGATGCGGAGCGGCGAATGGTTTTCCAGGTTTCCCCGCAGGTCCACGTCGGCGAGCTTGTTAGCCTCGGAGGAGAGGCCGCTGATCCGGCCGCCGAGGTTGACCATGGTGGAAGAGTATTCCGGCTGCGTTTGGCGGTCGACAAAGGCGATGGTTCCGTCCTGCAATGTTACCGTGTCGATCCGGACCGTCCCCTTACTTGTGGCTACAGCAGGAGCAGCCACGGCGAGAGGTGGTGCAGCGGGCGCTGGTTGCGCTGTGGAAACATGCTCCGCCGTCACCTTCTCCGGCTCCGGAGCATAGAGCTCCTTGAGGTTGAGGGTGCCGTTCTTTTCGACGACGATCCGGGAATAGAATTTGTTCAGGGCGACCCCGGCGATCTCCAGGGCGAAGGGGCTGAGCGTGCCGCGCAGGTTGTCGAGCTCCAGGCTTTCCCACTTGAGAAGGTCCTCGCCATCCGCGTCAAGGGAATAGAAGGAGTGTATTCCGAGGTTGCCGCGGAAGCTCCCCGTCAGTTTCCCCTTCGTCTCGGCCAGGGCAAATGAAAGCTTCGTGTCCAGGCTTCCGTCGGCCAGGGTCGTGTTCAGGTTGTCCGGAAGATAGGGATCGAAATCAGCCAGGGCAATCCGGCGCAGCGTGCACTCCCCCTTTAGCCTGAACGGCTGCGGACTCACGCTACCCGATGCTTTGATCGTCCCTTTGCCCCCATATCCCGCGGAAATCTTGAACGGCATCGGGGCAAAGCGGGGACCTGTAATGTCGGCAAGTGAAAAGTCCAGATTGCGCAAGCGAAAAAGTGGCTCATCCTCCTTCATTCGGTCGGTGAAGGCAATGTTCAGACCGGAGCCGGTTACGTCCTTCACCTTGTAACGAAAAGGAGCTTCGGCCTCCTTCTTTCCCTTGGTCGGAGCTGCAGATTTCTTCGTCTCCCGCAGGAGCGCCAGCGGCGAAAGTCGGCCGTTGGCGGCGCGGGAGATGCTGATGGTCCCGCCCTGCAGCCTGACCCCCGCCACCTCGGCGGTCCGCCCCTTGAGGTCGCAGCTCACCCCGCTCACCGCGATCCGCACCAACCTGGCACTGTCCTCTTTCTCGAACGACACGGCAAGCTGGCGGGCCTCCAGGTTTCCTTTGGCCAGCTTCAGGCCGTCGGCGGCCGTATAAGTGACCTCGGCGGCAGCATCGAGCCTCCCCTTGAACGGCGCGGTCAGTTCGCCGGCAAGGTAGGGATAATAGGCGTCAAGGAGAATCTCCTTCAGCTCCACGGCGGCGGTGACGGCGAGTGGCTCGACTGCGAAGTCCCCCTTGACCGCCCCCTTCTCCCCCCGGGCGCTGGCAAACGTCAGGTTGTATGCCCCCTTCTTCCCCGGCGCCAAAGAGAATCCTTTCACGTCGAGGGCGATGTCGGCCAAGTCGGACGTGAAGCCCCCCGGCGGCAGGCTGTCGGCAACGTGGAGCCGGCCTTTGCCGAGACGGATGTCGCCGATGCTGACGAGAAGCTTGGGAGTTGAGGCTGCAGCTGGTTTCTCTTCCTTTGCGGCGTTCTTTCCCCTTTCCGCCAGGCGCTGGAAGTTCCAGCTCCCCTGCCGATCACGGGCAAGGTACATTTCAAGGCCGTCGATAATCAGCGTGGGGAGCGCAAAATCCCGGGCCATAATCTGGGCACGGCTGATCTTCGTCGCCCCCCGCACCAGGGAAAGGAGTGGCGCGCCGCTTCGGTCCCGCATCTTCACGTCCGCCAGGACGACATCCCCCTTCACCTCCAGCTCCGGCCTGTTCTGGGCAGTAACCCGGTGGACTACTTCCAGTGTGGTGCTAAGGCGGCCGGACTCCATCCGTACCGGCGGTGTGCCGGGGTAATAGGAAAAGTAGAACGGGAGCGACAGCTCCTTCAGGTTGACGTCGAAGGCCGTCTCGGCACCCTTGACAAAGGGCTTCAGCCGCCCCTCCAGGTTGAGCGGCGAGCCGTTGATCACGGCGCCGAAACGGGGGAGCACGTAGCGGTCGGCGAGATAGGGAATGTTGCTGATGAACGGGATCGCCATCTCGATCCGCCGCAGCGTGTGCCGCATTTCCTCGGGGAGGGCACGGTCGATGAAATCAACGGAGCCGTTCTTGATGGTGATGTTGTTGAGGGAAAATTTGAGCGGTTTTTCTTTCTCCTCTTTCTTCCCTTCCAGGAGGTCGGAGAAGTTGTAGCTGTTGGCGGCGGTCCGGACAATGTTGACGTAGGGGGACGTCAGCTGCACCTCGCTGACGATGGGTGCGAGGCGGAAGAGAGAGCGGGGGCTCACGCTCACCCGCACGCTGCTGAAGGAGGCGAAGGTGGTCTCGCTCCCCTTCTCCCTGAGCCGGAACCCCTCGACCCGCACCGTCCAGGTGAGCGGGTTGATGGCGACCCGGGAGATCGCGGCCTTTCGTCCCGTAGCAGCCTCGATCCCCTCGACCGCTTTGCTTCTGACGAGGCCGGGGAGAACGAAGGCGGTAAAGCCCGCACCTAAAACGATAAAGGCGCCCACCCCCACTGCCCACTTCTGCCAACGCTTCACAGCCACTCCAGGCAGCAGAACGTTTCATTCTGCACAGGAAAGTAATTAATCTCTAATTTGATTCTTGCAGAAATTTGCCGGAAGTCAAACTGCTGGCCAGCTGACGTTCAGAACACTGGGGGCTGGATATATTCAAACATTTGGCTGGATTTCAAAACCAGACTTCTCACTTCTCACTTCTCACTTCTCACTTCTCACAGCCTTCAGCAGTGCGGCCATCTCACCATGGATCAGGCCGTTGCTGGCAAGGATGCGATGGTCGTAAACCGAGTAAGGCTCACCGGCATGGCTGGTCACCCGCCCCCCCGCCTCGGCTACTATCAGTTGTCCGGCAGCCACGTCCCACGGCTTCAGCTTGCACTCCCAGTAACCGTCCAGGCGGCCGGCCGCCACGTATGCCAGGTCAAGGGCCGCAGCACCGGCGCGGCGCACGGCCCGGGCCGCCATCTGGAAATTGATGAAATTGTCGAAGTTATTCTCATTGTCCCAAGTCCGGTCATAGGGAAAACCGGTGGCAAGGAGGCAGTTTATCAGGGGCTGGCGGTTGGATACATGGAGTTGCCGACCGTTGACGAACGCCCCCTCCCCCATCACCGCGGTGAAGAGTTCATCCAGCATCGGCTGATAAATAACGCCGAGCCGGACAATACCTTCGATCTCCAGGGCAATGGAGACGCAGAACCAGGGAAAGCCGTGGGCATAATT
>Ga0184615_10000950_pt1 | contig 15721 bp, 14 predicted proteins | sample PLM4_65_coex_FD_133134 | JGI IMG/M metagenome (GOLD analysis project Ga0184615, IMG submission 133134) | Groundwater sediment microbial communities from an aquifer in East River, Colorado, USA - PLM4_65_coex | ecosystem: Environmental > Terrestrial > Soil > Riparian zone | place: USA: East... | reverse complement strand
CGGTCGTAGCCGACGGCGGCGAGCTCGGTCACGACGCGCGGCGTCTCGACGTCGGCCTCCACCGGGTAGTTCACCGAGAGCAGATCCACGCCCGCGGGATAGCCGGCCTCGCGCACGCAGCGCACGACGTCGGCGCCGACGCGCGCGCAGCGCGCCCAGACGGGGTGATCGGGATCACCCACCGCGTCGCGCTTCCAAGCGCGATCGTCGCCGGGGCGTCCGACGGAGAGCGCAATCGCGGGAACGCCGGCGATCCAGCCTTCCATCGCCGCGCCGACGGTGCCGCTCGACAGGAAGAAACCGAGCCCGACGTTGAGCCCGATGTTCACGCCCGAGACGACCAGCTCCGGCGGCTCGTCGAAGAGCGAGTGCACGCCGAGATTCGTGCAATCCGCGGGAAAGCCGCCCACCGCGAAGATCTCGACGCCATCGCGCTCGACGCGCTGCACGGAGAGCTCGTCCCAGCGTGAGATCGCCTTGCCGATCCAGCTGCGCTCGCTGTTGGGGACGACCACCCGCACGCGGCCGAGCTTGGCAATTTCGCGCGCGAGCGGCAGCAGCGCGGGCGAATCGATTCCGTCGTCGTTCGTCACCAGGATGTATGACACCGCGCGGCAGGATAGCCCGCGCGCCGGTACGATTCCCCCGATGGCCGATGGACCCGACGAGCTGCTCGATCTTGCGAGGATCCGCGCGCGAATCGAGGCGCACCGCCCCACGCTGGCAACGCCCACTGCGGAAGCGCCGATGCTCGCCGCGGTTGCGCTCGTCTTCCATCAGCCGGCCGGCGGAGAGCCGGAGCTGCTCTTCATCGAGCGGGCCCGGAAGGACAGCGATCCGTGGTCGGGGCAGATGGCGTTCCCCGGCGGTCGGCGAGACCCGGGTGACCCCGACATCGCCGCAACCGCCTCGCGCGAAACCCTCGAGGAGGTCGGCGTGCAGCTCGAGCGACCGATCGGCCGGCTCGACGACTTCTCAGGCAGCCGCAATCCGCGCGTGGGGGCGCTCGTCGTTTCGCCGTTCGTCTACCTGGCGCACGAGCGGCCGAGTCTCGTCCCCAACGTGGAGGTGCAGTCGACGGTTTGGATCCCGGTGCCTTGGCTGCTGCACCCCGACTCGTCGTTCGACTACCGTTTCGAGCGCGAGGAGTTCACGGGCACCTTCCCGGCGATCCGCTACGACCGCTACACCGTCTGGGGTCTCACCTATCGCATCCTCGGCAATCTCTTCGCCGTGCTCGGGCGCGAGTTCAGACCGGCGGGGTGAGGTTCGGCAGGAAGACGCGCAAGCCCGCGATCGTCTCCACGACCATCGCCGCGAGCGCGAGCAGCGCCGGCGTTCGCGCGCCCTCGCGCCAGTAGCGCCGCGCGTAAACGCTCGCGACGACGAAGTTCACGTACGGGACGAGGATCGCGGCCGTGAAGACGAGACCCCAGCCGAGGCTGCGCTGCGCCGCGAGGAGCCACAGCCAAAGACCCGCCGTGATGAGCGCTCCGAGGCTCGCGGAGAGCAGCATGAGGTCGACCGGCCGCGCGCCGAGCTCGGCGAAGCCTGCGATCAAGCCCGACGTCGCGACGCCGAACGCGAGCAAGAGCACGGCCTTCCAGCGCTCGGAGAGATCGTGCTCGCTCGCGGTCACGGTGCGCGCTCCTTCAAGCTCGGATCGACCGTCGCGCCGACGCGGAACAGGTCCAGGGGCGCCGTGCGATCGAGGACCTCCTCGGGCGCCTGATTCCGCGCGCGCGCGAGCTCTCGAAGTCCCTTATCGATCCCGCGAACGGCTTTCTCGAGCGCGCGCGGGACGGACTCGCTCTCCGAAAGCGAGAGTCCATCGGCGACGGCGAGCGAGTTCGCCACCCCGAGCACGTAGCCGAGCAGATCTGCAGCACGAGCGGCCGGAAGTGCCGCGAGTGCCTCGCCGAGCAGCGTCCCGCGCAGCTGGCGTGGCAGCGAGATGCTGCCGACGAGGGCGTGCTCCGGCAGCGGCGGAACCCAATCGGAGACGCGCTCCACCGGCAGCGGCCGGTAGACGCGCATGGCTTGATCGAGCTCGGGAAAGCCGAGGTCCTGCAGGCGGTTGGTGCGCCAGCGCAGCGCGTACTCCTCGCACTCGGACGGGCTCTCGAAGAGCATCCCGTAGACGAGCCGCCAGTAGAGCGGCTGATCCTCGGCGAAGAGCGCGTGCGAGATTTCGTGGATGCGGTGCGGCGACGCGTCCGGCGCCGTGCCGAAATAGACGACACCGTCCGGTGTGAAGTAGCCGATCGGGGGCTCCTGCTCCTTCGAGACGACGGCGACCTCGGCCTCCGCGTGCACCGCCAGCAGCAGAAGCTCGAGCTCGATCTCGCCCAGGGCTTTGACCAGCGTCGGCCGGCCCGCCTCGATCAGCGCGTCGAGCCACTCGTGCACGCGCGAGACTTGGAGCTCCGTGCCGATCCAGCAGTCGAGATCGAACGCGGCGATGCGCTGTTCGGGCGTTGCCAGCTCGAGCAGCCAGGCGGCTTCGGACATGCCGCCGGCGCGCACGGTCTGGACGAGCTCGGCCTCCGGCAGGAGCGGCACGATGTTCTCGGGATGCTCGACGAGCATGAGGAACTCGCTGCGCGCCTCGAGCCGCAGATCCTGGCAGGCGCGCGCCTGCGCCTCGTCGGACATGGCTGCGAGCGCGCGCTTCGCGCCGCTCCGGTCGCTGCGCGCCATGCGCAAGAGCGCGCTGCCGGAAAGCTCCGGGGCTAGTGTCGCGGGCGCGTCATCGGCCAATGCCGGGGATCGCCTCGCGCACCGCGTCGATCGACTGATCGACGAGGTGGATCTTGAACGCGGAGAGCACCTCGGGTGGCACCTCCTCGAGGTCCTTGGCGTTGCGGCTGGGCAGGATGAGCTCCTTGATACCCGCGCGGTGGGCGGCGAGCACCTTGCCTTTGATACCACCGACGGGCAGAACCTGCCCGCGCAGCGTGATCTCGCCGGTCATGGCGAGATCGCCGCGCACCGGCTTTCCGGAGAGCAAGCTCGCGAGCGAGACGATCATCGTGATTCCTGCCGAGGGGCCGTCCTTCGGGGTGCCTCCGGCCGGCACGTGCACGTGGATCTTCGTCTTCTCGAAGACGTCCGCTGCGATCCCGAGCGCCTCCGCGTTGGTGCGCACGTAGGAGAGGGCAGCCTCGACCGACTCGCGCATCACGTCGCCCATCTGGCCCGTGAGATTGAGCTCGGGTTTGCCCTCCATGCGCGCAGCTTCGACAAAGACGATGTCGCCGCCGACGGGCGTCCAGACCATTCCCGTCGCGACGCCTGGCCGGTCGCTGCGCTCCGCGACTTCCTGGCTGAACTGCGCCGGGCCGAGCAGCTTCGCGAGGTCGCCGGTGCCGATCTCGGGTGCGCCCTTTCCCTCCGCGATCGCGAGCGCGCACTTGCGCACCAGCGACGCCACCTGGCGCTCGAGGCTGCGCACGCCCGCTTCGCGCGTGTAGCCCTCGATCAGGCGCAGCAGCACCTCGTCCGAGAGCGCAATGGCATCAGGCGCGAGCCCGTGCTCGGCGAGCTGACGCGGCAGCAGGTGGTCCCGACCGATGCGCAGCTTCTCGCGCGCGGTGTAGCCGGGTAGCTCGATGATCTCCATGCGGTCGAGCAGCGGCGCGGGAATCGTGTCGATGCGGTTCGCGGTCGCGATGAAGAGCGTGCGCGAGAGATCGAAGGGCAGCTCGACGTAGTGGTCCGAGAAGGCGTTGTTCTGTTCCGGGTCGAGCACCTCGAGCAGCGCCGACGACGGATCGCCGCGGTAATCCATTCCCACCTTGTCGATCTCGTCGAGAATGAAGACGGGATTCCGGGTGCCCGAGGTCTTCAAGTTCTGAAGCACACGTCCCGGAAGCGCGCCCACGTAGGTGCGCCGGTGGCCGCGAATCTCCGCCTCGTCGCGCACGCCGCCGAGCGAACAGCGCACGAACTTGCGGCCCATCGCGCGCGCGATCGACTTGCCGAGCGACGTCTTGCCGACTCCCGGCGGGCCGACGAAGCACAGGATCGGCCCCTTCGGATCGGGCACGAGGTGACGCACCGCGATGTACTCGAGGATGCGCTCCTTCACCTTCTCGAGATCGAAGTGATCCTCGTCGAGGATCCGCCGCGCATGGGCGAGGTCGAGGTTGTCGTCGGTCTCGGTCTTCCACGGCAGGTCGAGGATCCACTCGACATAGGTGCGCGCGACCGACCGCTCGGGCGAGTGCGCGGGCATGCCGGCCAGGCGGTTCACCTCGCGCTCGGCCACCTCGCGAACCTCGTCGGGGAGCTGCGCGGATTCGAGCCGCTCGCGCAACTCGTCGCCCTCGGCGCTCTGCTCGTCCGTCTCACCGAGCTCTGCGCGGATCTTGCGCAGCTGCTCGCGCAGGAGCTTGCGGCGCTCGGCGTCTCCGATCTCGCCTGCGGCGCGTTCGGCGAAGGTCTTCGAGACCTGCGCGATGCGGATCTCGCGCATCAGATAGCGCATGAGCGTTCGCAGCCGCGCGAGCACGTCCTGCTGCGCAAGCAGCTCGATCTTGTCGGCGAGCGGCATGGTGCCGTTGAAGGCGATCACGTCCGCGAGGCGCGCGGGGTCGTCGAAGCGGTCGAGGATCTGCGCCGCCTCGTCGGGAATGTCGTCGCGCAGGGCGACCAGCTCCTTCCCGAGCCGCTGCACGGTGCGGCGTGCGGCTTCGGCCTCGGGCGTGCGGTCGAGCAGGTCGGGCAGAACCTCCGTCTCGGCCTCTTGGAACTGCCCGGCGTCGAACAGCTCGCGCACGCGCACGCGCGCCACGCCCACCGCGACCACCGAGAGGCCGGAGCCGGTGTCGGCGAGGTGGACGATCTTCGCGAGCGTTCCGACCGGGTAGAGATCCTCGAGCCGGGGCTGCTCGGTGTCGGGCACGCGCTGCGTGACGACGACCAGAAAGCCGCCGCTGCGGGCCGCCTGCTGTACGGCCGCCAGCGAGGCTGGCCGGCCAACCGACAGCGGCAGGGTGACTCCGGGGAAGATCACGGTGTTGCGGACGGGCAATAGCGGAACACGGACGGGGACTTCCATCCGCTCGCCGCCGATCTCGATCGTCGTCGTCTTGGGTTCGCTCACGGTGTCGGGCAACGCTAGAGCCTGGCGTTTCGCGGTCAAATCCGCGCGCAGAAAAGTGAAGGGCCGCTGCCAGCGACAGCGGCCCTTCTTGAACCGATCTCGTCTCGAGCGCTCAGTAGTCGAGCTCGTCGTAGTTCAACGAGTTGATGCAGGGCACGCGCTTGATCAGGTTGATCAGCGAGCCGGCCTGCGAATAGTCCTTCAGGCTGCCCTTCACGACGATGTTGCGGTCCTTGATGTTGATCTCGATCTTGCGACGGGCTTGGGTCAGCTCTTCGTCGTTCTCGATCTCCTTGTCGATCTTCGCCGTGACGCTGGCATCGGTGGCCGCGCCGCACTCTTCGACCTTGCCGACGCGGATCCGGTTGCGGACTTCCTTCACGCCGCGCATGCCCTTGATGATCTCCTCGGCCTTCTTGCTGTCCGCATCGGTGGCCACGTTGCCGGTCATCATCATCATCCCGCGCATCGACTTCACGGTGACTTCCATCAGGCCGGGCTCCTTGTACAGATCCTTGCCCGCCTTCAGCTCGCGCTTGAACTCCGCCTGGCTCTGAGCCGACGCCTGCACCGCAAAGCCGACCGAGAGTGCGACTGCGAGTGAGAACACCATGCGCAACGAGCGATTCATTTCGATTGCCTCCGAAAAGGTGGATTCCCGGGTGCCCTCAGTCGGGCCGGGCGTGAAACCGGGCCGTAGCCTATCGGACGCTGCTTACAGCGGTCAACCGCGATCGGCCTCGGCAACTCGGTTCGAAAACATCGGACCGGGTCAGTACTTGGCGTATTCGACGAGCGCGGAGATCGACTGCCGCCACGGGCCGTTCCAGTGCTCGAGCAGCTCTCGCGCGGGGCTCGTGCCGCGCTCGACGATGGCCTCGAGCGGCGCGAGGTAGATCGCTTCGTCCTCGCCTGCCGCGTTCCGCACCGCCTGTCTGCGCAGCCCGTCACGCGAGAGGGCGACGAGCTCGCGCGCAACGTCGAGAACGGGAGCGTCCGGCGCCTGCGCCTGAAGGCCGGCGCGGGCGACCTCGCCGTGCAGCGCATGGACCTGCGCGTGCGTCCAAGCGCGAACGCGCGCGAGCGCCGCCTCGAGGGCGACGTCGTCGTAGAGCAGACCCTTCCAGAAGGCAGGCAGCGCGCAGACCTGCGCGCCGGGCACTGCATCGGTCCCGCGTGTTTCGACGACGTGCTTCAGGCGCACCTCGGGAAAGAGCGTGGTGAGGTGCACGTTCCAGTCCGCGAGCGAGGCGCGGAAGTCCTCGCGTCCGTGCGTCATGTAGTGCCGGAACGTCTGGCCGTGCGCCGGCAAACTGTGGCCGTCGCGCACGATCAGGAACATGGGTACGTCGAGCGCCCATTCGGTGTATGCGCGGTAGGCTGTGCCTGCGCCGAAGCTCTCCTCGAACGCGAACGGCAGCAGACTCCAGCGGTCGTTGTCGGTGTGACGCCAGATCCAGGCGCGCCACGATTCGAAGCCGTTGGGTCGGCCGAGGCTGATGCTCGAGTTCGCGAACAGCGCCGACGAGATCGGTGAGGCCGCCAGCGCGAGCCGGAGCTTTCGCGCTGCGTCCGCTTCCGAAGCGAAGTCGAAGTTCGCCTGCACGCCCGCGGTCGCGTGCATCATGTGCAGGCCGAGCGTGTCGCGGCGGCCGAGATACTCGCGCATGATCGCGTGCCGCTCACGCGGCATACGCGGCAGCTCCTCGATGGCCGCGAGCGGGTGGACGCCAAGCCCCAGCCACACGATGCCGAGCGGCGCGGAGACATGGTTCACCAGCGCGATGTGCTCGCGGAACTCGCGCATCGTCTCGTGCATCGACGCGAGCGGTGCGCCCGAGAGCTCGAGCTGCCCACCGGGCTCGAGGGTGATCGTGCTGCCGTCTCGCTCGAGGCCGACGAGCTTGCCCGCATCGAGCAGCGGCTTCCAACCGAAGTCACGCGAGATCGTGTGGAGGAGCGCGTGGATCCCGCGCTCGCCCTCATAAGGAACCGGCCGCAGCGTCTGCGCGTAGAGGCCGATCTTCTCGTGCTCGGTGCCCACGCGCCAATCCACGCGCGGCGTTTCTCCGGCGCGGAAGAAGTCGACGAGCTGCGCGACGTCCTCGATCGGACGCTCGAAGCGCGGATCGTCTCGGGTCAGGCTCAAGCGCGCGCTCCCGCGTCTGGCTCGGGCTGATACAGGTCGGGATGCAGGAATCGGACGAAGGCGCACATGACCGCCTGCGCGCCGTAGTCCGCGCGGCTGAGCACGCCGCCGCTCAGTCGGCCGATGTTGCCCGCGCTTGTGCCCGGGTCGGCCAGGCCAACGGGCGCGCGGTAGAGCGCGTCAAACACGTCGCCGATCGGTGTCCGCGGCGTCGCCGTCGCGCGGCGCACGCACTCTGGCGGGTACTCGAAGCCGGCCGTGAAGCCGATCGCCTCGCGCTCGCCATCGAAGAGCACGCAACAGCCGATATTCACCCAGCCTGTACCCACGGCCGGCATCTCCACCAAGCCGTCCTCGATTCCAGCAGACAGGTCGCAGGCAGCCACGCGATGCGCGCCATGCGCGCGGCCGCGCGCACCGGCGATGATCTCGCTCCAACCGAGTGGCTGAGAGTCCACGCCACTCTTGACAATCGCCGCTTCGATCTCGACGCCCGCGAAGAAGGGCGCGAGTCCGCGCCGGACTGCCTCGAGCTTGGCCTTGTTCAGGCTGCCCACGCGCACGAGAGCGCGCGCCCTCAAGCGCCCACAGCCTCGCGCAAGAGCTGCTCGATGCGGTCCTCGAGAGCCTTCTCGACCTCGGGGCCGCGCAGCGGCGCGTCCGCACACGGACCCTCCTGCTTGCCCCGCTTGAACGGTCCGACCAGGCGAATCTTCCCCGCGCCTTCCGCGATCGCGATGCACAACAGCTCGATCCGCCCACGCGCGACGCGGAACTGGATGCTGTCGTGGTGCTTCTCGTCCGGCTCGACGGCTGAGACTTCGAGATTGCCCAGGTACGGCGCGCCAAGCTCGGCGGCGCGCTCTCGAAAGGTCTCGATCGCCGCGAAGGCGAGCTCGCGCAGCGGCCGGGCGGCGTCGCGCACGTCGCGAAGGCGAACAGCCAGGCCCGGATCGCGGCCCGCCAGCTCTTCGGCCAGCTTCCTGAAGCGCAAGGTGTCCATCATCGGAGTGTATTTCATCGGGGTGCCTTTCATCCGGGCGGTATACTCGCCGCGCTTTGGCGGGCCCGAAGACAAGCTGGCTGATTGCAGCGGGCCTCGGAGGCTTCGCGGCCGCCTGGCTCGCGGGGCATGTCGCTTTGGCGTGGAGCGCGTTTGCGCTCGCCCTACTGGTCTTCTGCCTGTCGACCCGGCTCTCCCTGCACTGGCAGATCCTGCTCGGGACGCTGCTCGGCGTGGCTTTCGGGCTCTGGATGGGCGACGCGGCCGACGCGATGAAGAACGTCGGGAAGCTGTTCATCGGCCTGCTCAAGATGCTGATCGCTCCGCTCATCCTGCTCACGATCGTCCACGGCGTGGCGAGCATGGGTGAGGCGCGCCAGATAGGGCGCCTCGGCTCGCGAACGGTCTCCCTCTATCTGCTTACGATGGTGCTCGCGGTCGGGACGGGTCTCGTGCTCGTGAATCTGGTGCAGCCCGGAGTCGGCAGCGAATTGGCGAACAGCGAGTTCTTCCGCAGTGCGATGGGGGCGAACGCGCACGCGGCCGCGGGCCCCCCCGCGCTGGACGTCTTCCTGCTCGAGACCGCCAACCAGCTGGTCGAGAATCCGGTCTCGGCGCTGGCAGCGGGGCACATCCTGCCGATCGTCGCCTTCGCGATCCTGCTGGGCCTTGCACTGGCGCGGCTCGGGCCGCGCGCCGCTGCGGTGACGGAGTTCCTCTCGGGGGCGTCCTCAGCCGTGCTGATGATCATCGGCTGGTTCGTCCGGCTCGCGCCCGTCGGCATCTTCGCGCTCGTCGGAAACCTCGTCGCGACGATCGGCTTCCGCGTCGTGGTCGAGAACCTGCTGGCCTTCTCCGCCGTGGTGATCGGCGGCACGCTGTTCCACTCGCTCGTGGTCCTTCCCGCCATGGCGTGGTTCATGGCCGGGCTCTCGCCGCGCGCGCTTTTTCTCGGGATCTTCGAGGCGCTGGTCGTCGCTTTCACGACCAGCTCGAGTGCGGCGTCACTGCCGGTGACGATCCGCTGCGTCGAGGAGGGCCTCGGCGTGCCGCGGCACGTCTCGAGCTTCGTGCTGCCCCTCGGCGCGACGATGAATAGCGACGGCACTGCCCTGTACGAAGCGATCGCCGCGATCTTCATCGCCAACGTGCTGGGCGTCGAGCTCGGGTTCGGAGCCCAGGTCGTGGTCTTCATCGTCTCGATCGCCACCGCGATCGGCGCGCCGGGCATTCCCTCGGCAGGCATGGTGACGATGGTGGTCGTGCTCGAGGCGGTCGGCCTGCCCGGCGAGGCGGTCGGCATCCTGCTCACGATCGACCGCTTCCTCGACACGTTCCGCACGGTCGCCAACGTCGAGGGCGACGCAGTGGTCGCGGCGATCGTCGCGCGTCAGCTCGGCTGACGCGTCCCCTCACATCGCGGCGTCGAGAACGACCTCTGGCTCCGCGCCGCGCAGCTCGGCAAGGCGCATGCCCTTGACCTGATCGAAGCGCGAGCGGGCGCGCGATGAGATGGGCTCACCCATGTCGAACTTCATCGCGAGCGGATCGAAGAAGCGCCCGTTCTTCTGGATGCGGAAATCCAGGTGCGGGCCGGTGGCGAGGCCGGTCTTGCCGACGAAGCCGATCAGCTGCTTCTGCGAGACCTGCTGACCGACGCGGAGTCCGCTCGCGTAGCGCGACAGGTGCCCGTAGAACGAGATGTAGCCGTTGGTGTGCTTGACCTTGATCAGGCGGCCGAAACCGCCACTCCAACCGGTGTAGATCACCTGACCTTTGGCGACCGACCAGACTGGCGTACCGATGGGTGCCGCGTAGTCGACGCCCTCGTGCGGGCGGCGAGTGCGCAGGATCGGGTGCAGACGCGCTTTGGTGTAGCGCGACGAGATCCGGCTGTACTTCACCGGCGCCTTCAGGAATGCACGACGCACGGAGTTGCCGTCGGGCGTGAAATAGTCGCCTTGGCCCCGGTCGTCCTCGAACCAGACCGCCACGAAGTCGCGTTTCACCGAGCGGTACTCGGCGGCGAGCACGCGGCCGTAGCGGACGAAGCCATCCTTGTCGAAGTACTTCTCGAAGACCATGCGGAACTCGTCGCCCGGCCGGGTCTGCGTCGAGAAATCGAAGTCCCAGAGGAAGATGTCCGTGAAGGAATGCACGAGCTCGGGGCGCTCGCCGAGCTCGACGAGTGACGCGAAGAACGAGCCCTTCACCACCCCTCCAAGCTGCAGGACGCGGCGCTCGAGCGGCGCATCCTCCCGCTTGGCGACCAGCTCGCCGTTCGGGGCCCGGTCCAGGCGATACACCTCTGCGCGCCCGCGCTGGTACTCGAAGGAGAGCAGCGCGCCCCCGTCGTCGCGAATCAGCGCGTAGAAATCCCCCGGGCGGGCGCGACGGAAGTCGAAGATCGGGCGCAGGCCGCGAGCGACCTGATCCACGAGCACCGGATCTACCCCGGCACCGCGCAGCGCCCCCGCGAGCGTCCCTCGCTTCGGGACGCGACCGGTGGCGATCGTCAGCGTCGAATCGGTGACACGCGCTAGAACAGGATCGAGCGAACGATCCAGCTCGGGTGCGAGAAGATCGGAGAGATCGTCGTAGCGGGTCGAGAGCACCGAGCGCTGTGCGGGCTCGACCGAGGCGATGAGCATGGGCAACGAGGTGTCGTCCGCGCGCGCGACCGCTGCAGTCGCCATCACAGCGACGAGCACGCTGCTCGCGAAGAGCGCTAGAAAACCCCTCATGCTATGCCTCCGCCAACCGGCATGAACCGCCTATATTGCAGTGGACCCGGAACGTGACTGTGACCAAAATCACAATTGGGGCGGGCACTTCGCACGCGCCGGCAACTGGGAGCTAGAACCTGGCGCAGTTGGCGGGAGCGGCGCGCTTGGACATCACGCCGAGTCTTGGCGTGGCGCTCATGGGCTATGGGGCGCGTGTGGGCCGTGCCGAAGCCGTCGCGGATCGCCTGCACGCTCGCGCACTCGCGCTCGATGAGGGGGCGGATCACTCGCTGATCGCGGTTTCCGCGGACCTGTGCCTGATGGCTCCCGAGCAGGCGTCGGACGTTCGCCAGCGGATCGCCACCGCGACGGGAGTCAGCCCGGCTCGGATTCTGGTCGCCTGCACCCATACCCACTCGGGGCCTGACACGGGCCTCGGCGACCTGCTCGCGGGCAAGGCGCTGCCGGATCATGTTCCCGCGATCCTCGACGGAATCGCGGCGGCCGCGATCCAGGCTTGGGAGCGACGCGAGCCTGCGCGCCTCGCCTGGACCCGCGCCGAGGCGCGCATTGGACGGAACCGCCGTGTCGTGGATGGGCCGATCGACAGCGGCGTCGAAGTGTTGCGCGTCGACACCGTCTCGGGCCGGCCGATCGCCGTGCTGTTCCGCCACTCCTGCCACGGAACCGTGCGGGGACACGACAGTCTCGAGATCTCCGCCGACTGGCCGGGCGCGGCGGCCGCGGCGATCGAAGCCGCGACCGGAGGAATCGCGGTTTTTCTGCTCGGCGCCCACGCGGACATCGATCCCCGGACCCGCGGGCTGATGGACCTGGTCATCCCCGGCCAGAGCGTGGGCCTGGGCGCCGAGGCGGTCCGCGTGCTCGGACGCGAGGTCGCAGATGCCGTGCTCGCCAGCCTCGCGAATGCCGAGCCCGAGCCCGCTGACCGAGTCGTGATCGCGGCGAGCAGTCGCGCGGTGCGTCTGCCCATTCATCTCGGGGACCGAACACCGGAGGCAGCGCAGGCGGAGCTCGAACGGCGCAAGCTCGAGATCGCGCGTCTACTGGGCACCACGGCCGAGTCGTTGCCTCGGCTCGCCGAGCTCTGGGAGTTCGCGAGCGCCGCCAGCCGCGATCTCCCGATCGCCGAGGCGCGTGAGCGAATTGCGCAAGTACGTCTGTACATCCGCGACAAGACTTCTTCATTCTTCGTCCGGAATCGGCGAGAGCTTGACGTGGAAGTGCAAGTGCTTCGCATCGGTCGCGCCTTCCTCCTCGGCCTGCCACTCGAGCCGACCACGCAGGTCGGGTTCGACTGGCGAGACCGTATCGGTCCAGGACGGATCGGCGCCGTGATCGGCATCGCAAACGGCTGGCTTCGCTACCTGCCCCACGCCGCGGACCTGTCGCATCCGCGCGCGCACTGGCACTACGAGGTGCTCCAGAGCCTGCTCGCGCCCGGGGCTTGTGAAGCGCTGCTCGGCGCCGGCGAAGAGCTGGCGCGCGCGCTCGATCCGCTCTAGGCCGGGGTCAGATCGGCGATCGCTTCGGCGACGCACTCGAAGAGCGGCTCGATCTGGCCGAGCTCCAGACACGAGAAGGCGACCCGGATGTCGCTGGTGTTCATCGCGATCACGCCGACGCCGTATTTCTCGAGCAGCTGCAGCCGCAGCTTCTCGGCATCGACGCCCTTCACCCGGATGCACATGAAGTAGCCGGCGTTGAACGGGTACACGTCCCAGTGCCGACGGTACTTCTCGCGGTACACGACCTCGCGCACGCGCAGCGCGCGCGCCTTCAGGATCTCGAGCTTCTCGCGCCGCTCCGCGGCGATCGTCGGCGAGCGCAGCGCGGCCAGCACGATGCTCTGCGAGAGCGACGTACAGTTCGAGATTCCTGCGCGGATCGCGCCCATCAGCTTGCGCTCGAGCGCGCCGAGCAGCACGTCGGCATTCGCTCCCGGTGGGGGCGCAATCGTCAAGAACCCGCAGCGCAGGCCCCAGACGAAGAGCTCCTTGGTCGCACCGTCGAGCTTGACCGTGAGCACGTTCTCGTGAAGGTTCGCGAGCCACCCGAACGGCGATTCCTGGATCGCGCCCTCGTCGAAGAACAGCCCGAAATACGCATCGTCGCAGACCACGACCAGCTGCTTGCCCGCGCGCGCGGCCGCCAGGACCGCTTCGCGCATTTCGGCGACCTCGGCCGGCGTCGGCATGTAGCCGGTCGGGTTGTTCGGAAAGTTCAGCACGAGAATCTGCTTCGACGGCCCGGCCAACAGTGCCGCGCGCATGGCGGGCACGTTGAAGCGCTGGCCGTCGTAGGTCGCGAACGTCTCGACCACGCCGCCGAGCCGGGTCTCGAAATTCAGCGCGTAGTTGTCCCAGAGCATGTCTGGAATCAGCACGCGGTCGCCGGGACCGACGAAGAGATCACCGACCAGCGCCAGCCCGTGCGTGATCGCGTGCGTCACGATCGGCAGGCCGAAGCTGCGCTCGCGCAGCGTCGGATTCTCGGCCAGAAGCTTCTGCCGCCAGGCCTGACGCAGATCGGCGCGGCCCTGGGCCGGCGCGTACCGCACGGCGTCGGCGGGCGAGATGTCCTTCACGTGCGAGATCACCGACGCGAGCACCATCGGACCGTTTCCCTCGGTGGCCTCGCCGATCGTCGCGTTGAAGCGGTTCGCCTTCTCCTTCGCCTCGGCCGACTGGGAGAGGATGCCCTTCGGGAAGAAGAGCTGGCGCCCGCGCTCCGACAGCAGCTCGTAGGTGACGCGGCTCTCGGCGCGGATCTTCTGGTTCAGCTCCTCTGCAAGGGCGTGCATGGCTGGGCACGTTAGCAGGTCGATCGGGCGTAATTAAGTCACGCGCTCGAGAATGCGCGCGCGCTCGCCAAAGCCGCGCCGCGTCCAGAAGTCGAGCCCGGCGCCGTTGCTGCTCTCGACGCGCACCGACACGCGCCGCACTCCGCGAGACGAGAAGAAGGCATCGCTCTCGGCCAGGAGCCGCGCGGCGACGCCCTGTCCGCGTTGCTCTGGCTCGACCCAGAGCTCGTGGATCCACGCGGGCGGCGGCTCTCCGCTCAGGCCGGCGGCGGGCTCGATCTCGGCGAACGCGAATCCGACCAGACGTTCGCCGAGCTCCGCAACGAACAGGCGGCAGCTGTCGCGCGCCGCTGCGCGGCGGATTTCGGCCGCGATCACATCGCGAATCCCAGGCAGCACCGGGTAGTCCTGCGTCAGGCGGCGATGGTGGTCGATCAGCTGCAGCCAGAGCGCGAGCACCGCGTCCTGGTCGGCATGTCGGGCGTTCCGAACGCGATGCGGGCCCGCGGGCGTGGCTATTTGAGCACCCGTCGCTCCTTCGAACGGATCATGCGCAGGCTGCCCGACTTGTCGCCCTCGCTCCAGCTGCCGCGCAGCTCATCGGGCGACGGCCGCTCCTTGAGCTCGAAGACCGTCGCCTCCTCCATCCCGCCCAGGATCGCGCTCCCGCCCGAGAGTGAGTCGACGATGCTGACGCGCACGAGAGTTGCCGACCACGTGATGTCCCAGGTCCGGACGAAGTTCATCGCCGACGCGCCACCCGAGTCGTCCGGCGCCGCTGACTTCATGCCCGTCTTCGTGCTGCCTTCGAGCTGCTTGGAGCGCATCGCCCGCGTCGACACGTCGACATGCTGCAAGAGCGCGTCGAGCACCAGACCTTCCGGCTGCCACGGCTTGTGTCCGCGCATGTCCGCGCGCCGGATCTCCTCGCTGCCCTCGTCGAAGATCACGTATGGATACTCGTCGACCTCGAGCTTTCCGGGTTGCTGGCGGATCGACCAGGCGAAGTCCTTGAACTTGGTGAGCGACTTGTCCTCGGAGCTGGCGTCCTTGTAGTGGATGAGCACGTACCACTCGCCGCTCAGATCGAGGTTCGAGAGATCCTCGCTGCGGCCGAGCCGCGGAGCGGCAAGAAGCGCGCAAGCCGTGAGCAGGATGAGTCCGAATGAGCGCATGTCTGGCGATTATAGCCATGCACATTGCGGGGAATCTCGTCCAAACCAGCGAGGGAGCCTCACCCCGCATCGTGTAGACTGCCGGCCCACGGCGCGCCCCGCGCCCGAAGGCACCGTTGTGGCTGCGATCTGGATCGTATCGGACGAGTCGGCGCTTCCAGCGACGCTGGCTCACCACGTCGAGACGCTCGGCGATGTCTTTACGGGTGTGCCCGAACGCGCTGCGTTCAAGGGCGCGCCAACCCCGGATCTGCTGATCCTCTGCGGTGTCGCCGAGGCAGCCGCGCGGCATGAGGCGCTGGAGCGGCTGCTCGCCTTCGTGCGTCAGATCCCTCAGCAAAGGCGGGCGGCAGCGCCGGTGCTGTATGTCGCGCCCGACGACGAGCCGAGCCAGCGCGCGCGGCTCGAGCGCCTCTTCGACGACCGGAACCTGTCGCTGCTCGGCTTTCCGCTGGATCCCGACGAGCTGCACGCGCGCGCGCGGGACCTGTTGGATGCGAGCGCCTGGCCGGTGAGCCTGCGCGAGCGTGCTCGCCAGCTCTGGGTGACGCGCGAGGTGGAACGGCTGTATGCCAGCGTGGACCTGCCGGCGCTGCGTCAAGCCGTAGACCCGCGCAACGCCCATCGCCCCGTGCTCTTGTTGGGCGAGCCCGGCACGCGCCGCGGCCTGCTCGCGCGCTACGCGCACAATCTGGCCGAGCCCGTGCGCGATGCGTTCGTGCCGATCGCGCTGGCGG
>Ga0184615_10000949_pt1 | contig 15729 bp, 10 predicted proteins | sample PLM4_65_coex_FD_133134 | JGI IMG/M metagenome (GOLD analysis project Ga0184615, IMG submission 133134) | Groundwater sediment microbial communities from an aquifer in East River, Colorado, USA - PLM4_65_coex | ecosystem: Environmental > Terrestrial > Soil > Riparian zone | place: USA: East... | reverse complement strand
CTTGAGCATGGCGCTGGCGCGAAATCCCCCCTCGACGCCGGCCAGGCTGCCTTCCCGCCCATCATTCCCCCGGATGAAGCCCCGTGCAAAGGCGCCGATCGGTGAGTACTCCACGCTGACCTGACCCATCGGGCTGTTCACCGTCGCGGTGCGGAGCACCAGCCGGGCATCGAGGCCGGCACTCGGACCCTGCGTCCCCACAGTGGCTTCGGCTCCGAGCTCGATCTTGCCCTCGTACTTGATGCCGGCCACGTCGCCGCTGCTGAGCACCTTCTGCGGCGTCCAGAGGGCGGCGACACCCATTTCGGCGAAGAACTTCGGAGGGTCCTTCTCGGGCCAGGGGAAGAGCGGGCTGTTGCTGACCTTCGTGTGGATGAAATCCTGGACGAACTTCCCCCACTTGGCGCTGTCGATGCCGGCGGCGCCCTTGAAGTCCACCTTGATGTCGCCGGTGCGGAGTGCGGTCACGGTGAAGTCGATCGAGGAGATCCCCGAGTAGGGCCCCTGGGCGGTGGTGTACATCTCGTTGCTGCCGGGCTTCACCCCCGGAGCGAGGTAGCCCCGCGGCGTCCGCATATCGATCACCCTCCAGCCGATCCGCGTGAGGCCGGTCTGTTTCTGGTCGAAGGTGACGTACATGGCCAGGAAGGCGGTCGGTCCCTGATCGCTGCCGGAGCCGGGATTGAAGGGCAGCGACCCGTCGTTGCGATATACCAGCCAGAAACGACGGCCGTAGAGCTGGTCCGGAGTGCTGCCGAGGGCGGCGGCGAACTTGCCGAGGCTCTTGGACCCACTGGCCATGGCCGGCGTGACTTCCGGAATCTCGAAGATGATCCGGCGGCCGGTCTCCTGCTCCCGCATGCGCAGGGTCGGCAGCCGCACGGCCCCCGGTTCCACGAAGGGCAGGTGGAGCACCGGCCGTCCCTGTTCGATGACGAAGTCGAACAGCGGCTTCACCTCTTCCCGCGAGCCCAGCGAGTTCAGCAGGACCCACTTGGCGAGTTCAGGATCGAGCTGGAGCATCGGAGTCTGAACCCCGAGCGAGTAGTGCGGCGCGAGGGCGTGTTTCCGGCCACCGATTCCGAAGCTGGTGTTCAGAATCAGGCGATCGTTCTCGGGACGATTCGGACCCGGCTGGCGAGTTGGTGGGGCCATGGCATGCCTCCTTGGTGCCTCACAGGGAGAGATACGCGCGCACGAGTGAGAGATTCTCACCGGGCAGGCGGGCAGGCGGGCAGGCGGGCAGCCGGACCGGCGAACTGACGGACTGAGCAGTGGACTGCGCCCACCTCCGCTTTCAGACTATCGCAACTCCTCGACCGGACTCGACCCGAACCGAGGGGGCCCATCCCGGCCGCCAGGGGCGGCAACCCGGATACCTTTCCTGCCGTAGAAGACAGTTGCCACACCCGCCCCGAAGGGGCGTGCCCCACCATTCAGGAGATCCGACATGAACGAGTCTGATCGCGAGCCGATAGTGACCATCGCGCTGCTCGCTGCACTCGCCGACGGGCAGGCGAGGCCCGAAGAGAAGGCCCGGTTGGAGGAGTCGCTTGCCCGCCTGGGGGTCACCAGCCTGGATGGCGTGGCCGCACAGGTGGCGGCGGGGAAGGTCACTATCACCGATGTCGCCAGCCGGCTGTCGGGTGACGACGCCCGGCGCCTGGCCTATGAGACGGCGGTGGTGGTGTGCAACACCGACGGCCCCGCCAACGAGGCGGAGACCCGATTCCTCGCCGAGCTTCGGGCGGCCCTCGGTCTCGGGGCCGGCGCCGTGTCAGGCGTGGAGCAGCAGGCACGGCTGGCCGCGGGGGCCCCGGTGTTGCCCACCGACGTCCACACCGGTGCGCCGCCGTCGCTGGCGGGGCTGGATGAGTTCATCCAGCAGCAGGCCATCATCGCGGGAGCGCTGGAGCTCCTGCCGGAGGGGCTGGCCAATCTCGCCATCCTGCCCCTCCAGCTCCGAATGGTCTACCAGATCGGCCAGCGGCACGGTCAGCAGCTCGATGCCAATCAGATTCGCGACCTGGCCGGAACTCTGGGCATCGGGGCCGCGGCGCAGGTCCTGGAGGGTGCCGTGCGGAAGCTGTTTGGAGGGCTGACCAAGGGACTGCTGGGCGGGATGATCGGTGGTGTGGCCGGGGTGGCGGCGGGCGCCGCAGTGACCTTCGGGACCACGTACGCCCTGGGGCATGTGGCCAAACAGTACTACGCCCAGGGCCGCAGTCTCAGCGCCGATGACCTGCGTTCCCTGTTCGCCCGCTTCCAGGAGGAGGCGAAGGCGCTGTTCCCCAGGGTGCAGAGCCAGGTGCAGGCTCAGGCCAGGTCGCTCAACCTGCAGAGCCTTCTCGGCTCCCTTCGCTGAGCCACTGAACCAGACCACCGCGCGGGTGCGCGGCGGTGGGTGCTACTGTCGTTTCTTCGCGAGCGGCGCAGCCGGCTTCGGGAGCTGCGCTGCGGGCTTCGCGACCGGCGCGGCGGGCTTGGCGACCGGCGCCGCGGGTTTCGGCGACGGCGGAGCGGCGGTGAAATTCGCGGAGAGCTTGGTGCCGCTGAGCCTGGCGGTCAGCGTCTGGGCCGCGGGCTTGGTGCCCGGAGTCCACGAGGTGGTTGCCCGGCCGGACTGATCGGTCACCGCCTTCGTGGTGAGGACCTTTCCCCCATTCGCCGCAAAGACCACCGGCGCCTTCGCTACGGGGTTGCCGTGAGCATCGGTTGCCGTCGCGGTAATGAGGATCGGCGCGGCAGTTTTCCCCACTTCCTCCTTGAGCGTCAGCTTCGTGGCCGGCCCCGCGGAAGCCCGGGCTGTCACCCGCGCCACCGAATCGACTCCGGCAATCCCGATCTGGAGCACCTGCTCACCGGCGATATCTCCCAGGGTCCAGAGCACGGTGGCCCGGCCCTGAGTGTCGAGTCGGGGCGCCGTGTCGGCCACGCTGCCATGCTGGGGATGAACCCGGACTGTGGCCTCGAGGACCGGGTTCCCGCCCGCATCGAGCGCGGTGACGATGACCGGTTGGGCCAGGGGCCGGCCCGCGATTCCCGCGGTCCGGGTGCCGCTCTTGATCGCGATCGTCGCGGCCGCGCCGGGCAAGGCGGTGGCGCTCACCGTGAACGGTGGCAGCGTCCTGGGATTGCCGACCTCGACCCGCAGACGCTGCGGCCCTGAGCGGGGACCGAGTACCCACCTGGCGGAGACTCGTCCGATCGAGTCGGTCCGCTCCGCCGCGCCGGTCACGCCCCCGCGATCCACCACGCTCAGGGCCACGGGGACATCCGGCAGCGGCGCACCGGCCGAGTCGACCACCCGGATCACCACCGGATCTTCCAGGGCGGCCCCGACATCGCCGATCGGCGGGCTGCCGACCAGCTCTACCCGGGTGTTGCCGGGGACGGGGTCGGCCTCGGCGGTGATCGTGACGGTACTGTCCAGCGTCAGGACCCGCGCGCGCAGGCGCTGGGGACCGGGCCGGGGGCCGAGGGTCCAGTTGGCCCGGAGGCGGCCGGTCTTGTCGGTGACGCCGGAGGCAGGATCGACGATGCCCCCTTCCGCGGCGAGCGCGACCGAGCTCCCCGGAACAGGGAGGCCCCCGCGAGAGAGTACCAGCAGTACGATGGGTTCGGCCTGGGGCCGGCCGGCCGGTCCGCGCTGACCGGCGCCGCTCAGGATGCCGAGGGTGGCCGCGGCCAGATCCACTTGCAGGGAAACGCTCGACTCGAGCCCCGCGATCGACGCACGCAGCGTGGTCCGCCCCGGCCCACGGGTTGTGACCAGACCGGTGGAATCGATCACCGCGACGGTCGAATCGCCGCTGTGCCAGCGGATCGGCCTGTTGCGAACGGTGTGGGCCCGCGCGTCCACCGCGTGGGCCCGAAGCCGGATGGTGTCGCCCTCGAGCACCTGCACGACGCTGTCACCCGCCAGAACCATCTGTTCGGGCTTCTGGATCACGGTCAGGAGAGCGGTGGCGCTCAGCTCGCGTACCCTTGCGGTGACCTTGGTGGTGCCGGGACCGCGGGCGATGACCATCCCGCTGGTGTCGACGGCTGCCACCGAGCTGTCATCGCTCTTCCACGTGACCAGCGCCCCCATCAGTACGGCACCGCGCCGGTCGGTCACCGTCACCGCCAGCACGGCGGTGTCTCCGATGGCCATCAGGGTGTCGGCCTTGGGCGCCACCAGGATGCGGCGTGCCGCGTGCGCGGTTATGCCCAGGTCGACGGAGCCGAGCCACGAGGTGAGGCCGAGGCTCTGGGCGTTCACCAGCAGGCCGGCGAGGGCCGCGATGGTGGTAAACAACGCGGTAAACCACTTTCCTGCGCTCCCCAGCACTCCGCTGGTGGCTGCGGCTCTTTTCATGGGACTCCACGGGGCACTTGAACAGCACCCATCTGGGCCTGGGGGCAGGCCGGCGGGCGCGGTCGGATATTCTGGTTATCGGTTACTGCTCATTAAGGGAAAGGACGGGGGCCCGCTGTAAGGCAGCGCACAGGGGAGTGGTGCGGAATCGGCCGACAGGGCCGAAGTCTCTGCAGGTCAGCGACTTACGCTAGCGAGACGGGCCTCCGCGGCCAGCCGGCCGAGGGCGTCCACGACGGCCTCCGGGCGCTCCTCGCCGAGGTATTGCCCGGCGCCCTCCACCGAGTCGACCGCGAAGTCGAACAACTCGGCGTGCAGAATGGCGATTTCCTCAGCCTTGATCGAGCTGGGGTGGGGAAACGTTCCGTGAATCAGCCGGATCGGGATGCGTGGCTCGTGCAGCCGTTCGCGCAGGGACTCCGGCTCCTTCGACTTCGACATCCGCCGCAGGCCATCGATGGCGCCATCCACATCATCCGCCTGTCCGGCGGTGTAGTGGTCGACCACGTCGGAGGTCACCCAGGTGGCGTCTCCGGAATTCTCGATGAGATCGTGCCTGACTCGGCTTCGGATCGTGCCCGGCCCGACCAGGAGCTTGGTGAGAAATCCCCCGAACCGGAGTGCGTGCTTGAGTCCGGGCGTGGCGGCGGTCTCGGCCGGGCCGCCGCCGATGGACAGGATCCCTCGCACCAGCTCCGGGCGCCGGTAGGCCAGGCGGTAGGCCATCGCCGCCCCGGTGGATTGCGCGATGATCAGGACGTCGGTGGCGCCCAGGCTGTCGAGCGCCTGACCGATGCGATCGGCCTGCGCGGCGAAGGAGTAGTCGGACTTGGATGGATGGGAGGACCAGCCGAAGCCCAGTGGCTCGATCACGATGGTGCGGTAGCCCTGCTCGACCAGCGGGGCGGTGATCCGGCGGAAGCCGTAGGCGCCACCAAAGATGCCGGGAATGAGCAGCACCGGCTGACCCGATCCGATGGTGGTCGTGCGGAGGAACTCGCCAGGCCCGACCTGGACATCCCTGACCGTGCTGCTGTCCAGCAGAACGACCATCGAGAGAATAGCTGTGAGCACTGGGACTCCCTTGGAGCCGCGGGTGGGAGGCGGCAGGGAGCAATCTAGCTGGAAAGAACCCCCCCGGTGAGGCCAACCGCGGCGGGAGGCAATTTCCGCCAGCGGCCGGCCCCGGTTTCCGGGAGCCTCGGATGGAGCTGAAGCGGTGCGGGCGGGACGCCGCGCGCTGTTGCGGCGCCCGCCTTCTCAGCTCAGGTCGCTCCGGTCACCACGAAGCTCAGGGCGGTAGTCTCGCCTGCCTGCACCGTGAGGCTCGCCGGCAGCGCCGGATCGGTCGTTATGGTCGCCACTCCCGCCGGCAGGGTTACCACCAGGTCGTAGTCACCGGGGGCGAGGAAGGGGAACTTCGCGGTGAATGTGCCGGTGACCAGCGGATCGGTGAAGCTCACCGTGTGCGGAATCCCATCGTCTCCGGTCAGGGTCGCGCTGAAGCCCGCCAGCGTGGCTCCCCCGGGCAGGGTTACCCCCGTTCCGAGACTCAGGGCAATGGCCGCATTCCCGGTGGTGGTGATGCTGGTTGCCTTGATGACCGGGTGCATTACCCACTTGCCGGAGTTGCCGGCGGGGTGGCCAAAGCTCTCCGAAACGTCGAAGTCGACCAGCAGGGTCTGCTCTTCATCGCTGACGATCGTCAGCGCGTTGCCGGGCAGGGTCACCTTGAGGCCACTGGTGGAGAAGCTCGGCATTTGAAGATCACCGGTCACAACGGCCCCGACCGGCAACCCCTCATAATCCGGGGACGACGCGTAGATGCTACTGGTGCCGTCGCCGTTGTCAACCTGGATATAGGCGCCGGTGATCACGAAGCGCAGCTGGGTGTAGGTTCCCGCGGGAAGGATGGCACCGTCGACCAGGGTCTGCACGTCCGTAGCCAGGGTCAGGAGGTCGGTGGTCACCGGCGTATCCAGCAGTACCGTAGTGCCGCCGCTGCCGTTGAGGTTCACTTCGGCGATCGTTACGACCGCGGCCTGAATGTCTCCGGGCGCGTCCTTGAGAAGGAGGGTGAGCTTGCCGGTGCCACCTGGGCTGCTCGAGTCGCTACAGCCGACGACGCCAATGAGTGCAAGAAGCAGCGCGCCGGCACGGCGCGGCAGGGAGAATCGCATCAACAACCTCCTGTCAAACGTGAACGTTCAGTGCGTCAATTCACCTCAGGTACGACCAGGGCATGCCCCCGCGCCCCGTACCGCCCGGCCTGGAGAATGCCACCGCCAGTGTCTAAAGAGCTCTCGAGCACCCCGGAAGTAACGCTCCGGGGGCCGGCTGGCCTGATTTTCGGCACTGTCGTTCCCAGGTGCGTTACTTCGTGCCAGCCAGAACCCTCTTTACTTATCGAGGGGGCAAAACGTGCAGGTTGACGCCACCGTTAGCGGGCCGAAAACATCACCGCTGGGGCGCAACCTGGGGCGGCGGACCGACGATCGTGAGGATTCCATCGCAATTGCAACTGACCACGGGCCCAGCGACGCCGAGGTGATTCGGTCTGTCCTGGCTGGGGACGTTGATCGCTTCGCTGTCCTGGTCCGGCGATACCGTGATCGTTTCGCCGGTTACGCGGTCCGCCTCCTCGGGTCGACTGATGTCGCGGAGGACGCCCTTCAGGAGGCGTTCATCCGGGCCTACGACCGGCTGGCGCAATGCCGGGATCCGGAGAACTTCAGGGGATGGTTCTTCCTGATCCTGCGCAACTGCTGCTATGCCGAGGAGCGCTCACGCAGCAGGCACGCCGGCTTGACCTTGAAGGAGGCGCTGGAGTCCGTGGCACCGGAGGTTTCCGACCACCGGGTGGAGAGAGCCGACAGGCGCCGCACCCTGGAAGCCGCGCTGCAGCAGCTGACGGCGGTACAGCGGGAGGTCTTTGTGCTCAAGCACTACGAGGGGCTCCCGTACGAGGAGATTGCCCGGCGAACGTCGACCTCGGTCGCCTCACTCAAGATGCGCATGCACCGGGCGTATGATCGGCTGCGCGTGGAACTGGCGGAGGACGCATGACTGAAGACAGCAGTCTTGATCCGTTGATCGTGCGGGTGCTCGACGGGGAACTCCGGCCGGAGGACCTTCCCCCCGAACTTCGGGTGGAGGCCGAACGGGCGGTCCGCCTGCTTCACCCACCGGTAGAGGCGCCGGTCAGCCTCTCGCCCTGGTTCGAGCAACGGGTCATGGCGGAAATCCGGCGGCGGCCTCGGCCCGAGCCCGCCGCTCAGGGTTTCCTCGGCTGGCTGCTTGAACGGCGGGAGCTGCGCCTGTCGCTGCGGCCCCGGGTGTGGGTGGGGGCAGCGGCCATGCTGGCCCTGCTCGTCGTGGCGGGGGTCCAATGGCAGGCGACGCGCGCTGGTAGCGAGGTCGCTGGAGTGGGCGACAGCGCCTACGTGCGGTTCACGCTGTATGCGCCGGGGGTCCACAGCGTGGCGGTGGCGGGGAGCTTCAACGAGTGGGATCCGAGGCAGGCCCCGCTCACCCAGACCCATACCCCGGGTGTCTGGGCTGGAACCGTGGCCCTGCCGCCAGGGCAACACGTCTACGCCTTCCTGGTGGACGGAAGCCGGTGGCTGCCCGACCCTGCCAGCCCAACCGTGGACGACGGATTCGGGCAGCGAAACAGTGTGGTGACCGTCGCCGCACGGGGACGGGTGCTATGAAATCTCTGATCCTGGGGTTGGCGCTCTCGGGAAGCGCCGCTCTCTCACTCGCCGCGCAGGGCACGCCATCCCCGCGGCTCGAGGGTCGGGTGCCGCCCGATGTGGTCCGGGCGGTCACGGCGATCGTCGACAGTGCCTCGCACGCTGGATTGCCGGTGGAACTCCTGCTTCGCAAGGCCCTGGAAGGTGGGGCCAAGGGGATTCCCAACGACCGGATCATCGGAGCGGTGCGCGTGGTGTCGGGCCAGCTCGCCGCCGCCGCGAAGGCTCTCGATGGGCCCGCGCCGAAGGCCGAGCCCGAGGCCATCGAGGCGGGCGCCTTCGCCATCAATGCCGGTCTGAGTCCCGACCAGGTTCACTCCGTGGCCCAGGCGGCCAGGGCATCCAATTCCCAGGCGGGGGCGCTCCGGACGGCGGGCACGCTGGTAGCGATCGGCGTTCCTCCGGGCCGCGCCGTCGCGCTGGTTGAGGGTCGTATCCGGGCCGGCGGATCGGCGGCCGATGTACTACAGTTGCCCCAGCAGGTCCAGTCCGCGGTCGGCCGCGGAGCAACACCGGCGCAGGCTGCGGAGGGCCTGGGCAAGGGCGCGGGGCAGGGACCACCGGCCGGTCACCCGGACCTGCCGCCCAAGGCCCAGGGAAAGCCCCGCCGCCCCTAAGGTCCATCCGGTACCCGCTTCGGAGCCGGCGACGTCCGCCCCGGGTCACGGCGGCTCCACCAGCATGAGCGCCGTCCGTCCCCCCATGGCGTCCGGTACGGTGGCGACCCCCCTCGGCACGACCCACTTTGTTCCATCCACCACCAGAATGAAGTGGTAGGTCCCTGGAGCCAAGTCCAGTGTGCCCTGCCACTCGTCCCGCCCCGACGGGGTGAGGGACATCGGCTGCCAGTCATTCCAGTCGCCGGCCAGTCCGACCGTTTGTGCTCCTGCCACCCGGAGGCGGAGGTTGAGCCTCTCACCTTCGCGCCTGAGGGTGAGCGGCCGGAGCACAGGCACGTCGGCCCTGGCAAGGCTCCTGATCGCCGTGTAAAGCCGGATACCCCCACTCAGGTAGCGAGCGCGGGGCAATCCCTGGTATGGGTCGGGGAGGAAGCTCCCCCCGCCCGCTTCCAGCGCGAGGTGGGGCGTGACGTACACCTGCAGAAGCGCGCCTCCTGCAGCACGGGACCCATAGGTCTGTGAAAGCCGGGCGACTCCCCAGGCCGAGGCCACAATCCTGCCGCGGTCGAGGCTGACCCCCGCGGACAAGTCGGTGAACCACGCGCCCAGGAAGCGGGTCGGCTCGGCGCTCGCGCTCCATGTGAGGTTGTAGAGCCGCCACCAGGCCCTGGCCCGGGTATGGAAAGCGGTGATCGACGGCTCGGACTCGACCCACCCCGCCGAGGGCCCCGCCGCGAGCCCGGCTCCTGATCGACCCCGGGACCAGAGGAGCTCACCCAGGACATGGACGGCGGCCGTGGCGGAACTCCCGCTGGTGGTGGCGCCCGCGAGGTTCCCTTCGGTGCCGAGGCGGAGGTGACTGGTGAGCGGCGGGGAGGCCAGCCAGAGCGCGGCCCGGCCCTGGGTGGACCACACTCCGCCGGGCAGGGACGAGAAGGAGCCTGAGAGACCCGCGAACATCGCGGAGGAGCTGACCTGCGCCGCTGGGGTGAGCGAAGGGGAGTTGGAACTGCCTCCGGAAAACCGCACGGCATTGATTCCAAGACCGACGGAAGCCTGAGTCTGCGCCTGGATCGCGGGGGCCAGCAGTGCCAGGGAGGTGGCCGCGGACAGCAGGGCTTTCATGCGGCGGAGAGTAGCGCGGCAGGTGCGCACAGGCCAGCCTCCGGACTGGACAAGGCCGAGGGGCACGAGAGACTCGTGCCCCAGTGCGACCGCGGATCTTTCAGCCGAGATCAGTTACCGATGACCTTTACGCCCACGCCCTTCTTGAGCGCGGTGCTGAGCGGCAGGGGCAGCACTCCTGCGGTCTCGGTGATCGAGGTGCAGGACGAGGATCCCAGCGCGAAGAAGAGCCGCGCGTTGTTGGGATTGCTGAGTACCCTGAACTGGAAGGCCACGTTCTTGGTTCCCGGAGGAATTACTGTATTGGGGAAGACGAACTGGGTCGCCAGGTTCTGGCTCGCGCTTCCCCGCAGGATCGCGGTCACGGTACTGGTGCCCAGCGGGGTGGCCCCGTAGCTCTCCGCGCTGGCGATGAGCTGAATCACGTACGGGGTGGGGACGTTGGCCGGGTCATTGGAGGCCAGGTACAACGTCACCTGCTTGATCGTTTTCCCCAGCTTGTTGATGTAGAACGCCCGGCTCAGCTCGTCGCCGTTGCCCGGGGCGGGAGCGCAGTTGACCAGGACGGTGGTGCTCGAAGTCCCGGTGGCTGTGAAGGACACCGTCGGCAGGGGGCCCAACGCGGTGATGTTGGCGTTCAGCGTGTTGGCCCCCGAGACGATGGTCCAGGTGGTGGCCGCGATACCGCCGGCATTGGTGGTGGCCGCCGGCGAACCAACCGTACCCGCACCGCTCGCCACCGCGAAGGTCACACCGGCTCCTCCAACCGGGTTACCGTATCCGTCGCTTACCCGCACCGACGGCGACACGGTCCCGGCGGCCACTCCGAGAGTACTCCCCTCGACCGCGGTCTGGTTGTCCCCGGCGTTGATCGCGATTGCAGCTGCCGGGCCGGCCAGGATACTGAAGGAGTTGCTCGTTGCACTGGTCAGCCCGGTCGCAGCCGCGGTGATGGTGTAGCCGGTGCCTGCCCTGGTGATGCTTAGTCCGGTGAAAGTCGCGACTCCGTTCACCGCGCTGACGCCGAGGGTCCCGCCCAGGGTGGCCCCGTTGCCGGCGTTGAGCGAGAGACCCACCAGGGCGTTCCCGTAGGCCGGTGCGGTGAAGGCCGGTACCGTGTTGCCGTTGATGTCCTGCGCCAGCACGGTGACGCCGAAGGTGGCGCCCGCAGTGGTGCCGCTCGGCTGGACGCTGAACGACAGCTTCACCGGGGGATTCCCGGTGGCGCTGAAGAGCAGGGCGGGAGCCAGGGCCGTCGTGAGGATTCTGCCGCAGTTCTGCGGCGTGCCGGCGGCGACCTGCCCGGTGCAGGGGATCGCTGCGCTGGTGGTGACAGTGTTCGTGCCGAGGCCCACGGTCCACGCGGGAACCGACGCGTAGCCGCTCGCATCGGTGTTGACCACCAGCGACGTCGGGCTGGAGGGAGCGCAGGGATCGGCGAAACAGCCCCCGCCCGCCGTGATCGAGAAGGTCACGGGGATGTTCACCATGCCCGGCCCTGTGGGGTTGGCAGCCGCCAACTGCGACGGCGTGACCACCCGTACGCTCGGAGCGGGTGCGGTGCCGCCCTGAGGGGCGGCGCTGGTGGTGGCAGAGTTGGGTGTGATGAATCCCAGGGTGTCCACCGCGCCGAAGGGGCTCAGGTTCTTGGTCGTGCCGGTCGTGCCGGTCGAGAGTGCAGCGAGTGCATAGAGCGGACGGGGCGCGAACAGCGACACCAGCGGAGCGGTGGCAACCTGCCACGCGCGGGCGGCGAATGTGGTGGAACCCGGGACGCCCAGAGAGATGGGATTGCAGGTTCCGAGGAAGGCGGTGGCCGATGGGAGGATCTGGATATTCTCGTACGGCTGAGGCTCCGCCACATCGTGTGCCAGGGCCAGCCGGCTATCGGCGCCGGGGGGAAAGGTCTGGCCCGGCTCGAGACACACCTCGACCGTGACTGGCTGAAGGAACGGGGTCGCCGGCAGCGAGCCTTCACCGGAGGACGAGGTGTATGAATAGCGATAGGTGTACTGGTCGAGCTGGGTGGTCAGCCGCACGGCTGGATCCACGATCCGGCTCACGGAAATCACCGTTGGCTGAGTCACCGTGCCGGTGCCCGGCGGCAGGCTGATGCCCGCCTGTCCCGAGGGTGTCGTCAGGATCTGGGCCGGCGAACCGGGCTGATACACCGTCGCGTTGCAGTCGGTCCCGAAGGAACAGATGGCCGCATTGATCCCCACGTAGCGGAACAAGAGGTTGACCAGGTCGGTGACGGCGGCGCCCGTCCCCGTGCCCGATGCACTGCTGTAAGAGGGCAGCGCGTTCAACTGGTTGGCTTTGAACTTGGCCAGGATGTCGATGATCAGGATGTAGGTGTTTGACGTGGCTCCAGCCTGATCGCACGGCGACTGGGGCGGCGTGAGGTTGCAGTTGAGGTACAACCTGGCGATCTGCTGAAACCGGGTTAAGGCCGAGTTGTACGGCCCGTTCCCGTTGTTCAGGTTGAAGTACAGCATACTGATGAGACCCTCGATCGCGGCGCTGTCGCTCGCCTGACCGGCGGAAAGGCTCAAGGCCGGGCCGGCCGCTGCGATGGTCGGCGCGGTGGGTTCATCGGATTTCTGATCGGAACAGGCGCCGATCAGCGCAACGGTACAGAACAGAAGTGCATTCAGCCGGCGCATGCGGGGTTTCCTCATTGGGAGTGACAGTTACCCTGGGGGTGGGACGGTCTCCCGGTCGGGCAGGGGCGATTGGACGTCTCGAGTGGGCAGTTTCCGGACACGGGGTGCAAGTTGCACACCGACGCTAGTGCAGTTGGGGTAACGTCGGTAAGTCAAAGCCAGTAAAACACTTAAGCAAGCGCAGAGGGCCACGACCTCAAGAACTTTGGTGATGCCGCGCACAGGCGATCTGTGGTTCGGGGCACACAGGGGGCGGTCACGGCGCTCCCACAAGTGCCTTGTACCTCGGGTCGGTCGAAAGCGACCGAAACCACCAGTTCGGGTTGTCCCGGAAATCCGCCCGACGGCTGGGGTTGGTCACCAGATAAGCCTTAATCTGGTTGATGGCCTCCGCGGTATCCCCCGCCAGCGTCCAGATGAAGGCGGCGGTATTGGCGAGATCGCGGGAGGGGTCCACCTCAGGATCATCTTTGGTGCTTCGGAGCACCCGTTGGGCGCTGTCGCGCAGGCCTGCCCGGGCCAGGACGCCGGCGACCAGCACCCGGGCGTACAGCCGCTCGTACCGCTGATCGCGCTCGTCCGGCGTCAACCGAACGACGGAGTCGGCCAGCAGCCAGGCTCGGGCCGGGGCCCGGGCCGGGTCGGCCTCCACGAACTTCGAGGTCATGATCAGCAGTTCGCACTCGACGAAGCGCGCGTCGGCCGGGAACCGTCGCTGCCCCTCGCGGCACCACTTGTCCGCGTCCGGAAACTGGGCGAGATCGTAGGCGGCGTGGGTGAGGCGGTTGATGATCGCGTCGGCGTTGCCGAGGTAGGCGTCCTTCTCCAGTGCGGTGCTGGCTGCGAGGAGCACGTCCACCAGGGTCTTGTCCGGGGCATTGGCGTACAGATGTGAGAGCATGCCGTAGGCACTCGCCTGCGACGGGTTGAGCTGGGTGGCACGCTCCAGGTCTGCCCGCGCGCTGGCGAGGAGGGCGACCCGCTTTGCGGAGTCGGGTTCAAGCGGATACAGCCATCGCCAGTAATCGAGGCTGCCACGCAACTCCAGCGCGTCGGGATTGTCCTTGTCCAGCGCCAGGGCGCGGCGGGTGTGCGCCAGTCCGGCGTCGATCGACCGGTTCGCGAGTCCGGGGTCGTCCGTGGCGCGCCGCGAACGCCAGTAGTCGAGCGTGCCTCGCAGGACGATCGGCTCGGTCCACCGTGGGTCGAATCGCTCCGCGACCCCGGCGAGAGAATCCGACGCGAGATACTCACGGGCGAACCCGTCTGCGTTCCCCGACCGGTAGAGCGAATCACCCCGGGTACGGCGCTGAAGGGCGCGCTGGTACACCGCCCAGGCATTGGGGTTCTGGGTTCCGGCCTTGGTCCGACTCAGCTGGGCCACCACACCGATCCGGCGGCGGATCAGCGCCGCAACCTCCTCGGCCAGGCTGTCGGACAGGGCGATGAGGTCCTTGCCCGACTTCTTGAAGGTCGCTCGGTCGAGCTCGGTGCCGGCGTCGTCGAGCATCCGCACCGTGACGCGGATGCTGTCGTTCTCCGGCTCAACGCTACCCTGTACCAGGGTTCCCACCCTGAGTGCCCGGGCAATGCTGTCCTTGCCGACTCCTCCCGAGCGGAAGGGGGCGACGCCACCCTTGGAAACAACGCTGAGTCCGGTGACCGAGCCCAGCGTCCGGATGAGCCCCTCCGTCAGTCCGTCGGCGAGGTAGCCGAGGTCCTTGCGAGGGCCCTGATCCTCGAAGTACAGCACGGCGATGTTGTGCGGGTCCAGTCCACCCGCCCCGGTTGCCGCTGCCGAGGCGCTCGGCCTGAGCAGGTACCAGGCAAGCGCGCCGCCCAGCAGCAGCAGCGCGATGCCCCCGCTGACCACGGCTCCGACCAGGGAGCGTTTGCGCAGGGTGAGGGTGACCCCGCCTGAGGGGGACATCCGCTGGAGGGTGCGCCGGGGGAGCTGCGCCCGGGAGACGGAGAACCGGCTGCCTGTGGCGCCGGTCGGCACGCCGAGAAGCTCGGTGAATTGCGCCGCGGTCTGGGGGCGGTCGGCCACGACCTTGCTGAGGACCGCCATGACCGCATCCTCGATATGATCCGGCACGGTGTCGCGCACCACCTGGATGCTCGGCACCGCCTCCATGGCGTGACGCGCCATGATCTGGCGGGCGTTGCTGCCGCCGAAGGGCGGGTGGCCGGTGAGCATCTCGTAGAGCACGCAGCCGAGGCTGTAGAGGTCGGCGGTGGGCCCGACCTGGTCTCCCACCGACTGCTCCGGGCTCATGTAGAGCGGCGTCCCCACTGCCATGCCGGTCTCGGTGAGCTTGGCGGAGGTGCCGGCCGAGGTGGCGGCGCGGGCAATGCCGAAGTCGGCGACCAGCGCGTGGCCACCCGACAGCATGATGTTTTCGGGCTTGATGTCGCGGTGGATGATGCCCAGACTGTGGGCATAGCCGAGGGCATCGGCGACTTCGAGCGCCACGTGGACCGCGAAGTCCAGCGGCAGCATGTGCTCCCGGGTGAGCCGGTCGCGGAGCGACTCCCCGTAGATGAACGGCATGACGTAATACAGCAGGCCGTCCGCCTCGCCCGAATCGAACAGGCCGAGGATGTTGGGGTGCTGGAGTTTCGCGGCGATCCGGATCTCGCGGTCGAACCGGTCGGGCCCGATGGTCGCCGCCAGCTCCGGGTGCAGCACCTTGATGGCGACCTCGCGCTCGTGCTTGAGGTCCATGGCCAGGTACACCGTGGCCATTCCGCCTCGTCCCAGTTCGCGTTGGATTGCGTACCGTTCAGCCAGGGCAGCTTGCAGGCGAGACAGGATCTCGGACACGGTTCCAGTCAGTGGGGTCGGTGACGAGCGTACGAAGATCGACCTGCGGAGCGCGCCCGATCGGGGTTCGGGAAGGGCCGGGCACGCGGAAGGGCGTAGTCGAGTGCACCTAGTATACGGTCGGGCGGGGGCCGAAGCTAGAACGCGGGCCTGCCGGGTTCGGCCCCCCTTGGCCGCGCGACCTCTACCGGGAAGCCTCCACACTGTCATGAGCTCTCTGCTTCCACGCACCATCGCTGTCGACGGAGGCCATGTCTCCGCCCTCCTGCTCCTTCCCGACCAGCCGCGGGCCATCCTGGCACTCGCCCATGGGGCGGGTGCGGGAATGCGCCATCCGTTCATGGAGGCTGTGAGCCAGGGGCTGGCCAGCAAGGAG
>Ga0184615_10000947_pt1 | contig 15735 bp, 15 predicted proteins | sample PLM4_65_coex_FD_133134 | JGI IMG/M metagenome (GOLD analysis project Ga0184615, IMG submission 133134) | Groundwater sediment microbial communities from an aquifer in East River, Colorado, USA - PLM4_65_coex | ecosystem: Environmental > Terrestrial > Soil > Riparian zone | place: USA: East... | reverse complement strand
GGTCTCGTCGATGAGTTAGGCGGGTTCTGGGACGCCGTAAATATCGTAAGACGCGAGGCGGGGCTGCCTGAAGACAAAATTCCCCTTCTCAGGTTTTACCCGGCCGTGAGGGGGATTAAGCTCGCTTCGATTTTCGGTGATGCCGGATATTCGGATTTCTTAAGAGTGCTGACGGAAAACTCTCCGCTGCCGGGCTGCGAGGGGTGTCTCGCCGTTATGCCCTTCCATATCAGAGTGAAATGAAATACTATCTGAGACTGGGTGAATCCCTTATAGAGACTCGTTCTTGACTCTAAGGGTCGAGACTACAGGAAAGAATTCGAGCCATTCGGTGAATTTGGGGTCGCGCCCTTCGACGATATCGAAAAACCTGGATTGCAGCCTCTTCGTGATTGGCCCCGGTTTCCCCATTCCGATGACCCTCTTGTCGACGTCCCTGATAGGGGTTATCTCGGCGGCAGTCCCCGTGAAAAAGGCCTCGTCCGCGATGTATAACTCGTCCCTCGTGAAACGCTCCGTTTCCAGTTCAATACCCTCGTCCTTAGCCATCTGAATGACAGAATCCCTGGTTATGCCCTCGAGTACGGAAGTGAGCGGCGGGGTTTTTAGCACCCCGTTCCGGATAATGAATATATTCTCACCGGTACCTTCGGCGACGTATCCTTCGGTATCGAGCAGTATGGCTTCGTCAAATCCGAGAGACGTGGCTTCGAGTTTGGCGAGGACAGAGTTTGCATAGTTCCCGCTGATCTTGGCTTTGGTCATAAAAGAGTTTACGCCCATTCTGGTAAACGATGATATTTTCGCGCTTATCCCCTTGGACAAAGCCCCCTCTCCGAGATACGTGCCCCAGGGGTATGCGGAAATCGCCAGTGTAATAGGGTTGTCCCCGGGATGGAGACCTACCTTTCCTCCGCCGATGAAGGCTATGGGCCTGATATAGGCCTCTTCGAGGTCGTTAATCGTGAGCAGGTCCAGGATAGCGTCGTGCGTTTCTTCCTTGGAGTAGGGTATTTTGATAGTGGCGATATGGGCGGACGCATAGAGCCTGTCGATGTGTTCGGGCAGTCTGAACACGGCGGACCTGTTGTCCCCGCATTTATAAGCCCTTATGCCTTCGAAAACGGCGAGCCCGTAGTGAAGTGTATGAGTCAGGACGTGGACAGAGGCTTGGTCCCAGGGTACAAATTCACCGTTTAACCATATCTTATAAGGCTTGCTGCTCATCCCCTCAACTCCTGTTTACCTGAGTCTGCATACGTATATTCTATAAAATATTCCTTTTTTTCCCATAAATTGTCAAGTGCCTAATTTATCAATTTCTTGACTCGTGATGGTTTCTTTGAATAATTATAGTACTTATGCCGAAAGAAGCGAAAGAAGCGAAAGAAGGCCCGGGTCAGGTTATAATAAAAAAGTACAGTAACCGCAGACTCTATGACTCTACCAATAAGAAGTACGTAACCCTGGACGATATAGGTGCCCTCATACGTGAAGGTAATGAGGTCAAGGTAATAGATTCCCAGAGCGGGGCCGATATATCGAAAGTGATACTCATTCAGGTCGTCCTCGAAAGCGAGAAGAATAAAGAGGATATTCTCCCGGTCTCTTTCCTCCACATGCTTATCAAGTACGGGAACAAGGTAGCGAAGGACTTCTTCGAGAATTATTTCCTGATGATGTTCCAGCCCTATTTTTCCGTGCAGGAAAATTTCAAAAAGAATATGCACCTATGGAAGGAAATGGGGTGGTTCCCGCCGGGAGTCAAGCTCCCCTCTAATCTGGATATGCTGAACTTCCCTGAACTGCCTGCTTCAGGTGCGATTACCGGGACAGCGGAAGCAGCGGACGAGGGGAAATCACTGCCCCAGACGGCCAAAGAGGTCGAGTATCTCATGGAGAAGCTAAAGGAGCTCGAGAAGAAGGTCAAGTCACTGGATGAGGAACAGAAGTGAGCCTCGTGCGCTGTATTATTCCGTCCAGCACATATTGTTTATCTTAGCAGCTTCTTATATTTCAGCGTTTTAGTCGACCTCGATCCTGGAAGCGTTTACTGTGTTAATACTCGGTATATCTCCCTGGATCTCCACGTTTCTGCCCAGCAATAAGTCTTCGCACGTAGTGTCGTTGCCGTTAACAATAATGTCGGTCGATTCCGATATCTGAACTATGACCGTGACTTGTTCCTGATCGTTCTCCGCGTCGATTTCGATAAACCCCGAGTTCCCGGTGCAGTTGTTGGACGAGATGTCCCCGTTGAACGTAACCTCGGTTTCGTTCAGCAGATTGACGTTCCCGGTTTCGAGACTTATGTTGCCGAGCTCGACCTGAGCGGTCGGATAAACGCTTATTATTATCGTTCCAAGCGGGTTCGAATCCCCATCGAAAAATTCGATCTGCGGGCTGCCCGCAATCGGGCCGTCTATGGAGAAGAACCCCGAGTCGCCCGTTATGTCGGTCTCGGGCGCCCCGTCGTCGACCGTAATTTCAACCGTGATTCCCTGCAGGTCCTGATCCGGTATTATGCTTACGATTGTCCCCTGGACCGTTTCGACTTCATCGCCTCCGCCCCCGCCGCCCCCGCCGTTATTGCCCCCTCCTCCTCCGAACTCTACGTCGCAGCCGCCGATTAAGAAGAACCAGAGAAAAAGAAGTGATATGATGCCCCTGGGTAAAATAGCCCTTATATTGCAGTTCATTAATCCTCCTGTATCCTCGTACCAAGCCTACCTGAGCTTACTTAAATATTATACCCACGGTTACCGGATTTTCATTAAACGGGCGTGATTAGCCTATTAATGCTTATCATGGTACGATTGCATAGCCCAAAAAAAGGATGTCTATGGATTCTCTACCGCGTGTGCTTTTCATCAACCACTCGATCAGGGACGGCGGTCCCGGAAAAAGCCTTTTTTACCTGCTTAAATTTCTGGACAGAACCAGGCTTACTCCCTATGTCTTAATACCGAAGGACGACGTCTTTTCCGACTGGCTAAGGTCAGCGGGCATCTACGAGAATGTAATTACGGATCAGAGGTTCCCGGAGAACCTGAAAAGGCCCCGCTTCGGAGCGTCAGAGGCGGGAAGCGGTTCCGGCATATTCTCTATATATTACGATAAGTTACTGCATTTTCTATCGGTCTTGCTCAATATACTCGACCTTCTCTCCCTCGTCGTTACCTCACCCCTCCTGTTAAAAAGGAACGGGATAAACGTCATATATTGTAACGGCACACAGGCTAAGGTCGTTGGGGCGCTCATGGGCCTCATAAACTGGTGCCCTGTTATTTGGCATGTGAGGAATATTCAGCAGACCAGGCTCTTGAGTGCATTGATAAATAACCTCGCACGGCTGCCCGTCGTCAGAAGGATTATTTGCGTATCCGGCGCCACGTCGGACCAGTTCCGCCGGGGCAGGGAGAAACTGGTCGTCATACATAACGGGATCGACGTCGGGGACTATGACCCCGCGACGACGACGGGTGAGATTCGGTCTGCTTACGGGCTTACGGACGGTACTGTCGTCGTCGGGAGCACCGGAAGGATAGTCCCGAGGAAAGGCTATGAATTATTCATAGAAGCTGCGGGCATCGCTCTCGGCGAGCTCGGGGAAAGGCGAAAGGAGGTAAAATTCGTCATCGTGGGGGACACCCCGTATTTCTTCCGGGAGGACCACCTCGGTAAATTAAAGAAGATGGTTATGGATGCGGGGCTTCGGGACTCCTTCATATTCACGGGGTTTAAGAAAGACGTGAGGCCGTGCCTGAAGGACTTCGACATATTCGTGATACCGTCGAGTTATCCGGACCCGTTTCCGAGGTCAGTGATCGAGGCCATGTCGTTTGAGCTTCCCGTAGTCGGGTTCAGGGCAGGGGGGATAGTAGAGTCGGTCGATGACGGGGTCACCGGGATATTGAGCGAGCCCGGGAACTCTCGGAAAATGGCGGACGCGGTATTGAGGCTCATCGCAGATAAGGGCCTCCGGGAATCTATGGGGAGAGCGGGGAGGGAGCGGGTTAAGGAGAGGTTCTCGGCTCAGGCGGTCGCACTGAAAATAGAAGGAAATATTCTTGAGGTATGCAGCCGCGAATGACCGGAGGGCTAGAATGACTGAGCCCTCTTCATCTTATCCTTATTTCTTTCAGACTTGAAAAGTATTTTCACCGGTGTCCCTTCGAGAGGGAACTCCTCCCTCAGCTTGCTTTCGAGAAACCTTCTGTAGTTCTCGGGCACGCCTTTTATCTCGTTCGTAAAGATGACGAATGTCGGCTGCTTCGTCAGAGGCTGGGATATGTAATAGAACTTGATGTCCTTCCCCTTGTAGACCGGCGGCGGGGTCTTGCCTATGACCCTCTGGAGGAAATTATTGAGCCTCTTGGTCGAAATCCTCTGGGAGAAGTTCTCGTAAACGGTGTCGATTTTTTCGAATATTTTTTCCACGCCCCTTCCGGTCATGGCGGAAATAATAGTTACCGGGGCGTATCCGACCGCGAGCAGGCTTTCTTTCAGTATCCCCTCTACATTGGGTGTCTCCGCGGCCTCCTTCGGCACGAGGTCCCACTTGTTGAGAAGGACGATGCACGCCCTCCCTTTGTCGTTTATCAGCTCGGCCAGCCGTGCGTCCTGGTGCGTCGGTCCCTCATGGGCGTCAATCATGAGTAGTGCGATATCCGCCCTCTCCATAGACCTGATCGCCCTGAACACACTGTGTCTTTCGACGGAGAAAGTGATTTTCGATTTCCTTCTTATCCCCGCCGTATCTATCAGCAGATAGTTTTTGCCGTCCCTGGTTATAAAGGTATCTATGGAGTCCCTCGTCGTTCCGGGCACGGGGCTCGTGATAAGCCTCTCCTCGCCGAGGAACTTATTGACCAGGGTGGACTTGCCGACGTTAGGCTTGCCGAGGACGGCGATTTTTATTACGTCTTCCTCCGTTTCCCCTTCCCCGGTACCCGTCCGCTCCGGTAGCAGTTCCACTATCCTGTCGAGGAGGTCGTTGATCTTCCTTCCCTGAAGGGCCGATATATCGAAAAACTCCTCGATCCCGAGTCTGTGGAACTCTAGCGCCCTCGAGGCGTGCTTCTGGTCGTCAATCTTGTTGACGACGATGATGAGGGGCTTCTTGACCTTTCTCAGCATGCTTACGACGTCCCTGTCGTGCGGCATGACCCCCTCTTTCCCGTCGAGCACGAAGAGTATCAGGTCGGACTCCTCTATGGCGATCTGGATCTGGTTCTTTATGAGCGAGGGGTAGATTTCCTCGTCGCTCGGGTCGAACCCTCCCGTATCCACAAGACTGAACTCTCTGCCGTCCCATTCGGTGTCGGCGTAAATCCTGTCCCTCGTGACGCCCGGTACATCCTCGACTATGGATTTTCTCTCCCGTATCAGCCGGTTGAAGAGGGTCGATTTGCCGACATTGGGCCTGCCTATAATGGCGACGAGCGGCTTACTCTGCGATTGAGTATTTTTCATGGCTTGTATCATATTTTTCAGGAACGGTTCGGGGCAGTTTCTAATACCGCTATTGCAATATGCTTATTACTTTGATAAGATAATATAACAGCTTTTCACTCTTTATCCATTTACAGGATAGCTATAACTAACGATAACTATCCCATTTTTTAAAATATTCCCTGACGCTCTTTAAAACGAACTTGTGGTGGTAAGCGATCTGCTCGCTACCGTAAGCATGATCCTTCCCGTACGGACACGCGAGCCTCGACGAGCATTTCCCGGAGCACGTATCCGAGTCGAGCCTGTATCTCATACACGACTCCCAATCCCACCCCTTTTCGGATACCGTATTCGCGGGACACGCAGTAATACACGGCTTCGTACAGGAAGGGCACGGATCGAAATTAACTAGCGGACTGTCATAGTCCTCAAATTCAATGTCGGTGATGATCGCGCCCCTTAGTGAGATCCACGTCCCGAATACCGGGTGGAGCAGAATGCCGAGAATGCTCGGCACCCCGATGCCCCCGAGTATCCCGAGCTTCACGAAATCAAGCTCGAGCGCATCATTTCCGAACGGGAAAATTATTTTATATCCTTTTCCGCTAAAAGCTTCGGTTTTCGAGTTTAACTTGCCGAATATCAATCTCGTATAGTCGTCTATCAGGTCTTCGTGATTTTCTTTGAAATCAGGATTATCGGCAAGAAAGAGGTTGAATACATCCCAGAACGTCCGGCCTGCGAAGCCCGTGAGTATTATCGACTTCGCCCCTTCCACGAAATCAAACGGTTCTTTCCTGTTCTCCGCACCGTCGTAATCTACGGATCTGATTTTTACTGTGAGGTTGAATCCGGCTTCCCCGAAATGCTTTCGAATCTTTTCGAAGATCTTCTCCGAGCTCATTTCTTTACCGCCTCCGGCCTTTCAATGTAAAATTGGACGGCTACGATAGCTCTTCAGGGAGGCTCAATATGCCGGTATCCAGGTTCTTGCTTATTTCGTCTATCTCCTTCAGGGTAGGGAGGTCTGACAGGTTCTTAAGGCCGAATACCTCGAGGAATTCCCCCGTCGTGCCGTAGAGGAAGGGCTTCCCAATTACCTCCTTCCTCCCCTTGATCTCGAGTATCCTCCGTTCGAGGAGCGCATTGATGACGCCCGAGGAATCGACCCCCCTGATGCTCTCGACCTCGACCCTGGTTACGGGCTGCTTATAGGCGATTATCGCCAGCACTTCGAGGGCCGCGCGGCTCAGCCTGAACTTTTTGACACGCTTGTTGAAATTCGTGATATATTCGCTGTAAGCGGGGTCCGTCCTGAACTGGTAACCCCCGGCCACCTCTTCGAGAATAATTCCCCTCCCGAGCGCGCCCCACTCCTGGATGAGCTCTTTCAGATATTTTCTTATGTCCCCTTTTTCAAGCTCCGTGAATACCTGCTGCAGCTTATCGACCGATACGGGCTGGTCGGACACGAAGATTATGCACTCGATGGCTTTTTTTATATCAGTAGGTTCCAATATTCGGTTCTCCTGAATATGAAATTAGAATCGGCGAGCCGTGCGCTTCCTGTACCACCAGGATATTCTCCATCCTCGCGAGTTCGAGCAGCGCGAGGAAGGTTACGACGAGGTCGAATTTCGAGGCGCATTCTTCGAGGAACTCTTCGAATCTGATAACGGCCTTCACCCTGAGCTTCCCGAGTACCTCCGCGATCTTATCCTCGATCGTTACGCTCTCGACCTCAAATACTATCTGGTCCGCCCAGAGGTGGCTCCTCTTCCTGTAAAAATCGCGGAACGTTTCGATGAGCGACCACAGGTCTACGGGCACGAGCTCGATCTCTTCCTCCGTTACGTACACGGACATATCGAAGTCCCTCTTGAATACGTCCCTCCCGAGGATTTCCCTCCCGATGAGCTCGTTGGCCGCGTCTCTGTAGCGCTGGTACTCTATGAGCCTCCTCACGAGCTCCGCCCGGGGGTCTAACTCGTCTTCCTCGATGACGGGTTTGGGTAGGAGCATCCTGGATTTTATAAGGCTCAGCTCGGCCGCGATGACGAGGTATTCGCCCACTACCTGCAGGTCGAGCTCCTTCATGAGATCCAGGTACTCGATGTACTGCTCGGTTATCACCGCTATAGGGATGTCGTATATATCGACTTCGTTCTTCTTTATCAGGTGGAGGAGCAGGTCGAGCGGACCCTCGAAAAGATGTGTCTTGACGAGGCACGGCTCATGGGGACTGAAGGCATCGGCTTCGTGCGTATTCTCGTTCATTTGAGCAGTGTCCCTATTATATCCCAAAGATTTGCGTAATTGTATCCCGAAAACGCGACTGTCAGGTAGGAGACCGGATAAAGGAGATAGCGGAAGATGCCCCCTCCGAATATGAAGAGCGCGAACAGGAGCAGAACCCCGTAACGCTCGAACCTGCTGTAGGCGTAGGCGTACTTATCGGGCAGGAGTCCGTAAAGCACCCTCGAGCCGTCGAGAGGGGGGATGGGTATCATGTTGAATACGGCCAGCGCGATACCGTAAACGAGTGTGAGTATGAGTATTATCGTGATGATCGAATATATGCCTTCGGGTTTTATCTGACCCGTCATCATCTGCGGGATAATGTATCTGAGGAGGAGCCCCGCACCTATAGCCATGGCGAGGTTCGAGAGCGGTCCCGCTATGGCGACCAGTATCGTGTCCTTTTTGGGGTCTTTGAAGTTGCGCGCGTTTATAGGGACGGGCTTGGCCCAGCCGAATCCGACCAGGAACATGAGTATTGTCCCCAGTATATCCAGGTGCGCTATAGGGTTGAGGGTGAGCCTGCCCTGGAGCTTTGCCGTGGGGTCACCGAGCTTGTTCGCCGTCCATCCGTGGAAATATTCGTGAACCGTGAGAGAAAGCAGTATCACGGGGATCTGGATCAAAAGGAAGTCTATGTTTTTAAGGAAATCGAAGTTCATATGGGTGTTATAAATCTCCGTTTTTCTTAGTAATATACTCGAAGTCCGGGTACTTTACGATCTCGGGTGATATTTTTTGTGAATCACCTTCAGTCTCTCGCTCTCGACGTGCGTGTATATCTGTGTCGTGGATATGTCCGAATGGCCGAGCATGATCTGTATGGTCCTCAGGTCGGCCCCGCGCTCGAGCAGGTGCGTCGCGAAGGAGTGCCTGAGGGTGTGAGGGCTTATATTCTTGGCGATCCCCGCCTTAAGGGCTTGATGCTTTATTATCTTCCAGTACCCCTGGCGCGTCATCCCCTTCCCCAGTCTCGTGACGAAGAGCGCTTTCGCCTCCCTCGACTTGAGCATCGACGGTCTCGACGTCTCGAGGTATTCGAGGAGTTTCTGGCGCGCCTTGTCCCCCATGGGGACTATCCTCTCCTTGGAACCCTTTCCGTAAACAACGACGAAGCCGAGCTCGTAGTTCACGTCGTTGAGCTTGAGCCCGATGAGCTCCGACACCCTGATTCCGGTGGCGTAGAGCGTCTCCAGCATGGCCGCGTCCCTGAGCCCCTCGGGGGTGGATTCGTCCGGGGCCGAGAGCAGTTCCTCTACTTCGTCGAGTGTGATTACGCCCGGAAGCCCCTTTTTCATTTTCGGCGTGGTTATGCGGGCGGCGGGGTCTTCCTCTATGACCTTCTCCATGAGGAGGTACTTGAAGAACTGCCTGATCGATACGATGCTTCTTACTATGGTGGTGGAGTTATAGCCCTTCTCTTTAAAGTGCGCGAGGTAATCGAGTATGTGGCTGTATTTTATTTCCCCGGCCGGGACCGTACCCGTTTCTTCCATGAAAAGGATAAACTTCCTCAGGTCCCGGCCGTAGGATTCGAGTGTATTTTCGGATAGCCCTTTTTCAACCGCGAGGTAGGAGAGAAAGGAGTCTAGGAGGACGTCCATTACTCAACATTCTACAACATCACGTGCCCATTTCCCACGAGCTCAGATATTTTTTCTGCTCGGGGGTTAGCTTGTCTATCTTCACGCCCCTTGCCTTAAGCTTCGTGCGCGCAACGGACTGGTCAACCTGGGGCGGGACGTCGTATACCCTCTTTTCGAGCTTCTTCGCGTTCTTCACGACGTACTCTGCGCATAGGGCCTGGTTGGCGAAGCTCATGTCCATGACGCTCGACGGATGACCTTCGGCGGCGGCCAGGTTGATTAGCCTCCCTTCGCCGAGGACATTGATCCGCTTTCCGTTTTTCAGCGTGAATTCCTCAACGTAATCCCTGATAATGCGTTTTTTGGACGAGATCAGTTCGAGGCCCTTCAAGTCGAGCTCTACGTTAAAGTGCCCCGAATTGCAGACTATCGCCCCGTCCTTCATCGTTTTGAAGTGCTCTCTTCTTATGACGCCGATGTTCCCCGTCACCGTGCAGAAGAAATCGCCTATTCCGGCCGCGTCGGCGATCGGCATAACCCTGAAACCGTCCATCACTGCCTCAAGCGCTGCGAGCTCGTCGATCTCCGTCACCACCACGTTCGCTCCCATTCCCCTCGCCCTCATCGCTAGTCCCTTTCCGCACCACCCGTACCCGCAGACAACGAATACAGTCCCCGAAATGAGCCTGTTCGTGGCCCTTATTATTCCGTCCAGGGTGCTCTGACCGGTGCCGTAGCGGTTGTCGAAGAGGTGTTTCGTGTTCGCGTCGTTTACCGCGATTATCGGGTATTTGAGGACGCCGTTCTCGGCCATGCTCCGCAGGCGTATTACCCCGGTCGTCGTCTCCTCGGTGCCCCCGATGATGCCCCGGAGCTTTTCGGTCCTGGTTTTGTGGAGGATCGATACCAGGTCGGCCCCGTCGTCCATCGTGATATTCGGAGAGAGGTCGAGGGTGCTGTTAATATGGCTGTAATACGTTTTCGTGTTTTCGCCCTTTATGGCGAATACGGATATATCGTGGTCTTTCACCAGGTAAGCCGCGGCGTCGTCCTGTGTGCTGAGGGGGTTTGAGGCGCACAGCACTACGTTCGCGCCGCCCCCCTTGAGCGTGATTGCGAGGTTCGCCGTTTCGGTGGTCACATGCAGGCACGCCGCTATGGTCACGCCCTTTAAAGGCTTTTCCTTTTTGAACCTCTCGCTGATTAAGGCGAGAACGGGCATTTCCTCGGCGGCCCATTCGACTCTGAGCTTCCCCTGCTTGGCCAGTTTAAGGTCTTTTACGTCGTACTTCATTGCTGCCTCCGTCTAATTTTGATTGTGGGTCCCTGGGGAGTGTGTCAGGATACTGCTTTCAGTAGGTCGTTCACCTTGTCGGTCTTTTCCCACGTAAACCCCGAGCCGAACCTGCCGAAATGACCGTAAGCCGCTGTTTCCCGATATATGGGTTTTAGAAGATCGAGTGCGCTTATAATTCCCGAAGGGCATAGATCGAATACCTCTCTTATGGCGTCCGATATCTTTTCTTCGGGGACCACCCCGGTTCCGAATGTCTCGACCATTATGGATACGGGCTCGGCTATTCCTATCGCGTAGGCGAGCTGGACCTCGCATTCCTTTGCGAGACCCGACGCGACCACGTTCTTGGCCACGTACCGCGCCATGTAAGCGGCGCTCCTGTCGACCTTGGAAGGGTCTTTCCCCGAAAACGCCCCCCCTCCGTGCCTCGCCCAGCCTCCGTATGTGTCTATGATTATCTTTCTTCCGGTGAGACCCGAATCCCCCATGGGGCCGCCCGTAACGAACCTTCCCGTCGGGTTTATGTATATCTTCGTTTTATCGGATATCAATTCTTCGTTTATGCAGTGCTTGATTACTTCCTCGAGTATCCCTTCGTGAATAGTCTTGTTCTCGACTTCTGCGGAATGCTGAGAGGAGACCACGATAGCGTCGATCCCGACCGGGACGCCGTTCTCGTACCTCACGGTAACCTGCGTCTTCCCGTCCGGCCTGAGGAAGGGGAGGATACCGTCCTTCCTGGCATCGGTCAGCCTTTTGGCGAGTTTATGGGCGAAGATTATGGGGGAGGGCATAAGCTCGGGTGTTTCGGCGGTAGCGTACCCGAACATGAGACCCTGGTCTCCCGCTCCCTGCTCCCTCTCCGCGCTCGAATTCACACCCATCGCTATGTCGGGCGACTGCTTGTCGACGGCTATGATAAGTCCGCATGTACTTGCGTCAAAGCCCATAGCGCTGTCCGTGTAGCCTATATCGGTGATCGTATTCCTGACTATGTTAGAGAGATCGACTATAGTATTTGCCGTAATTTCTCCCGCTATTACTACTAGGCCCGTAGTCAGGAGCGTCTCGCAGGCGACCCTGCTGTGAGGGTCGCCGCCGATCATGGCGTCCAAGACAGCGTCCGATATCTGGTCGGCCATCTTGTCCGGGTGTCCCTCGGTTACGGATTCCGAGGTAAAAATAAAATTCCTTTGCGGCATGAAAATGTCCTTGTTATGAGAGGAAATTGGTTAATAAGAGCGGATATGGTAAATAGTTTTGAGGGGTCTGTCAAGAAACCCGCCCGGATACCCGGGATGCGGACTCGTACGAAAAGAGGGACATATGTCCCTCTTTTCTCAGACGCCCCGGGCATGGTATAATCCGTTCCCTGAATCCGTTATAAAATATACTGGTCCGTAAGGAATGGAAAAAATGAAAAAATTAATTGCGCCGTCCATATTATCGGCTGATTTCACAAGGCTCGGGGAGGAGGTAAGGGCCATAAAGGAGGCAGGGGCCGACTGGATACACGTCGACGTCATGGACGGGCACTTCGTCCCCAATATAAGCATCGGTATACCTGTAGTCGAGGCGCTCGGCAAGGTCGATCCCCCGCCGATGGACATACACCTCATGATAGAGAACCCGGACGAGTTCGCGGAGAAGTTCATAGACGCGGGCGGGGATGCCGTAGCCGGCATTACGGTTCAATACGAGACATGCAAGCTCCTTTACAGCACCGTGTCCAGGATAAAATCGAGGGGAGTGAACGCCGGGATAGCCCTCAATCCGACGACGCCGTTATCGGTCCTTGATGAGGTATTCGAATATGCCGACATGATACTCGTCATGACGGTCGAGCCCGGGTTCCCGGGGCAGAAGTTCATCCATTCCATGGTGTCCAAGGTGAAGAGGCTCCGCGAGATGATAGACGCTTCCGAGCATAAGCCCCTCATAGAGGTCGACGGCGGTATAAAGCTCGACAACATAAGGCTCATCGCCGGGGCGGGCGCGGACGTTATTGTCTCCGGCTCCGGTATCTTCCAATCGTCCAGCTACGCCGAGACCATGGAGCTTATGAGGAAAGAGATAAAAGGTCTCTGATAGAATCGCGGCGCTGACAATCTACTATCGTCATTGAATTCAGGCTGTAAAATCTTTAATCTATTATAAATGGATAAAGACAAAGTCCCCTTTAAGGGCATTCAGGAAAACGAGGCGATCAGGGCAATATTAGAGGGAACATCGACCGAAACCGGCCGTGACTTTTTTATATCCCTGGTCAAAAACCTCTCCAAAGTGCTGAACACCCATGGTGCTATGGTTACCGAGTATCTTGAGGAAGAAGGACGACTCAGGTCCATAGCCTGCGTAGTCGGAAATCAACGCCTGAAAGAGTTCGAATACGCAGTCGCGGGTACGGCGTGTGAGGTAGTGGTTCGCGAGAAGCGCCTTGTGTACGTTCGTGAGAGGCTCTTCATTAAGTATAAAGGCAACCCGGACCTGAAGGATTTTCCCAAAGAAGGAATAGTCAGTTATCTCGGCTATCCGTTCGTGGATGTGGACGGGAGGATATTAGGACATATATCGGTGATTGACAAGGATCCGATCCCTGAAGACATGCAGGTTTTCAATATATTCAGGATATTCGCGAATCGTGGGACCGCCGAAATGCAGCGGCTGCGCGCTGAAAAAGAAATTCTCGAGAGAGAAGAAAAGCTGAGAAGGCTTTTCGACAGCGCTATGGACGGGATAATCGAGTTCGATAAGGACTTTAAAGTCACGAGGATCAATCCTGCGGCATCCCGGTTGTTCGGATACGAAAGCGATAGAGTACTGGGCAGATTGTTCGGCCTTTTGCTCAACAAGGAAAGCAGCGTGAAACTCATCCGGCTCTCTGAGTTCCTGGACGCGAAACCCGAGGGGGAAAAATTCATCTGGATACCGGAGGGTCTCCGGGCCGTAAACGAAAAGGGGGAAGAGTTCCCCGTCGAAGCTACACTATCCGGTTTCGAGATTGGAAGCGCACGCTTCTACACGCTGATTTTGCGGAACGTGAACGAGAAGCTCCTTGCGGAGAAGAAGATCAGGTCTCTGACGCTGGAATCGGAATATTTGAAAGAGGAATTGAAATCCCTCACGGAATCAGAGGGCATAATCGGTGACAGCGAGCCTCTCAAGAGGGTCCTCGAAGACGTGAAGAGGGTCGCCGGCACCGAAGCGACTGTTTTGATCCTCGGCGAAACAGGCACGGGGAAGGAGCTCATAGCCAGGTCTATCCACTCGACAAGCCGCCGCTCTGACAAGCCGTTCGTTAAAGTGAACTGCCCGGCAATACCCACGAACCTGATCGAAAGCGAACTCTTCGGACACGAAAGGGGCGCTTTCACCGGAGCTACGAACAAGAGAGAGGGACGGTTCTCAGTCGCCGACGGAGGGACGATCTTCCTCGACGAAATAGGCGAGCTTTCCATAGACCTGCAATCCAAGCTCCTGCGAGTGCTTCAGGAAGGTGAGTTCGAGCCTGTAGGCAGCTCCAAAACTGTCAAAGTAAATGTCCGGGTGATAGCCGCGACGAACCGGGACCTGTTAAAAGAGATTGACGAGGGGCGGTTCAGGGAAGACCTCTACTACAGGCTTAATGTATTTCAAATCGAGCTCCCCCCGCTCAGGGAACGTGCAGGAGATATAGGAAAACTGGCAAGCGCATTCATGGACAAATATTCGAAGAGAAACGGGATCGCCCTGAATCCGCTCTCCGAAGCGGACCTCGCGCGTCTCAAATCGTATCCCTGGCCGGGAAATATTAGAGAGCTTCAAAATGTAATAGAGCGTGCGGTCATAACAGCGACTGACGGCAGATTGGATCTCGAAAGGGCGCTGCCCGCCTCCCGTAATAATATAGTAACCGGCCTGGACCCGGGTCCGGCGGACGATGCAACTCAGGTGCTTTCCGACAAGGAATTAAGAGAGCTGGAAAGAAAAAATATTGTGCGCGCCCTTGAAAAGGCAGATTGGAAAGTAGCCGGCAAGAATGGCGCCGCCGCAATTCTCGGCATACCTACGTCTACGCTCAATTCGAAAATAAAGTCTTTCGGCATAGACGTACCCTCCAAATAATCAAATCCTGATAAATATCATGAGATCCCGCTATTTCATAGCGAGAAATCGCCGGAAGCGAAAATCCGCTGCCGGGCGGATGATAGCACTCGATTCATAACCCGCTTTAATCACGGACAATATCCGTAAAATAACCCTTTGGCACGCCTGTTGCACTTATATCCCCTCAAATAAATCAAACGGAGGTAAGTGCAATGAAGAAGTTAATCACAGTCACGGTATTAGGGTTATCGCTCGGTTTTTCGGCCCTTTCATACGCTTCAGACTATATGGACCTTTACACCGGCGGTCCCGCGGTCAATGAAGTGAAGAGTGCGGCGAAAGGCGGGGAAGTAGAGACGAGCCCGATGAGCTTCTACCTGAGCCCTGTCAAAGTTCATGATAACGAAACTTTGACCAGGGTTGAGGGGACGGACGATGAGAATACCCTTCTCGTGTTCGGCGTCGGGATTTAACGGTACAATAAAGGGGAGGGAGTCAAATACGAATAAGGCTCCCGCCCCCTGGTTATAGAAATCAATTTAAAAGGAGAAAAGTCATGAGCGTCATACCAAATATAGATACAATCAAATCCAGAATGAGAGATGCATGGAATGCGGGGGACTACGGTAAATTTGCAGCCTATATGGAACCAGGGGCTCAGGAGATAATGAATGGATGGCGTATACCACAGGGGCGGAGCCTGCTGGATGTAGCCTGCGGAACAGGACAGATATCCATCCTGGCTTCCATGGCGGGTATAAATGCTTCCGGCGTCGACATCGCGTCTAATTGGATTGCGGTCGCCCGGGGACGCGCAAAAAGGGAAGGACTGGATGCAAAGTTCGACGAAGGGGACGCCGAGTGTCTGCCGTATCCGGACGGATCATTCGACGTCGTCGCGACACTTGTAGGCGCCATGTTCGCCCCGCAGCCCGAAAAAGTGGCCCAGGAATTTATCAGGGTTTGCAAGCCGGGAGGCAGGATGCTGATGGTTAACTGGACCCCCGAAGG
>Ga0184615_10000945_pt1 | contig 15741 bp, 13 predicted proteins | sample PLM4_65_coex_FD_133134 | JGI IMG/M metagenome (GOLD analysis project Ga0184615, IMG submission 133134) | Groundwater sediment microbial communities from an aquifer in East River, Colorado, USA - PLM4_65_coex | ecosystem: Environmental > Terrestrial > Soil > Riparian zone | place: USA: East... | reverse complement strand
GGTGCTTCCGGGTACCAATTCGAGAATTCGCTGGCGGCGTTCCGGGAGGCAAGGCGCCTCGGAGCCGCCGGTGTGGAGCTCGATATCCACGCATCGGCGGATGGAGCACTCATAGTACACCACGATCCCGAGATCCCGGGCGCGGGGGCCATCGAGAGCCTTTCGCTGGAACAGATCCAGGCTCTCCGGCTGCCCAATGGCGAGGGGATCCCTACCCTGCTCGAGGCCCTGGAAAGTTGCCACGGACTCGAAGTCTGGATCGAGGTGAAATCTCTCCCACCCGCCCTCGACGACACGCTGCTGGCGGCGGTATCCGGGGGCGACCCCGCACTCATCGGAGTTCACGCCTTCGACCACCGCATCATCGCGCGACTCGGAGGGCTGCGACCCGGCCTCCGGCGAGGGATTCTCTCCGCCTCCTATCCGCTGGATGTCGTGGCCCCGATGGTTGCGGCCGGGGCCAGGACGCTCTGGCAGGAATGGCGCCTCATCGATTCGGAACTCGTTCATGCGGTCCATCGTACAGGGGGAGAGGTCATTGCGTGGACCGTGCCGGATGCCGCCGTCGCCGCGCGGCTTGCGGGAATGGGCGTCGATGCGCTCTGCGGCAACTACCCCGACCGGCTGCGAATCCGCTAGTTTATTCCGCCCTCAGCGAGGATTTCCCTTCATGTACTCACGACGCTGGCTCGCGCCCCTGACGGCACTGGCTGCCTCGATCGGTGCCTCCCAATCGGCGGCCCAGGAGCCCGCCCGCATCGCGTTCGAGACATACAAGCTCTCCAACGGGCTGACTGTCATCCTCGCGCCCGACCGCACCTCACAGGTCGTAGCGGTCGATGTCTGGTACAACGTCGGCTCCCGGAACGAGGCGCGTGGCCGTACCGGATTTGCCCACCTGTTCGAACACATGATGTTCCAGGGATCCGCCAACGTGAAGAAGGCGGAGCACTTTCAGCTGATCGAGCGGGCCGGCGGGGAAATGAACGGCAGCACCGCGGAAGACCGGACAAACTACTACGAGGCGCTTCCCTCGAACCGTCTCAACCTCGGGCTCTGGCTCGAAGCGGACCGGATGCGCTCACTCGCGATCACCGATTCCAACTTTGCCAATCAGCGTGAGGCGGTGAAGGAAGAGCGCCGGCTGCGGGTGGACAATCAGCCCTATACCGGCGCGATTTTCGAAGGGATGTACGCCCTGGCGGACAGCGCCACCTGCTTTCCCTACGCCCATTCGGTGATCGGGTCCATGGACGACCTCAACGCCGCGAAGACCCCCGATGTGAAGGCGTTCTTCGATCTCTACTACGCGCCGAACAACGCCACCCTGACGGTTGTCGGCGATTTCGACCCGACGCCGACCCGGGCGCTCATCCAGCGGTACTTCGGGGACATTCCGGCTGCCCAGGCACCGCCACCGGTGACCTGTCAGGCTGCGTTTTCCCCGGGCGCGATCCATCGGACCTGGCCCGATCCGAAAGCAAACCTTCCCGCGGTCATGCTCGCCTATCGGCTCCCCGAGTACCAGAATGTCGATACGCCCGCGCTCGAGCTGCTCGCCAGCATTCTCGGCCAGGGTGAAAGCTCGCGTATCAACAAGACCGTGGTTCGCGAGAAGAAGCTGGCGCAGGCCGCCTTCGTCCTCAACAATCCGTTCGGTCCCCGGCGGGGACCCGGTGTCCTCCTTGCGCTCGGAATTGCGAATCAGGGCGTCCATGTGGACTCGATCGCCGCGGCGCTGGCCACCGAGTTCGACCGGGTGGCCCGCGAGGGGGTGACCGAGGCCGAGCTCAGCAAGGCAAAGAACGGCTACCGCACTGGGCTCATCATCCAGCAGCAACAGGCGCTCAACAAGGCCGAAGCGCTGCAGAGCGCGAGCCTCTTTCTCGGCGACCCCGACGCGGTGAACACCAACTGGCGGCGGTTCCTGGCCGTGACCGGCACGGATATCAAGCGGGTGGCCGCCACGTATTTCCGGCCGGAAAACTCGCTCACGATTCTCATCACCGCGGGGGCCGCCCAATGACTCGACTGCTTCGAGGCGGCGTCGTTCTCGCCGCCCTGGGCGCGCTTGCCCGACCGGTGACCGCGCAGGGCATCCCAAAGACTCCGCCGCCGCCAGGACCGCTGACTCCGGCGCCATTTCCTCCCTTCCAGGAAACGGTGCTGCCGAACGGGCTCCGGCTCCTCGTGGTGACGAGCCGGAAGCAGCCGGTCGTCTCGGTCTCGCTCAACTTCTCGGCGGGCTCGAGCTTCGACCCGCCGGGAAAGGAAGGGCTTGCGTCGATGGTGGCGGGTCTCCTCACCAAGGGCGCAGGAAGCAGAAGCGCCGAGCAGGTGGCCGAGGCGATCGAAGGCGCCGGAGGGACGCTCAACGCCGGTGCGGGAGCGGACTTTCTTTCGATCGGGGCCACGATACTCACACCGAGCCTGCCGCTCGCCTTCGAGCTGATTGGCGATGCTGCAGTTCGCCCCGCATTTGCAGACAAGGAGATGGAGCTCCTGCGCACGCAGTCGCTCTCCGCGTTGCAGGTGCAGTTGACCCAGCCCGAGGCCATCGCAGACAGGGTGTTCCGCCGCGCCATCTACGGCGCCCATCCGTATTCCCGGAGCGAGCTTCCCGCGAGCCTCAAGGCGATCACTCGAGCCGACCTCGTCGCGTTGCATCGCTCGCGGCTCAGGCCCGCTGGCGCCCTGCTCGTCGTGGCGGGAGACGTGACGCTCGCCGATGCGCGCCGGCTCGCCCTTCGCGCGTTCCAGGGATGGACCGGTGCGGCGACGGCTGTCGCCCCCTTCCGCACTTCCCCGATCCGGACGAGCGCCGAGCTGATCCTGGTCCATCGCCCCGGCTCGGTCCAGTCGAACATCGTGGTGGGTAATCTCACCTACCTCGCCACCGATCCGCGGACCTATGCCGCAACCGTCGCCAACCAGGTGCTCGGTGGCGGAGCCTCGAGCCGGCTGTTCATGACGCTCCGCGAGCAGAAGAGCTGGACCTATGGCGCGTACTCGAGTTACATCCGGCGAAAGGGGATCGGCTCATTCAGCGCGACGACCGAAGTCCGGACCGAGGTGACCGATTCGGCGCTCCGCGAGCTGCTGGGCCAGCTGGAGCGAATCGGCGCCGAGGCGGTGCCGCTCGCGGAGCTCGACGCCTCGAAAGGGGCGATTACCGGGAGCTATCCACTTTCGATCGAATCGGCGGATCAGGTGGCGTCTGCCGTCGCCAACGCCCGGCTCTATGGGTTGCCGCCGGACTACGTGCAGAGTTACCGGGTGCGGATCGGCGCCGTGACTGCCGCACAAGCTCAGGCAGTCGCCAAGGCGACGATCCGGCCGCGCGCCGCCGTCATCGTCGTGGTGGGCGACGGGGCCAAGCTCTACGACCGGATCAAGGAGATTGCCCCGCTCACGATCGTGGATCCCGAAGGCAAGCCGCTCACCACTGCAGATCTTGCCCCCAAGGCGGCCCGGCTCGACCTCGATCTGTCCGCGCTCGCGTCGCGTCGCGACAGCTTTTCGGTCCGATTCAACGATACCGAGGCAGGCTGGATGCGGGGAGTGTTCGACAAGACCGCCGATGGCTTCCGGTACATCGAGGACACGCGCCTCGGCGGCGGCTTCGTGGTGCAGACTACCACGCTGGAGATCGACCCGACGGGCGCGATGAAGTCGGTCAAGCAGGTTGGCAAGGTGCAGGGACAGGATGCGGCGATCGACGTGGTCTACACCGGAGGCCGGGCGAAGGGAACGTCCAGCAGCCCGGATCCTCAAAGCGGACAGATCAAGAGGCTGACCATCGACACGGTCCTGACCGAAGGCACCCTCGACGACAACGCGGTCCAGGCGCTCATCCCGGCGTTCAAATGGCAGCCCGACAGCAAGTGGACATTCAATGTGCTGAGCGCCGGTCAGGGTGAGATCAAGCCCTGGACCCTCGCCGTGAGCGGACTCGAGCCGGTGACGATCGGCGGCAAACAGGTCGAGGCGTTTAAGGCGGAACTCTCCGGTCCGGCCGCACCGCTCACGATCTGGGTGAGCACGGCGAAGCCCCATTCCCTGCTCAAGATCGCCATCGCAGGACAACCCCTGGAATTCGTGCGAGTGCCGTAACACCACTCGAAAGCAAGAGGAGCGCGCGCCATGACACGCTGGTGGTCCCCCGCAGGACTCGCGGTGCTTGCGTCGGCCTGTGCCGGCGCGGGCGCGCAATCGTCACCCGCTGCCCAGCCGGCGCCCGCCGCGGCACCGGCATCCACCGACACGACAAGCGTCGACCGTCCGCAGTACGTCTCCACCTATCGGCGGCGCGCGAATCCGCCCGTGCTCATCCGCAACGCAACGGTGCTGACCGCGGCGGGCCAGGAGATTTCCAATGCCTCGGTGCTTTTTCGCGACGGGAAGATCGTCGCGGTGGGCGCGAATCTGACGGCTCCGTCCGACGCAATGATCGTGGACGGGAGCGGCAAGTTCGTCACGCCCGGCATCATCGACACGCACAGCCATCTCGGCGTCTATGCCGCGCCGGGAACCCAGGCCGAGAGCGATGGTAACGAAGCGACCAATCCGGTCACCGCTGAAGTCTGGGCCGAGCATTCGATCTGGCCTCAGGATCCGCAGATTCCGCTCGCGGTTGCCGGCGGGGTGACGGTGATGCAGGTGCTGCCCGGCTCGGCCAATCTGATCGGCGGCCGCTCGGCGACCGTCCGGCTCGTTCCCGCCCGCACGGTGCAGGAGATGAAGTTTCCGGGCGCGCCATACGGCGTGAAGTTCGCTTGCGGCGAGAATCCCAAGCGGGTCTATCAGAATCGCGGGCCCTCGACGCGAATGGGGAACATGGCCGGCTACCGCGCCGCGTTCATCCAGGCCGAGCAGTACCGGCAGCGCTGGGACAAGTGGCTCAAGGACCGGAAGGGCGACGCGCCGGGGCGCGATCTCCGTACCGAGACGCTCGCGGGAGTGTTGCGCGGTGAGATCTCGGTGCAGAACCATTGCTATCGCGCCGACGAAATGGCTCAGATGCTGGATCTGGCCAAGGAGTTTGGCTTCAAGATCCGGTCCTTCCACCATGGCATCGAGGCGTACAAAGTCGCGGATCTCCTCGCGGCGAATGGAACGGCAGCCTCGATCTGGTCCGACTGGGGCGGTTTCAAGATGGAAGCATTCGACCCGATCCTGGAAAATGCGGCGCTCGTCACCAAGGCGGGGGCGAGAGCGGTAATCCATACCGACAGCCCGGATGGGATCCAGCGAATGAATCAGGACATGGCGAAGGCGTATTATGCCGGGGTCCGGGCCGGAATCCCGCTGACGCGAGATCAGGGCATCAAATGGATTACCGCGAATCCCGCGTGGGTCCTCGGCCTCGACGCCTGGACCGGTACCCTCGAGGCGGGCAAGATGGCCGACGTCGTGCTCTGGTCGGGCGACCCGTTCTCCGTGTATTCCAAGGCCGAGAAGGTCTGGAACGAGGGCTGGCTGGTCTTCGACCGGCTCGATCCGACGCACCAGTACAAGACGGACTTCAACATCGGCCAGGCTGCGCCGGGGGTGGGACGATGAACACGGTAAACAGGAAAACCACGGTGAACGGTGAACGGTCAACGGTGAACGGGAAAAGCATCCTCGCTCTTCTCGTGGCGATTCTGCCTACCGCCCTCCCGCCCTCCCGGCTTACCGCCCAATCGACGGCAATCGCCATCACGGGGGGAACCATCTACCCCGTCTCCGGTCCGCGCATTCCGAACGGCACGGTTCTCATCCAGGACGGCCGGATCAGTGCGGTGGGCACCACCGTCACCATCCCCGCCGGAGCAACACGCGTGGACGCGGCGGGCAAGTGGATCACACCTGGGTTCATTCACGCGAACGCCAGCGCCGGACTCGGCGTCGCGGGACTGAACGGGCAACAGGAAGGTGGCGTGCAAGGTGAGATCAATCCCTCCTTCAATCCCGCGGAAGGGGTCGACCCCGCCGCGATCGGCATTCCGATTGTCCGAACCGGTGGGGTGACCGGCGGAGTGCTCCTGCCTGGAGGGCAGTTTTTCCCCGGACAAGCGCCGGCGGTGAATTTTGCCGGGGACCGTGTCGACGACATGCTGGTGCGACGCAATGCGGCGATGTTCCTGGATCTCTCCGACAACAGCAGGGCGGCGGGAGGCGGGAGCCGCGCCGGCACGATGGCGCGCATTCGCCGGCTGTTCGACGACGCGCTCGAATATTCCCGCCGCAAGGCGGACTTCCAGCGTGCCGCGATCCAGCCGCTTTCCGCGCCGGCCAAGGAGCTGGAAGCCCTCCTCCCGATGCTTCGGGGGGAGGTCCCTCTCGCCATCTCGGCCAGCCGCCGGATCGACATTGAAAACGCGCTCCGCCTCAGGCGGGAATACCGGCTCCGCGTCGTGCTCATGAACGGCGTCGAGGGGTGGCAGGTCGCCAAGGACATCGCCGCCGCTGGGGTACCGGTGGTCCTCGAGCCGAACCGGGACATTCCGAGCTTCGACGGCCTCGGCGCGCGCCTCGACAATGCCACCGTGCTCCGTGAGGCCGGCGTGGACGTCGTCATCGCACAGGGAGATCCCGGCGGCGAGCGGAACCTTCGTTATGCGGCAGGCAATGCGGTGCGGAACGGGATGAGCTGGGATGACGCCCTCAAGGCGGTCACCATGCTGCCGGCGTCAGTGTTCGGGTTTACCGGCTACGGCACGATCGAGCCGGGCAAGGTCGCGAACGTGGTGATCTGGTCAGGAGACCCGTTCGAGTTCTCCACGGTCGCGGAGAAGGTGTACATCAAGGGGCAAGAACAACCATTGCGCACCAGGGAAACCGAGCTGCGCGACAAATACCGGACGCTCCCGCCTCCCCCTTGAGGATCGCCACGGTGAGCACGGCCGCGCTACGGCGCCGTCTTGCTTACCTCCGCCTCGGCGGTTTCGGCGGGTGGAGCGGGCTGCTCGTCGACCGAGATGGTCTCGCCCTGGACTTCGTCCAGCTCACGATCGATCGTGGCGATCTTGGCCGAGATATCGTCGAGCTGGGCGAAGAGGGCGTCCAGCTCGCCCTGATTGATTTCCGCGCCCCGCTCCTTCTTGTAGACCAGCATCCCCAGTTTGTAGGCAGCCTTGCTGCGCAGGCCGATGAGCCGGCTGCGGTCGAGGTGAAGTTTGCTCGATTCGAATACCGTCCGCACGCGATCGCCGATCTGGTCGATCTCGGAGTTCAGCCGGTCGAAAATTGAGGCCATGGTGCCCCCTCCTGGTCATGGTGCGGAAATGACGTTCTCACCCCCGCGAATGTTTCAATATGATCAACCGGAGGCAGTCGGCAATGGGCAATAGGCATACAGAAAAAAAGGGGCTCTCGGTTGAGCACCCCCATTGCCCCCTGCCGATTCCCTACTGCCTAGGACGCGGCGGCCTCGGGATACACGGAGATCTTTTGCCGCCCCTTATCCTTCCACTCGAACTTTACCACGCCGTCGGCAGTGGCAAAGAGGGTGTCGTCATTGGCCCGCTTGACGTTCTTGCCCGCATGAAACCTGGTGCCCCGCTGGCGCACGATGATGTTCCCGGAAATCACCCGCTCGCCGCCGAAATGCTTGACGCCGAGGTACTGGGGATTGCTGGTGCGGCCGTTGCGCGAGGAGCCGACGCCTTTTTTGTGAGCCATGGGATTACCCTGCCTTGACGCCGGTAATGCGAACGTCGGTGAATTTGGCGCGATGCCCGGTCTTGCGCCGGATGTTCTTGCGGCGCTTGAAGCGGAACACGTAGATCTTTTCTCCCTTTACTTCGCCCAGGACCTCCGCCGTGACGCTGGCGCCCTTGACGGTCGGTGCGCCGGCCTTGATGGTATCGCCATCCGCCGTGAGCAGGACCTCGTCGAAGGTGACGGTCGCACCCGGTTCAACCTCCATACGCGGAAGCCGGATGGTCTGCCCTTCCTCGGCTTTGAACTGCTTGCCCTGCGCGCGAAAAATCACGTACATAGTGCCGAACCCGGTTGGGCGTGATCGGTATCGAGCCCGTAAGTATAAATGCGGGGCCGGGTTGAGGCAAGTGCCCGCCGGTCATGGCCTTGCGTGCACAGCCCGGCATCGCGATGATCCCCGAACCAACACCCGGAGACGATCCGATGGCCAGCGGCGATACCCTCCGAGGACGCGGGATCTTCCTCCGTCTCCTTCTCGCGGTCGTCATCGTCTTTGCGACGTTCAACCCGTGGGGCGCCTCCTACTACCACTGGGCGCTGACTCCGCTGTTTTCCGCGGCGGGCGGAATCGGCACGCTGGGCCCGCTCGAGGTGCTCACCGGGCTCGTGCTCATCGTGGGGTGGGTCATCTGCCTTCAGGCGACCAAACGCTCCCTCGGGATCCGTGGCGCCCTCCTCGTCGTCGCCATCTTCGCCGCCGTGATCTGGCTGCTGGCGGATCAAGGTTTACTGGATCCCTCAGGCAGCCGTACGATCGCGACCATTATCCTCATCCTCGTCACCCTCGTCCTGGGAATCGGGATGTCGTGGTCGCACCTGAATCGGAGGCTGACGGGGCAGGTCGATACTGACCAGGTCGCGTAGCTGGGAGGTAGCGAGGAGCGCCACTCCCTCGCCGTCAGGCGACCGCGTACTGCTCGGTGACGTCTCTCCCCGCCGGTCTGCTCATCAGCCGAAATTCGTCGAGATGCATCATCGGGTCATCCCGGACATCGAGCTCCAGGCCATTCGTCTTGGCGAGGGTCGCCAGGAGCTTGGGCTCCTCCTCGAGCAGGTAGAGCGCGACCTCCGGATGGATCCGGACCGACAGCGACTTTTCCCTGTGTTCATGACCCACACGGCGCAGGGTCCGCTCCAGGCGGCGAGTGACCACCTCGGGCCGGAATACCCGCCCCGACCCGCTGCAGGTGGGACAGTCGGTTGTCATCGAGGCGTACAGTGAGGCGCGGATTCGCTGGCGCGTCATTTCCACCAGGCCCAGGTCCGAAACCGCCAGCGCCTTGGTCCGGGCCCGGTCGCGGCCCAGATGGGCGCGCAGCTCCTGGAGCACCCGTTCGCGATTCCCCCTGGACTCCATGTCGATGAAGTCGCAGACGATGATGCCACCGAGGTCGCGGAGCCGCAGCTGCCGGGCCACTTCTCTCGCAGCCTCGAGATTGGTGCGCAGGATGGTCTTCTCGGGGTCCTTCTTCCCGGTGTAGCGACCGGTATTCACGTCGATCGACACCAGCGCCTCGGTAGGCTGGATGACCAGCGAACCGCCGGTCGGCAGATCGACGCGGGCGCGAAACAGCGATTTGATCTCGGTTTCGATGTCGTACTTGTCGAACAGCGGCAGCGGTGCCTCGTAGAGGTGCACCCGGCTCATGAGCTCCGGATCGACCCCGTCCAGGTACTGCTCGACTTCGTGGTGGATCTCTTTCGAATCGACGTGGAGGGCGTCCACCTTGTCGCTGAACACATCGCGGATGAGGCCGCGGGTGAGCGAGGCCTCGCGCTGCAGCAGCGCGGGCGCCTTCCGAACAAAGAGCTGTTTCCGCTTGACCTTGCGCCACTGATTGAGGAGGGCGTCGATCTCCCGCTTGAAGTGCTCCTCGGTCACCCCCTCTGCCACCGTTCGCACGATGACGCCCCCGGCGTCCTCCGGAAGGAGCCGGGTCACCATTTCGCGGAGCTTGGCGCGCTGCTCCCGGCTTTCGATCTTGCGGCTCACTCCGACGCGTGAGGCGTAGGGCATGTAGACAAGGAAGCGGCCCGGGAGAGAAATCTGCGCCGTGACCCGGCACCCCTTGGTGCTGATGGGCTCTTTTGTCACCTGAACCGGAAGGGTCTGTCCCTTCTTCAGGATCTCGGCGATGTCGGGGAGCTGCCGGCGGCTGGAGACTTCGCGCTGACGGACCTCGGGTTTGGGGGCTCCGTTGCCGCGCCGGCCCCTCCGCGGCTCCTCCCCAGCCTCGGGTCCATGCTCCGAGGATTCGACGGCGGAGAGGGCTACCGCCGCTTCTTCGTCCGGCTGCTCATCGTCCTCGTCCTCCGGCTCGTCGTCCTCATCGGGCTCCAGGAGGTCCGAGGCATGCAGGAACGCACTCTTTTCCTGGCCGATATCGACAAAGGCCGCTTGGATGCCTGGAAGTACGGCGTCCACGCGTCCAAGATAAATGTCACCGACCATGCGCCGCTGGTCGGCCCGGTCCACCAGCAGCTCAACGAGTCGGTCGTCCTCGAGGATGGCCACCCGCGTTTCGCGTTGGCCTCCGTTGATCAGAATCTCGCGCTTCACGCCACCGTTCCCTGGCCACGCCCGGGACCCCGCCAATCTCGCGGGGAAAATGTGCTCTCCGGACGGCCAATGTGAGAGAGTCGGGTCGTCCGAAAGGCACCGGAATGGTCCGTCCCCGACGGGGGTGGCGGACCGGCGAAGGAGAACGCCGCGAGGCGTCACCGGGCCACTCGCCCGCTCGGGCAGGGGCCGGCACGGTAGGGCCGGTTCCCGTCGGAGTCGGTGAGGGTCCCTCGGTGAACTCGGGCGGTCGGCTGTCCGAAAAGCAGCCCTTCGTGGCTGGTGCGATTCGGATCCCCAGGATCCGAAACAGCAGAAATGCGGCGGTGCGGAGGGGTCCGTTGACGCCCCCCGCACTGACTACGCGGATCGTCGAGCGCAGTGACCGCATGCGAGGAACTTAAACCAAAGGGAGCGAGGGAGATAGGGAGCTGGGGAGACAGGGGAAGTGCGGGTGGGTCCCCTGGCTCCTCGGCTCCCCCGCTCCCTGACTCCCTGACCCCTACCCATCAACCACGCTCCCTAGAATCTGCCGCGCGATCACGATGCGCTGAATTTCGCTCGTCCCCTCACCGATTTCGCACACCTTCGCGTCCCGCATCATCCGCTCAACCGGATACTCCGCGGTGTAGCCGTAGCCGCCGAAAATCTGGACCGCCTTGGTGGTGACCCGCATGGCAAGCTCGGAGCAATAGAGCTTCGCCATTGCCGCCTCCTTCTTGAAGGGCTTCCCGGCTTGCTTCAACCGGGCGGCAGTATAAAGCAGATGGGTCCCGGCCTCGATCTCGGTCGCCATATCGGCGAGCATGAAATGGATGGCCTGGAAGCTTCCGATGTGGCGGCCGAACTGCTTTCGAAGGCCGGCGTATTCCCGCGCCGCATCGTAGGCCCCTTCGGCGATCCCGAGGGAGAGCGCGGCGATGCCGATGCGACCGGCGTCGAGGGTCTTCAGGAACTGAACGAATCCCTCACCCCGGGCGCCGAGCATATTCTCCTTCGGAACGATCGCGTCCTGAAAGGTGAGGGCCCGGGTATCGCTGGCCCGCCACCCCATCTTTTCTTCCTTCTTTCCGGCCGAGAAGCCCGCGATCTTGGGCAGCTCGTCGGTGTGTCCGACGCCCAGCGCGCGGCATGCTTCCAGGTCGACGGTGTCCTTCGTCATGATGAAACTGGTAATGCCGCGATGACCGGGACCGGGGTCGGTCCGTGCCGTCACGGAAAAAATTTCGCCGACACCTGCGTGGGTAATGAGGCTCTTGGCGCCGTTCAGGACGAAGTGGTCACCCTTGTCCACCGCAGCGGTCGCCGTGCCGCCGGCGTCGCTCCCCGCCCCCGGCTCGGTCAGGCCGAAGCCACCCATGACCCGCCCGGAGGCCAGCAGCGGAACGTAGGTCGTGCGCTGCGCTTCAGTGCCGAATTCGACAATCGGAGAGGTGCCGAGGTTGGTGTGCGCGGAGATTGTCAGCCCGTGCGAGGCGTCGACCTTTGCCATCTCATGGATGGTCACGTAGTAGGAGACCTGGTCCATCCCCGCCCCGCCGAGCTCCTCCGACCAGGGGACCCCGAGGAGGCCGAGGTCTCCCATCTTCTTGATGTTCTCCCAGGGAAATGTGCAGGTTCGGTCGAGCTCGCGGGCGACCGGGGCGACTTCGGTACGGGCGAACTCGCGTACCATGTCGCGGACTTCGCGGTGCTGATCGGTAAAATAGAGTGTATCGTCCATGCGGAAATATAGCGCGGCCCGGCGAGGTTTTGCCCGGAGCCCCGAGGTGCTTGCGACGATGGTCGACTGGGCGCTGCGGCGGCTCAGGCGATCATCAGCGTTCGCGCCATCAGGAGGTCGCGCTGCCGGATCGTCCCGAGCATGAAGGGAAGGTGCCCTGCTTCGCGAAATCCCCATTTGCGGTAAAAACCCACGGCCTGGAGGGCGTTTTCCCACACCTGGAGCCAGACACCGGCGCCCTCTCCGTCCCGTATCGACTGCAGCACCTCCACCATCAGGTCGGCGGAGATTCCGGTCCGCCAGTACGGGCGCCCGACGTAGAATCGCGTGATCTCCGCCCACCGTTCGCCCGGCCCGATCGGAAGCGGGGGGTCGTGCCACCGCATGAGGGCCGCGCCCACGATCTCTCCCTCCCGATCGCCGAGAATCGTCCAGCTCCCTGATTCCTGGAGCTCGGACAGTTGCAGCGCGGCGGAATAGGTGCGTTCGACATGCCGCGCGACCTCACGTGGCGGGTTGGTACTTCCATAGGCGTCCACAAACGATTGCGATCCGAAGCCGGCCAGCTCCGCCGCGTCGGCCGGCACGGCACGACGATAGGTCACTTCCTCCCGCACCATTCAGCCGCCCCCCGAAAGCGCCTCGAGCATGGTCCGTCCGTACCGCTGCACGACAAAACGCCCCACTCCCTCGACGCTTGCCAGGGCCTCGGCGCTCGCCGGCGGATCGGCGGCCAATCGGCGGAGCACCTCCGGCTCGATGACGCAGGCGTGCCAGGGGGAGTCCGCGTGCGCCAGCGCGAGCCGGAGGCGTCCGAGACGGCGATCCGCCGCCCGATTGCGAACCGGCCGTGGCGCGCGTCGGGAGCAGACGTCGCATCCCGTGCAGCGTCGGAGCTCCTCACCGAAATAGCCGATCAACGCGCGCCGCCGGCACTGGGCGCTCCTCGCATAGCGATCCATCACCTCGATCCGGGCCAGCGCGCCGATCCGGCGGCGGCGCACCGGCCGCCAGTCGATCGCACCCTTCCCGGGCCGGAGCTCGCGGTGAAGCCGCTGAAGCGAAACGCCCAGATTGGCCGGGACGCGAGCGAGGTCCAGCTCTCCGCGCCAGACCCGTTCCGCGAGCATCTCGTTCGGGAAGGTGACGTCGAGTTGCCGCCGGGGCAATATCGCGTCTCCCGGACGGTAGAGCAGCAGGCATCGGGCAAGTCCGCCGTCGCGGCCGGCTCTTCCCGCCTCTTGATAGTACGCCTCGGGCGTGGAAGGCATGGTCCAGTGCACCACGAGGCGGACATCCGGTTTGTCGATGCCCATCCCGAAGGCGGAGGTCGCCACGACGACCCTGAGGTGATCGGTCATGAACCGATCGAGCGCCTCGCGGCGAACCTGAGTCCGGAGCCCGGCGTGATAGGCTTCGGCACGGAAGCCCGTGTCCCGAAGGACTCGGGTGAGCTCCTCGACAAGATTCCGTGTGGGCGCGTAGACGATGGCCAGCCCCTGCTCCCAGCGAAGCGCGTCCACCAGTGCGGAAAGGCGCTCGCGCTCGTTTCCGACCCGCGCCACACCGAACCACAGATTGCGGCGGTCGAACGACCCGAGCACGACACCCGGACCGTTCGGCCCTCCGAGCCCGATGGCGCGCACGACCTCCCGGCGCACCGATGGTGTCGCGCTGCCGGTGAGCGCGATGGCTTGCGGCCAGCCCAGCCGGGCGCGAAGTCGCCGAAGCGAGCGGTACGATGGTCGGAAGTCGGGTCCCCATTCGCTGATGCAATGTGCTTCGTCCACCGCGAGGAGCGCGGGGCGGCAGCTCTCGGCCGCGAGGTCCTCCGCGAGCCGCCCGAGCCGCTCGGGGGAGGTGTACACCAGGCGCACCTCACCGCCGGTGATCCGGTCGAGCGCCGCGCGCTGGGCCCCGGCATCGAGGGAGCTGTTGAGTGCCTCCGCGGCGATGCCCCTGGCGCGCGCCGCGGCGACCTGATCCTGCATCAGCGAAATGAGTGGCGATACGACCACCGTCGGTCCGCCGCGCAGCAGGGCCGGAATCTGGAAACAGACGGACTTCCCCGCCCCGGTGGGCAGGACCGCGAGCACGTCCTTGCCTTCTTCGAGGGCAGACATGACACGGGCCTGCAGCGGTCTGAATTCGGAGTACCCGAAGTGGTCGAGCAGGAGGGATTGCGCCGGGGAGGCGGGAAGCGCGAGGGGCATCGCGTAATGTCGGACGGGCCCGAGGATCGCCCGCTCACGAGATCACGCGCGCCTCACTCAAAAAAACTCGCGTGTCCTTGGTCCGCGTGCTTGTCCGGGGTGGCCCACAGATGACGCAGATTCGAAGCACTCCTGGTCCGGGGGGTATCGGTGAATCTGTGGTTGCCCGGTCCTATGGGCACCGAAGGCCGCTGGAGAGACTTCCTTTCGCTGCATCCTTGAGCATCGCGACGGCCGTCGGACCCGCGGCTGCGACGCCCCGAAGCAGCGAGTCGAGGACTGACTCCAGACGTTCCGCGGGCACCACGTCCGTTACCAGGCCGAGATGGCGCGCGGCATGGGCATCGAGATCGCGGCCTTCGAGCAGGCAGAGCAGCGCGGGGCGGACCCGGTCACCGCTCCGCTCCAGAACGGGAACCATGCCGAGGAGTCCGGCCGAAACACCGCCGGGCCGAAGGACGCTCTCGTTCGTCGCCAGCACGACGTCCGCGAGGGCCAGCAGTCCGATGCACTCTCCCGCCAGCGTACCGTCGAGCAGGAGGATCATGAGCTTGGGAATCCGGCGCGCGGCCTGGATCGACGCATCGAGACGGCGGCGGCTGGCGATCATGCCGCCAGGAAAGTCATCCGGCGCGCGAGGACTCGACGGCTCGAGGGACTGGACGATCCGAAACACGACGCAGGCGACTGAGGAATCGAGGTCGGCGTCTTCGATCGCCCCATCGACCTCGTCGAGGAAATCCGGGTCGAGCGGGCCTGAGCCCACCCGCAAGGTGAGAAAGAGTCCTCCATCCCGCAGATACGACCCAAGCCGCAGCCGGCTCACCGCTTCACACCCGCCGCGGGGTGCTCAACGGCGTGCTCCCATGACCATATGGTTCCGGCGCTCTCGAGGAGGAACAGCCCGAGCGGCGTGAATCCCTCGGGAAGCTGCCAGGGGAGCTCGCCCACGCGGCTCGTGAACCTTCTGGCTTCCTTCGGCTGCAACGCGAACTCCTCGCCCTCGGCGGTGCCAAGGTTGACGGCACCTTCTGCCTCGATCCGGATCGTGATGCGCGCCGACCACGATTCGGTGCTTCCGGAATCGGCGAACGCCGGCGAGAGCACGAGCATCGCGCTTTCGTCGCCGGTGCGCGGGGGAAGATCCACCGCCAGCCGGGCGCTGGGATAATTGACCGGATCCTTTCCCAGGATGCGTCCTTCGGAATCGAGGAGCGTGAACCCGAGATCGGTGAAGCGCGGCCAGAGCTCGGGGTCGAGCTCGAGGTCGATCACTATCCGGTGTCCCCACTTCGGCAGTGGGAGCGGCGTCGAGGCATCCGATCCCCCCGATCCGGCCATCGCCAGGCGCCTCTGGCCGCCGATCACGCCGATGCGGAGACGCCCGAGCACTTCGGAGTCCGACAGGGAGCGCAGGGTCGTCACGATTGAATCGCCCGCCCATGGAGAGACGGAGAGCGCCGCCGGTGCGGGATCCACCGAGATCATCGCGGTGACGGCGCCTCTCGAGGTGGTTGCCGCGACAGCTTCGTAGAATC
>Ga0184615_10000944_pt1 | contig 15742 bp, 15 predicted proteins | sample PLM4_65_coex_FD_133134 | JGI IMG/M metagenome (GOLD analysis project Ga0184615, IMG submission 133134) | Groundwater sediment microbial communities from an aquifer in East River, Colorado, USA - PLM4_65_coex | ecosystem: Environmental > Terrestrial > Soil > Riparian zone | place: USA: East... | reverse complement strand
GAGTCCCCAACACCTCGAACCGTCCCGGCCGAGGTATTCCGTTTCATAGGGCGCGATGCGACCCGTTGCCATGAACTCCCGGGCAATCTTGATCATATTCGGCCGCCACTCCAGGGGCAGGAGTCCGTCCCAGCGCACAAGACCCTTCTCGAGCTCATCCCGGCTGTATCCGATCATCGAGAGGAAGGTGTCGTTGCCATCGCTGATCCGCCCGTTGATGTCGAAATACACGATGCCGATAACGCCGCTCTCGCTCAAGCGACGGAAGCGCGCTTCGCTGGCCTGCAGCTCGATGATTACCCGTTTCCGCTCCCGGGCGTAACGGATGGAGCGAACGAGGAGGTTGCCGTCGAACTGTCCCTTGGTTAAATAATCCTGGACATCCATCTGGAGCGTTTTTACGGCAACCTCCTCGTCATCCAGGCCGGAAAGAACGATGAGCGGGACCTCCGGGCAAACGTTCCTGACATCCCTGACAGCGTCAATCCCTACGCTGTCCGGCAGCCCCAGATCCAGCAAGACAACGTCGAATGTTTGCTCTCGCAGGCACTGAAGCCCTTCGGCCAGCCGTTGAGCATTGACAACGGTGAAGACGGGATCCCGCACCCTGTTCAACATGATCCTGACAAGATCGGCGTCATCGATGCTGTCTTCGATCGCCAGAACACGCAGAGTAGACTTCTTCACGGTGCGTACTCGGAACCGCGCACGGTCAAGTCCCGCGGCATGACAACCCTCATTTCAAGTTTCCTCCCTTTCTGAAAACCCGTCGTGACTGTTATTTTTCACCAGTTACTTTTTTAGCGCCCCGGCAGTGAGGACATATGCTTTTCCCCGTTCCATGACAACTGAGACAAGGACGTTGAGACGCATTGGCGCTGTGCTGTCTTCCCTGCCCATGGCAGACAGGACACGTTATAGAACCTTTGCCGCTGCATTCCGGACAGGGAATCGTTGCCGAATTGTTTTCCATCTGTTACCTCCTTTTCCGAAACAGCGAATGTACTCTATTTTGACTGAACGGGCGAGGAAATATGTTGCGCATTTTTCATTTAAGGATCAACTCCTTTTTTGCCGAAAACACCTCGACCAGTCTGGGTTTGGAAGGCCGAATTGGGTCGACAATGAACTCGGCAATGGAAGATAATTCAGTTGGCCTGCAGAAGTACTTCTCTCCTGACTTCCGATGCGTTCAGCCGCTTATCAAATATTATTTCGAAGGCTTTAATCAAGAAAAAACCACCGCTCACTTCACTCCACCACCTTCAGCACTATCTTGCCAGTAGACTTCCTCCCCTCGAGCAGGCGGTGAGCCTGGGCAGCATCGGCCAGAGGCAGGATTATATCCACCTTGAGCTTGAGCCAGCCTTCCCTGATTGCCGTGAACACGGCCCCTGACCGCATAGTCACGTCCGGCCCGTTCGCAGCAAAGTGTACGAGGCTCCCCCCTGACAGGTTGATTGATTTCTGCATGAGCGAGTTCGGAACGATAGGGTCGGCGGGCCCGCTCGCTGCCCCGTAGATGACAACATGGCCGTGGGTCGCCAACGCTTGCACGTCGCCTGCAAAGGTGCTCTTGCCCACGCCGTCCAGGATGAGCTGGACACCGCGCCCTTCCGTAATCTTGGCGGTTTCGGCAACGAAGTCCTGAATACCATACAGGATCACGTGATCAGCTCCCGCTTCCCTGGCTACCTGCGCCTTCTCCTCCGTTGAGACCGTGCCGATGACCGTGGCGCCCAGATGCTTTGCCCACTGTACCAGGAGACGTCCCACACCGCCGGCCGCAGCATGGATCAGCACCGTGTCCCCTCTGCCCGGCTTACGGTACTCATGGATCAAATAGTGCGCTGTCATCCCCTGGAGCGGGACCGCCGCTGCCTCGGTAAACGGGAGGTCCTCCGGGAGTTGGATAAGCCGCCATTGCTCAACCGCGTTGTACTCGCTATAGCTCCCGAGCTTTCCAGTATAGGCCACCCGGTCGCCCGGCCGGACGCCGGTCACGTCCTTCGCCACTTCCTCCACCACGCCCGCCGCCTCCAGCCCGGGGATGAAAGGCAGATTCTGGGGATAGTAACCCCGCCGGTGATAGATGTCCACGAAGTTCACACCCGCAACGTGGATCCTGACGAGGACCTGGCCCGCAGCCGGCTTTGGCGTGGTTTCCGCTTCCGACAATCTCAGCATGTCGGCGTCGCCGTAAGAAGATACCTTGATCGCTTTCATGATCGTTTCTCCTTGCACGAATACAGTTACACTTTCTGCAAATCCTCAGAAGGTAAGCACGCTCCCGCAAGAATCCCCGGCGCATGCATATCGGGCAATCAGCACAAAAAGCAGCAGTAACCGTCTTGTTATTCTTGTTGCAAACACTCATCGTTGTATTGTTTGATGGATTATGTTTACGATCTTACTATGTAGTATAGCCCAAATTAACCATGATGAGCTGCTTCTTACAAATTTTATTATAAATGACTTTTATTTATGGGTGATAGGAAGAGATCTCAAATTCACAATCAAAGACTGTTGATTTTGGAATACGGTAAGGACTAACGGGGTGACGCGGAGGCGGCGATGATAAAGAAGTTCGCGATCAGTGCGCCGAAAACAATGGCTGGCTCCGTTCCCGGGCGTGTGGTATACTTAAACCGCATGTGCGTGCGGTTCTTCGCACCAATCCCTCGACATCAGTCACCAAAAGGACGGCCTTTCTTTGATCATGTCTTTCGTGCCCAAGAGGAGACACGGCCCGGAACTGATAGACCTCCCCCGGGAGACCTACAGCCAGGCCGAGTTTGCCGGGAGCCTTGCAGACATAAGGAAGGTCAACCGCTTCCTCGGCGACATTCGCGCGGTACGCAAGCACTTTTCGGCCCGAGTAGCAGGTATCGAGGCGTCCCCGGTCAGACCGGTCAAGGTGCTGGATGTCGCGACCGGATCGGCGGACATTCCTGCTGCGATCGTGAAGTGGGCGCGGCGGTACGCGATAAATGTCGTCGTGACCGCGGTGGACCTCAACCCTCTCGCAGTCCGCGAGGCGGCTGCGTTGGCGAAGAAGTACCCCGAGATCACCGTTTCCGTTGCCGACGGCTTGTCGCTTCCATTCGAGGATGGGAGCTTCGACATCGTATTATGCATCAAGACCCTTCATCACTTCAGCAAGGATGACACAATCAGGCTGATGAAGGAAGTGAACAGGGTGGCTTCCGGGGGCTATATCATCATGGACCTCAGGCGGAGTTGGGTGGCGTGGGGGCTCATATCCATGATAACGAAGTTTTTCACGCATAACAGGCTTACAAAACATGACGGCCCGATGTCCGTGCTTCGCTCGTATACGGTTCCCGAGTTGGACGCCCTGGCCGAAAGCGCGGGCCTTACAGGCCACAAGGTGGTGAAGGAGCCGTTCTGGCTGATGGTGGTGACGGGGAGGAAGTCTTACAATGAATAAATTCGGGTTATCGGTCGCGACTAATTTTGACAACAGACTCCTTGACGCCATTTCCGGATATCCGGTAACCGAGGTTTTCGGCAAACTGTCCTCCGACCCGATCGGCGGGGGCAGGGCCTCATTTATGCTCCCCCCGCTTTCGCGCAGACGGTTCGAACATCATGTGGCAACAGCCAGAGCTAAGGGCATCGGATTCAACTACCTTCTTAACCCTGCTTGCATGGACAACCGTGAGTATACCCGGCAGGGGCAGAGAGAAATCGAGGCGCTGCTGGAGTATATCGAGAGCGCGGGTGTGTCCGCCGTGACGATATCCCTCCCCTTCCTGCTGCCCGTGATAAAGAAACGTCATCCAAAGCTCAAGGTGAGGGTGGGCGTCTACGCCCGGGTAGACGGCATAGCCAAGGCCAGGTTTTGGGAGGACGGCGGGGCAGACTGCATAACGCTCGAATCGCTCAGCGTGAACCGCGACTTTGCGCTGCTTGCGGCCCTGCGCAAAGCGCTCACCATAGAGCTGCAGCTTATCGTAAACGCCAACTGCCAGCTCTTCTGCCCGCTCTCGGGCCAGCACATGGTGAATCTTTCGCACGCATCGCAGAAGGGACACCCGACGCGCGGGTTCATGATCGACTGGTGCGTGATGAAGTGTACCTACGACAAGCTGAAAGACCCGGTGCAGTATCTGCGCTCCGAGTTCATCAGACCGGAGGACCTGGGTCTCTACCGTGAGATCGGCTACGATTCTTTCAAGGTCTTGGAAAGGGGCGCACCCACCTCCGCCCTGACCAGGAGAGTAAAGGCCTACTCCGAGGGCCGGTATGACGGCAACCTGCTCGATCTCATTCAGCCGTTCGGGTATAAGGAAAAAAGTGAAGCATCCCTCACCGGCGGCCTGTTCAATAAGTGGAGGTATCTGTTCAGGCCCCGCATGGTCCGGATGGCAGAGCTCATGAAGCTGAAGGAACTCGCGAGCAGGCGCGGGATGCTTGAGCCGCTGAAGGGAGACCCGGTCACCATCGATAACGCACAATTGAACGGCTTTATTCCTGGCTTCATAGACCGGGACTGCCGCAAGTCGGACTGCGGCGCGTGCGGCTGGTGCGCCTCGTATGCCAAAAAAGCGGTGCGGATCGACCAGACGTACCGCTCCGAACTTCTTAAACTGTACGAGGAGGCCTTCAGTGATATGTATTCGGGTAAAATGTGGGGGATTTAGTCTGACACAGGGGGCACAGAGATAAAGCTGCTATTCAGGTTTTCGAACAAAAAAAGCTGCACCCATCTTATCCTATTTCTGCACAGAGGAGATTGAAGCACGTTGAAAACCTGGGAACGCATCAAAAAACTGTTTCTTGATAATTACGAATTTCCTGAAGAACGGCTCTGTCCGGAAGTCACCATCGAGAGCATCGGTCTTGATTCTCTGGACAAGATTGAATTCCTGTTCGCCCTTGAAAAGGAATTTAACATCAAGATCCCCGATCGCGAAGTGACGCTCAATTCTCTGCAAGATGTGATCAGCGTCGTTGAGCGCTTGGCTGTCGAGCAACATATCCCCAAAGAGCGCCAGGACGCATAGATGAGACGAGTTGCCATAACAGGGATGGGAATCATATCCCCGATCGGGAATACCTGCGAAGATTTTTTCAACAATCTTGCCGCGGGAAGATCGGGTATCCGGAGAATATCCACGGACTTCGCAGAACGCCTGTCCATACGGATCGCCGCACAGGCGGATTTCAATGCCAATGATCACTTTTCAAAAAAAATCGCCCGCACTATGGACCGCGCTACCCAGTTTGCCCAGGTGGCCGCGTCACAGGCATGGCAGGACTCTGGGCTTCAGCTTGCCGATGGGGAAAAAACACGCGCCGGCGTCTACCTGGGAACCGGCATGGGCGCGGCAAACACCCTCGAAGCCTCCTATGAGCAGCTTTTTGTACAGAAGGTAAAGCGTCTGCATCCGCTTACCGTGGTCATGGTGATGAACAATGCCGCTGCTTCCCTCATCTCAATCGATCGCGGCCTGAAAGGCCCGTGTCTCACCTTCTCCACCGCCTGTTCATCTTCGGCAGTCGCGATCGGCGAAGCCTTCCGGCTGATCAAGCATGGTTACGCCGATATCATGCTTGCAGGCGGAACGGAATCGCTCCTCACGTTCGGGAATTTGATGAGCTGGGAATCGATCGGGACATTGGCCCTGGAAGCGGACGATCCCTCCACCTCCTGCAGACCCTTTTCAAAGGACCGGACCGGGTTCGTACTTGGCGAGGGAGCGGCGGTCCTGGTTTTGGAATCCCTGGACCGGGCGAAAAAGCGCGGCGCCGGCATCTACGGCGAGGTGATGGGCTACGGCTCGACGGCGGACGCAGAGCATATCACGAAACCCTCAGTTGAAGGCCAGGCGCTTGCCATCAAGGCGGCTCTGGAAGAAGCCTGCATTGGTCCCGATGGGATTGATTATATCAATGCACATGGTACGGCAACTCTGGCAAATGATGCGGTGGAAACCCGGTCGATCAAAAAAGTATTCGGCAGGCGAGCGTACACTATCCCGATCAGTTCCACAAAATCCATGCACGGGCATCTCCTCGGCGCTGCCGGGGCAGTGGAGCTTGTTGCCTCGGTCCTCGCGCTTCGGCATCGGACCGTTCCGCCCACATCGACATTGACCGTGCCCGATCCGGAATGCGATCTTGACTACGTGCCCGGCAACGCGAGGACAGGCATTGATCTGAAAACAGTCATGTCGAATTCCTTCGCATTCGGCGGGACCAATGCGGTGCTTATCGTGCGAAAATACAAGAACGATTGAACCTGTAAAAAAGCAGTTAGCCACAGAGAACTCAGAGAAAATTAAAATTTTGATCTGAAAAATCGTACAACAACATCTGAACCCTTTTACTGACAGTATTGGTTGATTTTCTCTGTGTGCTTTGTGGCTTTGTGTGAGCAACTGCCGTTTTTAGGTTGAAAGAGGAAATCGCGAAGGATACGGTGTGATTCCCAACAGTATGAACATTCTAATCATCAGTACAAATAGAAATGCCTTTCCCGTGCCGGTCCTGCCTTCAGGGGCGTGTATGGTTGCCGAGGCCGCAGAGAGGGCCGGGCACGCTGTCAGGCTTCTTGACCTCATGTTCGTGAACGACCCTGTGCGAGCTGTCCAGGCGGCGGTCTCCGGGACGCGATACGAAGTCATTGGGATCTCGGTCCGGAATATCGATAATATCGTCATGGGGCAGTCCCGTTTTTTCATAACCGAGCTTATCTCGATTATTGATGCCATCCGCAAAATAACTGACGCACCGATCATTCTGGGCGGGGCCGCTCTCATGATCATGCCCGAGGAGATCCTTCGCGCTACGCGTTCTACCTGTGCGGTGATCGGAGACGGCGAATCTGTCTTTCCCCTGCTGATCAACAAGCTCGGCAAAAACGAAACGTGGGAAGACCTTCCCGGCGTAGCGTCGCTCGTCAACGGCACCTATTGGGCAAATACCGTTGCACCAGGGCCGTTCTGTTCCTGCAGCGGACCTGATTATCGCCGCTGGCTTGATATGAAGGCCTATAGCTCCTGTTTATCCACAATCCCTCTTCAGACAAAGCTGGGATGTCCATTCCAGTGCGTGTATTGCACCTACCGAAAGATCGAGGGTTCCGCCTACCAGCTGTCAGACCCGGGGAGCGTTGCCAATACCGCTCTCCGCTTTGCATCATCAGGACTGCATGACATCGAGTTCGTGGATAACGTGTTCAATGCCCCCTACGACCATGCCCTCGCGGTATGCGAGTCACTCATCCGGGCAAAGCCGCGCGCGCGATTTCAAAGCGTTGAGATGAGCCCGGCCTCCTTTGACCACCAATTGCTCTCCACGATGGAGCGCGCTGGCTTTGTGGGCATCGGTCTCACGGTGGAAAGCGCATCCGACGCTGTCCTGGCCGGGCTCAAGAAAGGGTTCTGCGCGCGTGATGTCCATGTGGCTGCGGAGGTGGTGAACAAACACCCTGTGCCATGTCTCTGGATCTTCCTTTTCGGGGGGCCCGGCGAAACACGGGAAACAGTGCGGGAAACACTTCGCTTTGCCGAGACCTGTATTCGACCGCAGGATGCCGCATTCTTCAACGTCGGCATACGCATGTATCCGGGGACCGGTCTTGAAGCCATTGCACGCGCACAGGGAGTGCTCTCGGTTCCCGCGGCTGACATGCTTGAACCCCTGTTCTACATTTCGCCCGAGGTGGAAACGGACTGGATCATCGAACAGGTGAAGCACTCTCTGCAGCGTCACATGAACTTCCTGGACAAGGACTCATTTTCGTTTCGCTATCTTCTGCAGATCACTAAGGCAGGGCATTGGCTGGGGCTTACATCGCCGCTCTGGAGGTACACGCGCTTCATCCGAAGGGGGCTGAGGTCCGTCGGGATGCAGGTGTAAGGAAAGGATTGGTTCATGCAGCAACAGACGACAACATCAGGCATACATATCGCTTCCGTGGGAACTGCAGCGCCGCCTAATCCGCTCAGTCAGGCGCGTCTCGAACAACTTGCGCAGAAGCATTATCAGGGGAAGTTAAGCACGCGGAGCATGTCTCTCCTCCACGCACTGTTCTCACATCCAAGCATCAAACAGCGCAGCTTCGCAATAGACAATGTCGAGGACCTCGTTGATGAACATGCCGATGCACGGGTAGCTCGTTTTACCCACTGGTCCCAGGAGCTTTCAGCGCGGGCGACCACTGATGCGCTGGCACAAGCAGGCGTGACGGCAAACGACGTGGCCGGTCTGGTCGTGAACACGTGTACCGGGTACCTCTGCCCCGGCATCTCGACGTACCTGATCGAAAAACTCGGCCTTGCGCGCAGCGTGCGCGTGTACGATCTGGTCGGGAGCGGATGCGGGGGAGCGATACCCAACCTTGAGGTCTCCGAAGCGCTCCTGGGCCGGATGGACAGCGGGGTAGTATTGAGCGTTTCCGTGGAGATCTGCAGCGCAACGTTCCAGATGGCGGACGATCTCAGCCTCTTATTGTCGAACGCCCTGTTCGGTGACGGCGCTGCAGCCGCAGTGCTCTGGACGAAACCCCAGGGATACGAGCTCGTGGCTTCGGCAAGCCGATATGCGCCGGAGAAACGCGAATTCATACGTTATGTCCACAAGAACGGTCATCTCTTAAATCAGCTCTCGATCAAACTGCCGGAAATGGTCCGGAAGGCGGCAGCCGAGGTCGTTGCCGATGTGCTGGTGCCGCGTTCGCTCACGCCAAGAGACATCAAGCACTGGGCGCTCCACAGCGGCGGAGAAAAGATCATAAACGCCGTGCAAGACGAACTTGGACTTTCGGAGGAGCAGGTCCGGGCCACACGCTCCGTGCTTTCCGAGTACGGCAACATGTCGTCGCCCACGGTCTGGTTCGTTCTCCGGGAGATAGAGAAACGGGGTGTTGCGCCGGGGGAATGGTGCATCATGGTGGCCTTCGGTGCGGGATTCTCCGCCCATGCTTTTCTGCTCCGGAAAAGATAGGGGGTAAAGCACATGCGTATGAACAAAAGCATCATACTACTGATTGCGGGCGTACTCTCGGTCGCTGCTCTTTGCCTCGCCGCAAATGGCGACGATATTTTGGGCGTATGGAACAACGAGGAAAAGGACGCGAAAATAGAGATCTTCAAATGCAAAAATAGATACTGCGGCAGGATCGTCTTTGCCAAAGAGCCGAACTATCCGGCAGGGTCAACAGAAGGGACGCCAGGCTCGCTGCGGCGCGATCACAATAACCCCGATAGTGCGAAGAGGTCCAGGCTCATTATCGGCCTCCAGATTGTGAATGACTTCACCTTTGCCGGAGATAGCGTGTATAAGGATGGAACAGTGTACGACCCGAAGAACGGCAAAGCCTACCGCGGCAAAATGACCCTGGTCTCTCCGAACAAGCTGGTCATGAGGGGTTTCGTCGGCATCCCCCTGTTCGGAAGAAGTACGGAGTGGACAAGAGACAGCATGAAATAAAAATCAAAACCCCGGGCAGATGCAATTTGTTTTAAGGTTCATTCCCTCCAAACAACTTCACGATCTTCGCTACCAACGCAGCCAGCGACGGGTCGCGCGCGCCCACAACCAATAACATAAAGCTTCAGATAGTTTGTGCCGATCGATTTTTTCATGATCGCGTTCATTGTGTTCCTGCCCCGGATGCCGTCGGAATTAGAAATGATATGCCGTAGTCAGCAGGAAACTGACTCCGCTCCCGTTTATCCCGTCATCTATGGTCCCACTGTGATCAACGCCGCTTGCCTCGGTGTAATCTACGTAACGGTACATGATGCCCAGGGTCAAGGACACATGCGGAGTGATGTATGTATCGATGCCGGCTCCAAAATTGACCCCAGCCCCCGAGAGTGTTGCATCCCCTACTTCTCCAGTCGCGGTATTTTTTGAGCCATTCTTGATAAAAAGCGAGTTACCGCTGATCCCGAACAGGAGGTATGGCTGTGTCATGTCCGACGATCGAAAGCTGTATTTACCGTTGATGCTGAAACTGGCGTAATCGACATCTCCCGTCAGCCCGGACCACTCGCCGCTGTGTTCGGAGACCATTAAGTTAAGTTCGATCGACCAGGAATCGTTTATTCCATATCCGCCCAGGATGTCGACGCCGAACGCGTTCTTAATATCCGGCAAAATAATCGTATCTGTGTCGCTCTTCAACCCCCCGCTGCCATTAAATTTGCCGTCGATCGTATTGTAAGTGGCTCCAAGGCCCATGTAAAAACCTTTTTTTGCCTCAGCTTCTGAAATTACCGTAAACATGATGATGACCGTTGCGATCACATAAACGATTTTCTTGTACATGATATACCCCCTAAAATAATTGCTCTCTGATACTGCCTGCCCATGGTTCGTTTCGTCGATACCTCGCTCGACTCAGAAGTCGTGCATGATCAGTTCAATTGTAGAGTATATATGAAGCATTTTTACTGTCAAGAAGATTGAGGGATTATTGTTGCAAAGACGGCGCAAAGGAGGAGAATATTCTGAAATCGATCAGGAAATTGATGATATTTTAAATCGTTTTCACCTCTCCTCCAAACAACTCCACAATCTTCCTTACCAACGAAGGCAGAGACGGGTCGCGTGCTCCCATGAGCAGAACGCAGTCTCCCGGCTTCGCATCGGCTTGTAATCTGGACAATAGCTCATCGCGATCCTTTACTGCTTGTGCATTGAATGCCACGGGACCAAGGCCATCGATGAGGTCATCCGAGGAAATGTTTTTTTGTGCCGTGCCCCCGGCATAATAGATCGGCAGGAGATAGAGCGAGTCCCTTTGACGGAAAGCGGTTCGAAAGGTTGCGATGTATTCATCCTTTAAAAATCGTGTCGGACCGAAGCCATGCGGCTGGTATACAGCAATGACGCGCTCCGAAAGGCCCCGCGCCGCGCGAACAACGGCTGCTATCTTTACCGGATTATGCGCAAAGTCGTCGACCACATGCACGTTCCGCCTTGTCCTGGTCACGGAAAAACGCCGGGCCACGCCCTCATAATTTTTTACCGCATCTGCAAGTGCTGTTTGCTCGCATCCGAAATGCTCGCACACGCACAGCGCCGCGCACAGGTTCTCAAGATTGTGCTCGCCGGGAAGCGGCAAATGATATTCAATGCCGTTGCGATAGAGCTTGACCGAGGTCGGCAGGAGCGCTTCATGGTCCGGTCTCCACGAGCCGGAACCATTGCGGCCGAAGCGGACGGTTGCAGGCAGTGAAGCAAGGACAGGATCGTCGGCATTTGAAGCAGTCCAGAGCGACTGTGAAGCGAGGGTCTCGAAAAGCGTTTTTATCTCATCAATGGTTTTGTGGTCCCTGGAGATATTCAGGAACACCGTGGCCTCCGGACGGTATTTGACAAGCGTGCCGTCGCTTTCGTCCGCCTCCACCACCAGGATATCGGAGCCGCCGCTCCAGGCATTGCCGATAAGCCCCTGCCGTTCGAGCCTGCGCAAGCCGGCGCCGCTTATGAGCGAGGGCGTTCGTCCGCACGCAGTCAGGAATTCGAATATCATTGCGGTCACCGTCGACTTGCCGCTGGTGCCGGCAACAGCGATCGTTTTTTTTGTCGCGATGATCGCGGCAAGCAGATCGGAGCGATGGATGATGGGAAGACCGCGGCTGCGCGCCGCTGCGATGTCGGGATTGGATTCTTCTATTGCCGTTGAGACGCAGACCACATCGGTCTCCGCGACCACACCGGAACCGTCCTGATGGGCAATGCGGCACCCGAGCCCTTTCAGAGACCGCCGGATCAAAGAGGTATCCTCGCTTGCAAGCAGCCGATCGGAACCCGAGACCGCGATCCCCTGGAAGCGCAGGTATTGCGCGAGCGCGCTCATCCCGCTGCCGAAGATACCGGTAAAATGCACATTGCGGCATTGGTATTCATTGATAACAATGGGTGGCGGGTCGATGTAAACGAGTGTGCCTTCCTTCACCGTATCATATAAGCGAATGACATCGTGATTTCGCAGGCATACGCACCCGTGCGACAGCGGAGTGCCAACCATGTCCTCACGACCAGTGCCATGTATATAGATGTAGCGCTCGTACGAATCCACCCCTGCGCCCTTATTGATCCCCTCCTCAAGGCCTTCGAGCCACAGGATGCGGGTCAGGATCAGGTTATCTCCGTTCTGGCTGTGGTCCCAGTCCATGCCCTGATCCTCGCGGTCTTTGAAAACACGGCCCGCAGGCGCGCCGGAACCGAACTTCTCCCTGATGCGATGAACACCGAGCGGGGTTTTAAGTGAGTTCTCCCGGTTCCCATTGCCGAAACGGGAAGTGGAACAGTCGTATCGCTCGACAATGGCGTCGTTCACGCAGACAAGGAGCGTTTGCGTCTCGATGGATACCACGAGGAAAAGCTCTCGCGGATCGGTTAAATACTGCCGTATTTTTTCGTAAATGCCGTTTAATCGGGTTGTTTCCATAAGAGGGCCGCTGTTCTCCTGAGGCAAGGTACTGCATTTTTAAGAAAACGACAAGTGAATTTTCAAACGCAACGGCCGGGGTACAACATGGATCAATCACCGGGTATTATGAGTGGATATCTTCCGATTGGCTCGGCGTCGGGCATCTCTGGTACCTCGAATTTTCCGAGTTCCCAACGTCCGTCAAATCCCGCGTCCCGGGCAGCAAGGTGCAGATGCGCCATGGCAATCCCGCAGTCAAGCAGATGGTAATCCTTTCCCTCCCTGTTTTGGCGCTTCTTCTTGTAGACCAGGACCTCCCGGCCGGTGAAAATAAAAAACCAAGGTTGTTTGTTCATCCACGACGGAGCCCAGCGTGTAGCATCGAGTATCCGCGAAATGCGCCCGTCGGCAAGAACACTCGACGGCAAAGCTGCTCCATGACGCTGCCAGAAAAAAATCTGCTCGATTGGTTTACGCGTTGCTGAACGTGCCAGGGATCTGAGCACCCGGCTGACAAAGGTCGGGTCTGCCGCATGACCGATCGGGGTCAACGCTATCACACGCCATCCTTCATCCAGTCCGAGAAAGGCGCGGAGCGAGGACTCTTTGAACATCAGGCCGACCCAGCAGGTGCCCAGGCCTCTCTGCGTTGCTTCAAGGACCATCTGCTCGAAGCGGAATCCCGCGTCCGTCAGAAAGCCATCCCCCTCCCGTGACGCAAGTACGAAGTAATGCGGTGCGCGAATGGTCTTCCCGTAGTCGCCGATCAGGCCTTTGATCTCTTTGCCCATGTCATCATGGGTGGCGGAGATGAAACCGCATTTCAACCCGGGTCAATACCTCTGCGATTTCCCCTGCTTGACGAATCGCTTCGAGTTCCGCACTCGACGCGGGTTTTGATTCATAGGTACGAATGCTTATTCTTCGGGTGATGGTTTCCAGGACATCCATCTCTTGGATATTCCTTGTCACGCAGCGCGATTTTAGCCGGAGCATGCGCGTATTTTATGAAGCGATGATTTTGTATTCGGTTACGATCTCGGCATTCCCCTTCACCATCGCCCAGACCGGGCAGACCGATTCCTCGGCGAGTTTGATCGCTTTTCTAATGTCAGCGTCCGTGACATCACCAGAATTCACCTCAAATTCAAGAAAGATCTTCTGAAATGATGTGGGATGCTGCTCCCGTCTTATGCCTTTTGTATTCACCTTGATCCCGGATATGGTTTTCCCCATTTTCCTGAGCAAAAGTCCGATCGTCCCGCCGCTGCATGCAGCAAGACTCATAAGCAGCAGTTCAAGGGGCGTGTAACCCTGTCCATCTCCGAACGGCGGTATATAGTCAATGGGGATGGCGGGGTGAGATCTCAATGCCCCGGTGTAGCCCAATTTTTGGTTCGTTGAATCGACCGAAACTTCCAGTGGTGCAATCATGATATTCCTCCTTGTGTTATCACTTCCTTTTTGCCAAATGTCGCATGATCTCTTCCGTATGCAGGTCCACATACGCACAGCTCGGCGTTGCTCCGCACTTCCGGCATGCAATATCGTAAGCGGAATTCAGCGTGCCGCATCCTGGACAGGAATAATGTTCGATCATTTCCACATACCATTTTTCGTAGCCGACTTCCTTGATGCGTTCCTGCGCCTTCCACAACTCAATACGATGCGGCATTTCGGATTGAAATGCCTTCAGGTCCTTGCAGGGATATTCAGGGCATTCCCCGCAAAACTCCACACCCTTTGCCGATGCACACTTTGTCATTGTGCACTTGCTCTCACAGTAAAAGCAGCGTTTTTCCGACCGGCACCCACTGCACTGCAGTTCCTCAAGGGACCGCTGGAAACGCCGGGCCATCACCTTGAGCCTTACTGGATCTTCCCTCGTCCCGATGAATACATTGCACGCGGGACAAAACAACCCGCAAACCGCGGCAAGACGTTTGTCAGGGGTGCGGATACTTTCGTTCTTTTCATTCAGGGGCATCAGACATCCTCTTTTTTTATTGTTTTTTCAGATACAGCGCCTTGATGTAGACGCTATGAACATATCGAAATACTGACGGCCGGGAAGCGCCTTCTTCACTTCGGTTGCGGGGCTTGGTCGCGTGGTCCACGTAATCGGTTACAAATCCAGTTATGCAAAATATACGTCGCGGTGAACCGTCCCGGGTGAAAAAGCTGGAACGCAAACAGCGATGTATTCTGCGCCGTCTTGTTCGGGCGAGCTGTACTGGATCCATTCGCCGCGATGCGTGATGATGGCCTGACCCGCCTTGACATCATACACATCGGTCTCGGTGGCGACGCGTAGAAGACCTCGCAGCACGACCGTGTATTCGTCAAACTCAGGCGTCTGGCCCGGTTCAACCCAGCCTGCGGGGCTTTTCATCCGCGCTATGCTTACGGCAGCGGTACTCGAATTGACATGGCCCACGAATTCCTCGATTACCTTCGGCATATTGCCTGCCGCCCTGATCACGGTCGGCGATGCAATGAATTTCGGCATTCTGTTGATTCCTTTCTTGAATTAAAAAAGTGGATCTTCTGACTTTTATGGGTCGTTTAATAGCAAGTACCGCTATTTATTCAACATCAATAGTCTGTTTTCTGAAGATTATCTCAGTTGGCACTTGTCCCACTTGTGCATCAATTTTTTTGGGCAGCTCATCGCTCGGCCGCGCAGCATGCAGGGATATATACTGTACCTCAGCCCTGATATGCAGGTCTCGCATCACTCCACCCTCACCCTTTGAAAAAGGGTTCGGCCGTGTCTGCCTTGTCTTGTTCTTGCAACTACGATCTGTGCAGCATTGCTCTGCGCGTCTTTCGCTCAGAGCTACCCGGCGCAGGGGAAAGGCAGAATCAAAAAGATTTACCCCAACCCCGCACGTCCCCGGAGCGTCCCTTACGATATTTTTGGGCACCCGTCTTGGACTAAGGAAGCGTCCCTTAGGGCGAACGCGTACTGTCTGAGGCCGCAGGCCGAGTTTACGCGGGCGAGCGGACGTGGCCTTAGACGGGTCAAAAATGTCGTTCAGGACGCGAAGGGGATGTGTAAAAAAACGATTCTCTCCTCATGAGCTGAGTTAAGAACAGATAAAAACGACCCACACAAAACCCGGAAGACCAAAAAAGTTTATTTACTACGGATGAACACTGATTGCCACGGATAAATAAGGACCTTCATGGTGAAAAGAGTTTGTCTTTTGCTTCCGGCTTAGCAGTATTAGGATAATACTTATTGACCGTTTGTCTGACCTCTTTCAACCACTCTTTTCTCTGCTCCTCTGAACTGGTAACGATAATGTTGAACATTCTTCG
>Ga0184615_10000942_pt1 | contig 15758 bp, 13 predicted proteins | sample PLM4_65_coex_FD_133134 | JGI IMG/M metagenome (GOLD analysis project Ga0184615, IMG submission 133134) | Groundwater sediment microbial communities from an aquifer in East River, Colorado, USA - PLM4_65_coex | ecosystem: Environmental > Terrestrial > Soil > Riparian zone | place: USA: East... | reverse complement strand
GGTTGCCGTCATGGTGTCGAAGGTATGGGTGATCCCTGCGTTCCAGGATGGGTTCACGGTTTCAGCCCGATTGTCATAGTCGCTGATGATGGCGCCTCCCTGGGCAAAGATGAAAGATTTCTCGGCATATTCGTAGCGTGGGCCGATATATGCTTCATGGCGGTAGAGGCTGTTGCGCGAGGCCTCCTCCCTTGTGAAGGTATACCCGCTTGTGAGGAAAAACTTCGGCGACAACTCAAAGGCGCTGTCGATGAATACAGCATGATCCTGTCTGCTGATTGCCTGCGGATCCTTGTACCAGGTATTGATGTAACGGTAGCCGGTCCTCACGGTAAGCCTGGGATTGGGGCGCAGGACCAGATATGGCGAAACAGTCCCCACGTTCTGGTCGGATTGATTGAGGAACAAACTCTCATTGGTAGTGTCCCGACTCACATCAAGGGAGACACGCTTATAAACGTCGCTCACCTCAAGAAACAGCTTCTCGTCGATGATCTTCACCAGACCCTTGGCGTTTATGTTGTGTGTGGTGTCATCATTTCTGCTCCCCTTGGCATAGTAACGGTAATCAAAGAAGTATTCCAGACCCCAGTCCCACAGAGGAGCCTTGTATTTCAAATCAATGCCAGGCAGAATTCTTGTAATAAAATCGCCTCTCTTGTTAGCCCTGGTTTCAAAAACGTTGTCCGTATATTCCTCACTGACTGCGATGGTTGGCCGGATTGAATGCTCAGCAGCGTCGGCACCGTAGTTAAAAGTGATGAGCAGAACAATAGCGACACAGATTCGCTGATGCGTATAGATATTTAATAAAATAAATTTAACTGGCGTCATAGGCAATCACATAGCTTGCTGGTTATCATCCGCATGAAAATATCATTATTACAGCCATCACTTTTGGTTTGGTCGTTTTTGAATTTCTATGCCCCAAGGATCTCTCCGCAGTAGACTACCTTTGTGGGAGCTTTCATCTTCTTCCTGTAAATTGTCTTGCTGCGGCTTGCAATTTACCTCATCAATCTTGTTTTTTAATTCACAGATCAAGCGGTCAGTTTCTTCTCGATAACCCTTTATATCCCTTTGCACCGAACTGATTTTTTTCCCTATATCAGCCAGCATTTCCTGGCTGATTATACTGGATTCCTTCTCCAGAGCTCCAAGACGTGCCGTTACATCTTTAAGCATCGGGGTAAGATTGTTGCCGATAATATTCGAATCCTCCGCCTGCTGATGAAACCTGTTATCTTCACCTTGCTTCATCTCCCAGTACTGGTTTTCAAAGTCAAGATCACCGATAATGTCAAGCACCATTTCTCCATCAAGATGCTTTGTCCCCTCGGCAAAAGCCGAAAGCATGAGAAAATCGCAGATTATATTAATCAGCCGGGGAATCCCACGGCTGTATTTGTATATGATATCCAGGGCCTCAACATCAAAAACTACAGCCGTCCGCTCTCCTGCTATTTCCAACCGATGGTGGATATAATCTTCAATCTCCATGCGGGATAATGGCTGCAAGTGGCAGTTGATGCTTATTCTCTGTCGTAGCTGAAGCATTCCAGGCTCCCCCAGGGTTTTACGCAGTTCAGGTTGCCCGACCAGGATGATTTGTAATAGCTTGGCAGAGTCGGTTTCCAGATTGGAAAGCATCCTGACCTCTTCCAAAAGTGTTGAATCAAGGTTCTGCGCCTCATCTATAATGAGCGTCGGCTGGTTGCCGATAGCATACTGCTCAATGAGAAAGGTATTCAAGTCACGCAATAACTCAATTTTGTCCTTGCCTTGCACAGGCAGACCGAAATCATCGTTAATCATGGAGACAAGCTGATCAGAGTTGACCTTTGTATTGAATATCTTGGCAAGCACGACCCTTTCATTTTGTTTTTTTATCAGATCCCTGATGATAGTGGTTTTACCTGAACCGACCTCACCGGTGAGCAGTATAAAACCGGCCCTCTCCTTTATGCCATAGTCCAGATATGTCAAAGCACGCTTATGGGATTTACTCATGAAGATAAATTCCGGGTTGGGCAATAGATCAAACGGCTTTTTTTTCAGATTAAAAAAAATCTCGTACATAACATCTCCACATGACCACCGGCATTTATCTTAATTCAGTGAGAACTTTAATTCGCTAAAATTGAGATTCAAACTGCCTACCATTTTTCAGCATTAGCCTGGTAATAATAGTTATAATGATCCTTAATGCCGTCAATGCAGGCATCATTGTAAACTATCCCCAGTATGTTGGTCCCTTTCAAGGCGGCCAAAGCATCATGCACGTCATTTATCGATGCAGCTCCCTCCTTGACTACAAAGATAATTCCATCAACAATGGAGCTGATCGTCCTTGTTTCAGCAAAAGGGAGAACAGGAGGTGCATCAATGATAATATAGCGGTCCGGATAGCGGTGTTTTAATTCTTTCACCAACTCTTTCATCCGTTTGGATGAGAACAGTTCCGCCGGATTGCGAACCGTTTTACCTTGGGGTAACAAGGTCAACTTACCGATCCCGGTTTTTATGAGGGCATCCCCCACATCAATGCCGTCCATGAGACATTCCCCCAGGCCAACCTTCACCTGAAGGCCTAGATATTGATGGATGGACGGTTTCCGGAGATCAGCATCCACCAGCAGCACGGTATGATCATATTCCTGTGCCAGACTTATTGCGAGGTTGAGAGCAGTTATGCTTTTCCCTTCGCTGGCGATAGAACTTGTCACCATAAGGGTATTCATGAAATGTTCCCCTTTGGTAAACTTGACAAGCATGGATTTAAGCTTTCTGTACTCTTCAGCGGCAGGGGTTTGGGGATCGCTGACAGTAATAATCAGTGGATTGACATTAATTGTCGCTTTCGGTGACAGACTTTGTGGCTGAACCTGGGCTGCGACTGCAGCCGTTTTCCTGACAATAACATCTGTTTTTTCATTACTGCGTAACAGCGCCGCTTTTTCCAATGCTTCTTCTATTCTACTCATAAAGTACCTCACCTATAACAAAACATTAATCACACTTTGAGGCTTAGCATCAAGCCATGCCAAAATGTCAGTGGCCTTCTAATTGAACTGGCTTTTCAAATTCACAAGATACTGTTTAATCTGAACTGCATCTAAAACTTTAAAAGGTGCAACGCCTAAAACCTCTACAAGCAGGACTGTAAGAATGAGGCAAAAATAAACACCCGCAATCGAGTACAACTTAATATCCTTTTTTTTCTGCATCATAATATCAACTGGATTCTGTATATTCGGAATAACTGCAAGAATAGGTACTCCAAACCCTTTAAGCAAATCCATATTTTTAACCGATTGATCAAGGTTATCCAGCAGCAACAGGAGACCAAAAGCGCATAAAATCCCGGCAAATATCCCAATTAATATGATTTTTGGTCTGTTTGGACTCACCGGTTTTATCGGCATAACAGCAGGATCAACGATTCTGAAGGTAGTAGCTTTATCCTGGACCTCCATCTGCTTTGAAACTTCAGACTGGCCATGCCTGGCGGCAAGCTGCTCGTAAAGAATTTTCTGCGTGTTTTTTTCCCTTTCCAGATCTTCCAAAGTTGCCTTTGCTGCCGGGATGTTATGCAGCAGTGCACGGTTGGACGCGATAATGCCGTACTGATATGCCTCAGACGCCTTCAGAGCCTTCAATTCCGATTCTACCTTTTCCAAGTCCTGTGCTTCCACGGGAGACATGTCGGTACCCGCGCGTCTGGTGCGTAACTCTACTTTTACCGATTCGATCTCGTCCTTCAGCCTGATTACTTCAGGGTAGCTATCAGTGTATTCGATACGCATCGAATCGAGTTTCTTCTGCAAAGCTACCAAACGGGCCTGCACAGGATTGTTTTTTCTTATCTGCATGCGTATGGATTCGAGCTGAACTCGTTTTATGCGTATATCATCTATTTTTTGCTGGATACCATTGATTTCCTGCTGGATAACCCCGGGATCCGAGGCAATAACCGTGTTTTTCTCTCTCTTGAAGTCATTTACAGCAGCCTCCGCCTTATCCATCTTTTCCTTGATGGTTGAGATCTGTTCGGAGAGGAACTGGGTAGCGCCATAGGATTCTTCCCTTTTAGAAGAAACATTCTCTTCAATGTAACGCCTCACAAGGGTATTGACATAGTCACGTGCTACTCGCGGATTCTCATTGGTAAATGAAATAGTGAAAAGGTTTTCTCTATCTTGCAGCTTGACATCAGTGTTTTTCTGGAACTCCTTAATCAGCCCTTCCAACTGAGCATCATTCTGCGTTTTGGCCTTTAGATCGAGTTCATTAATGACCTTGCCTAATAGCGTACGGCTACGCATTGTATAAGCTAGCCCACGCACCTTGTCTTCAATGGATGGGGTTATTGCTATTCCTTTCACAATTTCGCTTATCAAACTTTTTTCTATGAAAACCGAACATTTAGCCTCGTATTTATTTGGCAAGATATAACTTACAACTGTAACGGCTGTCATAATCGCAAGTGCTGTTGTTACAAACAGCCGTTTGTTTTTTGTTATAAGTTGCAGGTGTTTTTTATAATCCAGTTCATTTGTAGTTGCCATAACAGCTCCGCGTAATTAATGCCGATATAGTTTTTTTTACTCAGTCAATTAAAACATTCCTTCTTTGGCAATAATGTAATCACCGGCCTTTAACTTGACGTTCTGCCCCAGATTACCGTCGTTCATCAAATCTTTTGCCTTAAAGGGAATAATAATTTCTATTTTACCATCTTTACGGAGAATTGCCGTATCGTTCTGCTTGGCGAATTTGGTAAACCCACCAGCATCAAGGATTGCCTCCATTGCCGTCATTCCATCCCTGTATTCGATAAATTTGGGGGTATTTACTGCACCAAGCACATAGACGTTTTTCTCCGCCAGCAAAGGAATAAAAATCGCGTCATTTGTTTCGATAGCGATGTCATCTGCCGTGTCACCATTGATGAACAGTTTGTAAAAATCTTCCTTGATCTTTACGCCGTTCCTCAGCACGTACGCCTTCTTCAAATCGGCGTTCTTGACTTCACCGATAGTGCAGAGGAGTTGCAGTAGCGTTGTGCGCTTGGTCAGATCAAGGACGCCGGGTTTGATTCCTCCACCAAAAATATAGGCTTTACTGTTAGTGATCTCCCTGACGGAAACGGTAACTATGGGGTTTTTCACCAGCGTCTTGAGCTTCTCACCCAGTATCGCCTGCAGTTCCTTCGAGGTTACGCCGGTTGCTGTCACATCACCAAGCCCCGGCATGGTTATCTTGCCGTCAGGTCGTACCTTCACGGAAACATTCAGCTCCTTGACTCCCCACACTGAGATGTCCAGGCCGTCTCCTTCGCCGATCACATAATCTCCGGCTGTGGCAAAAACAGGTAGCAAGAACACGGCAATTAGTACTGCTATCATTCTCGATTTCATGTCATCCCCCTGCGTTTTTTGAATTAACAGCAATTGAGGCATATAGTTGACTGACACTCATACTCGCTTTAACTATCGGCCACCCCGCCTGAACAGAACTACCTTAATGGTCTCGAGAATAACTATGAGATCGAAAACCATTGTAAGGTTTTTTATGTAATAAAGATCATAACGAAGTTTTTCGATGGCGTCTTCGACCGAGGCACCATAAGGATAACGGACCTGAGCCCACCCGGTAACACCCGGCTTGACAAAATGCCGTTCTGAATAATAAGGGATTATTTCCTTTAATTTATCGACGAACTCGGGGCGCTCAGGCCTTGGCCCTACAAGACTCATATCTCCGGCCAGAACGTTGAAAAGTTGCGGTATTTCGTCGATTCGGCACTTGCGCAAGAATTCACCGACACGCGTCACCCGCGGGTCATGCTCTTTGGCCCAGACAGCCCCTGTATTTTTTTCTGCATCAACAGTCATGGTCCTGAACTTGTAGAGAACATATATCTTTCCCCTTTTCCCTACCCGCTTCTGCCTGAACAGGATCGGCCCTGCAGAATCCAGCTTTATGACCAGGACAATTATCGGCAGGAACGGCAGAACAAGCAGCAGAATGACAATAGCGCTGATCAGATCAATCATTCTTTTCAGAAAACGGCGCAATGCCGTTATTCTGAAACCCTGAGAAAAGATAAACCAGCCCGGAGTAATATTTTCAATCAGGAGCTTACCGGTCACCTGTTCATAGAAGGAAGGGGCATCAACAACCTCAACACCGCTCAGCTTACAGTTCAAAACGTCCTGCAAGGGGAAAATTCCCCTTCGTTCCGACAGAGACACGACAATCTTGTGTGCCCGCTCGCGTATTGCCGTTTCATAAAGTCCGCCTTCATTTCCGACAATGTTATTTAATGGGACATCGAGCGGTTCACTGGCGCAGTTGATATAACCGGAAAGAACATAATTCTGGTTGGTCACAGCAATGAGCCCTCCTATCTGCCGGGCCAGCGGACCGGTACCTAAGATGAGCACCCTTCTGGCAAAGCCTGAAAGCTTAGAGCTGAGATAATACAGGTAATGCCAGCATAGCTGGATTGAACCGAAAATAACCAACGAGAGGACAAGAATGGATCTGCTGTACATGACGAACGGTGCCATGTAATAAATACTGGAAAGGATAATAAATGAAATGACAAGAGCGATGGAAATTCTTGCTGCGCTCTCTTTCCCCCCCAAATCCCTGTTCAAATTATAAATCTCAACAAAGAACGAGGAAAATATCATAATAAAGGTAAATATTATGACCCTGATTGCCCCGAGGTTAGACAGGTCGCCAATACCGGGCAACTGCCCGACTCGGACAAAATAAGCCAATAGATGGGCTATAAATGCCGCCGTAATGTCACCGGATATGAGAATGAAGATTCTTCTACCCATTGACTAATCCCTTTCGATTGGTTTGCTTAGCTCAGCCAAGAGAGTCTTTGCCTGGTTTTTCTCTGAAAAATCGCCCAATTGCAGAGCCCTCTCCACCTTCGCCCTTGCCTGGGATTGATCCCCGTTCTCTTTTAGGGCCAAAGCCAGATGGTACTGAGCGTTGGCATTTTCAGGAAGAAGGGTGGCCGCCTTCTCAAGTACCTTCAATGCATCGGCTTTGCGACCATTCTTCAAGAGAGCATAACCCAAAGTATCCATAATGGCCGGATTCCCCGGCTCAAGTTTAAACGCCGTAACTGCAAGTCTGACCGCTTCCTGGGCGCTACCGAAACCATCGGCATATAAGTAGGCAAGATTGTTCAGTGCAGGTACATAATTTCCTGACTTTTCCAAGGCCGCACGATATTTCATTATGGCCTCCTTCTTATGCCCACCCACATCCAAAAGGGTTCCCTGGGCAAAGTATGCAGGCGCAAAGTGGGGATTCTTGTAAAGTGCGTCTTCAAAAGCCCTCATGGCCGCGTTGTTGTCTTTTTTCCTTGCATAAAGGTTCCCCAGCATCATGCTCGCCTGAAGATTCTTCCGGTCAACTTTAAGACCGTTTAATGCCTCAGTCACCGCCTGGTCCAGGTTATTCTGACTTTCATAAATAGAGGCGAGCAACATGTAGCCATAAGCAGAATTCGGCTTACGATTTATTATCCGGCGTGCCTGTTCAACGGCTTTACCGATATCCTTCATCATGACGTAGGCAGTAATCTTTAACGGCAGACCCCTCTCGGGTAAAATGGCCTCCAGATCATCAAATACCTTGATGGCGTCCTTATACTGCTTGCCCTTAAGGTAAACCTTCCCTTTCAATTCAAGGGCAGCCGTATTGCGTGGAATGACATATATTGCCTCGTTAAGTACATTAACAGCCCTGCCGTTATCCTTTTTTTTCAGAAAGTAGTTGGCCATGGCAATAAAAGCCGCCGGGTCTTTGGTATCTTTTGCTTTCGTGTAGAAGGTGATGGCTTCATTGTCACGCCCCTGCAGCTCAAGTAGCGCAGCCATACTCAGCATTGACTTGACATTTCCAGGATCATTCTGCAGTACCGCTCCATATTCAGACAGCGACTTTTCGTATTCGCCAGTGACGGCAAAGTAGTTTGCCAGGTTAAAATATGAGGCAAAAAGTTTCGGGTCCGTTTCCTTGGCCTTTTGAAGTAATTTTAACCCTTCAGACGGTTTATGCTCGGCAAACCTGATTGACGCCATGCTGTTATAAAGTATAGCGTCACCGTTCTTTTTGTTTATGCCCTCCTTAATTATGGCAAATGCCTTTGCATAGTTGTTCTGACGCACGTAATAAGTTGAAAGAAGCAGACGGGTATTGAGGATTTCCGGAGCCACCTTAACTGCCGTATTCAATTCGGTTTCAGCTTCTTTAGTCCGTCCTCTACTGAGGTGAAACAGCCCTTTTTTCAGGTGGGCATCTATGATTCTCGGATCAAGTTCCGTGGCTCTGCTGAGCTCTTTCATGCCATCTTCATACATACCCTTTGCCATATAAGCACTGCCGAGGAGGTTATGGGCAAGGGCATGCTTGTCATCGGCCTGTAGAATCCTGGTCATCTCGCTGATTGAGTCGTCAATTCTTTTTTGCTTGAGCAGGATCATGCCGGTGAGGAGTCTTGCCTGTATGAAAGAGGGATTATGATCAAGAATTTGCCTGAACTGGCTCAGTGCGTTTTCCAATTCACCACGGCTGTATAGGCTGAGGCCCAGAAAATAGTAGGCTTCCATATTAGGCTGCATTCTTATCGATGCTTGCAGCAAAGAAATCGCTTCGTTAAAGTTCTTTTTATAGTAGCTGACAAGTCCCTTCAGTCTGTTTCCTTCTGCACGATCGGGAAATTTCTGCAACAGATAACCGGCCATCTTTTCGGCCTTGTCGATTTCACCCTTGTCGATGTAGATCAGACCTGATTTATAAAGGGCATTAGAGTCTGACTTATTTATTGAATATAATTTCTGATATATTTCAATCGCCTTATCCTTATTGCCTACTGAGCTCTCAATTCCGGCGAGCAGATAATAAGCACGACTGTTATTGGGATCACCCTTTATGATTTGATCAAGAAGCAGCCTGGCATCCGTGTCCCTGTTCCACGCCATATAGATGCCGGCAAGATCGAGTTTAGCCGCAATTCTTTGCGGTTCAATCTTTAGCGCTTGCAGCAAATATTTTTCTGCTTCATCCGGTTTGTTACTGAATGCGTAGGCAATTCCGATAATCTCCAAAGCGTCTGCCGACTTTGGATGTGCCTTCAGATACTCACCTGCTTCATTCATAGCCAGGTCCGGTTTTTTCGTCGCATTGTAAACTCTGGCGAGATCGAGCTTTATATCAGAACGGGATGGATTCTGCCTGAGTACCTTCCGAAATTCTTTTTCCGCTTGCTCATATTTGCCTGCGTCCATATACGCTTTCGCTAACTGGTAACGAGCATCCAGATAATTCAGATCCTTTTCCAGAGCATTCTTCAAAAGGACAATAGCCCCATTCGGATTTCCGTTTTTTGACTGCTGGAGTGCATCCGCATACAATTCTTCCTTGGTTTTACTGTTGCATCCGGCAATGCAGAACAAGACGGCACATATTGCAATGATTTTTTTATACAATGCTGTACCCTCCGCGACCGGATAAATCTCCAGCCATTAATTGTTTGACGAGCGATTTGAATTTCTGATAGTCAAGGGGTTTGATCATGCAGTAGGATTCTCCAAAACCTTCGAGAACACGAATCAGCTCCCTACTGATGTGGTCGGTAAGAACAATTATGGGGCTGGCTAGATTATTTATTTCTTCAATAACTGACGTTCCAACCGGATAACTGGTTATTACCAGCGCAAAATCCTGCAAATTCAATTGCGCCGGAGAGGTACTTTCGTGAGAGATGGTTTCTACCATAAACCCTTCTGTTTCAAGGATTGCTGAGCAGACATATGAAAAACCCGCCTCATCGATTAAGAGTATTCTGTCCTCACATATTTTCATGAATGGTCTTCAGCAAGTTCAATGCCCTTTTTAGGGAGTTTTAATCATCACAAAGCAACAAATCCACCTCTGACGACGCACGAATGTTGCCGTTTTTTTTGAGTGGACTTTAAAATACAATTATTTTGCCTGGTTACCTCATTTTTAGAGGCACAAGACAACGTGGAACACACCCGTTTGGTGATAAGTATTGGCTTCAAATTTAATTTCAGATTTGAGGATGTGAAGATTACGTTTCAATCGGACAGCTTTGGGAAAGGAGAAAATGAGGGCATGGAGCGCAGATCGTATCCATTGGATACACATTACCAGCTAGATGTTTTTTTCAGCTAAATACCGTATACATTGGATACACTTTTCAGCCGGAACCTGAACAATCGCTAATATTAAATACTATTTCTTGTTACCTTTAGGTACATAGGTAACCCGATTCAATTCTGCAACTTCTTATACAACGACTTTCTTGATATGCCGAGCATTTTTGCAGCTTTCGATTTATTCTCGCCGGATTCCTTCAGGGCGTCTTTTACCGCCTGAGTTTCGAGCTCACGCAGGGTTTTTGCCCTGCTATTGCTGCAGCTGAACATTGCTACAGACTGCAATTCATCCGGCAATTCCTTCAAGGTTATTTTCCCCCCTTTTGCCATAACAACGGCCCGTTCAACAACATTTCTCAGTTGTCTGACATTTCCCGGCCACTTGAAATTCATAAACAGCTCCATTACCTCGCTTGAAAGAGTAAGCATCTTATTCTCTCTTGCGCAGAATTCGTTGACAAATTCAGTTGTAACAAGTGGGATGTCCTCTTTTCGCTCCCTTAGGGGAGGGACATTTATAAGAACAACATTTATCCTGTAGAAAAGATCCTCGCGAAAGTTACCTGTCTGAATCTCCGTTTCAAGATCTCGATTGGTGGATGAAATAAGCCGGAAATTAACCCCTATTTTTTTATTACTCCCAATACGCTCAATTTCTTTTTCCTGGAGTACTCTGAGAAGTTTTGCCTGCAAAGGCAGTTCTAATTCGCCTATTTCGTCCAGGAAAAACGAGCCTTCACCTGCTTCTTCAAACTTCCCGATTCTTCTCGAGGCCGCCCCGGTAAATGCCCCCTTTTCATAGCCGAACAGCTCTGACTCGATAAGCTCTCTGGGCATGGCGGCACAATTAACGGCAACAAAGGGTTTATCCTTTCTTGAACTGCTGTAATGGAGTAAGCGGGCAATAAGTTCCTTACCAGTTCCTGTTTCACCAGAGATAAGGACGCTGCTCTGCGTATCCTTGACAGCCGCCACTATCTCAAATATTCTTCGCACTTCCGAAGTATTCCCGATTATTCTGTCGAGTTTGTTTTCGCTGGAAAGCCGCTTTTTTAATGAATCAAGCTCTCTTTTTAACTGCCGTTGTACTATGGCCCTGGAGAGAATCCCCTTCAATTTCAGATAATCGGGAGGCTTTATAAAATAATAATAAGCGCCGAGGGTGATCGCATGGACCGCGGAATCCACCGACCCATAGGCTGTCAGAAAAATCACCGGGATGTCCTGGTTAAATCCCATGATATGCTCGAAAAGCTGCATGCCATCCTTTTCCGGCATCTTCATATCAGTTATAACGGCATCAAAATCCTCCTTGGACATAAATTTTACTGCGCTGGGAACATCCTTCGCTTCAAAAACATTATGCCCATCTTCCCTGAGTATCGCTGATAAAACCTTGAGCGCATTTGGTTCATCATCAACAATCAATACCTTTCCGCAAGCTTTGGTAAACATGCTTAACTTCCTCACATACTCTCGACAGCCAGATATATTCTTACAGAAGTTCCAGTCCCTTTCTCACTACTTACTTCCATATAACCTCCGTGGTGCTGAACGATCTCTCGGGTTATAAACAATCCGAATCCTCTTCCCTTTTTTTCGTTGTGTCGACCCTCCCCGCACATCAAGTCGTTTATCTTACTGTCGCTCATGCCGGGTCCGGTATCTGCAACCTCAACGACAACATATTCCATTTCGTTACGAACTTGAATCGACGTTTGTAACGAGATACAACCACCTTTTGGCATTGCCTCAATCGAATTATTTATGATATTGAGGATGGCATTTTCGATATGAAACGAATCAAATTTGATGAGGGGTATTTTCCCGTAGTTTTTCTTAATAATGATTTTTCTCGATTGAGCCTGCAGTGAGATCAAAGTAACAATATTGTCCAGCAAAAGATTGAGGTCGTTATCTGATATTTCTGTATCCACAAAAGATGTACTCAGAAACCTTGTTATGAAATTATCAAGTTTGGAGATTTCGTCCTCTATGATATGGGCAAATTCTACCAGTTTTGCTTCATGCTTATACTGGTCATTGAGATAAACAATGGCTCCTTTAATGGCATTTAGCGGATTTCTGACCCCATGGGCAAGAGTTGTCGATATCTTCTCCATATCTATAACCACTTGCGATTGCAGCGATTGTTGCATCAACTTTGAAAGCGTGCAATCAGGATACGTTTCAGTTTTCACCCGTGCTCCGATAACTTCACCATCTTCAATAACAGGATCAATGCTTAAATCCGCGACAGAAATTCCATAAAAACATGCAATCTGGTACCCCTTAATCTTTAAGGGCGTACCATCACATATAACCTTTTTTAATGCATCGTCATCCCTGCCCCATATCCGCGGGAGAACCTCATAATAAGGCTTTCCCTGTATTTCAGCAAAAGTAGTATTTTTCACCAGTTGCAGGTTCTTATCCCAGGAACATAACCTGAGCTCTCTATCTACATTGAATATATAACTGAACATAGAGTTCACCTTATATCTGTTATTCGGAGTGAAACCAAGTGAGGTGGCCGGGGTAGTACTGCAACAAGCTTAAATATTTTAAATATGTGTAAGGCTTCTCAAGATTGCTTACAATTTATTAATTATTGCTAACCGGGCTTTCAGTATAGGTAATTAAATACAACAATATTGGCTGTTGTCAATACATCGCGGTTTATAATAAATTTACGCTTGCGTTATTAAACTGTTTAAATTATTTTACACACATTATAATGACACAAGGGAAGAAGACATGCTCCTGAAGAATAGCCTGATCCCAAGGGTTGCGCCTTTTGCTCTTTTCAGGCAAAATCACAAAGTTTTACCGGTCATCGGGGTGAGTAACAGTTGGTATTGATCAGACAAGGAAAACTAATCACGGTCACTGGGGGGAAGAGCGGAGAATTGCCACTCAGTGAAACTGAATTATTGATGAAAGGCTTATCCGCTGAGCTAACGGATTTATGCCGCTCAGAGAATCAGATCATCGGGCAGTTCATTGCCGCTATCGGCTTTTCTTGGAAAATGGCGCGCCAGTTCAGCCCCACACGAAGTAATGACTGAACAAAGGGCATTGCAGGCATGACCTTCATGTAAACCTGTCGCCAGTTCAGTGGCAAGATCCCCCCAGGACTCCGGTCGAATCCGCGCATTAATCCCTCTGTCTCCGAGAATCCATACCTTTCGCTCCAGGAGAGAGATGAAGATAAGGATACCCGTTTCATTCGTTGTCCGGTAAAGCCTCTTCTCAAAAAAAGCCTGTACTGCCCTCTCGCGGACAGCCTCCTCCAGCCGCTTCTTCCCGACAAATGAAAGTTTTAAGCGGGGGAACCGTTTAAAAATAACCGCACTGGGGAGGCTGAGCACGAACGCCAGGGGAATATAAGACCAGATTGTGACATGATGGATTACTATGGATACCACAAGGGCGAGCAAACCGGATAAAAACAGTACGCCGCAAAGAGCAGCTTCACGGTAACTGTCACTCTCGTCAACCACCATGGTGGCGATCTGCCCGGAAGTGCCCCGCTCCGCAGCAGCCACCGCCTGACGGATCGTCTCCTTTTCATCCGCTGTAAAAAAGTCCTTTGCAGTTTTAGCGCTCATTTCCTGTTCCTGTATTTAAACCCAACGCTCACGCCATCCGCTGCGGGCTGAGCTACCAGTCACCCGAAGCTCCACCGCCGCCAAAATCTCCACCGCCGCCGGAAAAACCGCCGGAATCGCCATTACCGAACGAACCGCCGCCAAACCCTCCCCCGGCAAATGGGCCGCCAAAGAAACCGCCCCCGCTGCCAAAGAGGAAACTCAGCAACAATCCGAGAAAAAATCCCGCCACCACCAAAGCAAGCAGTACCACCAGGGAAAGGCCGGGAAAGGTCAAAAAAGCGATGAGAGGGAGTCCTACTGCAGCGGCAACCCCGCCGAGAATCCTGGACATCGAGCCAAGAAACACAGCAGCCACCCCGACAAAGAGAGCAAGGGTGAAAATCGGATGGGCGCTCTTCCTGCCGTGGCGCAGGTCCCGGGGAACTGCCTTGTATTCACCCTTGGCAACAGCCATGAGCGCCGCTACCCCTGCGGCAACGCCGCCGTCGAAATCCCCCCTTTTGAAACTCGGCGCGATCTCATTTCGAATGATTCTGCCGGAAACCAGATCGGTCAGCATGCCTTCCAGGCCCCTCCCCACCTCGATCCTGACTTTACGCTCCTCCTTCACAATCAGAAGGACGACACCATTATCGACACCTTTTTGCCCGATTTTCCAATTCTCGGCAACTTTTATGGAAAACTCCTCCAGGTTTTCGCCCGAAAGAGTTGGAATGATCAGCACGACAATCTGGGTGGAATCGCTTCGTTCAAAATCGCTGAGCCGCTGCTCCAGCTCCTGGACGGTTGCCGGGGAAAGGAGTGCAGCGTAGTCGTTGACATGGCCGCGGAGAGGCGGAACCTCAAGGGCGTGGACCATGCAAGGCAACAGCAGCAGCAGGATGACGATGGCCGTTTTTTTCATAACCTTCCGCTCAGAACTTGACCTTTGGCGATATCTTTGCCCCTTCATCAGCCTTGAACGGCTCCTTGCGGGACAGGTGGAGCAGCAGCGAATTGGTCAGAGAATTGGGAAACGACCTGATGCTCGTGTTGAATTCCTGAACCGCCTTGTTGTAGCGGACCCTGGCAACGTTGATCCGGTTTTCGGTCCCTTCCAGCTGATTTTGTAGATCAAGAAAGTTCTGATTCGCCTTCAGGTCCGGATATTTTTCCACAACCACCATCAGTCGTGACAGCGCGCTGGAGAGCTGACCCTGGGCCTGCTGATACGCTTCCAACGATTTGGGGTTATTGACCAGATCCTTGGAAACCTGGACAGAACCCACTTTGGCCCGTGCCTCGGTGACCGCCTTCAAGGTCTCCGCCTCGTGCTTCGCATACCCCTTGACCACTTCAACAAGATTAGGGATCAGGTCCGCCCGTCGCTGATAGGCAGCCTCCACATCCCCCCATGCGGCAAAAACCGCTTCTTCCTGGCCCTGCATGGTGTTGTAGCCGCAGCCGCTGAGGGTTGAGATGATAACGCCGGCAACTAAAACGAGCAAAATATTCTTCATAATTCCTCCCTATAATTCAATGCTAAATCTAAACCAAATAGTTTCCTGACAGAGACCAATAGTACCACCGGCAATTCATTTGTCATCATCCTTGAAGATGATTTTCATGACTATCAAAACCGAATAGCAGGCAATAGAGAATATGTTGGCGCTGATAAGGGGCATATCCCCAATAGCAACTCCATAGATAAGCCAGAGCAACATGCCTACATTCAACAGCACCGGTTGCCAGATGGAGATGTCACGCGCCTGCCTGGTGCGGTACGTCCTGACCACTTGCGGCACCGCAGCAGCGCTTGTTATAGCTCCCGCCAGGAGCCCTAAATGTGTTATGTTCATGATCTTTTCTTCCCCTTGAATTCTGATGCCGCCCAGTCTATCTGGGAAAGCATGCCGCGCAAAACCGCCACCTCGCGGTCATCCAGCTCAGC
>Ga0184615_10000941_pt1 | contig 15784 bp, 13 predicted proteins | sample PLM4_65_coex_FD_133134 | JGI IMG/M metagenome (GOLD analysis project Ga0184615, IMG submission 133134) | Groundwater sediment microbial communities from an aquifer in East River, Colorado, USA - PLM4_65_coex | ecosystem: Environmental > Terrestrial > Soil > Riparian zone | place: USA: East... | reverse complement strand
CGGCTTCGCGATCAAGGTGCCGATGTTCCCGTTCCACACCTGGCTGCCGGACGCGCACGTCGAGGCGCCGACCGCCGGCTCGGTCATCCTGGCCGGTGTCCTGCTGAAGATGGGGACCTACGGGTTCGTCCGCTTCTCGCTGCCGCTGCTGCCCGACGCGACGCGCTACTACCTGCCCTACATGCTGGCGCTGGCGATCATCGGCATCATCTACGGCGCGCTCGTGGCGATGGTGCAGAAGGACTGGAAGAAGCTGGTGGCGTACTCGTCGGTGAGCCACCTCGGCTTCTGCATGCTGGGAATCTTCGCGCTCAACTGGAAGGGTCTGACGGGCGGCATTCTGCAGATGATCAACCACGGCCTGTCGACCGGGGCGCTGTTCCTCCTGGTCGGATTGATCTACGAGCGCCGGCACACCCGCCTGCTGTCGGACTACGGCGGTCTGTCGAAGGTGATGCCGGTCTTCGCCACGCTCTTCATGATCATCACCATGTCGTCCATTGGGCTGCCGACGCTCAACGGCTTCATCGGCGAGTTCACCATCCTGGCCGGCGCCTGGGGCATCCCGGCCGGCTACGGCTTCCGCATCCCGTGGCTCGGGAACCTGTTCATCGGCGGAAAGTTCTGGGTGGTGTGCGGTGTCTTCGGCATCGTCCTCGGGGCGGCGTACATGCTGTGGCTCTACCAGCGGACGATGTTCGGCAAGCTCGACAATCCGGAGAACGCCAAGCTCAAGGACCTCGATTTCCGGGAGATCATGACGCTGGCGCCGATCGTCGCCTGCTGCTTCTGGATCGGCCTCTACCCGAAGCCGTTCTTCGATGTGCTCGACAAGCCGGTGACGGCGATCGTCGAGGGCCTGGACATCGCCGCCGATCCCGCGGCCCTGGCGCGCAACGCGGTCGCGGAGGGGGACTGCGCGCGATGATCGCCTTCGACCCCAACCAGCTCCGGCTGCTGTCGCCCGAGCTGGTTCTGTGCCTCGGGGGCATCCTCCTGCTGGGCCTTGCGGCCAGCAGGGAGGGCGCCGGGGCCTGGGGGCCGGGGCTCGCCATCCTGTCGTGTCTCGTGACCCTCGTCGCGGTCCTGGCCTACCCCTGGACATTCGGGCTCGAGGCCCTGCGCGTGCCGGCGATCACCGTCGGTTTCGGGGGGATGTTCGTCCTCGATTCGTTCGCGATTTTCTTCAAGGTGCTGTTCCTGATCGCCGCGATCCTGACGCTCCTGCTCTCGGGCCGCTATCTCGAGCAGGAGAACGTCCGCAGCGGCGAGTACTACTCCCTGGTCCTGTTCGCCGTCGTCGGCATGATGCTGCTCGCGTCGGCGGGCGAGTTCCTGACGCTGTTCCTGGCGCTCGAGACCATGGCGCTGTCGTTCTACCCGCTGGTGGGGTACTTCAAGGGCGATCGCCGATCCAACGAGGCCGCGCTGAAGTACTTTCTGCTCGGCTCGTTCTCGAGCGGCATCCTGCTGTACGGCATTTCGCTGGTGTACGCCATGACCGGCACGACGAACCTGGGGCTCATCGGCATGTCGCGCTCCATCGACGCCCTCGGCCCCGACAAGGCGCCCTACTTTCTGCTCGGCGTCATCCTGATCACGGCCGGCCTGGGTTTCAAGATCGCCGCCGCACCCTTCCACATGTGGGCCCCCGATACGTACGAAGGGGCGCCGACGCCGATCACCCTGTTCCTGTCGACCGCGTCGAAGGCGGCGGGGTTCGTGGCCCTGCTGCGGATTTACTCGATGGCCTTCTCGCGGCTCGGCGACCAGTGGTCGCTGCTCCTCGCCATCCTGGCCGTCGCCAGCATGACGATCGGCAACGTCGCCGCCATCCTTCAGGACAACATCAAGCGCATGCTGGCCTACTCGTCGATCGCGCACGCCGGCTACGTGCTCCTGGGGCTGATCGCGGTCGGCCGTGGCGCCGACGTGGCGACGCGCGAGTGGGGCCTGCAGGCGGCCATCCTGTACCTGTTCATCTATACCTTCGTGAATGCCGGCGCCTTCGGGCTGGTGATCATGCTGCGCCGGCAGGGAATCGTCGGTGACCAGGTGACCGATTTCGCCGGCCTGGCCCGGCGCTGCCCGTGGCAGGCGTTCGCGATGCTGGTTTTCATGCTGTCGCTCGCCGGCATCCCGGCGACCGCGGGGTTCGTCGGCAAGTGGTTCCTGTTCGGCGCCGCGGTGCGCGCCCACGTCGCCTGGATCGCGGTGGTCGCCGTGCTCAACAGCGCCGTGTCGCTCTATTACTACGCCCGCGTCGTCGTGATGATGTACATGCGCCCGCCGATGGACGAGGTGCCGATCGTGCCGTCCGCCGGCCAGCGGCTGGCGATCGCCGCCTGCGCCCTGTTCACGCTCCTGTTCGGGGTCTATCCGCAGCCGATCATCGAGTTCGCGCGCCGATCGGTCCTGGCCCTGGCCCCCTGGACCTCCTGAAGCCATGGCTCGGACACGCTCCTAGTGGCCGCAGGCGACCGCCCGCCGCTCGCCGAGGCCATGCGTCTGGCGCAGGTCGGCACGATGCTGGTGGCCCCGATGCTCGGGCTCGGGGGGATCGGCTACCTGCTCGACGGGCGCTGGGGGACGAAGCCGTGGCTCATGGTGGCCGGCCTTCTTCTCGGCATGGCGGGCGGCTTCGTGAGCTTCGTGCAGATCGTGACCTCGATCAAGGATGACGGCGGGCCGCGGTCGGGCGCGCCGCCGCCGGACGCGCCGCCGCCGGGCGCGCCGCCGCAGGAGCGGCCCCGCCGATGACGGCGCGCTTCCTCGCCGCCATCGTGCTGCTCGCGGGGATGGCCGCCGCCGCGGCCTGGATCGGGCGCGGAGCGATTCCCGCCGACGCCCTGGCGGGGGTGTTCATCGGCCTCGGCCTCGGCGCCGCCGGGGCGATCTCCTGGATCCTGGGCGCCGCCTGGGCGGTCCGGCGCGGGGGGCAGGCGTTCCTGGCGGCGGTCGTACTTGGCATCCTGGGCCGCCTCGTGGTATACAGCGCGACTCTGGTTTACGTCGCGCTCGGGACCGGCATCAACCTGCCCTGGACGGCGGGGGCGCTGCTCGGCTCCTACCTGGTCTTCATCGTCCTCGAGATCCTTTACGCCCTGCGGGCGGCCGGGACCGGTGCGGGGACGGCGCGGCCGCAGCATGAGGGAAGGACAGGGAGCGACGCATGACGGAAGCAGCGACCGGCCACGCCGCCGCCGCGGCAGCCCACGACGCGGCAGCCCACGGCGGCGAGTTCAACGCCGGCGAGACCATCGCGCACCACATCATGGACACGCAGGTGATGGAGCTGCCGTTCATCGGCGCGGTGCACCTGCCGACCCTGCACATCGGCTCCTGGGATCTGCCGGTCACGAAACATGTCGTGATGCTGTGGGTCGCCGCCGCCGTCGTGCTGGCGCTGGCCGGCATCGCGGCGCGGCGGCGGGCGCTGGTCCCCGGGCGGGTCCAGAGCCTGGTCGAGATCATGGTGGTCTTCGTGCGCGACGAGCTGGCGCGCAAGAACATCGGCCCGCACGGCGATCGCTTCGTGCCGTACCTGCTGACGACCTTCTTCTTCATCCTGGCCTGCAACCTCATCGGGCTGGTGCCGTACGGCGCCACCGCCACCAGCAACATCGGCGTGACCGCCGCCCTCGCCGGCGTCGCCTTCCTGGTGACCCAGGCCTCCGGGATGCGCGAGTACGGCGTCGTCGGCCATTTCAAGAACCTGGTGCCGCCCGGCCTGCCGGCCTGGCTGCTGCCGATCATGATCCCGGTCGAGCTTCTCGGCATGCTGGCGAAGCCGTTCGCGCTGTGCGTGCGTCTGTTCGCCAACATGACGGCCGGTCACGTTGTCATCATCTCGCTCATCAGCCTGGTCTTCATCCTGAAATCGATCCTGGTCGGCGTGCTGCTGTCGGTGCCGTTCGCGCTGTTCATCAACGGCATCGAATTGCTGGTGGCATTCCTGCAGGCCTACATTTTCACGATGCTCACGTCGCTGTTCATCGGCATGTCGGTGCACCCCTCCCACTGAGGACGGTTGACCCGACGTACCACGCACGCCGCACGGCCGGGGCCGGGCGGTGACTGGCTGGCAACGCAACAAGGAGGATAGGGGCATGGAATTCGGCAACTCTCTGGCGCATCTGGGAGCGGGCATCGGCGCGGGTCTGGCCGTCATCGGCGGCGCGGCGGGCATCGGCCGCCTGGCGGCCGCGGCGATGGAAGGGAGCGCCCGGCAGCCGCAGGCCGTCGGCGACATCCGCACGAGCATGATCATCGCGGCGGCGCTCATCGAGGGCGCGACCCTGTTCGCGCTCGTCATCTGCATGATCCTCGGGGTCAAGTAGCGCCGGGCGGCGGCGCGCGCGGAGACACCCCATGGGCATCAATCTGGTCACCCCCGAAGTCGGGATGATCTTCTGGACGCTGATCATCTTCGTCCTGCTGGTCCTCCTGCTCGGCCGTTACGCCTGGAAGCCCCTGCTGGCGCTGCTCGACGAGCGCGAGACCCAGGTGCGCGAGTCTCTCGAGGCGGCCCGCACGGCGCGCGCCGAGGCCGACGAGATCCTGAAGAAGAACCAGGAGTTCCTCGCCGGGGCGCGGCGCGAGACCGCCGCGCTCCTCGAGCAGGGACGGCGGGAGAGCGAGGTCCTGCGCGCCGAGATTCTCGCGCAGGCGCGCAAGGAGGCGCAGGATCTGGTCGAGCAGGGGAAGCGCCAGGTCCAGTACGAGCAGAAGCAGGCGGTCGAGCAGCTGCGCCGCCAGGTGGCCGACCTGGCCATCGGCGCCGCCGAGCGTCTCATCCGGCGCGAGCTCGACGACGCCGGACACCGCCAGCTGGTCGCGGACTACCTCAAGGCGCTCCCCGCGTCGGACACCGATGCGGGCAGAAGCTAGGCCCGCGTGATCCGGGTCCCCGTTCGCCTCCGGCGGACCATCGACGAGTCGCACGACATCCGCATCGGGCGGGGGCTCGGGCCGCGGATTTCCGTCGACCTGCGGCGCCGGTCGCTGGCGCGGCGGTTCGTGGTGATCACCGACCAGAACCTGGCGGCCCGTCACGGGCGCCGCCTGCTCGGCGCGCTGCGGCGCCGTGGTCTCGCGGCCGACATCCTGGTCATCCCCGCCGGCGAGGCGAGCAAGACGCGGCGCGTGCGCGATCGGCTCGAAGACCGTCTCATCGACCTCGGCGCCGACCGGTCCACCGCGCTCGTGGCCCTGGGTGGCGGGGTGGTCGGCGACCTCACCGGCTTCGTCGCCGCCACGTTCCACCGCGGCATCCCGTTCGTCCAGGTGCCGACCACGCTCGTCGGCATGGTCGATTCGGCGATCGGCGGCAAGACCGGCATCAACCACCGCCACGGCAAGAACCTGATCGGCGCCTACCACGCGCCGGCCGCCGTCTACATCGACATCGACTACCTGCGAACCCTGCCGCCAAGGCAGTTCCGCGCCGGTCTCGCCGAGGTGGTGAAATGCGGCGTCGTGGCCGACCCGGATCTCTTCGAGACCCTCGAGCGCTGGCCCGATCGCGTCCTGCGCCGCGAACCGGATCTCCTGTCGCGGGTCATCGAGGCCTGCTGCCGGATCAAGGCGCGGGTGGTGAGCGAGGACCCGCGCGAGTCGGGGCGGCGCACCATCCTGAACTTCGGCCACACCATCGGCCACGCCCTCGAGACCCTTAGCCGCTACCGCATCGCCCACGGCGAGGCGGTCGCACTCGGGATGGTCGCCGAGGCGCGCATCGCGGCGAAGGCGGGACTCGGAACCGCGACCCTGGTGCCGCGGCTCGCGGGACTCCTGGCGGCACTCGGCCTGCCGACCGCCATCCCGGCGCGCTACGCGCCGGCGGCGATCCTCGAGGTGGCGCGGCGCGACAAGAAGGCGCGCGGCGGGCGGATCGCCTGCGCGCTGCCGGTCCGGCTCGGCGCCATGGCGCAGGTGGCGGGTGACTATCGCATCCCCGTCGACGATGCGCTGGTCGCCGGTGTGCTGCGCGCGGCGCCGCGAACGCGGCCCACCCCGTGACCCGGACGGACGTGTAGGCTCACGGCGGCGGCGCCGCCCGGCGCCGCTGGAGGCAGGCGATGGAAACGGCCGGCGGCTGGACCCTGGTCATCCGCGACGCCTCGACCACGCTGAGCCCCGATCCCGCCGGGGCGATCGTCTACACCTTCGACGCCGACGGGCGGCCGATCGCCTGGTCCGACGACGGCACCCTCTACAAACGCTCGCTCGCCTCGGAGATCCACGGCCGCCGCGATGCCGCCACCGGGCGCGCCCGATTCGTCGTCCCCGAGACCGAGGCCGCCGGCCTGTTCGGCCGTCTCCGCGCGCGGGTCGCGGCGGCGCCGGCCGCCTCGTTCGGCGGGACGGGACGCCGGCGCATCGAGGCGATCCTCGCCTGGACGCCGGAGCGCCTGCTCGCCGAGAAGGCGCGTTTCGATGCCGCCTACGAGCCGCTCGGGATCCTGCCACCCGACCAGTACCTCGCCATCGTCCTGCAGGCGACCCACGGCTGCTCATGGAACCGCTGCACGTTCTGCGATTTCTACCGCGGCCGGCCCTTCCGGGCGCGGGCGCCGGAGGAGTTCACCGGGCATGCCCGGGCGGTGCGCGACCTGCTCGGCGACGGCGCCCGCCTGCGGCGGCGGATCTTCCTCGCCGACGGCGACGCCCTGGTGATGTCGAATGCCCGCCTCCTGCCGCTCATGGCGATCGCCCGCGACACCTTCCCCGGCCGGCCGGTCGGCGGTTTCGTCGACGTCTTCGCCGGTCACGGCAAGGGGAGTGACGACTGGGCCGAGCTCGCGGCCGCCGGTCTTGTGCGCGTCCAGGTCGGCATCGAGACCGGCCACGATCCGCTGCTCGCGTGGCTCGACAAGCCGGGGTGCGCCGCGGAGGCGCGCGCTTTCGTCGCCGATCTCAAGGGCGCGGGTCTGATGGTGTCGGTGATCTTCATGTGCGGCGCCGGCGGCGATCGCTTCGCGCCGCGTCACGTCGAGGACACGGCCACGCTGATCCAGGCGCTGCCGCTGGCCGCGGGGGATGTCGTCTACCTGTCGCCGTTCATCGAGAGACCCGACTCGGCCTACGCGGCGCGCGCCCGCGCCGACGGGGTGCGGGCGCTGCCGGCGGAGGCGATCGAGTCGCAGCACCGCGCCCTGCGCGACGCCGTGCGCCGGGCGCACCCCGGCGTGAAGGCGGCGCGCTACGACATCCGCGAGTTCGTCTACTAGAAGACGCTCCTAGGCGAAGTCGATCTCGCGCAGCACCAGCGCGCGGATCCTCCCGAGGGCCGATTCGACCTCGGGACTCGGGGCGGCGGCGGGCTCGAAGGTGCGCGCCTCGATCGCGAAGATCACCAGGCGCCGCGGCAGCCTGCCGAGGGTGGCGCCGAGCGCCACCGCCTCCCTGAGGCCGACCGCGTGCGACGACGGAAAGACCGCCGACGCGGGCGGCGGCAGGGCCAGGCCGTCCCAGCGGTGCAGCGTCCCGGGTGGTGTCGCCGCGCCGGCGGTGCGCACGGCGTCGATCACGATCGCCAGGTCGCGCCCTTCCCAGAGTTCGAGCAGGACGGTGCCGTCGCGGTCGACGGCGTGGACCTCGACGTCGGGGAGGTGGACGCGCGCCAGGGCGTCGGCGGCCAGGGGGCCGATGGCGTCGTCGGCGCGCAACCGGCAACCGTAGCCGATAATGACGGCGCGCGCCGGTGTCGCGGTCGTCGCGCCGGTTCCGCCGGGGCGCGCGGGTGATGGACGTTCGCGGTTCACGCGGGGCTCCTTTCGACGGTCACCGTAAGGGCGTGGGTCGCGCAGGAGATGCACGGGTCATAGTTGCGCACCGCCTGCTCGCCGCGCCGCCGGTCGGCCGTGCCGCGACATTCGGCGTCGATTCCATGGTGCGAACTCCCGCGGGCGCCGGGGGGTGGGGCGGTGCAATCATGCTGCCATCGCCGGGATCCGGACGCCGATCGGCGGGCCACCTTTCCGGCGCATCGCACCCACTCACCGACATCCCGTGGAACGCTCTTCTGTCGGGCGGTTCCGGCGGAGATCGATATCGAAGCCTGGGGGGCGGTCGCCGCCGGTCGCGGCGGGCGTGGCGAGGTCGCTTCGTGGACGTGCCGTCCCACCGCAACGGTTGCGCCATGCCGACCGCGGCGCGCGCGTTTGACCGTCCGCCTTGCGTCCTTGCGATCGGCCCCTATATTGATGACGGAATCGACATTCCCGTCGGGGATGGCGGGCGACCCCGTCGCGGTTCCGGAGGAGAGGCCATGGTCCTGCGGCTGGTGAAGAAAAAAGACAACAAGAGCCCGACGCCGGAGCCGGCCGGAGCGGCGTACCTGATCGTCGATGCTTCCGGCGGAATCGTCGAGGTCGGCGGTTGGGAGAGCCTCGCAGTCGAGGCGCCGCCCGAATCGCTGGCCGCCGGCCGATCCGACGACCCGCCTCTGGTCCGCGGCATCGCCGCCCTGGTCGAGGCGGCGCGACACGCCGCGCTCCCGCTGGCGCGCCTCGTCGAGGTGCAGACCGACAAGGCGCGGCTCTACGCCCTGGTGGCCGCGCCCACGGGGGGCGGCGGCACCGGCGGCCGGCTCACGGTCACCATCGCCGAGACCGGCGATCCGCAGGCGGGCGCCGCCGAGGGAAAGGTCATCCGTCAGCTCGGGCACGACCTGCGCACACCGCTGACATCGATCAGCGGCGCGGTCGAGCTGCTGCAGTCGGGCCGTCTCGGCGGTCTGCAGCCGCAGCAGGAAAAGGTCCTCGGGCTGATGGAGAAGGGCGTCGCCGGCATGGTCCGGCTCATCGACGAGGCGACCACGCCGTACCACAACGACCGCCGGCTGGCGGAGGCGCTGGGCGCCGAGGTCGAGGAGATGCTCGGCGGGAAGGACGGCGGTTCATGAGCGGCACCATCCTGATCGCGGACGATTCGCAGGCGGTGCGGGATATCTTGCAGATGAGCCTCGAGACTCTGGGCTACAGCGTGCTGGTGGCGGAGGATGGCGAGCGCGCCATGGAGCGGATCCAGTCCGCGAGCCCCGATCTGATCATCGCCGACGTGATGATGCCGAAGGTGAACGGGTTCCAAATCTGCCGGCGGGTGAAATCCGATCCATCGACGCGCCACACGCCGGTCATTCTGTTGACGGCGCGCTCCGGCCAGGAGGATGTCTTCTGGGGCAAGGACTGCGGCGCCGACGAGTACATCACCAAGCCGTTCCGCACCCAGGATCTCGAGCAGGCGATCCGCCGGCTCCTGCAGGCGCAGACGGCGGAGCGCGCCGCGGTGACCGACCCGGGGCTTGGTCTTGCGGCCACAGGCGGCCACATCGTCATACTGCGCTGGGACCCGCGTGCCATGGACGTGTTCCGGAAGAAGTACGGCGAGATTGCATTCAGCTCCGCGCTGCAGACGTTGCGCGCCGCCGCGGAAGGGTTCATGAGGGGCCGCGGCCAGGGCGGTTCCGTCGGCGTCCACGTTCCGGTGGGGTTGTCGGCGGTGGTGGCGGGGGACGAGGGCCCGGCGGCGGCGCTCGGTCGCGACCTGGCGGGGCACCTGACCGCCACGGCGGAGTCGTTGTACGAGGGGACCGATCGGGCGCTCGGCTTCATCCGCTGCCGCGATCCACGCAGCGGACGCGAGGAGCAGCTGCCGCTGCTGACCTTCACGGCCGGCATCGACCCCGACACTCACGTCTGAGGCCTGCGGCGCGCAGGCGTTACGATCATGTCATCGGCCGCGGGGTGGTTTGACGACCCCCGGAGGCGACACTAGAATCCACCCGGGAGCCGCGGCGGACCGATGATCCCGAAGAAACTGGGGCGCTTCGAGATCCTGCGCGAGATCGGACGGGGCGCGATGGGGCAGGTCTTCCTGGCCCACGACCCCACCATCGAGCGGCAGGTGGCGATCAAGACGATCGCCCTCGCTCCGGGCACGTCGGAGCAGGAGGCACGCGAGACCAGCCGCCGCTTCCTGCGCGAGGCCCAGGCCGCCGGCCGGCTCCTCCATCCCAACATCGTCACCATCTTCGACGTCGGCGAGGAGAACGGTCTGTCGTTCATCGCCATGGAGTTCATCGACGGCGAGACCCTCGATCGCCGCGCCCGTCCCGGGGCGCTGCTGCCGCCGGGCGAGGTCCTCGGTCTCGTCGTGCAGGCGGCGGCCGCCCTCGACCACGCCCACGCGGCGGGTGTCATCCACCGCGACATCAAGCCTGCGAACCTGATGCGTCTCGCCGACGGGACGCTCAAGGTCACCGACTTCGGCCTCGCCAAGGAACCGAGCGCGAACCTGACGCAGACTGGTGTCCTGCTCGGCACGCCGAGCTACATGTCGCCGGAGCAGATCCAGGGGCGCACCCTCGACGGACGCAGCGATCTCTTCTCGCTCGGGGTCGTCCTGTACGAGCTGCTGACCGGTGTGCGGCCGTTCGAGGCCGACTCGATCTCGACGATCATCTACCGTGTCCTCTACGAGGATCCGCGCCCACCCGCCGCCCACAACCCGGCCCTGCCGCCGGAGATCAACCTGGTGCTCGCAAAGGCGCTCGCGAAGGCGCCCGATCGGCGCTATGACAGCGGGGCGGCGCTGGTGGTCGACCTGCGCAAGGCCTTCTCGATGCTGCCGCCGGAGACGCTGTCGCGGCCGTTCGCGCGCCCGGCCACCGCATCGTCGCCCGCGACCGTCCCGACGCCGGCCTCGGCGGTGCGCCGGGCCGCCACGGCGACGTCACCGGCCCGCGTGGCGCGGCCCCGGCCCGCCGGCACCCCGGGCGTCCGCGCGCCGGGTGTCGCCCGGCCGGCATCGCTTCTCGCGCATCACCCGTTCAAGATCGCCGCGCTGGTGGTGACGGTGGCCGCCGGCCTGCTCTTCTTTCCGCGCGGCGCCAACCGCTCCGAGCCGCCGGGTCGGCGTCAGGCCGCGACCCCGGCCGGACCGGTGCAGGCGGCCGGGATGGGCGCCGCGCCCGCCGCCACCGCGCCCGCCGCCACCGCACCTGCCGCCGCGCGCCGGATCACCGTGGCGGTGGAGACCATGCCGCACGGCGGCTCGGTCTTCCTCGACGACATCCCGCTGGCCGAGCCGCGCGTCGTGCTGGCGCTCGACGACCCGAAGGCGCACGACATCCGCGCCCGCGCCGGCTGCCTCGAGGCGACCGCCGAGATGACCGCGGCCGACCTCGCCTCGTTCAACGGGCCGCTGGTGCTCGAACTGCATGCGCGGCGCGAGGTCGTGCCGATCGGCTCGGAGCCGGCCGGCGCCCGCCTTCTCCTCGACGGTCGCGACACCGGCAAGACGACGCCGGTCGAGATCGAGATCGACATCTGCGAGCGCCGTGTCATCGAGTTGCGCCTGGAGGGGCACCGCCCCTGGAGGCGCGAGTTCGATCCGGAGGAAGGCGCCGCCGCCCTGGCCGGAACGCTCGCCGCCGTCACCCTCGACCCGATACCGAGCGGCAGGGTGCTGGTCGAGCGGCCGAGAGGGTACGCGGTGGAGGTCTATGCCGGCGAGCGCCGCATCGGCCGCGCCGGCGAGCCGATCGCCCTGCCCGAGGGGAAACATGCCCTGACCCTGCGCAACGACGAGGTCTTCCTGCGCGAGCGCGCCGTGGTGAATGTCACCGGCGGCCGCACCGTGACACCGGCGATCGCCCTGCCGGATCTCGGACGTCTCACGGTGCTGGCCCAGCCGAGCAACTGCAAGGTCTTCATCGACGGTGTCTACGTCGATGTCACGCCGGTGCTCGCCCGGCCGATCGCGGCCGGCGGCCACCGCGTCAAGGTGGTCTTCGTTCCGAACGGCGCGACCCGCGAGGTTGCCGTGTCGATCACCGCCGGCCGCGCCGAGCGCGTCGTGGTGAAATTCTGATGCCGCAGCGCCGGCCCCGGACCGGGACGCTCGTCGTGCTGGCGGCGCTCGTCCTGGCGTTCGCGTCCACCGCGCTGCGCGCCGCCCCGGAAGGGGCGGCGCCGTCGTCGCCCCCGCCGTCGTCTCCCGCGCCGTCGGCCGCCGCGCCGGCGAAGCCGGCATCGCCCGCGGCCGTGGAGGATGCGCCGCTCGACGCCCGGCTCTACTCCGAGGCCATGGCGGCCCTGGGCGCCGGCCGGCGTGACGAGGCCGGCCGGACCCTGCGCCGCATCTACACCGATTTCCCCCAGAGTCCGTGGGCGCCGGCGGCACTGCTCAAGTCGGCGGAGATGGTCTACCCGGTCACCACCTGGGCGCAGATCGGCTCCGCCAGCGGCACGGCCCTGCAGCAGGCGGCGGATCTCCTGTCGCGTCTGGCGCAGTCGTACCGCGCCTCGCCCGAGGCGGCGCAGGCCCTGGTGCGGCTCGGCTACATCGGTCTCGAGCCGGCGCGGGTGAAGGCCGATCTGGACGAGGCCTGCGGGCGCTTCGCGACCGCGATGCAGATCTACCCGGACAGCGACGCGGCCGACGATGCCTCCCTGGCGGCCGGGCGCTGCGACCAGTTGCGCGGCCGCCCGGCGCGCGCCTCCGAGTCGTTCGCGCGCCTGCTCGCCGAGCACCCCGACAGCCCGCTCGCCGGCGAGGCGATGTACCGCTATGGCCTGGCGCTGTCGCGCCTCGACGATGCGGCCGAGGCGATGCTCGCGCTCGAGCGGCTGCGGCTGCGCGCGCCCGACTCGCCGTTCGCGGCGCCGGCGCTCGACCGCCTGACCCTGCTGCACCGGCTGCGCCTGCTGCCCGCCGACGCGGCGCCGCGCGCGCCGTCCGACGCCGCCGGATCCGCGGCGGTGATCGACTGGACCGCGCTGTACAAGGTCGACCCGGAGTACGGCGCCGCGCTGGCCCAGGGCGCCGGGACGGCGAAGGCGATCCGCGGCATCAACGACCTGAGTGTCGACGCGCAGGGGCTGCTGATCGCGGCCTCGCCGCGCACCCCCGCGGTCTTCCGGTTCGACGCGCGCGGCCGCGTCCAGGAGCAGATCAACCACCCCGGCCCGGACCATGTCGCGGCGGCCGAGGGGCTGGCGGTCTTCATCTCCGGCAAGGAACAGATCGCCGTCAACGCCCGCAACTGGAGCGGCGCCGATCTCCCCGGCGTCCAGGGACGCCCGCCGGCCGATTTCGGGCCGATCGCGGTCGACGCCTTCGGCCGGGTCCACCTGCTCGACCGGCGCGAGAATGCCGTGCTGGTGTACGACCGCAATCGCAAGCTGGTGGCCGCCGCCCGGCCGCCCTCCGGCAGCGACGGGCGTTTCGTCGATGTCGCGGCGGGCGACGACGGCTCGGTCATGGCCCTCGACGCGCGCGGCCGTCTGGTCATGGTCCTCAGCCAGGGGCGCGAGGTGCGCCGGATCGATCTGGCCGCGGCCGGCATCGTCGAGCCGGCGTCGCTGGCGGTCGACGGTCTGGGTGATCTCTATGTCCTCGATGCGCGCAGCGGCGCGGTGTACGTGACCGACCCGGCCGGGAAACCGCTCACCGTCATCCGGCTGCCGAAGGACGCGGCGGCGCGGGTCGGAGAGATCGGCGCCCTCGCGGTCGACCCGCAGGGGCGCGTCTACCTCGGGGGCCGCAAGTCGGGCCTGCTGGTGCGGCTGCAATGAGATCGCTGCGCAGGTGGCGCGGCGCCGGTGCCGCGGCGTGGCTCGCGGTCGCGGCCGCCGTCACGGTCGCGGCCGCGGTCACGGTGCTGCTCGCGCTCGTGACCGCGCCCGTCCCGCCGGCATGGGCGCAGCAGGAAGAGGATCTGACCGCCGGTCTGCGCGGCATGCGCGAAGCCTACGATCGGGCCCGCGACCGCATCGAGGAGCTCGACTTCGCCGCCGCCGTCTCCGAGCTGCAGGCGGTCATCGAGCCGCGGCGCGCGGCGCGTCCCGCCGATCTCGGGGCCGAGGAGCAGAAGCTGCTGTGTGCCGCCTACGATCTCCGCGCCCGGGCCCAGTTCAACCTCGGCAACAGCGGCGCCGCCGAATCCGACTTCGAAGCCCTCCTGCGTCTCGACCCGGCCTGGGCGATCGACCGGCAGACCCTGTCGCCGAAGGTGGTCGACCTGTTCGACAAGGTGCGGCGCCGGATGGTCGCCGTCTTCACCCTCGCGGTTGAGCCGCCGCGGGCGCGCGTGACCATCGACGGCGAGCCGGTCGACCCGGCGGCGCCCGACGGTATCGGCCTGCTGATGGGCTCGCGGACCCTCGCCGTCGCGATGGACGGGTACGAGCCATACACCGAGACTCTGGTGATCGCCGGGGGCGGGCGGCTCGAGCGCACCGTTCGCCTCAAGCCGAACCGGCGCACCATCGAGTTCATCACCGTCCCGGGCGGTGTGAAGGTGACCTTCGACGGCGCCGCCGCCGGGCTCACGGCCGGCCCGGCCACGCCCGAGGTCGAGGCGCTCGCCGCCACGTACGGCTTCGATCCGGCGCGGGCCTCGGCGCCGCTCGCCGTGCCGCTGGTCGCCGCCGGAGAGCACCGCGTGACCTTCGAGCGCGAGTGTCACCGGCCGCAGACCCTGACCATCAAGGTCGAGCTCGATCCGGGCAACCGGCCGCTGCGCTTCTCGCCGGTGATTCTCGAGGAGGCGATGGGGAAGCTGCAGATCGACTCGGTGCCGTCCGGGGCCGATGTCCTGATCGACGGCGTCCGCCAGGGCGCCACCCCCCTGACCCTCGGCAGCCTGTGCGGCGGAGATCGCGACATCGCCGTGGTCAAAGGGGAGGTCGGGCGCTGGAGCGAGCGCATCCGTCTCACACCGGGCGAGCTCAACACCCTGACCGTGCGGTTGCGCCCGACGCTGCTGTATGCCGGCACCTTCCGCCTCGACGAGTGGGGGAGGGCGATCTGGAGCGACGAGGACAAGCCGCTCCTCGAAGCCCTCGGGCGCGGGCTGCGCACCCTCAACGTGGTGCGGATGCCGGCGGCGCAGGAGGCGCTGCGCGACGCGATCGTCCGCTGGATGATCGCCGACCCGCGCGAGGCGCGCGCCGGCACGCTGGTGCCGCCCGACATTCTGAAGGACGCCGCCGAGAAGACCGGCGCCGATCTCGTGCTGGCCGGTCTCACCTACGCCTCCGATCCGGAGCGCGCCTGGACGCTGGCCCTCTATTCGGTCATGCACGCCGCGCCCGACCGCGTGCGGCTGAAGCTCGGCCGCGACGACGAGGTGCGCGACTTCGTCGCCCGGCTCGACAGCGCCCCGCCCGAGACGGCGACCTTCTGGGGGCTCACCCTCGCCGACACCGCGCTGCCGCCGGGCGGTCCGGTGGTGGCGCGCGTCCTCCCGGGCAGCCCGGCGGCGCAAGCCGGCGTGGTGCGCGGTGAGCGCATCGTCTCGGTCGGCGAGGAGAAGGCCGCCGGCGCCGGCCAGGCGATGGCGGCACTGGCGGCGACCGCGGACCGCGGCGCCGGTGTGCGCGCGCCGGTGGTCCTGAGCGTCCTCGGCAAGCAGGGGACACGCACGGTGCGTATGGCCCCCGGCGAGGCCCCCGCGCTGCTGGCGCTGACCGATCGCGGACGGCTCTACAACCGCGCCCTGGCCGAATATCGGTTGCGCGCCCGCGCCGCCGTCGACGACACCGCCCGCGGCGTCGCCCAGCTGAACCTCGGACTGGCCTACATGCACTTCCGCGCCTGGGACCGGGCGGTGAGCGACGGGCTGGGCCGCGCCGACCTGCCGGAAGGAAGTGGCATCGCGCGCGGCACCGTTCTGTATTACCGCGGCCTGTGCGCCCTGCGGCGCGGCGATCCGGAAGCGGCGAAGCAGGCCTTCACGGCCGCCTCGCGGTCACCGGGCAGCACCCTCGAGTCG
>Ga0184615_10000940_pt1 | contig 15784 bp, 11 predicted proteins | sample PLM4_65_coex_FD_133134 | JGI IMG/M metagenome (GOLD analysis project Ga0184615, IMG submission 133134) | Groundwater sediment microbial communities from an aquifer in East River, Colorado, USA - PLM4_65_coex | ecosystem: Environmental > Terrestrial > Soil > Riparian zone | place: USA: East... | reverse complement strand
GTCACCCGCGCGCCCATGCTGCATCAGGAATGTCTGTTGGCCCAAGCCATGGGTTACACCGGACACGCTCTGCGCATCGCGCAACAACTTCCGCCAGACGATGCGGCGCGGCTCTTCCTGCTCGAAGACGCGCAATTGCAGGAAGCAGCGCGGAGCCCGAACGCGAGCGCGGAGCTTCGTTACCTGGCTCTCATCAGCCAGGGACGCCTGGACGACCCAGCCGCGTTGCCGCCGGCTCCGGATCTGTTCCCCCGCGAGCTGCAATTGCTGCCCGCGCTCCAAGCCAACCTGATTCACGGTGACAACAAATCCCAGGAAGCGGCTCGTGAACAGCTCCCTTCGCTGGTGCTCGGGTTGCTGTACGAAGAATGCCGGCCTTCGTTTCTGGAGAGAATTTCCGCGGGCTTCTCCTGGGGATTCTTTTCCCATGGCCTGCCGCGTTGGACCGCGCGGCTGGAGGCTTATCTGCCGGTGTACGCGAGGCGTCTGCGCGGTCCTTTCTGGGAGGGAGATGTTGCCGCCGCGTGGTTCCGAGCCGCCTTCTACTCCCCGGTGATGGCTCAAGGTCTGCAACTTCTGGACGCTGTTGCGCCGCAGCCGGCCGAGGAATTCGCCAGCCGTTTGGTCCGGGGGAACGCGCCCTACGCGCGGGATTTCCAGCGCTGGTATTTCGACCTGGTGGAGGCTCGGGCCGGCCGTCTCGAACCGCAGCAGTTGATCGACGATCTGGGGACCTTGTCCACATTGGGCGGGGGTCCGCTCGAGCGCACGTTGGCGGAGTTGGTCCACGGAACCAAGCGGCCGGCGGCCAGTGATTTTCGGCTGAATGATCCCCGCTTGCTGGATGGAGTGCGTCGGCTGTCGCAACGTCTGGACACGCGCCCGGAGTATCGCCGCGCGCTGGGCGAGGCGATGCGCGACGTGCTGGCCGACGGCCTAGCGGCGGAACAACTCTTCGCCGCCGCGGTAAACGCCGCTCCTTTCGACTCCACCGACCTGCGGACCTGGATCGCCTATCAGCGCGCCGATCGCACCGCACTGTTGAGCCTGCTGGAGTCGTCGGAAACACGCGGTGCGGCGCTCGATACCCTGGCATCCCTGCCGCCGCGCGATTGGGTGCCGGTCGCCGAGTGGAAGCGGGCCTTCCGGGCCTGGCTCGATCAACGGCCTAACAATTGGAACGCGCGCGCCCGTTACATCGCCTTCCTGGAGCAACGAAAGGATTATTCCGAAGGCCGCGCGGTGATCGGTGAGTGGCTCCGCCTTCAGGCAGCCGGAAGACAGGCCGAGCCGGCCGAGCGCGCAACGCTGACGCGCCTGCTCCTCGAGGAACGCCGCTACGCGGAAGGTCTCGCGGAACTGCAGCCCTTGCTCGACGCCGGTGATTCCCTCGCCTGGATGCCGGGAGCTGTGCTTCTGCAAAAGCTGGGCCGGGCTCAGGAGGCGGAAAAGTTGTTCCTCAAGGTACTTCAGGGGTCGCCCAAAGACATCACCGCGCTGGCCGCCTACGTCCAGCTTCTGTGGACCGAGTCGCGGGATCAGGAGGCGGCGATGAGCATCCAGTCGCGCAGCCCGGCGCCCGGCCCCGAGGAAATGGCGGTGCTCGGAGAGGCTTTCGCCGAGTTGTTCGCGCGGCGTCCAAAGCAGAAAGGAATCGCAGCCTTCGCTCCCTTGGCCGGCTCGGGTCTGAGCCCCGTGGTTCTCGAGGAGATGATTGCGCCGGTCGCGCGAGCGGGAAACTATGAGCTGGCTTTTGAGATGCAGTCCCGGCTGGAAGCGGAGGAGCCGGAGGAAACACAGCTCGCTCTTCGCGCCCACCGGTATCTTCATAAGTGGTTGGGCAAGGATGGCGCGCTCTCCTGGCTGCGCTCGAAAATTCCGATGGGTCGCTTGAATGCCAGCGCTCGGCTGATCGTCGAGGAAAGCGCTCAAGACGAGTTCGATCTGCTTTGGGACCTGATCCTGAACCCGCAGGGCCAGGACGCCGAGACGGTGTGGTTGATGCGCGCCGCGACGTTCTTGTCTCGTCCAAAGAAGGATCCCCGGCACGGAATTCTGCTTCGCTATTACTCGCAGCCAGGAGCGAGCCTGGAGCATGTGCTGGGCCGCTTCCTGACCGGGCAAACCGCCGAAGGCGTGGTTGTCGCGCAGGCCACCACACCAGCGCGAAGCTGTCAGGCCGCTTTCTTTCTGGGACTGAAGGCCGGCGCCGAAGGCCGTGCCGCGGAGAGCCGGGAATGGTATCGTGTAGCTGTGGAAACGAAAGCTGAGGATTGCGGTGAATATCCGTGGGCTTGGCGACAACTCCGGCGGCTTTCGTCCGCCGCATCCGGAGTTCCGCTTTCCACTGGTACTAGATCGGTAAACCCGATGGAAAATAAGTCTTGACTCTAGGGGTAAGCCCTGTTGTACTGATAGCGTCCCTGCGAAAGCTAGGATGACACGCCCAGCGTTCGTTGAAGTATCCCGCGCCCGAGCGCCCGTGGCTGTGTGGCTTTAAAAAGTTGACTGACGCAGCTAGTGATGATAGGGTGTCACTTTTTAGGCCCAGCACGGGTCCTGCCTTTTTTTGGCGGCCCAAAAGTTTTGTACGAGCTCAGAAGGCCTGCCCCTCCGGGGTCAGGCTGGAGAGGCAGTAAAAAATAGCAAGAGACCCCGGTTGGAGGGGCAGCGTCTGAACCCAAACTCAATGAACCACATGAACAAGGAGACGGAGATGGCAAATAGCAGAACCAAAGTCCTGATCCCGATGCTGGCTCTGTGCATTTTTGCAGTGTCGGCCTACGGACAGGCGGTCCTGACGTTGGGCTCGAACCCAACCCGGGTCCGCGCTGAAGGCATCACCGAGGTGGTCGGTTTGATCACCTTATCCAATAACACTAACGCAAATCAGATTATTCCGAACGGAACCAGCATCACCTTCGTGTACGATGGTTCCGGCATCACCAACACCCCTGGCGTTTCGACCACTTGCACCACGGGTGCTGGCGCCTGCGTCGTTGTGCCTCCCGACCGGAACATCTACACTACGGGCGCCGGCTCGTCACTCGCTACCGGGCTGACCCTGGTGCAGAGCGGCTCCACCATCACTCTCTCGATCACCGCAGCCTACGTTAATACGGCGGCCTGCGGCGTCGCCGGAGCTGGCGGATCGTTGTGCATCGTGGCGGGCGGATCCCTGAACATTCAGGGCGTTCGCGTGAATGTCTCCGGCCTGGCCGGGAACATTTTTTCCACCCTGACCACCGTACCGGCCAACGCGATCACCTTCCCGGGTGGCGCGAACGCCACGGTCGTCGGGCGGGCTCAAGCGACCATCGGCCGCGTCGATGCCATTCGCATTCCCTCCCTCGGTCAGTGCTTGATTAACCCGCCTCCCACACTCACTGCTGGTGGCGGAATCAACACCGGAGCTCTTCCGACCGGCGGGTTCACCTATGGTTTCACCGGCAACGCCAACTCTCTGACCAACGGCTTTACCGTGAACATCACCGAACCCAGCAACTTCCCGACGTCTTTTAGCGCCGCATCATCCGTTGCCGGCCCCTACTTCTTCGATGAAGCGGGCATCACGCCGGCGGGGTTCCAGGGAGTTTCACCGCTTCCGACGGTCGGCGTCCAGTTCACCCTTACTTTCAGCAACCTGCCTACGGGTGTGGTCTTGATCGCACAACAGCAGGCGGGTGCCATTAACGGCGGCGCCGTTACCAACCCCGGGACCACCATCGCCCCCGGCGTGGCCGGTTTTCTCGTTGGCTACGTCGTAAGCTCGGGCACAACGGTGGCGCCCAGTACAGTGGGTGTCAGCCCCACGGCCTACGTGTTGCTGCCGTCATCCAGTGGTGCGGCCTCGATTACCTACGAGGTTGTTTCCACCGGCAATGCCAGCACATCGACCTCGCCCACTACGGTGGACACGGTTTCCATCCCGTTCCTGATCGCCATTCCGACCGGCCAGACGGCTCCGATTGGGTCACTAGGTGGCGTCCAGGCCAGCGTGGCTCCGGTGAGCACCGTGACCAACACGGCCGGCTCCTCCCTCCGCTTCGCGGCCAACTCCGGCATCCCGGCAACTGCGGCTAACATCGCCAACTCGGTTCCCTGCTTGACGAACCTGCTCTTCCCGTTCGTCAGCAATCGCACTGGCACAACCTTCAACACCGGCTTGGCCATCTCCAACACAGCCAAGGACTCCGGTACGACCACTGGTGACACCGGCGGCGTGACGCTGTACTTCTACGGCATCAGCGCTCCGACTGGCGGATCTGCGGGTATCGCCATGCCGATCCCGTCGGTTTCGGCTGGCGGAACGGTAGCGGTGAACGGTGTGGTTGCCCCAGGCGAGCACACGGTTCTGGCCCTCAACGACGGTACAGCTACGGCGATTGCATCGGGCTTCCAAGGCTACATTGTCGCCCTCTGCAATTTCCGGTACGCTCACGGACTGGCCACGGTCTTCGACAACTTCGGCGTAGGAGCGGCCAATGTCGGCTTCTCTTACTTGCCGTTGGTCCTGACCGGCACCACGACGGGCGGTCGTACCGGCAGCAACAACGTTCCGGGTGGATTCCCAGAATCACTCGGTAATTAGTCTAGTCGGTTCCATCAATGCGAAGGGTAGCTCTTACAAGAGAGCTACCCTTCGTTTGTCTTGAGGTTTTATGACTCAGCCATCTCGCTTACTTTCAGTTTTTCTGGGCTTGCTTCTCTGTGTTTTTCCCGCGCTGACTCAGTCGCAAGCTGTCGGTCCCGCTAACACGGCGGAACACCTCCGTGAGAGATGTGAAGGCCTTTACACCGCCATCAAGAACAGCCAGTGGAAGAAGGTCGAATCGTTCCTCAACGAGGACGCCAAGATCGCCTGGACCGCCTACAAGAAATCTGCGATCTACGGCTTTGAGATCAAGTCCGTCTCCGTTGCCAAGGATGGTAAAACGGGCCTCTCGGAGTCCATCGTTGATTCCCCGATGAGAGTCCCGGGGTTCCCGGCAACAAAAATCCGCCTTCCCCAGACGGTGGAGTGGATCTGGGAGAATAACGACTGGTATGCGCTTCTGCGTGAAAAACTGGAGCAGGAGCAGCTCCCCACTGTGACCCCTGGCGGTACGCCGGCCATGGCCAGCCAGGCACCGGAAACCGCGATCCCAGGAGAACTGGAGTTCGTTAGCCGCGTCTACGACTACCGCTTGATCCGCCAAGGGGAGACGATCCACGCCAAGTACTTTTTCACCAACAAGTCCGACCATGTGGTGAAGGCTACCGCCGCGATCGCCAATCCGTGTGGCTGCGTGACCGCCAAGCTCTCCAAGGATCAGTTTAAGCCCGGGGAAGACGGCTGGGTGGAAGCCACCATGCTAACAAAGGACTTTGGGGGATACATCCGCCAGGGCTTGGAAGTACACCTGCAACCCTCGGGCGCAAAAATAGTTCTGGTGATGCATGGCACCATCCTGATGCCCTGGCAAAACCGCGATCAGAAAGAATCCCCAAAAACGCAGTAGCCCGATGCACAGTCTATTTGGGCTTTGACCCTCGGCACCGCGCTTCGACAAGCTGTCCAATCTCTTGAGAGCCAGAATGTACCTGCCGCGCGGTTGACGGCCGAAGTGCTCCTGCTGCACGCCGCGGGATGCGACCGCACCTTTCTTCGCGCGCATCCGGAGCACGAACTCACCGACCTGCAGCAATTGCACTACGCCCGCTACCTGCACGAGCGGCTCCAGGGGCGTCCCACGCAGTACATCACCGGGCGTCAGGAATTCTGGGGCCTGGAATTCCGCGTCAACCCCAGTGTGCTCATCCCCCGGCCGGAGACCGAGCACGTCGTGGAAATTGCAGAATGCCGATTGAAGATTGCAGATTGCAAAAGCCCGAGGATCGTGGATTGTGGAGCGGGATCCGGGTGCATCGCGATAGCCCTGGCTCACGATTTCCAGGCAGCGCAAGTGTTGGCCGGTGATATCTCCGCTGATGCGCTGCGTACGGCCTTTGAAAATGCGCGGCGGCTAGGTGTGGCGGACCGCGTGCACTTCTTCCAGGGCGATCTGTTGGCCTGTTTGCCGGACGCCTGCGTGGACCTGGTGGTGTCGAATCCGCCTTACGTAGCCAGCAATGATGCCGCTACGCTGCAGCGCGAGGTCCGCGAGCACGAGCCGCATCAAGCTCTCTTTGCCGGGGAGGATGGTCTGGCGACCTACCGACGCTTGATCCCCGAGGCCGCGCGGGTCCTGCGCCCGGGAGCTTGGCTGGTGCTGGAGCTCGGCTACAATGTGGGGGAGCAGGTGCGCGCAATGTTTGCCGGGGCCTGGGATTCTCTCCAAATCGACAAAGATCTCGCTGGCATCGATCGCGTCCTTTCCGCACGGTCGTCCCCAGCCCCCAACCCCCAACTCCCATCTCCCAAATGATCCTCCACGTCGACATGGACGCCTTCTTCGTCTCCGTCGAGGAGATTTACGATCCATCGCTGAAGGGGAAGGCGGTAGTCGTCGGCGCGGCGCTCGAGAAACGCGGCGACCGAGTCGTGGCCCCGCGCGGCGTGGTCGCCGCGGCTTCCTACGAAGCCCGCAAGTTCGGGGTTCACTCGGCCATGCCTCTGTCCCGCGCTCTTCAATTGTGTCCGCACGCCATCTTCCTGCCCGGACACCGCAGCCGCTACCTGGAGGCCTCCCACAAGATTCAGGAGATCTTCTACCGCTACTCGCCGCAAGTGGAGATGGTCTCGATCGACGAGGGCTACCTGGATGTGAGCGGTAGCGAGCGTCTGCTGGGCCCGCCTTTGGCGGCCGCCGCGGCGCTACATGAAACTGTAGCTCGCGAGCTGAAGCTGCGATGCTCGATCGGGATCTCCACTTCCCGCTTGGTTTCCAAAGTCGCCAGCGAGCAGGCCAAGCCTAACGGCCTGCTGTGGATTCCGCCGGGCTCGGAAGCGGCCTTCCTGGCTCCGCTGCCGGTACGCAAGATCCCCGGCATCGGCAAGGTAGCCGAGAAGCGCTTGGCCGATCGTGGACTGCGCTCTGTCGCGGACGTGGTGGCCGCCGGCGGTGACTTGCTGGAGCACTTGTTGGGCGCGAACGGCGCAGCTCTTTTTCATAAGGCCCATGGCGAAGACGCCGGCGCCTGGTTCGCGGGAGCCGTCGGACAGCAGGGCGACGCCAAGTCCATCAGCCATGAACACACGTTTTCCGAGGACACGGCGCAGCAGGAGACGCTGCTGGCCACCCTTTCCGAGCTTTCCCAAATGGTGGCGGCCCGGTTGCGCGAGCAAGGCTTTTTCGCGCGGACCATCGGGCTCAAGCTGCGTACTTCCGACTTCCGCACCTTTACGCGCGATCACACGCTCAGCGAACCGACGCATTTGGACGGCGCGCTCTACAGCGAAGTCCGCCGCCTTTTTGAGCGGACCTGGAAGCCCCGGCAGAAGATCCGCTTGCTCGGCGTGCGCGCCAGCGGCTTGGAGCACGAGCCCGGGCAGATGAGCCTGCTCGAACAAGGCCGTCGCAGCAAGTGGGAACAAGCGCTGGCTGCCACCGACCGTCTGCGCGGGCGTTTTGGTTTCTCCAGCGTCCAACTCGGCGGCGCCCTGACCGACGAAGCGCCGCGCGGGCCGTCGCCGGGCAGCCGCATCCACGAAGCGCTGCCCGAGTTTCGCAAGAGGAAGCCGTGAGCGCGGCGCGACAAACCGCCGAAGAGATCGTCAAGAAGTTGCGGGCCGCCGGCCACCGGGCCTACTTCGCCGGCGGCTGCGTCCGGGACCTGCTGCTGGATCGAGAGCCGAAGGATTACGATGTCGCCACGAGCGCGATTCCCGAGCAGGTCGTCGCTCTCTTCCCAGGATCGTTAGAGGTAGGGGCTCGCTTCGGTGTGGTTGTCGTTCAATCTGCAATCTGCAATCTGCAATCCGCAATCGAAGTGGCCACGTTCCGCGACGATGGCGCTTACAGCGATGGCCGCCGCCCGGATTCGGTGTCCTATACCAACGATCCTCGAGGAGACGCAGGACGCCGGGACTTCACTATCAACGGTATGTTCTACGACCCTCTCGAGAAACGGGTTCTCGATTACGCCGGCGGCGAGAGCGATCTGCGCGCCGGAATCATCCGCGCCATCGGGGATCCCCAGCGCCGTTTCCAGGAGGATCGCCTGAGGCTGTTGCGTGCGGTCCGCTTCGCCGCGCGCTTGGGATTCCGCATCGAGGAAGACACCTGGGCGTCATTGGTACGGATGCACGCGAGCGTCACGGAGGTCAGCGCGGAGCGTCTGCGCGACGAGTTGACGCGGATCCTGACGGAAGGCGGGGCGCGCCGCGGTTTCGAACTTCTGGACGCTTGCGGGCTGCTGACGGTCCTGCTTCCGGACATCGCGAAGATGAAAGGTGTGGCGCAGCCGCCGGAGTTCCACCCCGAAGGCGACGTGTGGATTCATACCCTGATGATGCTGGATGGCTTGCGCCAACCCAGCGCGACCCTGGCCTGGGGAGTATTGCTGCACGACGTAGGCAAGCCTCCCACGTTCCGGCCGCCACAGCGCCCGGGCGATCGAATCCGTTTTCATGACCACGCCGCCGTGGGCGCGTGTATGGCGGCGGACATTTGCGCCCGGTTCCGCTTCTCCGGACGCGATACGGACCGCGTCGTGGCCCTGGTGGAAAACCATCTTCGCTTCATCGACGTGCCGCGCATGAAGCCGGCGACCTTAAAGCGTTTTCTTCGGCTGGAGGCGTTCGAGGAGCACCTGGAGTTGCATCGCCTTGATTGCGTTTCGAGCCACGGAAAGCTCGATACCTACAACTTTATGCGCGAGACGCTGGCCCGCCTGGGCCCCGAGGAGATCAAGCCCGCCCCTCTGTTATCCGGGTACGACCTGATCGCGATGGGCTATCAGCCTGGGCCGGTATTCCAGAAAATGCTGCGGGAAATTGAGGATGCACACTTGGAAGGGAATCTACACACAACCGCTGAAGCGCGAGCTTGGGTCCTCGCCCACTTCAAACCGTAACTCACCACACCCGCCGACTGTCTTCCGACCGTCTGCCTTACCCACTGTACTTGAAGGCGTACCACAGCATCACGCTCATGATGCCGAGTACGGCTACGATTGCTCCCCCTTCAAGGATTCGCAGCTTACGGTCCTCAGACGTCGGCTTCTCATCGTTGATGAGTTGGAACATCGGGGTTGTTCCTCCTCCGCGCAACAGGGACCCAAGACCTGGATCCCGAGCCGAAAAGGTTGGCTCAAGCCCCACGGCAAAGCGCTTGCTGTTTTCGTCAGAAGTGGTAATCGTCGGTTCAGCAAAGAGCGCAAGCGCTAGTAGTACATTTTTGAGCGTAGACCCCGCCGAGGCGAAAGTCAAGATGTTCGGGTGGTGCCTCAGTTTGCACACAAATGAACTGTGGGGCGGCCCTCCAGGGCCGCGCCGGACCTCCCGGTTCGGCTCTTGCGGGACGTGGACGTCCCGCCCGGGCGTGGACGCCCGCCCCACGGGGCCTTCAAGGCAAACTGAGACACTACCGATGTTCGTAAGTGTCTGAAAAGCGAGCCGCTCCGATCGCCTACTGCACCGCCAGGGTTACCGTGTTGCTACTCACCCCGCTGATGGTGACTACCACCGGGGCGTTACCGGTCGTTGCCGCGGCCGGGACCACTGCGTTGATCTGGAAAAGCCCCACGAAACCAGGGGCCAGACCGGCGTAGATGATCTGAGCCGCTTGCCCGCCGATGGACACCGTCGGGGTCGCGACCAGCTTCGCCAATCCTGGCGGATCGCCGGGAGCCGGCTGACCGGACGCCACGGTTGGCGTTGTCGCTCCGAAGCCGGTTCCGTAGATCAAGACCACTGAACCGCGGGCGGCGGGATTCGAACTGCTGACCACAGTGAAATCGGGCTTCAGGATCGCCCCAGGACCGGTTCCGTCAGAGCTGATGGAAAACAGCCCGGGCACCGACGCGACCAGGGGCACAGTCACCGGCGTTCCATCCAGGCTATTCACGGACGGAATCACGGTGACACTGGACCCAGTGACCTCGGTGGGCAGTTGGAAATTGATCTGGCTGGCCGATACATAGAAGAGCGGCGCGGCGTTGCCATTCACCTTCACTTGAGCGCCAGCCAACTGGGTCGGCAAGGGCAAGCCCTGGGCGGCTTGCGTGGAGGTGGCCAGGTTGGTGCCAAACATACTCAGGATCGTCCCCGCGGCGGCCGAGCCATCGCTGTAGCTGGCGCCCTGCTTGATGCCGCGTTCGGCCACCTTGGGTACCGTGCCTACGGTGAGAGTGACCGCGATCCGGAGCGGGCTGTTCGCGACGCCGGCCGCAGTGACCGTGACCGTTCCCGTGTAGAAACCCGAGGCCAGACCGGAGGGGTTCGCGGTGACCGTCAGGGTTGCCGGAGCAGAACCACTGGCAGGGTTGGCGCTGAGCCAGTTGCCGCCACGGTCGGTTACCGCGGAAGCAGTGAACGCCAACGTACCACCGCCGGTGTTGCCTATTGTGGCGGTCAAGGAGGTGGCCGCGCTCGAACCCGACGCGGCGGTGAAGTCCATCTTGCTTTGGGTCAGGCTGAGCACGGGCGATTGCGCGTCCACCTGAAACTGGACAATGATGTTTTGGGTGGGCTGAGCAGCCAGCTCGGAACTCAACGTGATGATGCCGGCGTAGGGCAGGGTTACCGGCGTACCTGCCAGGCCGGCCACCTTGGCATTCACAGTCAAGGTCATGGTGCTTTCCACCGTAGAAGTCGCCACAGTCAGCCAGTTGCTGCCGGCAGGAGTCTGCGTTTGCACGGTTACCGTGGGTACTGCTACCGGCGGAGTCACGCTGACCGTCATCGTTTGCTGCGGCGGATCGACGCCCACGCTGGCTCTGAAGAACATCGACGTGGTGCTCACCTGGATCGGCTGGTTCGAATAAACGAGCAGGGTCACATTAATCGTTGGTGGCGGGACATTCGTTGAATTGGCCACGTTGACCAAAATCCTGCCGGTATACTTGCCAACCGCAAGCCCTGAAGTCGTGGGGAGTATGGAGATGGTGTAGCTGTTGTTCTGCCCGTCGACTCGGACGTTCCCGTTGTTGATCCACGTTCCACCGTCGTCGGTTATCACGGTCACCGTGGGCGTCAGGAAGTTATTGCCACTCGCGCTCGTCACGGTCACAGTATCCGGAATGCTAATCGTCCCGCTGACCAGCGTACGAAAGGAAGACGTGGTCTTGCTGATGGCGAGGGTCACAGGACACAGCGTGGTATCGGGACGGCCCAGGTTCGCTTGCGAGTTGACAAAAGTGAAAGCCGACTGGGGGACTCCGGCGATCTCTGCGATGGTCACACCATTGGCGCTGGCCGGCAACTGGCTGACGTCCAGGCGGATGCCGCTGACCTGAAAACGAGTCCCGGTGGTGACCGCAGCCGCTGCAGAGAAGCGGATGTTGATCAGCCCTCCAACGAAATCCATGGCCACTCCGGCCACGGGAGGCGTTACGGTCAGCGTCGGGGTGCTGGTGATCGGCGCAGACAAGAATGCTTGAACGATCGCCCCACTGGGGATCGTGCCGTTGTTCCCAACCGTCACTGCCACGTCGCCCACGATGGCATCCGTACTGGTCGGACAGTAGGTGGTGGATTGCGAGGAAAGGCTCAACGATACCGATTGGGCCGCCGCGGGAAAACTCCATGCGCCAACGGCCAAAATGACAAGCAACAGTTTTATGAGGCGGCAACTCATTTTTCCTCTCCTCATTCCGAAGGGTAGGCGGCAAACCAGGCGTGGGCAAGCCACGGGCGCGGATCCTGAGCTAGACAGCCCTATCTCATTTTTATCCTGGCCCAGAGAGCCTGTCAAGGCAAGCCGGTCAGTCGCGTACCGCCGGAATACCCAGGCCGACTATAATCCCCTCTATGCCTGGGCTTCGCTCTTCACCGCCGGCAGCGGTAGACATCCGCCTGCCGGAACGTTTCAACGCAGCCGACTTCTTCGTGGACTCCAACATCCGGGAAGGCCGAGGTGCCAGAACGGCATTCCTCTACCAAGGTCAAGCCTTCAGCTACCAGAGGGTGAGCGACCAGGTGGCGCGCACTGCCGGCGCCCTGCGGGAGATGGACCTGTGGCCGGAACAGCGCGTCCTGCTCATTCTCCCGGACTCGCCGGAGTTCGCCGCCCTGTTCTTTGGAGCGATCAAGGCCGGCATTGTTCCGGTTCCGCTGCACACTCTGGTGGGAGCCGACGACCTGCGCTATTACCTGGAGGACTCCGGAGCCAAGTGCGTCTTTGTTCACCCGATGTTCGTTGATCGCTTGCGTCCAGCCCTGCCCGCGAGCGCGGTGGTGATTGACGAAGCATGGGAGCGAAAACTGGCCCTGGCACAACCCTTGCTCGCTGCAGCGCCCACCCATCGCGACGACATGGCGTTCTGGCTGTACACATCGGGCAGCACCGGCCGTCCCAAAGGCGCCGTACATCTGCAGCGCGATATGGTCTACTCGACGGATTGGTACGCCGTCCCGGTGCAGAGCCTGACCGCCGAGGACCGCATCTTTTCCGCCTCCAAAATGTTCTTCGCCTACGGACTCGGCAATTCTCTGTACTGCCCCTTTCGGGTGGGTGCCTGTTCAGTGCTGGTCCCGGAGCGTCCTGGTCCGGAGCGATGTTTGGAGATCATCCAGCAAGAGCGGCCCACGCTCTTCTTCGCCGTTCCCACTCTCTACGCCGCGATCCTGAGCGTCCCGGAAGCCGAAAAGCGATACGACCTGTCATCGTTGCGCCTGGCGATCTCTGCCGGTGAAGCGCTGCCTGCCGAGCTCTACCGCCGATTCCGCGACCGCTTCGGGGTCGAGATTCTCGACGGGATCGGTTCCACCGAGATGTTGCACGTGTTCATCACCAATCGCGCGGGAGAAGTCCGGCCGGGCTCGAGCGGCCATCTGGTGCCGGGCTATCGCGCTCGGATCGTCGATGAGAATGACGGCGACGTGCAGCATGGAGAAATAGGCAATCTGTGGATTTCCGGGCCCAGCGCCGCGGCCTTCTATTGGCGAAAAGCCGAGCAAACCCGCCGGACCATGCGCGGCGAATGGCTGGTGACGGGAGACAAGTACCGCCAGGACGAGGACGGTTTCTATTGGTATTGCGGCCGCGACGACGACATGCTGAAAGTGGGTGCGCAATGGGTTTCTCCCATGGAAGTGGAGGCCGCCCTGATCGCTCACCCATCCGTACAGGAGTGTGCCGTGGTGGCCGCCAGCGACGCTCAAGGCCTAACCTTTCCCAGGGCTTTTGTTGTGGTTCGCCAGGGCGGCTCGGCAACCGCGGAAGAATTGTTGGCTTCTTTGCACGACACCTTGCCGCGCTTCAAGACTCCCCGCGAAATACATTTCGTGGACGAGTTGCCCAAGACGCCCACCGGCAAGATTCAGCGATTCAAACTGAGGTCCCCGTGAAATCCGACTTTCGCTTCAGCCACAAGCTGCGGGTCCGCTTTGCCGAAACCGATGCCCAGAAGATCGTCTTCAACGGCAACTACCTCACCTACTACGATGTCGCTTGGACCGAGTACTTCCGGGCCCTCGGCCTGGACTACAAGACCCTGATCGCCGGAGGCGTCGACACGGTCCTGGCGCGCACGACCATGGAGTTTAAGTCGCCAGCGGAGTTCGATGAGTGGTTGGAGGTTGGCGTGCGCGTCTCGGCCATCGGCAACACCAGCCTGACTTTTGATTTCGAAATCTATGCGCAGAACGATGGCCGCCTGGTGGGCACCGCGCAGTCTCTGTATGTCTGCGTCGACCCGAAGACGCTGACCAAGATGCGCGTCCCCGACGATCTGCGCCGGCGGATCGCGGAAGCGGAGCAGCGGACGTTTTGAACCTGACGGGGCGTATAATGGCGACAGTATGGCTTCGACCAAGACCTTGGTGACGGCCCAACATCTCTGGGAGATGGGCAGCGATGCCCGCTTTGAGTTGGTGCGCGGAGAGTTGGTACCCATGTCCCCTGTAAACCGAGATCACGGTTCTATCGTCCTCCTGCTCGCGTCTTGGCTGGTCCCGTTTGTGAAGCAGCAAAAGCTCGGCTGGTTCGGGACCGAGCGCGGCTTCATCCTGGCTCACGATCCCGATGTAGTGCGCGCGCCCGACGTGTACTTCCTGGCCCGTCATCGGGAGTCGCCCGGAAAAGGCCTAGGGTTTTATGATGGCGCGCCCGATCTGGCAGTCGAAGTCCTCTCTCCTTCTGATACGGCCAGCGAAGTCCAGGTCAAGGTGCAGGAATACTTGACCACGGGAAGCCGACTCGTTTGGGTCGTGGATCCGCGAAGCGAAACCGTCGCCACTCATCATCCTTCGGGTGAAGGGCGTGTCTACTCCGGCGATCAGGACGTCACCGGCGAAGATGTCTTGCCCGGCTTCTCCTTCCGCTGCCGCGACTTGTTCGACATCGAGTAATCCGTTTAATCTGTGGTTTCTTTTTCCCTGTTCCGCTTTACTCTACGCCCACTCGAGCCGTTACATCTTCCGCGCTGGAACAAAGGGAACGTGCTGCGCGGGGCCTTTGGGACCATGCTGCGGCGGATGTGTTGCCATCCGGACTGCCCGGGTGCGACCCGCTGCGAGCTCCAACATAGTTGTCCCTACGCCGTGCTCTTCGAGCCGCGTCCGCCGGCGGACGCAAGAGTCTTGCGCAATTACCAAGCGATCCCTCGACCTTTCGTCTTCCGGCCGCCGCTCGAGGAAACGACTCTCTACGAACAGCCGTTCCAGTTCGGGCTGGTCCTGGCGGGGAAGTCTGTGGCGTACCTGCCTCATGTGGCGATGAGTTTCGCGCAACTGGCCGGCGAGGGCTTCGGTCTGAACCGCGCCAAGGTCAAATTGGAAAGAGTCGAGCAAATCAGCCCGGAAAAGCTCGTCTACGATGGCGCCTCCGAGGTGATGCATCAACCGGATCCCCCATCCCCTAACCCCCATCCCCCATCCCCCGAAGTGAACCGCGTCGCGGTTCACTTCCTGACGCCGACACATTTGGTCTTTCAGGAGCAGACCGTGCGAGAGCCGGAGTTCCACCATTTGATCCGGCGCCTGCGCGATCGCTTGAATTCGCTCGCCGTGTTCTACGGCGACGGTCCATTGGATCTTGACTTTGCCGGTCTGGCCGAGCGCGCCCAAGCGGTCCGCTGCGTCTCGCGCGATCTGCGCTGGGAAGACCGCTCGCGCGCTTCGTCGAAGCCCAGCAAACGCGGCCAACGCCATTCGATCGGCGGCTTCACCGGCAACTGCGTCTATGACGGCAACCTCACCGAGTTTGTTCCCTTGTTGCGTCTCGGCGAACTGGGTCACGTGGGCAAGCATGCAGCATGGGGTAACGGATGGTTTGAGATTGTTGCAGAGCCCACCCTCCCGTTATCGAAGCGGCACTAGTCGGGGCTCGAACCATGTGCTAAGGTTCGAGGGCGTTGTTTTTGAGACCGTCCCGCCTAGGCGCTAAGCAATGACTGAATCCGTCATCCACATGAACTCCTGGCAGCAGATACTTGGCATCCTCGAACAGAGGGTTGGACCCCAGAACTTCTCCATGTGGTTGCGCTCAACCACATTGAGCCATCAGGACAATGGAACGCTTTTTGTGAGCGTTCCAAATGCCACCGCCAAAGACTGGATCACCGAACATTACAGCATCGAGATCCGCGAGGCGATTGCCACCCTGAAGCTTTCCATCCAGACCGTCGAGTTCATCGCCGGAAACGCGGCCTTCTCCGCGCCTCCTCCCCTTCCCGTCCAGGCGGCAAGGTCCATCGAGGG
>Ga0184615_10000939_pt1 | contig 15805 bp, 10 predicted proteins | sample PLM4_65_coex_FD_133134 | JGI IMG/M metagenome (GOLD analysis project Ga0184615, IMG submission 133134) | Groundwater sediment microbial communities from an aquifer in East River, Colorado, USA - PLM4_65_coex | ecosystem: Environmental > Terrestrial > Soil > Riparian zone | place: USA: East... | reverse complement strand
GTGTTTCACAGCGCGTTCTCCATCTCGCCCTCGAATCCGTTCGATCTGGGGCTCTACCAGAAAGGCCGTGAAAAATTCGTGCTGTTTAAGAATCCCGGCGTGGTCGAGCTATTCTGCCACATCCACAGTCACATGCACGGGTTTGTCCTCGTGTTGGATAACCCATATTTTTCGGTGACGAATGCTGGGGGCGAGTTCGATCTCGCAAACATTCCGGATGGGGATTATACGATCAAGGCGTGGGCGAACCCGACCACGGTGATGACCAAGACGGTCAGTGTGGCCGGGAATCGAACGGTCAACATGGATTTTACGTTGACGGCGTCTCGCTAGATCGAGCACGCCCGACCCTGGCTGAGAACGGCGCAGATCGATGGTTCGATCTGCGCCGTTTCGTCTTCTCCGCTTGACTTTGGCCTCAAAGGTAGGCAACATATCAGCGGATTTCAGGTCGTTGATCCGGCCCTGGAGCGGTCTTTCAGGGCTGGTTTTGTTCGTGCCCTGTCCGACGAGGAACCCATGCCGGCTGTCGTGATCGTAGGGACCCAGTGGGGCGATGAAGGGAAGGGGAAGATCGTTGACCTCCTTGCGCCCCAGGCCGATCTGATCGTTCGGTTTCAAGGAGGTCACAACGCAGGCCACACGGTGGTGGTGGGGCAGGAGCAATTTGTATTGCACCTGGTGCCCTCCGGTATTCTTCATCCCGGCAAGATCGGCATCATCGGCAATGGGATTGTCATTGACCCCGCGGCATTGCTCGAAGAAGTCGACGGGTTGACGGCCCGAGGCATCGATTTGCATGGGCGGCTTTTTATCAGCCACCGGGCGCATCTGATCATGCCGTACCACAAGGCGATCGATAAGGAAAGCGAGAAGCTCAAGGGGGCTCGGAAGATCGGAACGACCGGGCGCGGCATCGGCCCCGCGTATTCCGACAAGATGGCGCGGGTCGGGCTTCGCGTGGCGGACCTGTTGGATCCCGATCTGTTTCGGAAAAAATTGACCGGCAGTCTGGCGGAAATGAACTACGTGTTGGGACGCCTCTATTCGGTCAAGGGATTTGATCTTGACGTGGTGTGCCGGGAGTATCTCGGTTATGCGGAGCGCCTCAACGCCTACATTGCCGACACCGGCGACGTCCTCAATGACGCGATTGCCGCCGGTCGGCGCGTGTTGTTTGAAGGGGCGCAAGGCACGTTGCTGGACGTCGATCACGGGACCTATCCATTTGTCACCTCGTCGAGCGCCACGGCCGGGGGGGCCGCGACCGGGAGCGGGGTGGGTCCCACCCGGATCGATCGCGTGATGGGTGTGGCCAAGGCCTACTCCACCCGCGTTGGCGAGGGACCGTTTCCCACGGAATTGTCCGAGGAAGACGGGGGAGGCGCCCTGCGCGCGAGGGGCCAGGAGTTCGGCGCGACCACGGGACGTCCGAGGCGCTGCGGATGGTTCGACGCGGTCGTTGTCCGCTACGCGGTCCGCATCAACGGACTCTCCGGTTTGGCGATCACGAAGCTCGACGTGCTGGATGAGTGCTCCGACATCAAGATCTGCACGAGTTACGAATGCCGCGGCAATCGCCTGTCGACCATCCCGGCCGTTGCGGAGCATTACGAGGAATCCCGTCCCGTGTACGAAACGATGCCGGGCTGGAAGCAGTCGACCGAGGGGATCACGCGCTACGAGGATCTTCCGCCAAACGCGAAGCGATATTTGGAGCGGCTCTCCGGCCTCGTTGGCTGCCCGCTGGACATCGTGTCGACGGGTTCGAAGCGGGATCAGACCATCGTCATTCGACGAGCGTTTGACGCTTGACACCGGTGCAAAGGCTTTGATACGATCCGCGCCCCTGACGTGAGCCGCTAGCTCAGTTGGTAGAGCACCGCCCTTTTAAGGCGGGTGTCCTGGGTTCGAGGCCCAGGCGGCTCACCACTTTTTGCCGTCCCCATCGTCTAGCCCGGCCTAGGACACCGCCCTTTCACGGCGGCGACGCGGGTTCAAATCCCGCTGGGGACACCAGCCTGTTCACTCAATTAGGCTGGGAAGTCAATGTCCTGGGTCCCGTCTCCTGGGACCACTTGGGGAACTCGCGTCCATCGGCGCGCCGGTGTTGACAGTGGTCGGCCAAGCCCCTATGATGGACCAAACTACGGTGCGGAGCTGGTTTGGTGAAAGCATTGGTCACGGCGGGCGGGAAGGGCACTCGCCTGCGCCCCATCACGAATACCTACAATAAGCACCTGATTCCCATCGCCAACAAGCCGATGATCGGGTACGCGCTCGAAGCGCTGGCCGAGGCGGGCGTTCGGGAGGTCGGAGTGGTGGTCAATCCGGATACCTCCTCGGAGTTGCAGCGCGCGCTGGGTGGGGGCGAGGCGTGGGGGGTCAAGCTCAGTTACGTCCTTCAGGAGGCGCCGCTCGGCTTGGCTCACGTCGTGCGCGTCGCCAGAGATTTTCTCGGGGACGAGCCCTTCGTGTTCTACCTCGGTGACAACGTCATCGTTGGCGGGGTGCGGCGATTCATCGAGGAATTTCAGTCCTCGGGCGATGCCTGCCGCCTGGTGCTGGCCCGGGTGCGCGATCCCGAGCGCTTCGGCGTCCCCGAGCTTCGCGACGGCCGCCTGGTCGGCGTCGAAGAGAAGCCGGCCAACCCCAAGAGCGACTTTGCCGTGACCGGGATCTACCTCTACGATCATCACATTTTTGAGGCGGTGAACGCGATTCAGCCCAGTGCGCGCGGCGAACTTGAAATCTCCGACGCGCATCAATACCTCATCGATCATGGCTACCGCGTCGGCTACTCCGAGATCACCGGTTGGTGGAAGGACACGGGGAAGCCGGAAGACCTCTTGGAAGCTAACCGGCTGGTTCTCGACAAGATCCGCGAGCAGCCGGAGGCCTTCCAGCCCGGCCAGGTCGATGCGAAATCGGATATCGCGGGGAAGGTTATCCTGGAACCCGGCGCCACGGTCATCGGGAGTCAGATCCGGGGGCCGGTGATCATCGGGGCGCGGACGCTGGTGGAAAACTCCTACGTGGGGCCCTTCACCGCGATCGGGCCGGACTGCATTATTCGCAACAGCGAGGTGGAATACAGCATCGTGCTGGAGCGGTGCCGCATCATCGACGCGGATATTCGCATCGAGCGATCGTTGTTGGGACGGGAGGCCGAGATCATCCGGTGCAAGACCAAGCCGATGACGCAGAAATTCATCGTGGGCGATCAAAGTCGGATCGAGTTGACATGAAACTGCTCGTCACCGGCGGCGCGGGGTTCATCGGAAGCCACTTCATCCGCTATATCCTCACGAAGTACCCCGACGATCGGGTGACGAATCTCGACAAGCTGACATACGCGGGCAACCTCGCCAACCTGCGGGACGTCGAGTCCGATCTGCGCTACGCCTTCATCCGCGGCGACATTTGCGATCCGGAGACGGTCGACCGCTCGGCCAAGGATGTGGACGCGATCGTCAACTTTGCGGCGGAGACCCACGTGGACCGGTCCATTCAGGATCCGGGGGCCTTCATCCAGACGGATATCGGCGGCACGAGGGTCCTTCTCGAAGCCGCGCGCCGCTATTCGCACCAGCGCTACCTTCAGGTTTCGACGGACGAGGTGTACGGGAGCACGGAGGGGGCTCCGTTCGTGGAGACCGATCCCCTCAAGCCCAGCAGTCCCTATGCCGCGTCGAAGGCGGGCGGCGATCTGATGACGCTGGCCTACGGCACCACGTACGGCGTGCCGGTCCTCATCACCCGCGCGTCCAACAATTTCGGTCCCAACCAGTATCCCGAAAAGCTCACCCCCCTGTTCATCACGAACGCGATCGACGACCGGCCCCTCCCGCTGTACGGGGACGGTCGGAACGTGCGCGATTGGATCGCGGTGGAGGATCACTGCGAGGGGATCGACCTGGTCCTGCGGCGCGGCCGCGTCGGGGAGATCTACAACGTGGGCGGGGGGAACGAGCGGACCAATCTGGAGATTACCGAAGCGATCCTGCGGGTGCTCAAGAAGCCGGCGAGCCTGATCACGCCCGTTGCGGACCGCCCCGGTCACGACCGCCGGTACGCGCTGAACGCCGAGAAACTCGCACGGCTGGGTTTTCGACCGCGGCGCGGCTTCGAAGAGGCGCTCTCGGCGACCATCGAATGGTATCGCACCCACGAATCGTGGTGGCGGCCGATCAAGTCCGGCGAATTTCGAGCGTATTATGACAAGCAGTACGGCGAGCGATCCGCTCATCGCTGACAGCTCACAGGGATAACCGGAGGGTTTCGACCTTCCGGAGAGCGGAGAGCGGTGAGCTGAGATGCGCATCTTCCTTACCGGCGGATCCGGCCAGCTCGGCCTCGCCCTGCGGCGGGTTTTGTCGACGCACGACCTGCTCGCGCCTTCCGAATCCGAAGCCGATATCAGTGATCCCCAAGTTGCCCGTCTCATCGTGGAAGCCCGGCCCGATGTCGTTATCCACGCGGCGGCGTACACCGACGTGGATGGCGCGGAGGCGCATCCCGATCGCGCGTTCGCGGTGAACGCCTCGGGGAGCCGACACGTCGCGCAAGGGGCGGCGGAGGCCGGCGCGCGGCTGATCGCCGTCTCCACCGACTACGTGTACGACGGCGCCAAGGACGGTCCGTACCGGGAAGACGATCCCGTCGCCCCGCTGGGGCTGTACGGCGCCAGCAAGCTCGAGGGAGAGCGCGAGATCCTGAAGGCCAAGCCGGACGCCGTCATCCTGCGAACGGCGTGGCTGTATGGCGAAGGGAAGAACTTCGTCGAGACGATTCTCCGCCTAGCGCGCGAGCGCGACGAGCTACGGATCGTCGACGACCAACGCGGCTCCCCCACGGCGGTGGCCGATCTCGCGACCGTCATTGCCGCGCTCTTGCAGACGCCCTGCGCGGGGGTCTACCACGCGGTCAATGCGGGGGCGTGCTCGTGGTACGAGTTCGCGCGCGAGATTCTTCGGCTTGCCGGCATCGACCGGCGCGTGGTGCCGATTCGCTCATCCGAGCTGGTACGGCCGGCCAAGCGCCCGGCGAACTCCGTGTTGGATTGCGGCAAACTGGCGGCGCTGGGCCTCACCCTCAGACCGTGGCAAGACGCGCTGCGTGCGTATCTCCAGGAACGGGGACTGGTTGCCGCGTAGCCGGCGCGTACCTCGGGCATCGCTCCCGGCGGATCGATCTCTCTCCATGACGTTCCTGTGGGCCGTGCTGATGGTCGGTGTCGTCGGGGTCTCGCACGCCTCGGCGGCGGACGAATACACCGAGGGTCCTCTTTTCATCCATCGGATCGCGGTTCACCCTCAAGATCCCGACCGCTTCTACGCGCTCACGAGCAACATGGGCGTGCTCCGCAGCGACGACGGTGGCCGTCGATGGCTCCCGAGCAACCGGGGGCTGCGGAGCTTCACCCACCACGCGCTGACCATCGCGTCCGGCGCCGATCCGGCGCACCCGGTTCTTTACATCGGCGGGTGGGGCGGAGGAGTTTCGATGAGCGCCGACGGCGGCGCGACCTGGACCGAGATCAACGCGAACCTGGGCAATACCGCGGTCGACGCGATCGCGGTCGACCCCGAATCGTCCGACCGTCTCTATGTCGCCACATCGACCCACGTGTACCGGACGGTCGACGGAGGGCGGCGGTGGGAAGAATTCGGACAGGGACTGCCGGCGTTCTCGGAGGCGGTGGGCTATAAATTCCTGATCGTGGAACCCCCTCCCGCGAGGCGGATCTGGCTTGGTACGGAAGGAGGGCTGTTCCGACGGGACGGTAACGCCCGTCGCTGGAGGCGCGATCCCCAACTCGGCAAGGCCCGCGTCACGGCGCTGGCCTACGACGAGGGTCGACGTCTGCTGTACGTCGGCACGATCAAGCAAGGACTGTACGCAGGGACGGGGGAAGGCTGGAAACGGCTGGGCGGCGCGGAATGGTTCATCAGCGGGGTGGTGGTCCACCCTCGAGATTCGCGTCGCGTGTACGTGTCGACCCGCGGGTCGGGGTTCCATCGTTCGGATGACGGCGGAGCCCACTGGACCACGTCGACGGGGGGGTTGACCGACGACGACGTGCGCAGCCTCGCCGTGCATCCTGCCGATCCCGCGCGACTCGTCGTCGGGACGACCAGGTCGGGCTTGTTTTCCTCGGCCGACGGCGGCACGAGCTGGAAGGCGTCGGAGCCGGTGGCCTTCCTGACGATGGGGCAAATCATCGCGATGATCGAAAGAGACGGGGAGTCCGAACGCCAGGAACAGCCGAAGCCCGATATCCCGCCCGCGTTTGCGAAGTGCAACGCCTGCCACGGATGGAGCGACCCCGCCCTCAACGCCAAGCGGACTTACTGGCGGGTACCGCCCAACCCGCGCGACTGGGACGAGACGGTCGGACGCATGGCGGAGCGAGCCAACCTGACGCCGAAAGAACGCGGCGAGGTGGTGAGGTTTCTCTCGGCGTACAGCCGTCGAGGGGCGACGCCGTGAGCGGCCGAGGCTGGGTCGTGGTCGCGGCGTTCACGGCGGCGTTGGCGATCGCAGCGCCGCTGGCGGCGGAGGACCGGGCGCTGACCGTGATCGCCGACCGCTGTGGCGCGTGTCATGGCGTGACGCTCGACGATCGCTGCGTGGCCGGCGATTGCGGCGCGCGCGCCCATGCGATTCGTCCGAGCCCCTGGGATCTTGTCATTCCGTGGATGGAGGCGCTGGGGTGCCACCTCACCGATGAAGAGCGGGCCGAGCTGACGAGCTACCTCACGGTCCGCTACGGCAAAACCTACCCCGTGCGGTGGGAGCGCGTCGATCCGGTCCCGGAGGGCTGGAACGTGGTCTCGTTGAAACCGTTTCGAAATGCGCTGTACGCGGGGATCGAAGGGGCGGGCAGCGTCGTCCGGCTTGAAGGCTCCGCGTGGCGGCCGGCCTTGACGACCGACTCCTATACGATGTATGGATTGACCGAGTTTCGGGGACGGTTGTTTGCGGGGACCAATCAGCCGAGCGCGGAGATCTGGAGCAGCGCCGACGGGGTTGAATGGGTCCGCGCGGGGCGCCTGCCTCTCGGAGAGCGCGGGGTCATCGCCTTGGGGCGATTCCGCGACGCGCTCTACGCGGGAACCTCGCGCGGGCGGATCTATCGGAGCGTCGACGGGGTGTCCTGGGCGGCGGCCGGGACGCTCGTTCCCGCCGGGGAAAACAGTTTTTCGAATTGGGTCCGGTTCTTGATCGACTTCGACGGCGCCCTGTACGCCGGGGTCGAGGGTGCGGGCGTGTTTCGGAGCCGTGATGGGCGGACGTGGCAGGCCGTGGTGGTTCGGCCGGGTGCTCCGCCCGGTGTACGGGCTGCGGGGATGTTCGGCGGGGCGCTCTACGTGGGGACCACGGCGGCCGGCGAAGTGTGGCGGACCGTGGACGGTAATCGCTGGACCCGCGTCTTCACGGCGGCCGGCGACGCTCGCGGCTACGTGGCGTCGCTCGCCGTGTCGGGGGGAACGCTCTACGCCGGGATCGACGGCCTGGTCTTTCGGAGTCCTGATGGTCGGACGTGGGAAGAGGTGGGACATCTGACACCGTTCACGATCGAGGCGATGGCGGAGTTCAACGGTTCGCTCTACACCGGCACCGCCCTGCCGTCGCGGGCCTGGGTGTACCGCATGGCATCGACCGATTCGAAAAGACGCGGGGAGGCGCAATGAAAGGTCGGGAATCGGAGAGGGAAGGGGGCATGAGCGGCGTTGCCCGCTCCATGCGCGGTCTCATGGCCTGTGCGGTGCTCTGGACCGCTGCATGCGCCCTCGTGCCGGAGCCGAGGACGCCACCCGACTCCTCCACCCCCCGGACGGAGGAAGAACCCGCGCCGGCGCGCACCAATCTCTTCATCTCCCAGATCGCGATGCACCCCGCGCGTCCCGAGACCGTGTTTGCGCTCACCACGTATGCGGTGGGGCTGCTCAAGAGCACCGACGGCGGCCGACACTGGGCGTTCGCGAACCGCGGCATTCGCAGTTATTCGCTCTATCAGCTCGCGATCGACCCCCGGAACCCCGACGTCGTCTACGTGGGGGCCGGGGGCGGCGGGTTGTACAAGAGTGTTGACGGGGGCGCGACGTTTGTTGAGCGAAACGACGGCCTCGGCAATACCAATATCGGATCGATCCTCCTGCACCCGCGCAACCCCGATCGCCTCTACGTGGTCACCTCCACCGGCGTGCAGATCAGCCCCGATGGCGGCGACTCGTGGCAGGCGTGGAACCACGGGGACGACTTCACCCAGAGCCAGCAGTTTCAGGATCTGGTGATTCTGTCGCCGCCCGACACCGTGCTCCTGGCGTCGAACCGCGGCGTCTTCGTTCGCCGGCTCGGTGATCCGGTGTGGACGCTGGCCTCCGCCGACATGGCCGGCCATCGGATCACCGCCATGGCGCTGCACCCGGACGGGCGGCGTGTCTTCGCTGCGGCGCTCCGGGACGGCAAGACGCTGGAAGGTGGGGGCCTCTACGTCAGCGAAGACCAAGGCGCGCACTGGGCGCGGTGGGACCGGGATGGAGCACTCGCACGGCAGTGGATCCGGCAGATCCGGTTCGACCCGACGCGCAGCAGGGCGGTGTATCTCGCGACCTCGACCGCGGGGGTGCTTTCGAGCGACGATGACGGGCTCACGTGGGAAGCGCGCGATCGGGGATTGGGGGAGCGGGACGTCCGCACCCTGGCTATTGATCCTGCCCATCCCGGCCGCCTGTACGCGGGGACGTATGGACAAGGCGTGTTCCTGTCGAACGATGCGGGGCGGCGGTGGACGGCGCTCGATCAGGTGCCGAATCTCGACGCGGAAGCCATCATTGCGTCACTCAAGCTCCGCGAGACGGACCGCCCGAAGCCGTCCGTTTTGCCGCCGCCGTCGTTTGCGAAGTGCAACGCCTGCCACGGTTGGACCGATCCTGACCTTAACCAGGCCACCCATAGCTTCTGGCTGGTCCCCCCCAACCGCCGTGACTGGGGGCCGACCGTCCATCGGATGGGACCCATCGCCAAGCTGACCCCCACGGAGGAGGCAGAGATTCGCGATTTTCTCACCGCCTATTCCTTGCGAGTATCGCGATGATCGCCGTCCGAGCCATGGCGGTGCGTTGGGGGGTGGCGGTCGCGCTGATCTGGGGCGCGGCGACGGGCTGCGCGACGACGAGGGTTCCGATGGTGTACGTCGCGGGTCTGGACAGCGACAGCCTGGCGATCGTCGATACCGAGACCGATCGGGTGGTGGCAAGGATCGCCGACGTGCCGCAGCCGTGGGACATGACGATCGCTCCCGATGGGCGCACGATCTACGTGGGGGGAAAGGGGCGGACTGTGTCGGCGGTCGGGACCACATCCCGCGCCATCGTCGATCGGATCGACGCGGGCAAGGTGCCACAGGCCGTCGACGTGTCCGCCGACGGCCGCGCGCTCTTTGTCGCCAACGCCATGGATCACACGCTCTCCGTGATTTCGACCTCCTCGCGTCTGTTGCTGGCGCAGCCGAGGGTGGGCGCCTTGCCCGTGGCGGTGGCGGCGATCAAGAATCGCCCCGCGGTCTACGTGGTCAATTACTTCGCCGGCACGGTCTCGGTCGTGTCCACGGCCGGCTACCAGGTGGTCGAGACGATCCCGGTGGGGATGTTTCCCGCGGACATCGCCGTGTCCCCCGACGGTCGGCAGGCCTACGTGACGAATCAAGGACCCGGCACGGTGTCGGTCATCGACACGACGCGGGACGCCGTCGTTGCGACGATCGACGTGGGCGCAATCCCCGGCGGGATCGCGCTGTCGCCAGATGGGGAGTGGGCGTACGTGGCGAACGCCGGACCCGACACCGTCTCGGTGATCTCAACGGCCACCGATCGCGTGGTGGCAACGATTGCGGTCGGGCGGATGCCGTGGGGGGTGGCCGTCACACCGGATGGCCGGAAGGTCTATGTGACGCATCAGGGCGGGGAGGCGATGGCGGTGATCGACGCGGCCACGCACGCCGTGATCAACTGGGTCTCGCTGGGGCCCGCGTTCGGGATGTCGGGGGTCGCGGTTGCGCCTCGCTGACGGGATGCCGACATGGGCGTCTCTCGGCGCCTGGACGATAGTCGTTCTGGCTGGGGCGTGCGCCGGGCCGAGCCGCTCTGAGCTGCCGGCCGGCGCTGACCGCGTGGCGGTCGGTCCCGAAATCGTGATCGCCGCTCGGCCGAGCGACGAGGAAGAAGATCCCGTCCCGTCCTGGGATGGCGAACGGTACCTGGTGGTATGGCAGACGACCCGTCGCGGACCGACCGATGTCTATGGCGCGTGGGTGTCGCCGGACGGAATGGTGAAAGATCAGAACGGCCTCCAAATTTCGAACGGCCCGTCCGATGAACTGTTCCCGGATGTGGAGTGGGGCGGTGAGTCGCATCTCGTCGTGTGGCAAGATCTCCGCAGCCACCGGAACTGGGAGATCTACGGCAACCGCGTGACCCGCACGGGGGTGGTGCACGATCCCCAGGACATCGCGATCGGCGCCGGGGCGGGCAACCGCCGCCATCCGCGGGTGGCGTGGGGCGGTGGGGTCTTCCTGGTGGTGTGGATGGGGGAGCGTCCCGGATCGGGATGGGACGTGGCGGCGGCTCGCGTCGGTCCGGACGGCGTGGTGCTCGATCCGGATGGGATCGCTGTCGCGGCCGGAATCGGCGATCAGACGCGCCCCGCGGTCGCCTGGAATGGAGAGGCCTTCGTCGTCGCGTGGATGGACGGTCGAAACGGTGAGCCCGACATCGCCGCGGTGCGGGTGGCCCCGAGCGGCCGCCTCCTGGATCAGAAACCAATCGTGGTCTCGGCGGCTCCCGGTGAACAGAGCTATCCCGCCGTGGCTTCCCGACGCGGCGAGATCGCGGTGGTCTGGGTCGATCGGCGGGGCTCGGGCCCTTTCGCGTTGTACGGCGCGCGGCTCGCGTCCGACGGTCGCGTCCTCGACCCCGAAGGCGTTCCGTTGTCCACCGCTCCTCGATTGCACATGTTCCCCGCGATCGCCTGTGGGGAACACGAGTGCCTGGTTCTCTGGGAAGAGGAACACGAATCGGCCGCACCGATGACCCGCATCACGGATGTGGTGCGCGATGTGCTGTCGCTTTCGTGGGAGCCCTCGCGTGTCGGCCGCCCCTTCGCGGTGGCGCCCGACGCGCTGGGGAACCACTTCACCGCGGTGGCGACCGACGGCCGCCGGTACCTGGTCGTGTGGAAGGACTACCGCTCCGGCCTCGCCGGAGGGTTCGGCCGGTTCATCGATCCGTCGCGATGAGGGCTCGTCGCGCGCCCGCGCGTCTGGGACTGGCGGCCTCGTTGCTGGCCGGTCTTTTCGCCACGTCCGCGCTGGCGGACGAACCCGCCCCCCCGCCGACCGAGCCGCTGCTGATCAACCAGATCGTCATCGATCCCAAGCATCCCAACGTCCTGTACGCGGCCGGTCGGCCCGTCGGGATCCTCAAGAGCACGGATCGCGGGTTGACCTGGAACCCGGCCCGCAAGGGGCTGCGCAACACCAGCGCCTATCACGTGGTCGTCGATCCCACCGACTCCGACGTGCTGTACGTCGGCACCTACGGGGGCGGGGTGTATCAGACCCGAGACGGTGCCGGAACCTGGATAGCCGTTAACAGCGGTTTGGGCAACACCAATATCTACGCCCTCGCCATCGACCCTTCCCGGCCTCAGCGACTGATCGTGGCCACGTCGACCGGCGACGTCTTCGAGACCCGCGACCGCGGCGCCGCGTGGACGGTCTACGGCCAGAACCTCCCGGTGCAACCGGGGGAAGTGATCGCCACGCTGTTGTTCAGGACCGGATGGCTCTATCTCGGGCAAGAGACGCTCTTTCAGCGAACTCTTCACGACCCGGCCTGGCGCCCGGTGAGCGACGGATTGAAGGACGCGGTGATCACGGCGCTGACGTTCGATCGCGATCGAACGCTCTATGCGGGCACGCGCCACGACGGGCTCTTCCGATCCCCAGACCTCGGCCGGAACTGGGCGCGTATCGGCGCCCAGTTCGAACACCGCTGGGTCCGACTAGTGGCCGCTGGGCCCTCGCCTTCTCGCCGCTTAACCGTCAGCATCCTCGGCCAAGGGCTCTTCCGAAGCGACGATGGCGGTGCTGCGTGGCGGCGGTTGGAGACGGGCCTCCCGCATGACGACGTCGAGGCGCTGGCCGTCGATCCCAGGGATCCGGACCGCGTCTATGCCGGGACGCACAGCAATGGCCTTTTCTACTCGGTGGATGGTGGGGATCGCTGGCAGCGGCCCGATCGAGTCACTCAAGAACCCGTCCAAGAGATCATCGTCTCGCTGGCCGCCACCGAGGCTCGGCCGGAAGGCCCTCCCGCCGTATCCCCCCCGGCCGCGTTTGCCAAGTGCAACCAGTGTCACGGCTGGGCCGAAGCCCCGCTGAACCAAAAGAAGACCTATTGGCGCGTGGCTCCGAATCGCCGGAACTGGGCTCCGACCGTCACGCGGATGGCGCTGGGCGCGGGTCTCACGTCCGAGGAGGCGCGGCAGATCATCGAATTTCTGACGGAATACACCAAGCGCTCTTCAGGTCCCCCTTAACGCGCGAAGCCAACGCGAAATCGAAACGATGGGTGGTGGAAAAGTACCATGTGACAAAAAATGCTTGACTCCGCCATCGACCCTATGCTAACCATTATACAATCACTGTGCGGGGCAAGGATGGGTACCGACTCTGGGCGATTCCTCGCTTGTTGCTGCGTTGTGCATCGAAACCGCTTCGCTACGGTCAGGGCTGGGTTGGGCCTGACGCCGGATGTGTCGCTTCCGTTTCACGCTTTCCTCTCGTTCACACGTCACACATGGGGTCGCCTGTCATGAAGATCACAGCCTGGGGTCGAGACGTCGCGGTTTCGTTGTGCGGAGTCGCCGCACTTTTTACGTGGCTTTTGGTCTTTTCGCCGCCGGCTGAGGCCGCCTCGTGCGAGGGAGCCGCGGCGCCCTGCGTGGAAGACCCCACCCTCAACGGCTGCGTGCAGTGCCACAGCATGCAGATCGTCGGCGGCAACCGGAACGGCACCGACCGTTTCATCACGCTGAGCGCGAGCACGAACCGCCACATCCTGGGCGCGAGGCAGGCGGATTGGGGTTCCAACGTGGCCGGGATGATCAGCAAGGGCGCTACGGCCGCCGATCAAGCCAAGACGACGGCGTACCTCACTACGAATTATTGCCCCACGTGCACGGGGCCGATCCTCTCCAGCGCCGCGCTTTCGGGGATCACGAGCACGTCCGCGACGGTGCAGTGGACCACCTCCGCGAACAGCTTCGGTGATCAGCCGGCGACGAGCTGCGTGATCTACGGCCTCTCCATCATATCCCTCAGCGGCGATACGTGCAACTCGGCCGACCCCAACTACGATCCCGCCAGCACCACGCCGGTGACGACTCACTCGGTGCTGCTGGCGGGCCTCACGCCGCTGACGAAGTATTACGTTGTCCACCGATCGACGGCCGGTGGCCAGACGGCGACCTACACGCTGGCGACAAGCTTTACGACTCCTCCCGGGGGCGGCGGGGGCCCACCCCCAGGCGCGGGGACGGTCATTTTCCTGGCAACCGGCGACTATAATAGCGACTTCAAGATCGACCTCGGCATCGGGGTGAGCACCAAGAACCACGTCATCGCGTATTTGAGCAACGGTTCGGGAGGGTTTACCCAGGGGCAAACATTGGCGAATGTGGGGACCACACCGATGGCCGCCACGTCCGGTGGCGTCAAAGGCGATTTCAACGAAGACGGGATGGACGATCTCGCGGTGGCGAACTTCGGCACGAAGAACGTCGCCGTGTTCTTCGGCACGACCCCGTCCGGTTTCCAGACCACGGCGGTGTCGACGGTGACCGTCGCCGACCCGCCGACCGGCGTCGCGATCGGTGAGTTCAATTCAGACGGCGTCCTCGATCTGGCCGTGGCGACGGTCAAGTCCGATGGGTCCGAGGGGGCGGTGTTGATCTTCACCGGCGTCAACGACGGAGGGGGCCACGGCACCGGGCACTTCACCGGGCCGGTGACCACGATTCCGGTCGTGACGACGACGCCAGCGCAAGTCCCCACGATCACCAACATCACGCCCAACCCGGTGGAGTGTCCCGGGCTGCCGCTGGACATCACGATCACCGGAACGCTGCTCCTGGAAGGTTTGACCGTCTCCCTCGACGATGCTCTCCCGCTGACCGTCAAGTCGGTCTTCAATGATACGACGGTGGTCGTGACCGTTCCGGCCAGCGCGACGGCGGGGCCCCACTCCATCGTGGTGACGGTGAGCGGGTTGCCCCCGGCGTCGGCTCCGTTCACGATCAATCCCCGCGTCTTCTCGATCTCGTCCGTCACTCCTTCGCCCAAGGTGTACGGGGTTGACACGAGCGGGAGCGTGAGCGTGTACGGCGACAATTTCAGCGTGGGCGCGACGATGACGATCGGCTCGTTGAGCGGGAACACCGTGGCGGGGTCGGTCGCCACCGCTGCCACGCCGTTCGTCTTCGTCAACAGCGGTTTGGTCAAGTTCTATTGGCCGAACACGTCGCTTCCGCCGGGCAGTTACGACGTGTACGTGGCGAACAACGATAGCTGCGGCGGCGTTGCCAACCTGGCCGACGGGTTCGTTGTGACGGCCCCCCAGCCGGTCGTGTCGAATGCGGACCCGACGCCGGTTGCGTACGGCGTCACCGCCAGCCGTTCGGTCAGCATCTACGGGGGGAACTTTGTGCCGGGCGCGACGATCAGCGTGGGCAGCCTGTCGGGTGCCACGGTGGCGGGAAGCCTGGCGAGCGCGACGACGCCGTTCGTCTTCGTCAACTCGGGCTTGCTGCGCTTCTGGTGGGACAACACCTCCCTCGCGCCGGGAACGTACGCGATCACCATCACCAATTCCGCCGGGGCGGGCGGCCTCTCCACGATCCTGGCGGGCGGATTTACGGTGACGGCGGCCCAGCCATCGGTCGACAGCGTGAGCCCCTCGCCGGTGACGTACAACGTCAACCCCAGCGCATCGATCACGATCTATGGGGCCAACTTTGTGTCGGGAGCGACCATCACCGTGGGTGGCTTGACGGGCGCGACCGTGCCGGGCACAATCGCCAGCGCGGCGAGCCCCTTCGTCTGGGTCAACAGCGGCCAAGTGAAGTTCTACTGGGGCAATACCTCGCTCCCGCCGGCGGCCTATGTCGTCCAGGTGACGAATCCGGTCTCGGGCGGTGGGCTGTCGGGCACCTTGCCGGCCGGCTTCGTCGTGGACGCGGCACAGCCATCAGTGAGCAGCCTCAACCCGTCCCCCGTGACGTACGGGGTCACGGCCAGCTCCTCAGTGACGATCTACGGGGCGAACTTCGTGGTGGGGTCGACGATCACGGTGGGGAGCCTGACGGGCCCCACGGTGTCGGGCACGGTTGCGAGCGCGGCGACGCCGTTCGTGTTCGTCAACAGCGGCCAGCTCAAGTTTTACTGGGGTAATGTGTCGCTGGCGCCCGGCAGCTACACCGTGCAGGTCACCAACACCGCCGCGTCGGGCGGCCGTTCCGGCGCGCTGGTGGGCGGGTTCGTCGTGTCGGCGGCGCAACCGTCCGTGACGAACTTGAGTCCGGCCTCGGTCACGTACGGCGTGACGGGCAGCTCGTCGATCACGATTTATGGCTCGAACTTCGTGCTGGGGGCGACGATCACGGTGGGGAGCCTGACGGGCCCCACGGTGTCGGGGACGATCGCGAGCGCGGGTACGCCGTTCGCGTGGCGCAACAGCGG
>Ga0184615_10000938_pt1 | contig 15809 bp, 15 predicted proteins | sample PLM4_65_coex_FD_133134 | JGI IMG/M metagenome (GOLD analysis project Ga0184615, IMG submission 133134) | Groundwater sediment microbial communities from an aquifer in East River, Colorado, USA - PLM4_65_coex | ecosystem: Environmental > Terrestrial > Soil > Riparian zone | place: USA: East... | reverse complement strand
CCTGCTCCCGCTCGTAGGCGCTCGGCGAGAACAGACCCGAGAAGTGCGCCATGCGCAGCCAGACCAGGTAGGTCGTCAGCGCGTCGAGCTCGTTGTACGCGACGATCTCCGCGAGCCGCCCCTCGAGCCAGAGCGCCGCGACGTCGTTGCCGTCGACATCCATCTTGCCCGGGATTCCGCACTGCACCGCGAGCTCGTGCAGCGAGGGAGTGGCCTTGCCGAAGCCCCCGACGAGCTTCTTCAGGTCGACGTTCCAATCCTCCCACGGCTTCTCGGGGCGCTGCGAGAAGCCTGCCGCCTGCACGCCCAGGACGACACCGCGCTGGATCAGGATCTTGAGATCGGAGTCCTGAGAGTTGAAGCCGACCAGCTGCGGCCGGTGCTTCCCGATCGCCTCGAGGAACGTGCCGACCAGATTCGCCTCGCGCGCCTCGTCCGCGCGCGACGGGTCCTTCGGAAGCGAGAGCAGCGCCAGCACGGGCTGGTCGTCGTCGCCCTTCGCGCGGCGCTCGACCACGGCGATCGAGACGATTCGACACACGACGGTCTTCAGGAAGGGCGTCGGATCCTCGTCGCTCGCGCCGCCCTCGAGCCACATGCGCTCGAGCACCTCGCGCGGCGCGGCGGAATCGGGCACGCCGTAGAGCAGTCGTCCGGCGAGCGGGTCGGGGACCCACTCGAGGTCGAACGCCCAGACGCGCTCCTTCACGCTCTTGATCACCCGAGGATGGCCTCGATCCGCGCGAGGATCTCCTTCTCCTCCTTGGTCACCTTCGCGAAGCCGAGGAAGCCGCCGGCCGCGCGAGCGACCGCGCGCGTCCGCTCCAGGATGTCTTTCCGCAGCGCGGCGTACGCGGCCGCCGGGAGGTTCTCCTTCAGCGCCTGGACGTAGCCCTTCCACGCGGCGACGAGCTCGTCGCCGGGACGCGCGTCGAGCCACTTCTCCAGGAGCTGGTACGCGGTGCTCCCGGCTTCGAGCTTCTGGTCCTTCGCGGCGTGCAGGATCGCGTTGCGCTCGCGGGGCTCGAGCACGCCGTCGCGCCAGGCGAGCAGGACCAGCGGCGCGAGCGCCAGCGCCGCCAGGGTCTCCGGCTCGACGCCCGAGGCCAGCAGATCGTCGAGCACCTTCTCGTCGGAGATCCCGGTCTTCTCGGCGAGGCCCCGCTTCTTCTCCGCTGCGAGCGCCTTGGCGCGCAATTTCGAGAGCAGCTCCTCGTTGTACTTGTTGAAGAACGCTTCCTCGAGCGCGCGCCGGCGCCTCTCCAGCTCGTCGGTCATGCCGCTGCCTCCATCGGTTCGCCCGAACGATGCCACGGCTTTGCGCGACGGGCACCCCCGGCGGCCGTCCACTATCGTCGGTGGGCTGACGATGAAGAAACCCGTGCGACTGCTGGGATCGAGGGCGCGGCGCGAACGAGACCCGTTCGCCGAGCGCCGCCTGCGACTGGAGGGGCGTGTGCCCTATCTGGCCGCGGTGCGCGCGCCCACGGATCCGGGCACGAGCCCGGGGCCCAACGGCGTGCTCGAGGTCGCGACCTACAACGTGCACCGCTGGACCGGACCGAAGGGCGGAAGCGCCTGGGCGCCCGAGATGGCGGCGGACGTGATCGCGGAGCTGAAGACCGACGTGATCGCGCTGCAGGAAGTGCTGCGGCCGTTCGATGCGGACGACCCGCTGGGACCGCTCGCCGACTCGCTCGGGCTCTACCTGGCCTTCGTCTCGACGCGCGTGCACCGCCGCGGGGAGCTCGGCAACGCGATCCTCTCGCGCTGGCCGCTCACCTCGGTGTTCACGCTCGACCTGTCGCCCTCGCGGCTCGAGCGCCGCTCCGCGATCGCCGCGCAGTTCGCGCGCGACGAGAACCACGTCTCGATCGTCGCGACGCACCTCGCGCTGGTCGACCGCACGCGCGAGCGCCAGGTGCATCAGCTCCTGGATCATCCGCAGCTCCAGGGCCCGACCGTCCTGCTCGGCGACATGAACGCCTGGCGGCGCTGCCGCGCGACGCGCCGGCTCGAGGACGAGCTGACGCAGCTCCACCACAACGAGGCCTGGCCGGCCACCTGGCCGTCGGGGCGTCCCGTTCTGGCGCTCGACCGCGTCTATGCGCGCGGTGCGCGGGTCGCGCGCGTGCGCACGCACCAGACCCCCGCGTCGCGCCGCGCCTCGGACCACCTGCCGGTGGTCGCGCTGGTCGAGCTCAACGACCCGGAGTAGGTCGGCCGCGTCACACGGGTCGGAGTACAATCGCGACCATGATGAAGATCCTGGTCGCGACCGACTTCTCCCCGCACGCGGAACGGGCGCTCGAGCACGGCGTTGCCCTCGCGGGCGTGTTCGGAGGTACGGTGGAGCTCTTCAGCTCGGCGTACATCCCCCCGACGGCGCTCGCCGCCATGGCGACCGGCATGTCGCCCGGGCTGATCCAGGAGGCGCGGGACGAGACTCACACGAAGCTCGAGGCGCGGGTCGCGAAGCTGCGCGGGAAGGGGGTCGACGTCTCCTGCTCGAGCTCGACGGACGAGCCTTCGCTGGCGATCTGTGCGCGTGCCCGCGAGATCGGCGCGGACCTCATCGCGACGGGGACGCGCGGGCACACCGGGATCGCGCACGTCGTCTTCGGCAGCATCGCCGAGCGCGTCACCCGGCTCGCACACTGCTCCGTGTTGACCGCGCACGCGGACTCGCCCGCTGCCGGACCGTATCGCCGCGTGCTCGTGCCGACCGACTTCTCACCCGACGCCGATCTCGCCCTCGCCTGGGCGCGGAAGCTCCTCGCGAAGACCGGCGGGAAGCTCGTGGTGCTGCACAGCTACGACCTGCCTGCGCTGCTGACCGGAGGCGCCGCGTTCGCGACCCCGTCGATCCAGCTATCGCTCCAGACCGCGGCCCGCGAGCGACTCGACGAGCTGAAGAAGTCGCTCGCGGGCACGGACGTCGAGACGGTGCTCGCCCACGGCCGCCCGGACCTCTCGATCCTGGAGACGGCGGAGAGCGCGAAGGTCGACCTGATCGTGATGGGCACGCGCGGGAGAACGGGCCTCGCGCACGTCGTGATGGGCAGCACCGCGGAGCGCGTGGTGCGGCGCGCGCACCAGCCGGTCGTGACGCTCAAGATCCCGCACGGCTGAGACTTCAGCCGAGCGCGGCGGTCCAGGCGAGCGCGACCGCGGCCAGCGCGAGCATCGCAAGCGCGGCCTGCATGCCGGGCGGAGGCGGGCTCGTGATCGCGCGCGCCGCGACGAAGCCGAGCCCGGCCCCGCAGGCCAGTCCCATGACGTGCGCGGTGAGGTCGCTCCCGCGCCCGGTGCCAAGCATGGCGAGGAGCGCGATCCCGCCCGCGATCGGCAGCCACGCCTGATTCCAACCGAGCGCGAGCCGGCGGCGCCGCACGAGCTCCGTCGCGGCCAGCGCGCCGATCGCGCCGAAGAGCGCCGTCGACGCGCCGACCGAGCGGTACATCGACTGCTCCCAGACCGCCGAGAGCAGATTCCCGAGCGCCCCCGACGCGAGCAGCAGCCAGGCGCCGAGCCCGACGCCGTAGCGGCGCAGGAGCAAGGTGCCGAACACCGCACACGAAAATGCGTTGCCCAGGACGTGCGCGGGGTCCGAGTGCAGCGAGAGCGCGGTGACGATGCGCCAGAGCTCGCCGGAGAGGATGCGCTGCGCGTCCGCCGCGCCGCGCCGGAAGTACGCGCTCTCCGGGGCCCAGGGTCCCGTGACGAGGAAGAACGCTACCAGTGCGACGGCGATCCAGAAGCCGGCGTTGGTCGGCAGATCGGGATCCGGCGCAGCGGGCGGTGCAGTCGACGGCGCGTTCTCGCTCGCCCAGGTCGCGATGTGCGCCTGCGCGCGGGCGACCGAGCCCGACTCGACGCCGACGAACCAGCGACCCTCCGTCGCGCCGACGCGGTGCAGGATGCCCTCGGCCGAGAGCACGAGCGACCACGCCTCGGCCTCGGCCCGGCTCGACGCGGGCAGCCAGGTCTCCGGCGGGTCAGTCGGATCCGGCATCGCTGGCGCTGGCTTGGAACTCCTCGCGCAACACGGCCATCGCCACCATGTCGAGCGGCTTGCCGTAGCGCAGGCGGTGGCCGCGCAGCACGCCCTCGTGCCGGAAGCCGCACTTCTCGTAGCAGCGAATGCCGCGCGCGTTGTCAGCATCGGTGATCAGCGTGACCCGGCGCAGGGCAAGCGCGCCGAACGCGAACGCGAGCAGGGTGCGGATCGCATCGGTGCCGAAGCCGCGCGACCAGTACGCCTTCTCGCCGAGCCGGATCGAGAGCTCCGCGCGCCCGTGCGGATGGATGCCGAGCAGGCCGATGTCGCCGATCGCCACGCCGTCGTCGGCCTCGATCATGAAGCAGATCTCCGTCGGGTCAGCGAGCACGGAGCGGATCTTCTGCTCGATCGCCGTGCGCGAAAGGTGCTCCGGGCCGTCCTCGGAGCGATGCAGCCAGTGAACCACTTCGCGATCGGCGCTCCAGCGCGTCGCGGCTTCGGCGTCCGCGAGCTGGATCGGCCTCAACCTGACTCGCTTGCCCCGGAGTGTCTGGATCACCAGCATCGGTCACTTCCACCCGGTCGTCGCGCCCTCGACCATCGCGAACGGCCCGACCGGCCAGCGGAAGCAGTCGACCATGAGCTGGTTCACCTGCTCGCGCGTGGCGACGCCGTCGTCGACCACGCGTTGCGCCTCGCGGATCATCGCGAAGTAGACCCGGTTCGCGACGAAGCCCCAGGCCATCGGGTTGTCCTTCACCACGACGGGATTCTTGCCGCAGCTCCGCGCGACCTCGACCACGGTCTCGATCGTCGTCTGGCCGGTGTGCTCGGCGGCGACGATCTCGGCGAACTTCATCACCGGCGGCGGCGACGCCCAGTGCCAGCCGACCACGCGCTCGGGCCGATTGGTCGCGGCGGCGAGCGCCGCGATCGGGAAGCCGGAGGTGTTCGAGGCCAGGATCGCGGTCGGCTTCGCCAGGCGATCGAGCTCGCGGAAGACCTGGATCTTCAGGTCGATGCGCTCGGGCACGCACTCGACGATCAGGTCCGCGACCGCGGCCATGGCGAGCGAGTCGCTCCAGGTGAGTCGCTCGAGCGCCGCGCTCATCTCCTCGCGCGTGAGCTTGCCGCGCGCGACCGCGCTCGAGAGGCCGAAGCGACCCGAGACGACGTCGCGCTTCGCGCGCTCGAGCGCCGCCGGCGCGAGGTCACAGCAGACCGTCTCGTAGCCCGCCGCCGCGAGCGTCTGCGCGATGCCGCTTCCCATCACGCCCGCCCCGATCACCCCGATGCGCAGCTCGGTCATGCCCGTCCTCCGCCTTTGCACTCGCGCCGAGGATATCCGAGCGGATCGCCGGTCGCGCTAAGCTGCGCCGATGGTGCCGACCCTCAGCGCCGACCAGGCGCGCGCGCTCTTCCTCCAGGGACAGGGCCTCCTCGACGATCCGACCCGCCGCGCGACCCCGAAGGCGGTCGAACGGCTCGTGGCGAAGCTCGGCTTCGTGCAGGTCGACTCGATCTCGCGCGTCGAGCGCGCGCATCACCTGACCTTGGGCGCGCGGCTCGACGGCTACCGGCCCGCGCTGCTCGACCGGCTCGCCTTCGAGAAGCGCGCGCTCTTCGAGCACTGGACCCACGACGCCGCGCTGATCCCGACCGCCCTCTTCCCCTACTGGCGGCCGCGCTTCGCGGGCTTCGCGGAGCGCGCGCCGCACATGCGCTGGTTCCGCTCGCGGCTCGGCGCCAATCCCGAGCGCACGATCGCACGCGTGCACCGGCGCATCGCCCGCGAAGGGCCGCTCCGCGCGCGCGACTTCGAGCGCGGGGCCGATCGGCCCGCGACCGGCTGGTGGGACTGGACGCCCGAGAAGATGGCGCTCGAGTATCTGTGGCGCACCGGACGGCTCGCGATCGCGGGGCGCGAGAGCTTCCACAAGGTCTACGACCTGATCGAGCGCGTCCTGCCCGCCGCCCACGCCGCGCCCGAGCCGAGCGCCGAGGAGCACGTCGAGTGGGCCTGCCGTTCCGCGCTCGAACGCCTGGGCGCGGCGACGAGCATCGAGCTCGCGGCGTTCTGGGCGGCGATCCCCTCCGCGCGCGCCGCGGCGTGGTGTCGCGATGCGGTGTCGGCGGGTCGACTCGTTCCGGTGTCGCTCGCCTCGTGCAAAGGCGAAAAGCCGCGGGCGGGCTTCGCGCTCCCCGATTGGGAACAGCGGCTGCGCCGCGCGCCGGCCGTGCCCGACCGCACGCGTCTGCTCTCGCCCTTCGACCCGGTGGTGCGGGACCGCAAGCGGGTCGAGCGCCTGTTCGGCTTCGACTACCGCTTCGAGGCGTTCGTCCCCGCCGCGAAGCGCCGCTACGGCTACTACGTCATGCCGATCCTCGAAGCCGATCGCTTCGTCGGCCGGCTCGACCCGCGCCACGACCGCGAGCGCGGCGCGCTCGTGGTGGAGAAGCTCTTCTGGGAGCCGGGGGTGCGCCCGACGCGCGCCCGGCTCCGCGCGCTCGAGCTCGCCCTCGAGGGGCTCGCGGCGCGGATCGGCGCGCGCGAGGTCGAGCTTCGGGTCCCATGAGCGCGAGGACGCGCTAGCGCTGGATCGGCTTCGTCATCAGGAAGCGCCCGTTGTCCCGGAAGCCCTCGCGCACGTAGAGCTGCTTCGCGCGCGCGTTGGTGTGATCGACTTCGAGGTGCAGCGCGCTGACGCCGAGCGCGGGACACGCCGCCTCGACGAGCGCGAGGAGCTGCGCGCCCAAACCGCTGCCGCGCAGCGAGGGCTCGACGTACAGCTCGTCGACGAACGCGTCGCGTCCGAGGTACTCGAGGCTGTAGCCGAAGCAGAGCGCCAGGTAGCCGATCGGCCGCCCCGCGTCCTCGGCGATCCAGACGCGGCCGACCGAGTCATCGCCGAGGAGCCGCGCGAGCGCGGCCGGCGTGCCCGTCTCGTGCCACGGCATCTCCTCGTGCTCCCAGAGCTCGCGCACCAGCGGCAGCAGGCGTTCGAGGTCTCCCGGCTCGGCGATGCGCACACTGAACGGCATGGCGGATCGTGGCATGATGCCGTTTCCACGTCGTTCGCCCAACAAGGAGAGCAAGGATGAATCGTCTGCAGGGCAAGGTCGCGCTCATCACCGGCGCCGCGCGCGGCATCGGGCTCGCGATCGCCAAGCGCTACGTGGAGGAAGGCGCGAGCGTCGTGATCAACGACCTCGATCCCGTCGCCGCGGAGAAGGCGGCGGCGCCGCTCGGCGGCATCGCGCTCGCCGCCGACGTGTCGAACTCCGCCGCGGTCGCGCGCATGTTCGAGCAGGTGGCGAAGCGCTGCGGCCGGCTCGACGTGCTCGTGAACAACGCGGGCATCAGTGGCGTCGAGAGCAACCCGGAGCTCGCCGCGCAGTTCCGCGACAAGCAGCTGCAGCAGATGGCGGAGATGACGGCGGGCGGCCCGATCGTGACGCATCTCGACGCGACGGTCGGCATGACCGACGAAGACTGGCGGCGCATGCTCGCCGTGCACCTCGACGGCACGTTCTACTGCTCGCGCGAGGCGCTGCGCATCATGAACCCGCAGCTCTCCGGCGCGATCATCAACATGGGCTCGATCATGGGTACGGCGGGCGGAGCCGGCGCGGCCTCGTACTGCGCTGCGAAGGCGGGCATCCTCGGCTTCACGCGCTCGCTCGCGCGCGAGGTCGTGACGCGGAACATCCGTGTGAACGCGATCGCGCCGGGCTGGATCGATACCGACATGACCGCGTTCCTCGCCGAGATGAAGCAGGTGATCGCGATGCAGACCCCGATGCACCGGCTGGGCGAGTCCGACGACATCGCCTGGGCGGCCGTCTATCTCGCGAGCGAGGAGGCCAAGTTCGTCACCGGCCAGGTGCTGTCGCCCAACGGCGGCTGGCACATGAGTCAGTAGCGCGGGAGCGCGGGGTCGAGCTCGCGGGCGCGCTGCAGGTGGGAGTCGGCCTCGGCGCGCTTGCCCGTGCGGGCGAGGACGACGCCGAGCTGCTGGTGCGCGAGCGCGTAGTCCGGCCGCGCGTCGAGCGCACGCTCGAAGTACTCGATCGCGCGTGCGTCGTCGCCCGCTTCCGCGAGCAGCGCGCCGAGGTTGAAGCAAGCGCCCGGGTGACCGGGACGCTCCGCGAGAACCTGCTCCAGCTCGGTCCGCGCGGTGACGCGATCGCCCTGCCGCACGTGCACGAGCGCGAGGTTGATGCGCGCGCTGGTGTCGTCGCCGTCCGCCGCGATCGCCGCGCGGAACTCGGCTGCCGCGGCGTCGAGATCCCCGCGCGACAGGTACAGCACCCCCAGGTTGTTGTGGACGAGACCCCAGTGCGGCGCGAGCTCGATCGCGCGCTTGAACTCGCGCTCCGCGACCTCCGGCTGGTGGAGCGCTTCGTGAGCGAGCCCGAGCCCGTTGTAGGCGTCCGCGAGCGCGGGCGCGCGCGCCAGCGCGGCCTCGAAGTGCCGGATCGACTCCGGCCAGTCGCGATCGCGGGCCGCGAGCTTGCCGAGCGAGACGTGGGGCTGTGCGCGCCCGGGATCGCTCTCGATCCACTGCGCGAGGAAGGCGGCGTCGGTCGCGAAGAACTGCGCGCGGGAGTGACTGATCGCGCCGACACCGACCAGCGACGCGGCGAGTCCGACTCCGGCGACCGCGCGCGTCGCTCGCCGTCTCCACAGCGGCTCGAGCGCGGTGAGCACCAGCGCGACGACGCCGAGCGAGGCGAACAGGACGTAGCGCTCGTCGAAGCGCGCCTCCTGGACGAGCACGTTCGCGGTGGGCAGCAGCCCGAGCGCGATCCAGCCCGCCCAGAACAGCGCCACGCGCCGCATGCCCGCTCCCCGCGCCGCGAGCGCGCCAGCGGCAGCGGCGGTCGCGAGCAGCGCGAAGGGCAATCGCCATGGTGACAGCCAGACGGAGACGACGGGCTCGTAGATCAGCTCGCGCGTCGGCGCGAACACCGCTTGCAGCGCGTACCCGAGCGAGAGCAGCGGACCCCACGGATCGTCCTGGAGCGCGAGCTCGAGCTTCCCTTCGCCGGCGAAGATCCATGCGCGCAGCGCGAAGTACGCGAGCAGGAGCAGCGTGAACGGGAGGTACCGGCGGAGCCACGCCGCAGCAGATCCACGCGGCGCGTCCGCGGACAGCCCGAGTGCATCGGCGAGCACGAAGAGCGGCGGCAGCACGACCGCGTGCTCCTTCGACAGGAGCGCGGCCGCGGTCGCGACCCACGAGAGCGCGAACGCGCGTCTGCCCGGCCGGAGGAAGGCGATCACCGCCAGGAGCTCGAAGAGTGTCGGCCAGAGCGTCTCGCGCCCCGACGCGATCGGATACACACACGATGCCGCGATCGGGTGAAGTGCGAAGAGCGCGGCCCCCGCGAAGGCCAGCGGCAGCGGCAACGCGAGCGCACCTTGCCGAAGCAGCGCAAGCGCCGCGAGCGCGGTCGCCGCAAGCAGGAGCACGTTCAGCACGTGGTACGGCGCGGGAGCGTTTCCGTGCAGCGCCTTCTGCACGAGCATGCTGGTGCGCGCGATCGGGCGGTAGTAGGGGAGCGTCGGCCAGTGCCGCTCCGCGAAGGCCCGCGCGATCTCGGCCGCGCCGCGCGGCGGCTCGCGATCCACGATCAGCTCGTAGTCGTCGTAGATGAAGCCGAGGCTCGCCGCGGGCGCGTAGGTGACCGCGACCAGCGCGACGAGCGCCGCGGCGCCGAGCGCGGCTCGCCATTGCATTGGCGGCAGGGTATCCGCGGCGCGCGGGATCGGCGACCGGTTCCCGTGAGCCCGCCGCGACCTTGCCTGCCTGCGGCCCGCTATGACACCGTGTCCGGCCGTGACTGACCCCGTCGAAGTCTCCGTCGTGATGCCCTGCTTGAACGAGGCGGACACGGTGGCGATCTGCGTCGAGAAGGCGCTCCGCGCGCTGTCGGAGGCCGGCATCCACGGCGAGGTCCTCGTGGCCGACAACGGCTCGAGCGACGGCTCGCAGGCACTCGCGCGAGCGGCGGGTGCGCAGGTGGTGCCGGTCGCGGAGCGCGGCTACGGGGCGGCGCTCATGGGCGGGATCGCCGCCGCGCGCGGCCGCTACGTGATCATGGGCGACGCGGACGACAGCTACGACTTCCTCGAGCTGCCGCGCTTCGTGGCGAAGCTGCGCGAAGGGAACGACCTGGTCCAGGGCTGTCGGCTGCCCAGCGGCGGTGGACGCGTCCTGCCCGGCGCGATGCCCCCCCTGCACTACTGGCTCGGCAATCCGCTCTTCTCGATGCTCGCGCGGAGCTGGTTCGCGTCGCCGGTGCGCGACGTGTATTGCGGCCTGCGCGGCTTCCGGCGCGACTTCCAGACGAGCCTCGGCCAGCGCTGCACGGGGATGGAGTTCGCCACCGAGATGGTGCTGAAGTCCGCGCTCGCGAAGGGCGCGATCGCCGAGGTGCCGATCACCCTGCACCCCGACGGCCGCAAATCGCACCCGCCGCACCTGCAGACGTTCCGCGATGGCTGGCGAACGTTGCGGCTGCTGCTCCTGTACAGCCCGCGCTCGCTGTTCCTGATTCCGGGCCTGGTGCTGATCGCGTTGGGCTTCGTCGGCTACGCGCTCGCGCTTCCGGGCGTGCAGATCGGCGGGGTCACCTTCGACGCGCACACGCTGCTCTTCGCGAGCCTCGCGTTGATCGTCGGCCTGCAGTCCGCCCTGTTCTTTCTCGTGACGAAGGCCTACGCGATCAGCGAGGGACTCCTGCCCCCGGATCCGGGCTTGCGCCGGTTCCTCGAGTTCGTGCAGCTCGAGAAGGGACTCCTGCTGGGCCTGCTCGGCTGCGTGATCGGCGCAGCGCTGCTGCTGACGGCGGTGAACGAGTGGCGGCTGACCGGCTTCGGGCGCCTCGACTACGCGCACACCATGCGCTGGGTGATTCCCGGCGCCACGCTCGTCGCGCTCGGTGTGCAGACCGCCATGTCGAGCTTCCTCGTGAGCCTGCTGGCGATGCAGCGGCGCTGATGTCGGAGCCCGAGCGCGATCCGAGCGACTTCGACGCCTACTCGAGCGACTACGACGAGGCGCTCGCCCGCGGGCTGTCGGTGTCGGGCGAGGACAAGCGCTGGTTCGCGCGCCAGCGCATCGCCTTCCTGGCCGGCTGCCTGCGCGAGCTCGGTGTGCGCCCCGCGTCGGTGCTCGACTTCGGCTGCGGCACGGGTACGGCCACACCGTTCTTTGTCGGCGAGCTCGGCGTCGAGCAGGTCGTCGGCGTGGACAGCTCGGAGCGCTCGCTCGAGGTGGCGAGAGAGCAGCACGCCGCGTCGCCGGCGCGGTTCGTGACCGCGCGCGCGTTCGACGCGAACGCGAGCTTCCCGCTCGCCTACTGCAACGGCGTCTTCCACCACGTGCCGCCCGCGGAGCGCCCGCGCGTCGCGCGCCGGATCCGCGACAGCCTGATGCCCGGCGGGTACTTCTCGCTCTGGGAGAACAACCCGTGGAATCCGGGCGCGCGCTACGTGATGTGGCGGATCCCGTTCGATCGCGACGCGGTGATGCTGTCGGCGCGCGCGGCGCGGCGGCTGCTCGAGGCGGCCGGGCTCGAGATCGTCCGCACGGACTTCCTGTTCGTGTTCCCGAGGGCGCTCCGGGCGTTGCGCTTCCTCGAGCAGGGACTCACCTCGGCCCCCATCGGCGCGCAGTACCAGGTGCTCGCCCGCCGTCCTCAGGACGGCGGCGTGAGCTTGTAGAGGCTGGCCGAGGTCTCGTCGAAGAGGTACGGCACGCGATCCGGCGCCAGCGCGAGCAAGCGCGCGTTGTCGGCGCCGCGGTCGTAGACGATCCAGACGCGCGCCTCCCGGTAGTCCGGCGGATTCGCGATCAGCGAGAAGTTCGGGTCGTGCCGAGGGTCGTAGCGGACGAAGATGATCGCCTTCGGATCGGGGATCGCGGCGACGGCCTTCGCGAAGGCGCGGGGATACTCGCCGAGGCCGTGAATCCAATCGCGCGTCACGAGGCCATTGCGCGCCCCGAGTCCCAGCCCGAGCGCGACCAGCGCCGCGGCGGCGACGGAGGCGACCGAGGCGCGCGAGCGCGTGAGGAACACGACGGACCTCCACAGCCCGAGCGCGACCGTGAACGCGAGGAACGCATGCGCCTCGTAGTAGTAGATCAACCAGTCGAGCGGGTGCGCGTAGACGAGATACGCCGCGAACAGCGACACGGTCGACGCCACGCCGAAGAGCGCGGGACCGCGAAGCAGGAGCAGGCCCAGCACGAAGAAGACGGCCAGCGGCTCACGCCAGCGGGCCGCTCCCCAGATCTCGCGGCCGATGCCGAGCGCGCGGTCGAGCGCGGCGCGAGGCAGACCGGCGACGGTGTGCGCGCCGTGGATCTCCCGATAGGTGCCGTCGTACTTGATCATGTCCTGCGGGAGCGGGCGCAGGGTGGGCAGCGGATCGACGCCGAAGCCGAGCTTCTGGTACGGAAAGTAGATTCGCGAGTACTCGGTGTAGGGCGTGACTCGCCAATCGAGACTCGAGGCGGCGTTCCAGATCGGGAGCAGCGCCACCGCGAGCAGGGCCGAGGCGAGCGCGCCGCCGAGCGCCCCGAAGCTCTGGCGTCGCCAGACGCCGAAGAGCACGATCACGCCGGCCGGGATCGCCAGCGCGATCGCGGTCAGCGGTCGGGTGATTCCGAGCCAGCCAACCAGGAACCCGACCAGGGCGAGGTCGCGCGGCCGGCCGGCCTGCCAGAAGCGCAGCAGGTACCAGCTCGTTCCGAGCCAGAGCACCAGCGACGTGCTCTCGGACATGTACGTGCAGCGCCACGCGTTGCCCGCGGGCGCCGTCAGCCAGATCGTCCACGCCAGCGTGGCGACCCAGCCGCCGGCGAGCACGCGCGCGAGTGCGAACAGCAGCCCGCCTGCGACGCCGCCGAGCAGCACGGGCATCAGCCCCGGCAGCCCGAGCCAGATGCCCGGGACGAGCACGAGCGCGTGTCCCGGGGGGTACTTCGGCGCGAGCCGCGGAGTAACGAGCACGTGGTACTGCTCGAAGAACTCTGGCAGCGGGGGCGGGTCGGCCGAGAGCCGGCCGGACGCGAAGATCTCCGCCTGGAGCAGATACGCGGTCTCGTCGTGGATGAACGCCGGCTTGGCGAGGGAGCCCCACAGCCAGGCGATGAAGAGCGCGCTGAGCACGCCCACGACCACCGGGGCGAACCGGCCGTTCACCGCGCGATCGAGCGAGGCCGCGGCGGCGGTGAATGGGTCGGGCATGGCCGGGCAGGATAGACGCACTTGCTGCGGACGGCCGCGCCGGGCTAAAAATAGACCGGTCAGTCAATTCGAGGAAGAGACATGGGCCGGACGAGCGATGCACGGGAGCGCCTGGTCGAGGAGGCTTCGCGCCTCTTCCACACGCGCAGCTACGCGGGCGTCGGCGTGCAGGAGCTCTGCGAGGCCGCGGGGATCAACAAGGGGAGCTTCTATCACTACTTCCCTTCGAAGGAGGACCTCGCCGGGGCGGTGATCGACGCGCAGTGGGCGTCCGTGCGCGACGACCTGCTCACACCGACGCTCGCGGACGACATCGCCCCGCTCGCCCGGATCGAGCGCTTCTTCGACGAGCTCGCACGCTGGCAGCGGAGCTCGCGCAAGGAGTTCGGCACCACCCCCGGTTGTCCGCTGGCGAATCTGTCCGGCGAGCTCTGCAGCTACGAGCCGAAGCTGCGCCGCAAGCTCTCCCGGGTCTTCGGGGGAATGTGCGACGCGCTCGAGGCGACCCTGCGCGCCGCGGTCGCTGCGGGGGAGCTGCCCCGCGGCACGGACGTCTCGAGGGGCGCGGAGGCGCTGGTGGCGTTCGCGGAGGGTGCGATGCTGCTCGCCGCGGCCCATGACGACGTGGCGCTGGTCGGACGCCTGGGCAAGGTCGCACTGGGCCTCGTGGGCGCGCGGACCCGCTGAAACCGACCGGTCAACTATCGGCATCACAGGGGCGAAGGAGAGACGCCCATGATGTTCCTGGTTCACCGACTCTGGTCCCTCGTTGCCGTCGCACTGCTCGCCTTGGCGCCCGCGTCGTTCGCGCGCGCGGACGTCTGGCTCTTCGACGTCCTCACACTGCGTCCGGGGGCGGCCCCGTACCAGGCTGACGCATACGTCGGTGCGCTCGAGCTGATCGCCCGACGCCACGGCGGCATTCGCGTCGCAAGCGCCCGCGAGATGACGGCAAGCCCCGAGCACCCGGCCGGCCACATCGTCGGGCTCTGGCGCTTCCAGGACGAAGCCGCCCTCGACGCCCTGCTCGCGGATCCGTGGTACCCCGCACTCGCCAACCTGCACGATCGCACCTTCGACCCCGAATCGAGCCGCAGCCTCGACCGGGTCCGGGCGATCACCAACAGCGGCAGCGCCCGCTAGCGATCCGGTCTCCGGCGGTCCGCGCTTCTCGCGCGGGCCGCCTTCGCGCTATCATCCGCGCACCCCTGGCGAACGGTCCCGTGCGATGGGTGAGGTGCGCGTGGATCCCCGGGTTCGAGCCAGCAAGCGGCGCGAGAGCGTTCCCGCCAGCAAGCGAAGCGCGAGGCGCGAGAGTCGGGTAGACCCTGGAAGGCGCGTCCGACTTGCAGGCGAGCGTAGGCGGGTGGCGCGCGGCCGGCCCGACATGGGCCCGCGTGCCCATGCCCCGCGGGATGCCGGGTCCCGCAGTTGACCGTCGCCGTCGTCGCCGAGAAGCCCTCGGTCGCGCGTGATCTCGCGCGCGTGCTCGGCGCGACCGAGCGCGGCGACGGCTGCCTGCGCGGCAGCGGCTACGTCGTGACCTGGGCGATCGGGCACCTGGTCGCGCTCGCGCAGCCGCACGAGATCCAGGCGGAGTGGCGCGCGTGGCGCCAGACGCTCCTGCCGATGATCCCCGCGCGTTGGCCGCTCGTCACCTACGACAAGACGCGCAGCCAGTTCGAGATCGTCGCGCGGATCCTCAAAGACCCCGGGGTGGAGCGCGTGATCTGCGCGACGGACGCGGGGCGCGAGGGCGAGCTGATCTTCCGCTACATCTGGGAAGCCGCGGGCATGGATGCCGCGCGCGAGACGAAGCCCGTCGAGCGCCTCTGGATCTCGTCGCTGACGCCCGACGCGATCCGCGCGGGCCTCGCGAGCCTGCGCAGGCAGACGGAGGTCGACGGTCTGGCCGACGCCGCGCGTGGCCGCAGCCGCGCGGATTGGCTGGTCGGGATGAACCTCTCGCGCGCCTACACGCTCGCGCGTCGCTCGGCGTCGCGCGGCGAGCTGCTCTCGGTCGGAAGAGTGCAGACGCCGACGCTCGCGATCCTGGTCGAGCGCGAGCTTGCGATCCGCGCGTTCGTTCCCGAGGACTACTTCGAGGTCGTCGCGGACTTCCGGCCCAGGGGCGCGGCCGAAGACGCCCCGACCTATCGCGGCACCTGGTTTCGTCCCACGGAGCCCGGCGCCGAGCCCGAGGCGCTCGAGCGCGCGCGCCGGCTTCCGGCGGGCGGCGAGGAGGCCGAGCGGATCGTCGCGCGAGCGCGGTCGGGAAGCGCCGCGATCGAGTCGGTCGAGGGGCAGACGCGCAAGCTCGCGCCGCCGCAGCTCTACGATCTGACGGAGCTGCAGCGCGCGGCGAATCGGATCTTCGGCTGGAGCGCGGCGCGCACGCTCGAGGTCGCGCAGAGCCTGTACGAGTCGAAGAAGGTGCTCTCGTACCCGCGCACCGACAGCCGCCACCTCTCGCACTCGGTCGCCGCGACCCTGCCGCGGATCGTGCGCGCGATCTCGGGTCCGTATCGCGAGCTGCTGGCGCCGG
>Ga0184615_10000936_pt1 | contig 15824 bp, 20 predicted proteins | sample PLM4_65_coex_FD_133134 | JGI IMG/M metagenome (GOLD analysis project Ga0184615, IMG submission 133134) | Groundwater sediment microbial communities from an aquifer in East River, Colorado, USA - PLM4_65_coex | ecosystem: Environmental > Terrestrial > Soil > Riparian zone | place: USA: East... | reverse complement strand
GCTTTTTGAATTAAGGATGCGGTCCCAAAAATTTTGTCAAGGCAGTTGCTGGGGGGAGCAGACGTTTTCGGGACTGTTGGCTTTAGCACCGCAGTTGCCGCAGACAACGGTCGGCTTGTCACTTAGGCTCTTGATGCACTCTTCGTTAGCTTCGGCCTTGAGGGCACACATATGCATTTTGTGTTGTTCGATATTACAAGCCATGACGTCCTCCAATCTTTGTTTTTGGTTAAGGCTTCTTTAATAGCCTCTGTGCAGAGTATAGCCGATTCCCCGGCAGATGCAATTCGCTGGCAGAAGATCTCATTTGCCAGAACAATACTAGGAAATATCTATTTTTTCTCATTTCCCTACCTACTACTTGATGTTCTTGCTGGTGAAGAGCATCACTTTGTCCCCCACGAAGTTCACCGTAATGTTCTTCTGCTCGTTTCCCCAGACGCAGCTCCTTACAAACAGCGCCTCCGAGCAGTTATCAGGCTTGCCGAGGATATTGACCACCTCGCTGTACGAGAGCCCCATCTTGATTTTTGCGTAGTTCTCCATTGTCAGTCTGCTGCAGCCGAGAAGCATGGCAAGTGAAGCCAGAGCGATGATCAGACGTATGTTCACGGTATCTTTCCTTTCCTGAGTGTTTCTCCTTTTGCATGCTTCACTATAGCAGAGGGTGTGGGAGTTGTCCCTGTTTTATCATTTCTCTCAGGTTGCCTGCATCCCGAAAAACCAGCAAACGTACCCCTGGCAACCCTTTGCTTTCACCCATTTTCCCTGTAAACTTCCGGTATGCGACCGATCGAACCCCATGGACGTCCCGACCTGGAGGAGCTCCGCCGTCTCCAGGAAACTCTTGCCCAATGCGTGCGCCTGGAACCGCTGCGACGGCAACCCGAAACCGCAGCCGGGGTGGACGCTGCCTATGCCGGCGAAGAGATCGTTGCCGTGGCCGTTCTCTTCGACCTCGCCACCCTCACCCCCGTCGAACGCTCCTTCGTCGTCGCCCGCCCCGCGCTCCCCTACATACCGGGCTTTCTCTCGTTTCGCGAAGGCCCCCACCTGGCCGAGGCGGTCCGCCGGCTCTCGCGGCGGCCCGACCTCCTCATCGTCGATGGCCAGGGGATTGCCCACCCCAAGCGGTTCGGCCTTGCCTGCCGCGTCGGGGTGGATCTGGGGGTCCCTGCCATCGGCTGCGCAAAGTCCCGCCTCGTGGGAGAGTACGTCGAGCCTGCGGCAGAGCGTGGCTCCCGCACCCCGCTGCTCGACCGAAAGGAGGCGGTCGGCGCCGTCCTCAGGACCCGCAGTAGCGTAAGACCGGTCTTCGTTTCCCCAGGCCATCTCATCACCATCGACGAAGCAGTGGCGATGGTGCTCCGGACCACGGCGGGCTTCCGCCTCCCCGAACCCCAACGGGAAGCCGACCGCTTTGCGGCCGAGATCAAACGGAGACTTTTGTCAGGGGAAGCTTACGAAATCACCAGATGCAAAGTCTGACTCAGAGACTTCCCGTCAGCCTCAATTTCTTATTGGAAGTCACTGCCAATGTCCACGTATTGCGTTTTTCCCTTAAGCGATTAATATTGTCTTAGAGGCCCGAGAAAGGAGAATCCAAATGGGAAATCAAGAATTGGTTATAGTGCGCACGTTCAACGCGCCGCGCGAACTGGTCTGGCAGGCTTGGACGGAGCCTGAGCGCCTCATGCGCTGGTGGGGACCGAAAGGGTTCACGTCGCCCGCCTGCAAGATCGATCTCCGCATTGGGGGCAAGTATCTGTACTGCATGCGATCGCCCGAAGGCCAGGAGTTTTGGAGCACGGGCGTCTATCGCGAAATCGTTCAGCCTTCGCTTCTCGTCTGCAGCGACAGCTTTGCCGACGCGGAAGGCAACGTGGTCCCGGCAACACACTACGGCATGAGCCCGGACTTCCCACTGGAATTGCAGGTGACGGTGACGCTGGAGGAAGATGATGGCACAACAAAGATGACCCTCAGGCATATCGGCATCCCGCCGGGCACCATGAACGAGATGTGCGAGGCCGGCTGGAACGAATCGTTCGACAAGCTCGCTGAAAGCTTGAGATAACGGAATGGAGTCTTATCCAGCCACAATCCAAGAGGAGGTGTTAACATGAAACCATTCATGGCGAACTACAGTTCCAAGTGTTACGCACTGATGCGGATCGTCGTCGGGTTTCTCTTTCTTTCGCACGGCGCCCAGAAGCTGTTCGGCTTTCCGAGCCCAATGCCGGGAGAAATCCCCGCGTTCATTACCTTCGTCGCCGGTCCGATCGAGCTGATTGGAGGCGCCCTGGTCATGATCGGGTTATTCACGCGCTGGGCGGCCTTCCTTGCAAGCGGTCAGATGGCCGCCGCGTACTGGATGGCGCACGGGACGAAAGCGCTGCTGCCGATCCAGAACAAAGGTGAACTGGCGGTGCTTTACTGCTTCGTTTTTCTGTTCATCTCCACGCAGGGGGGTGGTATCTGGAGCGTCGATGCTCTCAGAGACGACGATGCCGCACGGCTGAATCAGTAACGCCTTCGTCGCCTCAATCCTCGCCGCCTTGATTTCATCGTTACAGCTAGTTGTTGCCGCTATTCTGCGCCTTGATCTTTTCGTTGGGGCTGATTTCCAACTGCACACGACGGTTCAGTGCGCGATTCGCATCAGTATCGTTGGGAACCGCAGGGCGGCTCGAACCGTAACCGATCGCTGTCATCCGCGAGGCGGGCACACCGTTGGCGGCAAGAAAGTCACGAACGTGGTTGGCCCGTCTATCGCTCAACGGCTGATTGATCGCATCGGAACCGGTCGAATCTGTGTGCCCCTGGATAATGATGTTGGTCTCGGAATTCTTCAGGGTGGCTGCGGCTTTGGCCAGCGAATCTTTCGCCTCTGATTTCAGGGCGTCCTTGCCGGTGGCGAAGAGGATGCCCGACGGCAAGGCAACATAAACCTTTTCGCCGTCCCGGACCACTTCCGCTTCGGGCATATTCTTCTTCAGAGCAGCCGCCTGCCGGTCCATGTAGTTGCCGATGCCGCCGCCGACCACCGCGCCGGTCAGACCACCGATCGCCGCATTGCGCCCCCGATGAGTACCACCTACCAGTGCGCCGATACCGGCGCCGAGCGCGGCTCCGCCCAGCGCACCGATGCCGGTTCTCTTGAATTCGTAGCTGCCGTCCGGGTTTGTCGCACAACCGCTCGTCAGCAGGGCAACCGCTGACGCGCCTATGATGACCTTCACAATCCATTTTGCCTTCATCTCTTCCTCCCTTTACAGCATTTAATCCCGGAACGTGATGAGCGCCTGAGCATGTCGCTCCGGTTCTTGAACAAACCTTGAATCTTTGAGGATGGGAGTATAATACTACAGGATCCAAAAATCAAGCAGAGGATGTCCTGTGGCAGCAAGCAGGATCTACAGAGACGGCCGATTACCCTCTTTGAATTAAGTATGGTCCCTTGAATTTCCGATTAAAAACAAAGTAACCACCAAGCTCTGTTTAGCGATTGCCGAACAGCAATATAATCTATCCAAAGCTTGCCTCAACGTCCCGATGCTGATAACTTGAAGATTTCAGAGGAAATCACGTGCAGATTATTCTTTTCAATAAACCCTTTAACGTCCTCTGCCAGTTCAGCGAACCGGGCAGACGCCTGACCTTGGCAGACTATATTTCCATCCCCGGCGTTTATGCCGCCGATCGGCTGGATTATGACAGCGAAGGTTTGCTCGTCCTCACCGACACGGGACGTATACAGCAGCGGATCGCCGATCCACGTGCCGATATGACTAAAACGTATTGGGTCCATGTGGAAGGTGTTCCCACGCCGGCCGCCATTCAACAATTGCGCTGCGGTGTTACACTGGAAGATGGCTTGACCGTGCCGGCCAGTGTCGCGCAGATCAAGCCACCGCCGGTTTGGCCACGCACCCCCCCGGTTCAAGACCGGCGACAGGTTCCAACCAGTTGGCTGGCGATAACCCTGGCTGAAGACCGTAATCGTCTGATTCGGCGGATGACCGCTGCCGTCGGCCTGCCGACGTTACGGCTGATTCGGCAGGCCGTTGGACCGTGGCAACTCAACAAGTTACAACCCGGCGACTGGAAAGTCACCAGCATCCCGGCCGGATGGCTGGAATTGAAGTAGGGGCGTATGGATTGAACCTTCTCCTGGCGCCGGAGCATAAACAAAAGGCGACCGATTGGTCGCCTTTTGTTTAAGTATATTGTCTCCGTAATAACTGTTGTTATGCATAAGCTACCATAACAGCTCGCGTTCGGATGTAAACTCTCTGTTCCTGCCGTTGAGAGGGTCCCTGAATCGCAGCATTTGAGCGACAAGCTGGAGCGGAGTGTCGAAGTTGTCCTCTTTTTCGGCCTGCAGCTCAGGATAGTATCTGTCGTTCAGTATCCCGAATCCGAGCCCGCTCATGTGGAGCCGCAGCTGATGGGTTTTACCTGTTCGCGGCTGCAGGGTAAACCGGGCCGTATCTCCTTTGACCTCCACCAGATTGATGGCGGAGCGGGCATTGACGCTGCCGGCTGCCGTCTTCATCCGGAACCCCGGTTCCCCCCGCACGATCCTGTTGCTCACATCCCATGAAGCTGTTTCCTGAAGCGGTTGACACGCCGCGAGTGCCTGATAGGTTTTTTCAACCTGACCATTCAAGAAGAGTTTGCCGTAGAGCCCCCTGCTCTTTTTGTTGACGGAAAAGAGCACTATTCCGGCTGTGCCACGATCTATGCGGTGCAGCGGCGCCAGATCCGCGATGCCGGTACTGCTGCGCAAACGGTTCAAGAGACATTCGTCAACATAGCGTCCACCAGGGGTCACAGGAAGGAAATGGGGTTTGCAGGCGACCAGAATCTCGTCGTCGAGAAACAGGATTTTTTCAGCAAAAGGAATGCACGGCTCAAGAGAGACTTCGCGGAAATAAAAAATGCGTCTCATGGGGGCGTATGTACTATCAAACGTTATCTGTTGTGCTTTTTCGTCGAGGACCTTTCCCTCTGAAATCCGTTTTTCCCAGATCTCCCGGGAAATAGCGGGGAATCTTCCGCTCAAGAAAGCGAGAATGGAAGGGTACGGTTTTTCGGCTTGCGGCATGGTAACGACGGAAGGATGTTTCGAAATTCCCATGTAACGGTTCCTCGATCAGCATCATATCACTTTTCAGTTCATAGATGTCCACGAAATTCCGGACATCAATAACTCTCGACAAACTATCCTCTCCCTATATACTTGATTGCTGCCCGGACCCAGCCCTTTTCCGTCTGCACGGGGTTGCCCGGTAAACGTAAAGGAGAGGATCTGTGAAAAAGACGCTCAACCGCTGGCTGATTTTGGTCATCAGCACGCTGCTCATGGTCAGCCTCGGGACCGTCTACGCCTGGAGCTTCTTCCAGAAACCCCTCTGCGACACCTACCTTTGGACGAACAGTCAGGTGGCATGGGCCTTCAGCCTCGCCATCTGCTTCCTCGGCCTGGCTGCCGCAGTCGGGGGGCTGTTGCTGCCCCGGACCGGGCCGACCAGGCTGGCCCTGCTGGGGGGTGTGCTGTTCGGCTCCGGCTACCTGTTGGCGGCGCTGGCGCTCAAGCTTCATTCCCTGCCGCTCCTTTACGCAGGTTACGGCGTAATCGGCGGGACCGGGCTCGGGCTCGGCTACGTCGCTCCGGTCGCCACGGTGGCGAGATGGTTTCCGGACCGGAAAGGCTTTGCTACCGGCATGGTGGTCATGGGATTCGGCTTCGGCGCCCTCCTGATGTCCAAGGTCATCGCCCCGCTGCTCCTGGCGGAGCTGGCCGGGGACATGGTGAGGGTATTTGCCGTCATGGGGGTGCTGTTCCTCCTGGTGACCATTCCTGCTGCGGCCTTTGTCAGAAACCCGCCCGCAGGGTGGCTGCCGTCGGGGCATACTCCGCCGCCGACGAGCGCCGTGAGCGGCCCGGACGAAGGGGGAAGAGGAGCCCGTGCCTGCATTCTTTCGGGGGAGTTTGCGCTGCTCTGGGTGATCTTTTTCTGCAACATCACCGCCGGCATCGCCATCATCAGTTTCCAATCGCCGCTCTTTCAGGATATCTGCAGCAAGGCCGATCCGACGCTCGGCAAGGAGGCCCTGGCGCGGTACGGTGCCACCCTGATTGCGGTCAGCTCCCTCTTCAACGGTGTCGGCAGGTTTTTCTGGGGGGGGCTCTCGGACCGGATCGGCCGACGAGAGACCTTCAGACTCATCCTCGGCTCCCAGCTCCTGGCCTTTGTCCTTTTGCTGTATACCGACAGCCCCTGGCTCTTCGCGCTGCTGGTCTGCTACATTCTCCTCTGCTACGGCGGCGGTTTCGGCACCATGCCGGCGTTCGTCCTCGACCTGTTCGGCAGCAGGGTCATGCCTGCCGTCTACGGCACGATTCTCACCGCCTGGGCCGCCGCCGGCATCGCCGGGCCACAGCTGGTGGCCCTGATCAAGGACCGGTATCCGGCAGGGCTCTACTCCGGCCGGGCATCCTTCTACAGCTTTGCCATGGGATGCGGCTTTCTCCTGGTCGGGCTCGCCTTCTCGTTTCTCGTGAAGTCACGCCGCAGCGGATGAATTAAATTGCAAACCCTGCTTGCCGCGAAACGGCGACAGGCCGCCCACGGAGCTCCGCCATCACGGTCCAAGCGTGATATAATTTACGAAAGGGACATCCCATTCATCCAGCGGCAAGCAACTGGAAGGAGGCAGATATGGATCTGGAACTAAGCGGCAGGAAGGCTTTCATCTCAGGCTCAACGGCGGGGATAGGCCTGGCGACCGCCATTTCCCTGGCGCGGGAGGGTGCGCACGTGGTCATCAACGCCCGGAGCGCCGGCTCCGTGGCGACGGCGCTGGAACGCATCAGGAGCGCAGTCCCCCATGCCGTGGCAGAGGGGTTCAGCGGCGACCTTGCCCTGGCCGACGAGGCCGACCGGTTGCTGCGCCAGCTGCCGGCCGTGGACATCCTGGTGAACAATCTGGGTATCTACGAGCCGAAGCAGTTCGAAGATATCACCGACGAAGACTGGCGGCGCTTCTTCGAGGTAAACGTGCTGAGCGCAGTCCGCCTCGCCAGGGCCTATCTGCCGGCAATGAAGCAGAGGAACTGGGGGCGGATCGTCTTCATCAGCAGCGAGAGCGGCATCCAGATACCGGCTGAAATGATCCATTACGGCATGACGAAGACCGCACTGTTGGCGGTATCGCGCGGGATCGCCGAGACCTGCGCCGGGACGAGAGTGACTTCCAACGCGATCCTCCCCGGCCCGACCCACACTGCCGGTGTGGACGACTTCGTGGCGCGGCTCAGCGGCGGAAAGTCCTTCGCCGAGTTCGAAGAGGATTTCTTCCGGACGGTGCGCCCCACCTCGCTGCTCAAGCGTTTCGCCACCCCGGAGGAGGTGGCTGCCATCGTCACCTATGTCTGCAGCCCCCTATCATCCGCCACCAACGGAGCGGCCCTCCGGGTGGACGGCGGCGTCGTCAAGGCCTGTTTCTAGCGAGGGCGGAGAGAACGATTCGACAAGGGAGGAGTGGCATATGCGCGTGATACTGATCGGAGCAAGCGGCACCATATGGTGCTGGATGTAAGGAATTATATCTAAAATTTTGGAAGTCTTCTTCACCGATATTCAGTTACTTGACCCCTGTCAATTACCTTCGCCCTGCATTTGCGCTATGCTGGACTCATGACAAACGGAGTCAATGAACAGCTCATTGAGGAGCTCCTGACGAAGCCAACAACGTAATCGTTTGATTGCGGCTTGGTATTAGAGGCAAAGGAGTAACACCATGCAAGCATCGACTATAGAGCAGATGACAACCTCTTCAGAAATAACCGTCGGCGCGATCGTTGCCGCAGACTTCCGGACCGCAAGGGTCTTTGAGAACCACGGCATCGACTTCTGCTGCGGCGGCAAGATTACCCTCTCCGCAATCTGCCGGGAAAAAGGGCTCGACCCCGCCACGCTCCAGCAAGAGATTGCGGCGATAAAAAGCGCACCGGTCGACCGAAGCCACAACTATGCTGCCTGGGCACTGCCGTTTCTCGCCGATTACATCGTCAACACCCACCACGCCTATCTCCACGAGAACACCGCCCAAATCGCCGCCTACGCCGACAAGATTGCCGGGGTCCATGGCGCCCACCACCCCGAGGTGATCGAGATCGCCGCAATCTTCGCCAGGATAGCCACCGATATGGCGGCCCATCTCAAAGAGGAAGAGGAGGTTCTCTTTCCGGCCATCAAGCGGATCGACGCCGCCGCAACAGCCGGCAAGCCAGCGGAGGCTCAGGATGAGGCGACGATCAGGGCATCCCTCGTCAAACTCGATCACGAACATCAGGAGATCGGTGATGCCGTCCACGCGATCCGTCACCTTGCCCACGGCTATGCGCTGCCGGCAGATGTCTGCAACACCTTCGTGGTCACCTACCAGAAGCTCAAGGAGTTCGAGGACGACCTCCACAAGCATGTCCACCTCGAAAACAACATCCTCTTCCCGAAGGCGGCCCGGCTTTAGCAGGCTGTTCCCGGCTGGCCGGCAGATCCGGCGGACGATTCGGGTTTGAGATTTACGGGTTGGTGGTGCGGAATAAGCTGTTTGATCACTACAAATGGAAAGGCGGCCGATTGGCCGCCTTTTGAAAGCTGGCAATTATCCAATGATGTCTACGCCACCCTGATCTCCACCTTGCTGTTGACCGCCTGGGCATACCGTTTCAGTGAGCGGAGGCTCGGCATGGGATGACCTGACTCAAGGCGCGCAACCACCGACTGGGTTGTACCCATCCGCTTGGCAACCTCCTCCTGGGTCAGGTGAGCCCTTTTTCTTGCCTCGATCAACTGGGCGGCCAGGGCAAACTCATCCTCAAGCTGAACATACTCGCTGCGAAATTCCTCATCCTGCAGCAGCTCTTTTTTCAGGTCGGTCATTTTTCTACCCATGATCAATCTCCTTTGCCCTGGACAATGCCAGAGCGATTTCTCCCGACGGCGTCTTCTGGCTCTTCTTCACGAAGACCCGCACAATCACTACCCGCCTGCCGACCACGGTGACATACAATGCACGGGCAATACCGGATTTGCCTTTGCCGCGAATCTCCCACAGTTTGTCCTGAAGATGGCGTACATATGGCATCCCCAGGCTCTCAAGTCCGTGAGACTCGATCAAATCGGCGATACGGACCAGACGAGCCTGAATATCCCTGGGAATGGCAAGGAATTCCGTTTCAACAGCATCATTCAGGAATTCAACTGTCCAGGATGTATTCATGTAATTACTATAGCAAAATAGCGATATTTGTCCATAGGAATTTCAACAGGAAGGCGACCGATGGTTCAATGACCAGGCCGAAGAGGCGATGAATTTCTATGTCTCCATATTCAAAAATTCAAGGGTAGTCAGCATTACCCGTTATGGAGAAGCGGGGCCGGGAGCGGCAGGAACGGTCATGACGGCCAGTTTTGTGCTCGACGGGCAGGAATTCGTCGCACTCAATGGCGGCCCGCAGTTCACCTTCTCGCCAGCCATATCGTTTGTCGTGAACTGCACGACCCAGGATGAGGTCGATGAGCTGTGGGCGAAACTCTCGGCAGGAGGGAAAGAGGTGCAGTGCGGCTGGCTGGAGGACAGATACGGCCTGTCATGGCAGATCGTCCCGACCGCCCTGATCGAGATGCTGAATGACGCCGACCCGGTAAAGGCGAACCGGGTCATGCAGGCCATGCTGCAGATGGTCAAAATCGACATCGCAGGCCTGCGGCGGGCGTATGAACAATCATGACCCGCTTAGACGGAGAGGGCATGATCACCATCCGCGCATTGCTCAATCGCATCCGCTGGGACCGGGAATTCGGCCGGGGTGAATTCACCATCGGCTACTTCGACCGCCTCGAACGGCGCATTATTGTGGTCCCGCTTAGCCAGGTGCATTTTGACCCGTATGATCACTTTTCCTTTCAGCTTGATGCTGCCGGCGAGCTGTTGACCATCCCCTGCACCGGGTGAGCGAGGTTTATCGCAACGGCGAGCTCATCTGGCACCGCGAGCGGTTTTTATCGGCTAAGGACGACACTTGAAGATGGTTGCCTCTTTTGGGGAATCGAACGCGGCTTAAACAGCAAAGGCGGCCGATTGGCCGCCTTTGAAATACGAATTCTTGAGAAGACGCTGCCGTAGCGTGGAGGATGCTACGCAAGCAGCAGCGCGACAGCATGCAGCAGCAGGCCGATAACGCCGCCGACCAGGGTTCCGTTCATCCTGATAAACTGCAGGTCGGAACCGATGCTCAGCTCGATCTCGCTGACATAGTCATCGCTTTCCCACTGTTGCACCGTGCCGGAAATATGCCCGGCAATTGCAGTGCGCAGCGTATCCCCGTAGTGCAGTACCAGCGTTTCAAGGTGTTCATTCAAAGACTCTTTCAACCCCCGGTTTTGCGACAGGGTAGTGCCGAGACCTGCAACCGCTGCCGCGATCTTCTCCTGCACCTTTGACTGGGGTTGTTGCAGGTCGCTAGTCAGCCAGCTCTTCAGATCGTTGCCGATGCTCCGCGCATAATCGGCTATTGACTGGTTATGAACGACCTCAAGCTTGATCGCCTCGATCTTGTCGCGCAGCACCGGGTCGGATTTCAGTCTGGCAATAAAGTTCGTCACGGCAGTGTCGAACTTGTACCTGACCTCATGGGCGGAATCGGCATTAACTTCCTGAATAAAGGCGTTTATCCTGCTGGCGACCTTTTCACCCGCACCTTTGGAAAACTGCTCCCGGTTGGGAATGAAGGCACTCAGGAGCGGATATTCTTTCGTACACATGTTATCGATGGCGGCGGCCAGTCTGGTCTGCGCTTCCGCGGTTGCCAGCCACGCGGCAAAGCGGTTCAACAGGTCATCAAGCACGATCTGGTGGCGATTGTCTTTTCTCAGTGTATCGAGAATCGCTCCGGCGGAAGTGGAGATGTCGAAGTTTTCGATCCGGTTGCTCAGGGCTGCTCTCAACAGCTGCTGCACACGCTCGTCGTCGATAAAATCCAGGGAATCGGCAAGTACACGGGTCACCCCTTTGGCCAGGCCGGCGGCATTGTCCCGCGACATCAGATAGACGGCAAGATGCTCAGCCGGATTGTACTCCCTCAGCTTGGCGATCAAGGTGTCGCTGGCAAGAAACTTGTCACGGATAAAGTCTGCCAGATTTCCGGCAATTGCGTCCTTCTTGTTTTTAATGATGGCCGTATGCGGTATCGGCACCCCCAATGGATGGCGAAACAGCGCCACAACCGCAAACCAGTCCGCCAGGGCGCCGACCATGGCCGCCTCCGCAAAAGCGGCGAGCCACTCCCAGGCGCCATGCCCCTTCTGGGAGCGGGCAACCACAAACAGTACGGCCGCACCAATCATCAATCCCGTGGCTATTGTCTTGTTTCTGATCAGTAATCGTTTTCTATTGTCCACACACTTTCTCCGGATTTGTTTTTGTGCTCCCACCCTGTTAAATACAAAAACCGCTTCATCAGGCAGAAGCGGCTTTCCTTACGCAATTGTTTTATGGCACGGCTCAATATTTTTGTCAACGCCTGGTGCATAAAGGCAGCCGAAATGACCGTCTTCAGAATTAAGCTTGGTGTCACCGGAATTCCAGTAGGTCACCCTTCTGTCCGGAGTTTTTCCTGCACACTCCTGATCTTGTCCTCCATGGTCTGCTTCCGGTCTGTCCGGGTCCCGATCCAACGCATCCTTAGAGTTCCCCGCAGCGCGTAAAGCGCGGCACTTCTTGCCCATTGATGACTACCGACTCCATAAACATCGCCAGCGGCCGTACCCAGAGGGAATCGTTATCGTACAGGCAGCGATAGACCACCAGCAACTCACTGGTCTCACTGTGACGGGCCGTGCCGATCACCCGGTACTCGCCCCCCTTGTAGTGCCGGTATCTTCCAGGCGTCGGTTCACTCTGCATGCTGGCTCCATTCTGGTGTCAGGCGCCGGATAACGCCGGCATGGTCGGGAAACTGGCGCAGCAACTGTTCGCGGCTCCCCATTTCGAAGTCGGCAAAGTCGAAGCCTGGTGCTACGGTGCAACCGACGAGGGAATATGCTCCCTTTGATTCAGCGCCAAACCAGCACTCCGCGGGGACTACTGCCTGGAATGACTCTCCGGCGGTGAGGTCGCTGCCAAGCTTCAGGGGGCAATAGTCTCCCTGGGGCGTGATGACATGCACGGTCAGCGCTGCTCCTGCGTAGAAGTGCCACAACTCGTCCGACTTTATGCGATGCAACGCCGAGATGTCTCCCCGCTCCAGCAGGAAATAGATCGCGGTACAGAACGCCCGGTCACCCGCAAACCGTTGCGGGAGGAGATTGCCGGCAGCGATCCCGGCCGCCCGGTAGGACTCCCGATACCATCCCCCTTCGGGGTGGCGTGCCAGTTTCAGGCGCGTTATCAGCTCGGCAGCAGTTGGTCCGCTCATGCAACTCCTCTCCTCCGGAACAACAAGTAACGTTCGTTAGCTAACATCAACAGCTAATAAACTTTAAGGCAGTTTCGTTTATTAGTAAAGAGCTCTATGTAACGGAAACGCTTTTGCTTTTATTGGGCCAATTCACTCGCCATGAAACAGCAAAGGCGGCCATCGGCCGCCCCACGGGTTCCGGCTCTTCCCGCAACTGCCCGGCCTGAACATCCAGATCTTCAATCTGCTTGACGAGATAACGGAACGGTTGCTTGCAATTCCACCTTCACTTAGTACGTCGATAAGGTTCTTGGCTTTTTTGTTCACCTGGGTAAGCATGTCCTGGATTGTCTTCTTCCTGGTTCCATGCTCTTTTGCCCGAATCCCTTGGCCCCTCAACTGGACTTTAGAAAAATGTTGACAAATCCTTATTGAAATGTAAGATGCACAAAAATGTTTGAGAGATAGACGATAATACTTAACCATTCGCAAGAATGGGGCGGAAAGCCTACGGGTCTTACTGAGACAGCCGGGTTGCCGAAATATCATGCGATATTCGGTCCCGGCTTTTTTTATATTAATTTTCATTATTGAGAAAGGTAGCTTATTTAACCCATGTGCCGAATCGTTCACCTGTCACTCGTACCCAATTGGCTTCGTCTTATAGCTCTAGGTACATTCATCGTAGCTCTCAATGGATGTACTGCTATGAACAGAGCTCAGGATAAATCCTGGCTTTTTCCAGGCCATCCTGAAAAGGAGATCGAACGAAATGAGTTTTCGGTTGCAAGAGGAGATGACGTCATTGGTCGGTTGGCAGTCATCAGGCTTGAAAAGGGGGATACGCTACCGGATATCGCACGACACTTCAGTTTGGGGATCAATGCAATCAGTGCAGCTAATCCAGGGGTAGATGTATGGGTGCCTGAGGCCGGAGAGCGTATCATGTTGCCTCTGAGTTTTATCCTGCCGGACGCTCCCAGAAGAGGCATTGTGGTCAACTTAGCCACCATGAGGCTCTTTCAATTTAAAGGGGATAGCAAGTCACCGGTGGTGTCGACCTACCCGGTCGGGGTCGGAACCAAGGAGCGACCCACGCCCACAGGTCAAATGCATGTGGCGCGCAAGGCAAGCCGGCCGACCTGGCATGTGCCTGCTTCAATTTCCGAGGATCATCGAAAAAAAGGAGATCCACTGCCCGCAGAAGTTCCGCCGGGACCTCAAAATCCCTTGGGAGAATGCGCGCTCTATTTGAGTAAATCGGGTTATTTGATCCATGGTACTAATAAACCGGCCAGCATTGGTCTTAAAGCAACCAATGGCTGCATGAGACTCTATCCGGAAAACGTGAAGATGCTCTACGATGACACTCCGGTTAATACACCTGTAGTCATTATTAACCAGCCATATCTCATAGGTCAACGTAATGGTGTACTTTACATGGAAGCTCATACGCCTCTGGAAGACTCGGGCGCTATTGAGCTGGAGAAGATATATGCAAAATTGAGAGCTATTGAAAAGAAATCGGGGCGCACGGTTGACTGGAGAAAAATCAAGGAAGTACAGGCCGAGGCCCGAGGGATTCCTGTTCCCATCATCGAGATGAGTCAAGGATCTGAAAAAGAGGCTGCGAAAACCATAGAAGTCGAGCACCCGGACACATTGTACGGCAGACCGGAAATACCGGAACTGAAACTGGAGGCGTGGTATGTTTTGGCTGCCGATGTGCGTGACGAGATTGGTGCCCGGAGGATTGCCGCCATTATCAACCACCAGGGCCCACAAATCCCGGCAAGGGTGTTATCAAAGAGCAATAGCTACCGTGTTATCGCCGGCCCTTTCAATGATATCAGTGAGGCCAAAGATGCAGCCAAACGCTTGAAAATTGATTTGGAAATAGACGGTATATTGATTGAACCTGTCAAGAAGATATAGTCGCATATGTTTTTGCAGCCAATCAATAACAAATGTGAATGTATTTATGAAGTAGCTCTGAATTTTAACAGTCACTATTAAGAAAAGGTAAACTGAACAAAAAGGAGGTGATTAGAGACGAAGAAAAGTCTTTTGGTAATCTCAATGGCAAACTAAACAGAAAGGAGGTATTAGAGATGAAGACAAGTCTTTTGGTGATTTCAATGATGCTTGTTCTCGGTACTACGTTGACGGGTTGTGCAACATCCGGTGACCTCGAGAAAGTGCAGGCGCAGCAAAAACTGATTGATGCGAAAGCTGATCAGGCATTGCAGAATGCGCAAGCTGCCAAGGCGGCAGCCGATGCGGCCAAGTTAAAGGCAGATGATGCTGAAAAGGCGGCATTGGAAAGGGAAAGGATCGCAGATGAAAAGGCGGCAAGGGCTGACGCCGCTTTCCAGAAATCGATGAGGAAATAAGTCAATTTCAAGGGAGCTGTTAACTTTACCTTTGGTGCTCCGATAATGAAATGGCAGGGTCTCAAAACCCTGCCATTTCATTATCCACCATGTGGATCATTCGAACATTTAGCCTGTTAAGCCAGGATATCAGGCTATTAGCACACGATATTACTGATGCTTCTGCCATGGGGTGAGGAGATGAGGGAACTGAGAATCTTTCAAATTGTATTCTGCATCATGATGACACCGATTCTACTATGCGGATGCGGTCACTTTCAGGCCAAGTCAACCTTCGAAGAAGCGAATGATCTTTTTAGCCAGGGAAACTACAAGGCCTCTCTGAACAAATATGAGCAGATTATTGAAAAATATCCCACGACGGGAGACAGGGTTCTATTCGAGATGGGTATTATTTATGCCTATCCGAAGAATGAGCAAAAAGATTATCAGAAATCCCTGGAATGTTTTCAGAAACTCATAAAGGACTACCCAGGGAGTGGGTACAGGCAGGACAGTGAGAGGATGATATTTTATATCACTAATGTCGCTATCAAGGACAAGATGATTACCGCGCAGCAAACACAAATTGAGACTCTCCGGCAAGAGGTTGAAAGCAAGGGGAATGAAATTATTACACTGCAAAACAAGATTAAAGCGCTCGAACAAAAGGTTTTTGCTTTTGCAATCCAGAAAGGATCGGTGGATAAGATTCTGATAGAAAAAAAAGAACGACGATTGATGTTGATCTCCAAGGGTGAGGTGCTCAAAACCTACAAGATAGCCTTGGGGGGAAACCCGAGTGGTCCAAAAGAAAGGCAAGGCGATAACAAAACCCCGGAGGGAACCTACTTCATCGATTCAAGAAACAAGGACAGCCATTATCACCTATCTCTTCATATTTCCTATCCAAACGAGAGAGACAAAAAGCAAGCAAAAGAACTAGGTGTTTCTCCGGGCGGAAACATCATGATCCACGG
>Ga0184615_10000933_pt1 | contig 15830 bp, 13 predicted proteins | sample PLM4_65_coex_FD_133134 | JGI IMG/M metagenome (GOLD analysis project Ga0184615, IMG submission 133134) | Groundwater sediment microbial communities from an aquifer in East River, Colorado, USA - PLM4_65_coex | ecosystem: Environmental > Terrestrial > Soil > Riparian zone | place: USA: East... | reverse complement strand
TGCTGAAAAAGTCCATCTGCTGCGTTCTCGGTCGTCGGAAATCCTCACGTACGACCCAGTACGCTCCGGTTTCCTCCTCCCTGCGGCCTTGCATCTGGAGCTTTTTGAGCAGCCTGCAGGCTTGACCGAGTTTTTCAGCACCCTGCTAGCGGCCCGACACCTGGAAGGTATACCGGATAATCGATTCTCGATCGCGGTCGGACAGTGCGACAAACGACACCGCGCTTTCGTACGCCCCGCCTCGGGACCGGCCGCGTTTGGTCTGTCGGACCACTTCACCGTGCGTGCAGATCCGAACCGGCCGGTCGCCCGGCAGCACGAGCGCGACTTCCAAAAAGACCCCGACAGCGATGGGAACATCGCAGCCGAAGCGCACACCCGCACCGCTGAGATTCACCGATGTCTCCTGAAGAGAGGGCCAGCGATCATAGGATTCGAGACGGTCGAGCATGCGATCCAACTTGCCGTCGATCCGTTCGAGCATCGCCATGAGAGGGTCGGGAGATTCCCGCGCTTGGGGGACCAGATCGGGAAACGACAGCGCCTCGACCACGGCTCGATCGACCGGACGAAATCCGAACGGGATGACCACGTCCACGCGCCGATAGAGGCGCTTGTCGGTCGGATCAGACATGGGACCGCTCGATCGCCGGCTGGCCCGGTGCCTTTTGCGCCGCGGCGACACGTGGTAAGCGGACGGTAAAGACCGTTCGGCCGGGACGGCTTTCAACATGAATCTCGCCACGGTGAGCGCGAACCATGCCGTAGCACAGCGAGAGTCCCAACCCCGTCCCGCGGCCGACCTCCTTCGTCGTGAAGAACGGATCGAAAATCTTGGGGAGCACGTCGGGAGGGATGCCCGGTCCCGTGTCTGCCACCTCGATGTCCACGTGCGTGTCGCCGCTTCGCGATACGATGTCCAGGGTGCCGCCCCCTCCCATCGCATCGACGGCGTTATTCATCAAGTTGATCAGGACCTGCCCCATCTGCTGAGCATCTCCCAGAACCGGAGGAATGGCCGGATCGAGCGCCATGCGAACGGTAAGCCGATCGTTGTTCTTCTGATAGCCCAACGCATGCACCGCCTCACCGATCACCGCGTTCCAATCCATCAACTCCACGTCAGGGTGGTCCTGCCTCGCGAATCGCAACAGGCCTTCCACGATTTTCTTTGCACCCACCGCGGCCGACGCCATGGCCGAGACCAAGCGGTGCTCTTCGTCACTCCGTGGCGTTTCGGCCAGGACATGCGAATAGGCCAGGAGGGGGACGAGTCGATTATTCAGTTCGTGAGCGACGCCGGCCACCAGGATGCCCAGCGAAGCGAGTTTCTCCCGCTGGAACACCTGGCGTTGCGAGGCTTCGATCTCCCGCGTCTTCTCCTCGACTTTGGCTTCCAGCGATCGATTGAAGCCGGATAATTCGCCCTGGAGACGGGAAAACATCAACAGATGACCGACCATCGTGGCCAGAATCGAAAAGACCGACTCGTGCTCGATCGAGAAAAACCCCGGCTCGGGGTGACTGAGGTTCAGCACACCGATGACGCGACCGCCCGAGAACAGGGGGAAACACAACAGCGATCGAATCGGCCCGGCGCCCTTGAGAAAACGAAGATCCTCGAGGGTATCATCCACGCGGATCGTCTTTCCGCAGAGGGCCGCGGTCCCCGCGACGCCTTCGCCCAGCCGAAACGAACGGCGTTCGGTCTTTGATCGAGTGGGCGAGGCCCCTGACAGGTTCACGATCCGCTCGCCGGTGGAGTCCACCAGCATGATCGAACACGAACGGAGACCCAGCTCGTCGGTCAAGATGCGGACCACGTGATCGCCGATGGAGGTCACGTCGAAGCACCCCGATAGCCGAATCGCCAGCCGTTGAACAATCGCCAAGCTTTCCACGAGATCGGGTGTCGACCGAGTAATCCCGCGTCGGCGCAAAGCAGGACGGGCGGTGGTCAATGAGGGAGCGTTGGGGCGAGTGGGGGGGCGTCGAGCCATGAACTACGGCCTCTCGCGTCGCACGCCCGCGTGGCGGCGACGAAGGGCGCCTCCAGGGGGAACCGCCCTGCTCGAACTCGCCAACTTACCGATCCTGAAAGTTCGGTTGTCGTTTCTCCAGGAAGGCGGCCAACCCTTCTTTCTTGTCCGCGCTTTCACACACCCGCCCAAACAGGGCCGACTCCAGCGCCTGCCCTTCGGACAGCGACAAGACCGCGCCTTCACGGATCGCGCGCAGGGCCGCTCGAACCGCGACCGCGCTCCGCGCGGCGATTTTTTTCGCAAGCCCCTGAGCCTGTTTGACCACCTCGGCATCAGGCACCACCTTGTTCACCAGTCCGATGGCCTTGGCCTCCGGGGCCGTGATCTTATCGCCAGTAAGAATCAGCTCGATGGCCTTGGCTTGGCCGACCAGGCGCGGCAGGCGTTGGGTCCCCCCAAAGCCTGGAATGATCCCGAGATCGATTTCGGGCTGTCCCAACCGAACGCGTTCCCCAGCAATCCGCATATGGCACGCCATCGCCAATTCGAGCCCTCCCCCCAGGCAAAACAACCCGTTAATCGCGGCGATGACGGGCTTCTCCATCTGCTCGATGCGATCCAAGATCCTTTGACCCCTCGCCGTCAGCGCCTTTCCCATCGCTTCGTTCGTGATGCCGGCGACTTCCTTGATGTCGGCCCCCGAAATGAACAGCGAGCCCGCTCCGGTGAAGACGATCGCCTTCACCCCCTCGGCCGAGGAGAGCTCCGAGAAGAGATCGTCGATCTCTGCCAGCACGACGCTGCTGAGAGCGTTGGCCGGCGGATGGTTGAGCACGATGGTGGCGACACGATCTTCAACGGTGCTGCTGAGAAATTGACGATCCACGGATCCTCGCTTGCGTCGCGCCCCGCAGGCCCTGCATTGCTTCGCGATGCACAAAGCGCTTTCCCGGGCTGAGGAGCGAGACGCGGTTGACGTTAGTAGTGAAAGAAACCCCGTCCGCTCTTCACACCGAGAAAGCCAGCGGCCACCATTCGTTTCAGCATCGGGGCGGGCCAAAATCGCGGCCCCAACTCCCTCGTGAACCGGTCGAGCTCGGCCAGGACGACGTCCAGCCCCAATTGATCCGCATAATGGAGAGGCCCGCCCTTGTCTTGGGGGAACCCGGTTCCCGCCATCATCGCGATGTCGATATCCTCCGCCGTCGCCACCCCCTCCTGAAGACAGATCACGGCTTCGTTCACCATCGGCATCATCAATCGATGGGGCGTGCATCCCGTTCCGCGGATCCCAGTGCGCTTCTGGATCTCCGCCACCATCTGCGGCAGCGGATTGCCGGCCCGGTCATCGTACCCGAAGACTCCCGCCCCAGACTTCGCGCCCAGGCGGCCCGCCTTCACCAAGTCGTTCAACAGAGCGGCGGGACTCATGCGGGGACCAAATGAATCGTACAGGATCTCGGCCACCTTTGCCGCGACGTCCAACCCGATCATATCGGTGAGGGCGAACGGTCCCATCGGCATCCCCAACCCCACCAACGCCGCGTCGATGCGTTTGGCCTCGTCCACCACGGTCTCGGGACCGCCAACTTCCTGGAGCGCGATCGCCGCCTCATTGAGGTAGGGCATGAGCAGACGATTCACGAGAAACCCCGCGCACTCCTGAACCCGAACCGGGATTTTACGGAGACTCTCGGCGAACGCCACCGCGTCGTCGACCGTCTCCGATGAGGTCGCCATCCCGGGGATGACTTCCACCAGCTTCATGACATGCGCCGGATTGAAAAAATGAATCCCCACCACCTTCTTCGGCCGCTTGAGCCCCGAGGCCAACGCGGAGATGGACAGCGACGAGGTGTTGGTGGCCAGAATCGCGCCTTCGGAACACGCCGCCTCCAACTCGGCAAAGACCCGCCGCTTCACCCCAGCGTCCTCGAACACCGCCTCGATGACCAGGTCGACATCCTTAAACCCCGAGTAGTCGACCGCACCCGACACCAGCGCCATCTTCTGGTCCATTTCGTGCGCGGTCATTTTTCCTTTCTCCACGCGGCCCTGATAAATCTTACGCACCATCGCGAGCCCGCGCTCAACCGATTCGGGCTTGACGTCCTTGAGGATCACCGGCAACCCCGAATACGAAATCGTCTGGGCGATTTGCGCCCCCATCGTCCCCGCGCCGATCACCGCAGCCTTATAGATGTACATAGCCCCCTCCGTGTTCGCTCACCGCTTATCGCCATAGGACAAGGCTTCAGGATTCGGCTTCCCCTGTGAGCTATGAGCCGGTTACTTTCTCTCCAACACCATCGCCGCGCCGATCCCTCCGCCGACGCACATGCTGGCGACGCCGAGGCTGAGATCACGGCGTTTCATTTCGCGGAGAACCGTGATCGCCAGCCGCGTCCCGGTCATGCCCACCGGATGACCGAGGGCGATCGCGCCGCCGTTGACGTTCACCATCTCGCGGTTGAGCCCCAGTTTCTTCTCCACGGCGAGATACTGCGCGGCGAAGGCTTCGTTGATCTCGAACAGTTGAACATCCGCAAGCGTGACCTTGCCCTTCTTGAGCGCAAGAGGAATGGCTTCCGCGGGGCCGATGCCCATGCGTTCCGGCTCGACGCCCACGAAGGCGTACGATCGGATCAGACCGAGCGGCTCGTACTTCAGCGACCGCGCGCGTTCTGCGGACATCACCAACGCCGCCATCGCGCCGTCGTTCAGCGAACACGAGTTTCCCGGTGTGACCGACCCGCCCTCCTTAAACACCGACGGATACAGCGCCAGTTGCTGTTCGGTGAGCGCGGCACTCGGCCCCTCGTCCTGCGCAAAGGGCTCCGGCGTGACGTCCTTCCCGGCCATTTTCTTCGGGATCATCATGGGGAGAATCTCGTCCTTGAACTTGCCTTCGCGAACCGCCCGGAACGCGCGTTTATGCGACAACACCGCGAACTTGTCTTGCTCCTCACGGCTGATCTTGAACTCCTCCGCGAGGGTCTCCGCCGTGTAGCCCATGATCTGCCCACAAAATCCGTCGGTCAGTCCCTCCCAGATACTGTCGATGAACTGGCTGTGCTTGAGTCGCTTGCCCCACCGCATGTCGCGGTTGACGTACGGGGCTTGGCTCATGCTCTCGGTGCCCCCCACGATCTGCACATCGGCATCGCCTGACTGAATATTTTGATAAGCGTTCACCAGCGATTGGAGACCGGACGAGCAGTTGCGTTGGACCGTGTAGGCCGGCACACGGATTGGCAACCCGGCGTACAACGCGATGTTCCGGGCCATGTTCGTTGCGTCGGAATGTTGGCCGACGCAACCGAAAATGACCTCATCGATCACATTCGGATCGAGCCTCGTTCGTGCCATCAGCTCCTTGACCACCGCCGCGCCCATGGCGTGAGCGGTCAGATCCTTGAGCGCGCCGCCGAAATTCCCGATCGGCGTCCGCACGCCGTCGACGATCACCACATCCTTCATCGTGTCCCCTTTACCACGTCACGCGACCGTATGCTTCTTCCTCTCCTCGTCCAGCAAGACACGGCGCAAGACCTTGCCGACCATCGTCTTGGGCAGATCGGGCCGGAACTCCACCGTCTTCGGCACCTTGAATTTCGCGAGCTCTCGGACGCAGAAGTCCAGGATCTCTTGCTCGGACGCCGTCTCCCCGTCTTTTAACACCACGTAGGCTTTGATGACCTCGCCGCTGAACGCCTCGGGGATCCCGACCACGACGGCGTCCTTGATTTTGGGGTGGCGAAAGAGCGCCTCCTCCACCTCGCGCGGGTACACGTTTTCCCCCTTCGTCTTGATCATATCCTTCTTGCGATCCACGATCGCGAAATAACCGTCCGCGTCCATCGTCGCGACGTCCCCGGTGCGCAGCCACCCTTCGTCGAGCACGGCGGCGGTCTCGTCGGGGCGCTTCCAATACCCCTTCATGACCTGCGGTCCCTTCACCACCAGTTCGCCGGGCTGACCGATCGGCACGTCGCGCTCTCCCGTTTCAAGATCAACGAGTTTTGCATCGGTATCGGGCAGAGGCAAGCCGATCGTTCCCTTTTTCCGCGTGCCGAAGATCGGGTTCACGTGCGTCACGGGGGACGCCTCGCTCAGTCCGAACCCTTCGACGACCTTGCCGCCGGTCAACGCCTCGAACCGTTCCTGGACCTCGGCGTGAAGCGGCCCGGCTCCGCTGATGCAAATGCGAATGGATGAGAGGTCGTACCGCGCCACGTCCTGAAAATTATTGATCGCGACGTACATCGCTTGCACACCCATGAAGATGGTAACCCGATGGGACATGATCGCCTTCAACACGTCCTTGGTGGCAAACCGCGGGAGGAGCACGATCGTTCCTCCGGTCGCGATGGACAGATTCATACACGCCGTCATGCCATAGACGTGAAAGAAGGGAATGACGCCCATGAACACCTCGGCTCCATCCCGAAGAGACGGCATCCAATTCCGGCATTGGAGCGTGTTGGCCACAAGGTTTTGGTGCGTGAGCATCACCCCCTTGGGAACACCGGTGGTGCCTCCGGTATATTGGAGCAGCGCGAGATCGTGGGGCTCAACCGTGACGTCCGGCGCCACATCGCGTGACGCGTCCAGCAGCGAGCCGAAATCGTACAACGGCGGTGCCTTCCGGACCCGCACCCAGGTGCCTTCCCGTTTGGCCTTCAAGGGATACACGAGTTTCAAATACCACGGCAGAAAATCCCGCACATTGGTCAAGATGATGTGTTCAAGGGCGGTCTTCGAACGGATCGGGGCGATCCGAGGGTAAAAGAGGTCGAGCGCCACGATCACGCGGGCTTCCGCATCGTTCACCTGCTGTTCGATCTCTCGATCGACGTAGAGGGGATTGACTTGGACCACGACGGCGCCCAGCTTCAGCGCGCCGTAATAGGCGATGACGCTTTGGGGCAGATTGGGCAGCATGATCGCCACCCGATCCCCCTTGCGGATGCCCAATCCCGATAACGCGTTGGCGAACCGGTTCGTCGCGGCATCGAGATCGCGGTACGTGACCCGACGGCCGTAGAACACGAGCGCGGGGCGGGATGGGTATCGGCCCGCCGACGATTGCAGGAACCGCTGAAGCGGGGTCGGCGGATAGATCAGCGTGGGCGGGACTCCCCGTTCATAGGACTGCACCCAGCGGCGTTCCATTTCTCCCCGCCTCCTGATCGCACTCCGCAAGGCGAATATACTTAGTAACTATATTTACTATAGTCACACAGCCACGGTGACTCTAGCCGAGGGGTAGACCTTTGTCAAGGTAACGGCGGGTTCTTGCGGGGATGAACCCGCTCCCGACTGGACTTTCCGCGCGGCCGGTTATAGGATCAATCCATGGATCTTGTGGCCGAAAAGGGGACCCTTCTCATCGCCAGTCCGGCGCTGTTCGATCCAAACTTTCGGCAATCGGTCGTGCTGCTGTGTGAACACGGTCCTCAAGGCACCATGGGGCTCGTCATCAATCGGCCGACCGAGCTGGTCCTGACGGAAGCCCTTCACCATCTCTCGATGGCTGAGCGAGACGACGTGATTTACTCGGGAGGCCCCGTGCAACCGGATCACCTCCTCATCCTCATCAGAACGGATCAACAACCCACATCGTCCCATCACGTCTTCGGCGACGTCTACCTCGGCACCGATCTGCCCACGCTTCAATCGCTGGTGTCCCAGAGCGTGCCGGATGAGGCGTTCCGCGGGTACGCGGGGTATGCGGGGTGGGGAGCCGGCCAGCTCGACACCGAGCTGGCCTCGGATTCGTGGATCACGATGCCTGCCGATTCGAAATGGATCTTTGATTGCGACCCGAAGGTCGTCTGGCCGGAATTAATTCGGTCACTCGGACCGCGCTACGCCTTCTATGCCACGATGCCCCGCGACCTAAGCCTGAACTAAGGGCCGAGCCGACCGGCGTCCTCCCAATGGAGACCTCCGTCTCGGCTTCGATACGTCGCGCCGCCGAAACGTCCGGCATACACCGTATCGGAATTCCAGGGATCCACCGCCAGCGAGACGATCGCCCCGCCCGATAACTGGGACGTGTCGCCCGACCAGCGTCGTCCCCCGTCGAGGCGCTTGGCCACGCCATCCGGCGTGCCGACGTAGAGGATCCCGGCGCCGGCTGGATCGATCGCCAGCGAGAGGGCCGCGGCTCCCGGTGATCCGTCGAGGCGTTCCCACCGTTCGCCGCGATCCGCGCTCTTATACACGCCGCCGGCCGTTCCCGCGTACAGCGTCTGCGACACGCGCGGATCGCGAACCAGGGTATAGACCGTCCGCTCGGCAAGGGCGACCAGGGGACGCCACGTCCCTCCCCCGTCCAGGCTACGGAACGCGCCGCCCCCGCTCGTCCCCGCGTACAGCGCCTGGGACTGGTGGTCGAGCGCCGGGACACTCGAATCGCCGGAGTCCGCCAGCAGCGCCGTGATTCGGTATACCGGCGGGCCGACTCGGCTCTCGGACCAGTGCTCACCCCGATCAACGGTGACGTAGACCCGCCCGCCGAATCCCCCGGCATACACCGTCCCCGGAGAGCGCGAACTGACCGCCAACGCGAAGACCCGCACGTCGCTCAGCCCCTCGTTGCGAGGGAGCCACGTGGCGCCACCGTCGAGGCTTCGAAACACGCCACGTGCCGTCGCGGCATACAGCGTGACGGGATTCACCGGGTCGACGATGACGGCGTTCACGTGGAGCGACGACAAACCGGCGTTCATCGGCCTCCAACTCCTCCCGCCGTCCAGGCTCTTGCGGATGCCCCCTCCGTCGGTTGCCCCCGCGTACACGACGCTCGGACGCTGGGGATCGATCGCCAACGAGACGCCACCGCCCTGAAACGACACGGTCTCGGCGAACGGGGAAAGCGCCCTTTCGGCGCGGGCTGGACACCCGGTTTGATAGTTCGTCTCGTCGGGGCATGGATCGGTCGCGTCCGGAAGGCCGTCTTGGTCCGTATCGCGCAGAAAGGCGAGCGACTCTCCGTAGGCGGCCGCCGTGTTGACGCACGCAAACGACGTGAGGGCGGCGCCGTCCGGCGCGCGCACCGGTCCCTCGATCTCACACGGTGTCCGGAACAACCACTCGGGATTGAAGCGTTCTTCGCCCGTGTCACGGCCGCCCACGATGAACCGCGGCGCGATGGCCCCGTCTCCGTCGAGATCCGTGGGCAAGTTATCGCTCTGATACAAGACCAGGCTGCGGAGGAACTCCAGGAGCGCGTCGCGGTCGCGCGGCGACGCGAGGCGATACGACGCCGCTGACTCGGCGGCTTCGCCACCGTGCCGACGAATTGCGTCGTCCACCGTCAGGCTCTTCCCGTCGTGGCCGTAGGGCGCGGAGGTGCCCACGCCCCACAAGGGCGCCGTTCGAAACTTCGTCACCCGCGCTCCGTTAAACAGCGTCTCGGCGAACGCCTCCCCCATGTCGTGGTGCTTGAGGTCGGAGAACAGTCCCCTCACCGGGGCCGCCCCGCGCCGTGGCGCGATCCGGCCCGCCCTGGTCTCGGCGAGCGGCACCAGTCGCCCCTCCAGTCTCCCGGTCGTCTCCCGATAGGCCACGGCCAGATCGAAGTACCGGCGATCCCCGTCGTATCGCCGGTACGGATCGGCCTGATCGGGAGCGGCGGCCTCGATCTGCCAGTCGGGCGTGTGACACGCGGTACAGCGCCACTGCGACAGCAACGCTCTCCCGCGCCGCGTCTGGGGCGTTTGGCGGCCCACGCCAGGCGCCGGGGCGTTGAGCATATACCACTCGGCCAGATCAACATCCCCTTCCGAAATTTCGTTCACGAATCCGTCTCCGTCCGGATCGTCGAGGCTGAGTCCGGACGCCGAGACTCTGGTCCCCCGGTCGGCCGGCGCGTGGATCGTGAATTGGCGAGCCCCCGCGTTCGACACCATGGCGAGGCCGTCGTTCGCCCGTTCGTCGCCGTGGGCGCCGTCGTCGATCTGGATCGTGGGGTCGTACGCCTGCATCCCGGAGTGGGTGTCGATGGGATCGGTGAAGAACACGCGGAGCGTCGGCGCCATGGCGCCTTCGGTCTCGCCCCACCCAAAGACCATCATTTCGAGGTTGTACCCCGCCACCGTGCCATCGCGCAGATCGATCACCCCGTCGCCGTTATCGTCCGCCGTCACGCGACGCCCTCCCTCGTCGACGTACCAGACCCTGAAGATCTTGTTGAGGTCCGGCCGGCCGTCGCCGTCGCGATCCCGACACCCTCCGTAGTCGATGGGCGGTTCTCCGGGCATCGGCCGGATGAGGATCGCCGCCGCAGGGGCATCCCGTGTTCCGACAAATCCCCGCCGCGCGGGATCGCAGGTCGCCAGCACCTTCAGGCGGGTTTGCAGGCCCAGCATCTCGATCAGGCCGCCCCCGAAAAAGTGCGGCGTATTGCGTCCCTCTCCGCCACCCTTGGGAAACGTGATGCCGGCCCCCGCGTCGCGATACGGGACGTTATGGCACATCCCGCACGAGCTCACATGATCGCGGCCGAGCCGCGGCGTGAGCCGATCGCCAAGCAGCTTCGGCTCGAAGAAGAACCCCGCGCGCCCGAACACCCCGTCGCGCGCCCGGAATTCCCGCTGGGTGAGGTTCTTACCCCGCTGGTAGGCCAGCCAGGGATCGGAGTCTTGCAAGAAACGCGAGGTCCCCTCGCGCGACGGATCGTCGCTGTGCACGACGCGGACGCGCTGGTCCTTGATCGATTTGCCGCTGAGGTCCTTCGGGCCGAGCGACGTGTCGGTCGACGTGCCGGGGCGCTCGGAGAGTTGCGCGGCCGCGTCACCGACGGAGCCGAGCCACGCCAGAAGCGCGAACGCGCACGCCACTCTCACCCCATCAGCCGTCACGGATGGGAACCTTCGACGATGGTCAGGCGCTGATCCGCCGGCACGGCGGCGAGCCGATCGACCACCCCGCTTGGCCAGCGGACCACAACCGCCTCGGCCGTTGTCGCCCGGCCCAGGCCGAAGAGCGGGGGTCGTTCACCCTGAGAGAGGTAACTCGAACCGGTCCTGACCATCCGCGTCTGGGTCCGGCCGCTCGCCGTCACCGTCACCACCGCGCCGATTCCATCGCGATTGCTCGTCACCCCCTTGAGCCGCACGCGCAACCAGTGTCCCGCCGAAAGCCCGTTGCGATAGAGGCGGGCCGGGCCGTTATTCTCGGTAAAGATGAGGTCGGGGTCGCCGTCGAGATCCAGATCGGCCGTGGCCAGGCCGCGGCCCACGAACAGGGCCGTCAATCCAGCCTGCGCCGCGGTTTCGGCGTAGGTCCCGTCCCCAAGGTTTCGAAAGAAAAGCGGCCGTTCCCTGTCGGTCACGCCTCCCTCCAGCGTTCGGACCAACTCAACGTCAACATGGCCGTTGGCCGCGACGAGATCCGGCCACCCGTCGAGGTCGGCGTCGGTGAACAACGCACCGAACGTCAAAAATGGCACACTCGCGTCGAACAGACCGGAACGACGGGCGCGATCCCGCCATCGCCCGTCGGCATCGCGCTGATACAGGCCGAGGCCCTCGCCGGTGAAATGTCCGATCACGATGCCGCCCGAAGCGGAGTCGTCCACGTCGACGCCCATCCCGGCCCGCGCCATGCCGAATCGGCCTGGAGTCGCCGCCAGACGCGCGCTCCAGTCCTCGAACGTGCCGTCACCGCGATTGCGAAAGAGCGAGTTAGGCACCTGGTCGTTGGCGACGAAAAGATCCACGCGGCCGTCGCCGTCGGCGTCGAGTAGCGCGGCTCCGAGCGCCTTCGCGGGCGTTGCGAACCCCGCGGCCTCGGTCGCGTCCTCGAAGGTCCCGTCGCCGCGGTTGTGGAAGAACCGCGACGTCGAGGGGGGATAGGGATCCGGACCGCAGAAGACCTTGGTCTGCGTGTCAAGGCGGCACACGAGATCGGTCTCAGGCGACCACTGCACGTACCGGCAGATAAAGAGATCGAGGCGGCCGTCGGCATCGGCGTCAAACCACACCGCGCACGTGCTCCACCCCGTGTCGGCGACACCCGCAGAGACCGTGGCATCTTCGAATCGGGCGCCGCCGATGTTCCGAAACAGCGCGGTCCCGCCGTAGCCGGTCAAGAGAAGATCCTCGCGGCCGTCGTTATCATAGTCGGCCGCCGCGCACCCCATGCCGTACGAGGCGAATCTCAGGCGGGACGAGGCGGTGATGTCGATGAACGTCCCGTCACCCCGGTTGAGATACAGCGCGACCCCCGCGCGGTCTTCCCCGCCTTCCCACGGCCGCCCGGTGACGAAGAGCAGATCGGGGCGGTCATCCCCGTCCGCATCGGTGACGCATACCCCCGATCCGAAGGTCTCGGGGTACCATTTCCGCCCCGTCGCCCCGCTGGCATGCACGGCTCGAACACCAACCGCATCCGTCACGTCCTCAAAACCGCCGGTCCGCTCCGGCACAGGTCCGGATCGGGCGCAGGCCGCCACGACAAACGCGACCACCACGGCCAGTCGCCACAGCGCCCTCCCGCGCGTCCCGTCCATGCCGCGGGTCAGCCGTGCGCCATGGGGGGGGACAGGACCAGGCAGGTCATCGTCTCCTTGACCCCGTCGATCGAGCGGATATTGGAGAGGATGATGTCACCCAGTTGGTTCATGTCCTGGGCAGCGATGTGGACGATGAGATCGTACACGCCCGTCACCATGAACGCGGCTTTGACCCCTTCCATGCGGGTGATGGTCTTGTACGCACTCTTGGTATGATCGCCGGTCACGTTGATGAGAATGAAGGCTTCAAACGCCATGCTGCTCCCCCCTGTTTAACCCCTCGCGTCGCCCTGAAGCAGACGCACATCGACCTGTCGTCCTCGCTCGGCGCCTTCCGCATCCCGATCGAGGACGATGAGGCCGTCCGCCTTCACCATCGACGTCAAGACTCCGGAGTCCTGCGACCCGGTCGGGGTCACGACGGTTCGTTCTCCCTCAACCGCGAGCCGGCCGCGCACGAAGTGGGTCTTGCCGCGCGCTTTGCGAATCGGTTCCGTGAGCTCGGCCATGACGACCGGGCGGCCGAGCTCGGCCGCCCCGGCCATCCGCAGGAGCGCGGGCCGCACAAACACTTCGAACGTCACCATCGAAGACACCGGGTTGCCGGGCAGCCCGAACACCGGACGCTCGCGGATCGACCCGAACGCCATGGGGCTCCCGGGTTTCATCGCGACCCGCCAGAACTCCATCGTCATCCCCAACTCGGTCAGGACATCTTTGACGAAATCGAACTTCCCCACCGACACGCCCCCGCAGACGATCAAGACATCCAGCCCGTCGAGGTGGCTCAACTGCGCCCGGAGGTCGTCCGGCCGGTCGCGCGCGATGCCCAGAAGCAGCGCGGTTCCCCCGGCCTCGGCGACCTGCGCCGCGATGGCGTAGCTATTCACGTTGAAAATCCGATCGGACCGCTCGGCCTCGCCGAGGTCGGCGAGCTCGTCTCCCGTCGCGAGAATTCCCACTCGGGGTCTCCGTCCCACGGTCACGGCCGCGGCGCCGAGCGACGCGAGCAGACCGATCTCGGCCGCCCGAGCCCGCCGCCCCGCCGGGATCACGACCTCGCCTGCGCGGACATCCTGGCCTCGCGAGCGCACCGATTCGCCGCGCTCGACCGATGAACGAACGACCACGCGATCGCCATCCAGGGTCGTGTCCTCCACCATCACCACCGCATCGGCACCGGCCGGCATCGGCGCGCCGGTCATGATCCTCGCGGCCGTTCCGGCGGTCACCTTCTGTTCCGGCATTCGGCCCGCCGGGATCTCTTCCACCACCGTCAAAGCGGCTGGATGCTCAGGCGTCGCGTGGCCCACATCGGCGGACACCACCGCGTAGCCGTCGACCGAGGAGTTGTCCCAGGGAGGGAGATCGCGCGGGGCGATCACGTCTCGCGCGATGACCCGCCCGAGCGCGTCGCCGATCGCCACGCGCTCGGGTCCCAACGGACGTACGGCCCGTAGGATGATTTCGAGCGCGGCCGCGACCGGCACCAACAGCGTCCCTGCGCTACCCACGGTCATCGTCCGGCTTCCTCGCCACGAGGCCGGCCACGTATTGCCCGCGGACGAGCCCCTCACGGGTGTCGATGACCGAGAATCCTGCGAACAACGCGGACAGTTCGTTCGGTTGGAGGCAGAACTCGGTGCGCCGCGGCGTCCCAAACCGTCGCTGGTTCTCGATGGTGAACGTCTCGTAGACGATCACGCCGCCGGGCTTGAGCGTCGCGCGCAATTGGGGGATCAGCGCGCGGTCGAGATAGTAAAAACAGGTGACGAGATCGTAGGTCGCGATCGGGAGCCGCACGGTCTCGAGGTCGGCCTGTTGGATGCGGATCGAGAGACCGCGACGCCCTCCTTCTTCGCGACACGCCGCGATGGCTTCGGGGTCGCGCTCGATCCCCTCCACCTCCCATCCCGCGGCGGCCAGATACAACGCGTGCCGCCCAGAGCCCATCGCCACGTCGAGCGCCTTCCCCTTGGGCAGACGATCCCGGTATTCGACCAGAATCTCGGCGGGGGCTTTCCCGTCGTGGCGTTCACCCATCAGTCGCCGACCTCGATCGCGCGTCCCTCGCAGGTGGGACATTGCACGATGGGCAAATCGTCTAGAATGTTCCGATAGCCAAACTCGTGGCCGCAAACCCGACAGGTCAATCGCTTCCGCTCGCATTCGTCGCACAGGCGAGACGCCCCGTTCCCGACATCCGCCGCGCACGCGCTACACTGCGACATTCCGTATCCTCCTCGCTATTCCGTGTTTCCGCGCTTGCTCATGGTGTTTCAACCGACGCCTTCACGTCCGTCCAGGCGTCGGGAAAGGGGTCCGTCGGCCACGCGCCCGACTGCTCGACCTCCGCCCGCAACCGCGCGGCGCGCTCGGTGCTCACCGGGTGGGTCGAGAGGAACGCGACCGGACCGCGTCCCTCCTTCGCCAGGGTGTCGAAAAACGCGATCATCCCCCGCGGATCGATCCGAGCCCGACGCAGCAGCGCCAGCCCTCCCAGGTCGGCCTCGGTTTCCTGGTCGCGGCTGAATTTCAGACTCCCCAAACGGGACGCCAATTCGCCCACCCCCGCCAGCGGCCCCGTGTCGCCGAAGAGGATGGCGATGGCCGCCCGCCACCCCATCGTGCGGACCAGCCCCCGCACGCTGTGGCGCAGCACGACGTGCTGGATCTCGTGGGCCAACACCCCGGCCAGCTCGTCGGCGGACGCGGTCGCGCGGATCAACCCCGTAAACACCACCACGTGTCCCCCCGGCACGGCGAAGGCGTTGACCTGCAAATCGTCGACCACGTGCCAGCGAAAGAGGTACGGCGACTCGGCCGCGGCGGCAAGCCGTTCCCCGATCCCTTCGACGGCCTCGACCGCGGCCCCCGTCGTCAACATGGTCGCGCCGACGGTGAACTGGCTGAACGCCTCGTCTCCCAGACGCTCTTCCCACGACACCGGGATGCGGCCGACCGCCGCATCGACGATCCGATCGGCCTGCCACCACAGCAGCCCCAGCGCCACGACCGGCAGGAGCACGACGGTCGCGACGAGCGACCATCCGAGACTGCTCATCACCCGCCCGCGCGCGAACCGGACCCCGAGTCGCGCAACCTCGCCGCGCAATCCCTCGGGAGGATGGGCTCGGACCGCCTTCGCCAGGCGCTCATCATCCAAGACGAGCGCCCACGCCACGCCGTCTTCAGCCCATCTCAACTGGATGTGGCGGCGGTCAAACCCTCCCGGTTCGAGATGGATCGCCGGGTACGGAACCCCGTGCTCGCGAGACGACGTCGGCCACAGGACGAGCCGCTCCGAACCCACCTCGAACGGC